>Ga0070707_100000381_pt1 | contig 43789 bp, 43 predicted proteins | sample KBSK5502metaG_FD_65468 | JGI IMG/M metagenome (GOLD analysis project Ga0070707, IMG submission 65468) | Corn, switchgrass and miscanthus rhizosphere microbial communities from Kellogg Biological Station, Michigan, USA - KBS K5-50-2 metaG | ecosystem: Host-associated > Plants > Roots >... | reverse complement strand
CCCGGGCTGGCTGGCCGAGCACATCGATGACCCCGATGTGCGCGTGGTCGAAGTCGACGTCAGCCCCACCTCGCCGAAGCCCTCGGCGTTTACAGCCAGCTCAGCGGCTGCCTGCGCGACCAGCTCGGCGTCTCACCCAGCCCAGCCACACGCCAGCTCTACCAGCGGCTCCTCGCCGCAACCTGAACGATGCGCAGGAACCCACCGTGGTGCGGCGAGCACTCAGTGTGCGGACCTGGCCGAGTAGGTCAGGGCGTGATCACGATCTGGCTGGGGTACCCGTCGCTGACGTAGCGGATGGGCTTGCCGGGGGTGTTGGTGGCGGTGCTGATCGGGACGACCTTGTTTAGGGCGGCGGCGTAGAGGGTCTTCCCGTCCGGGGTGATCGCGATGGCGAGACCGGTTCCGATGCGGACCGGCTTGCCGGGCGTGTTGGTCGCGGTGCTGATCGGGGTGACCGCGTACGGAGGTTCTTCGGGGTCGGCGACGTAGAGGGTCTTCCCGTCCGGGGTGATCGCCATTTCAAGCACACCGCCATCGATGCGGATCGGCTTGCCGGCCATGTTGGTGGCGGTGCTGATCGGCGTGACCGTGAACTGGCTGCCGACGTAGGCGGTCTTCCCGTCCGGCGTGATCGCAATATCACTCGCGGGATGGCCGATGGCGATCGGCTTGCCGGGGGTGTTGGTCGCGGTGCTGATCGGCGTGACCGCGTACGTGCCCGCGGCGTAGAGGGTCTTCCCGTCCGGGGTGATCGCGATCTGGTCGGACCCCGCACCGACGCGGATCGGCTTGCCGAGTGTGTCAGTGGCGGTGGTGATCGGGGTGATCGTGTTATCGAGGGTCCGGACGTAGGCGGTCCTCCCGTCCGGGGTGAACGCGATCAGGGCGGGGAAGATGCCGAGGGGGACGTGGAACGGCTTGCCGGGCGTGTTCGTGGCGATGTTGATCGGGGTGACCTCGTCGGAGAAAATTCCGGCCACGTAGGCGGTCTTGCCGTCCGGGTTGATGTCGATCGTGAAGGCGCGGCTGGCGCCCAGGTGAATCGGGTTGCCGGGCGTGTTCGTGGCCGTGTTGATCGGGATGACCGCGTCGCCGGTGGCGACGTAGAGGGTCTTCCCGTCCGGGGTGATCGCGGCGAAACCGTTGAAGCGGAGGCGGATCGGCTTGCCGGGCTTGTTGGTGGCGAGGCGGATCGGGATGATCTCGCCGACCTTGCTCAGGTTTGGGTAGGCGACGTAGACAGTCGGACGGATCCCCGGCCGGTGTGGTCCGGCCGGCCCGGAGCCGTGGCCGGAGGCTCTGATGCCCACCGGGAGGAGGACGGCGGCGACGGCGACCGCCGCGGCCCCGGCCACACCGACCCGCGCCGTATGCCGCCGGTGACGCCGCCGGACTTGCTGGACCAGGTTTCCGGGCGGCTGTTCGCTGGCTACCGCCGATTCCATCGCGGCCCGCAGCCGCCTCTCGAAATCCGTCATGAGAGCGAACGCCTCCGCATCTGTCCTGCCGGTGGTTCTGCGTCGGGTTCAGCGATGTCGCGTAGCCGGGCCAAGCCGCGGGACGCCTGGCTTTTCACCGTTCCCACGCTGCACCCGAGCGCATCGGCGATCTCGGCCTCGGACAGGTCATTGAAGTACCTCAACACCAGCACGGTCCGCTGCCGTGGCGGCAATGTCGCGAGCGCCCGCATCAGGAAATCGCGCTCCGCGACGGCATCGGACTGGTCCTGCGTCAGCGGATCGGCGTCACCTGGGCGCAGTAGGCGCTCGGGATGCCGGGCCGCCCGCCGCCATCGGTCATTCGACGCATTCGCCAGGATCCGCTGCACATAACGTTCGGGGTCACCCGAACGGCAGACACGCGCCCAGTGACGGTAGGCCCGTTCGAGTGCCAGCTGCAGCAAATCCTCGGCCGCCGCCCGGTCCTGCCCGGCCAGCAGCAGCGCGGTTCTGAACAGGCGCGGCGAACAGGCCTGCACGAATTCCTCGAAGGGCACACTCACCTCCAGATCCGTGCCAGGCCTCCTACTGACCTAACGCTGTGGCGTCCCCCAAGGTTGAGTCACAGTGACCCAGAGCGCCGCAGCCCGCGCTTGAAAACGAGCAACCCGTGGCTCAACGTCAATAGGCCCACGCCGCGAGGAGGGTGATCGACAGTTCCGGGCTCTCGACGTGGGCGTTGTGACCGAGGCCGGGGAGCGTGACCGTTGGGGCGCCTAGCCGGGCCAGCTCCCCATCGGTGTTCATCGGGTCGCGCTCGCCGCGAGCCAGGGTCACCGGGGCCTGCGACCGTGCCAGCAGGTGCGCCATGTCGGGCGCCCCGACCCCGAAGGCACCCTGGTCCATGGCCAGCCGCCATCGGCCGTCCTGCTCACGCAGCCCGGCGTCCACCGCTGGATGATCGGCGGGCAGCAGGCCGGCCAGACCGGACACCCGCAGGTAGCGGGCGGCAGCCTCGTCACGCGAGACGTACCAGGCCGGCGGCCGGTGGGCCGCGGCCTGGGCCCGGTCCAGGTCCTCCTCGGTCCACACGACCTTGATCCCCAGGCCGATCACCGCCTGCACCGCCACGGGAAACTTGCCGCTGGCCAAGGCCAGACCGACGACGCCGCCTAGCGAATGTCCCAGCACGACGGTGCGCGCGCTGGGCTGGACGATACTGGCGACCGCGGCGGCGAAGCCATCGAAGCTGTAGCCGGCCAGCGGCGGCGAGCCGCCATGACCGGGCAAGTCCGGCGCCAGCCAGCGCCCAGGCCACTGCCGGGCGAGCAACGGCCACCACCCACCCCAGACCTCACCGGTCGCGCCAAGGCCGTGCAGCAAGACCAGAAGCGGCTCCCCGCTGCCGCCCTCGTGCACCCGCAATCCATCCGCCATGGCCGCAGTCTGCCATCGCTGTCCCGGCCTGGGGTCCGCACAAGAGGTCGCCGGTGGTACATGCGGTAATTAAGGTCGGCAGCGGCGGCAATCATGGCTAAGTGGGGCCGACGGGGCCCTCGTTATGTCACAGAAATTTCTGGGGCGGTGATGACGCGTCCTCCGTCCGATGCGCGGGCCACCCGTCTTACCTCCGATCGAACTTCCAGCGCGGCGTCAAACGGCTGCCCATCAGCTGGACCGCATAAGCCCAGAGTGTCCAGCCCCGCCGTCGTGGCGCGGCGTTCCCGGGTGAGGTGTTACGCTCTTTCCGCCGTCGAGGTCTTAGCTGGCCCGGGTTGCGAGAAGCCCCGGTGCGGGCGGCAAGGGGGAGGAGCCATTATGCAGTGCGTCGCGTTCCCGAGCCCGGTGCTGCCGGGCAAGGAGGAGAGCCCGGCGAAGTTCGGGCAGGAATTGTCCGGCAATCCGGGATTGGCGGATTTCGTGGCTCGCAGCGGCATCGGGATCCTGCGGGTATTTCAGATGAACACCCCGCAGGGTGCTGTCGTGACCACGTACATGGAGGCGGAGTCGCTCGCGTCGGCGTTTGATTTGCAGCAGAACGACACCTCCGAGGTGGCGCGCCTGCTTCGGCAGCAGATCATGGACGCGCACGGCATGGACATCACGACGGCGCCGGCACCCGCGGCGGAGCAGTGGCTTGAGCATTACGAGCCGCACACGCCACGCCAGCCCGGTCTCGGCTTCTCTGTGCCCGTGGTACCCGGCAAGACCGGCCTGCTGCGGGGCCTGTGGTCAGAGATCACCGGGTCGCGGCGGGATGAGTGGCAGGCGTTCAACAGCAGCCTGGGCGCCAGCGTGCATCGTGCCTTCGTCCTGGAAACCCCGATGGGGGACTTTGCCAGCGTGTACTTCGAAGCGACCGACCCCGTCGCGGCCAACGCCGCGTTCGCCGCCGACACGTCGGCCTTCGGCCTGCACTTCAAGTCCGTCGTCGAGGAAGCGTTCGGGATAGATTTCGGCGACCCGCTGCCGCCCATCACGCAGCTCTTTGAAGTGACCGGCTGACCGGCTAGGGTGCATCCCGTGTCCAGGCGTTTCCATTTCGCCCCGTTAACGGCACGGGCGCTGGCGGCGGCATCGGGGCTGGCCGGCGTGGTGCTGCTGGCTCAGGCGGGAGTTGCGGCCGCCGCGCCAGCGGCCGGGCCCGGGCTTGACTGGCCGCAGTACCTTCACGGCCCGCAGCACAGCTCGGTGAGCGCGGCGACGGCGTTCACGGTGTCAAACGCCGCGTCGGCGACCAAAGTGTGGCACTGGCAGCCGCCGGTGATCCCGAACCAGCCGGCGCCCGCCCTGGAAGCGAGCCCCACCGTGGTGGCAGGGCGTGTGTACATCGGCGCCGAAAGCGGCGGGTTCTACGCGCTGGACGAATCGACGGGCGCGGTGGTGTGGAGCCGCCAGCTCGACACCACGCCCGGTGGGCCTTGCCCGCAGCGCGGGGTCAGCTCGACCGCGGCCGTGCTGCCCGACCCGGTTACCGGCACGAGCACCGTTTACGTGTCCGGCGCTCGCTTCCTGTACGCGCTGAAAGCCGCGACCGGTGCCGTGGCCTGGAAGACCGAGCTCGGGTCGCCAAGCGTGTCCACGTACTACGACTGGTCGTCGCCAACCGTGGTGGGCGGGCACGTGTACGTCGGGTTGGCGTCAGGCTGTGACCTTCCGCTGGTCCGCGGCGGGGTGGTCGAACTCGACCAGCACTCCGGCCAGGTGCTGCACACCTGGTACACGGTGCCCGCCGGGTCGATCGGCGGCGGCGTCTGGTCCAGTGTGGCAGCGACGGACAGCGGCAGCGATCTGTGGGTGTCGACCGGGAACGAGTGCGACCCCACGATCAACACCTGCCCGGCCGGCAACAAGATCGGGCACGCGCTGTCGATCGTGCACCTGTCCCCGTCGCTGAAACTGCTGCAGGCGTGGCAGGCGCCGGGAGCCGCGGGCCACGGCCACGACTGGGACTTTGGCTCGTCCCCGACCCTGATCGGCAAGAGCGGCGCTACCCCATCCGACGTCGGGGCCTGTAACAAGGACGGGCTGTACTACACGCTCGCCGCCAGCCCGCTGGGCAGTACACCGGTGTGGACCGACAGGATCGGGGTGCCGGCCGGCAAGCTGAGCTCGTGCATCGCCAGCGCGGTCTGGGACGGGACGTCCGGCGCGCTGTACATCGGTGGCGACGGCACCACCATCGGCGCCACCAGCTACGGCGGATCGATTCGCCAGGTCAACCCCACAACTGGTGCCTTCATCTGGCAGACCGGCCTGCCGTGTGCGGTGATGGGCACGCCCACGCTGGACAGTGCCGGCGTCCTTGCCCTCGGCACCTATAGCTGCCCCGCATCAGGTACCCCGGGCGCCTACCTGATCAACGCCTCGACCGGGGCCATCCTCACGACCCTCCCGACCGGCCCAAGCCGCGTCTTCGCCCAGCCCATCTTCGCCCAGGGCACCCTGTTCGTCGCCACGGAGACCAGCGGCCTCTACGACTTCGCTCCCTGAGTTCGACGGCCGTCGCCGGGTAGCCGCTGAAATAGCGATGGCCGGCGCGCTGTTCCATCTCTGGAACCCCGTGCGCCCGCATCCAGCGGGCGGCACCATCGGCGAAGGAGCTGACGTGTCGGACAACTACCGCAAGGACCCGGAGGCCGTCTCCCGGCTGACGCCGGAGCAGTACCGGGTCACCCAAAAGAACGGAACCGAGCCGGCGTTCAAGAACGAGTACTGGGACAACAAGGAGCCCGGCATCTACGTTGACGTCGTATCGGGCGAGCCGCTGTTCGCCTCGGTCAACAAGTACGACAGCCACTCCGGCTGGCCGAGCTTCACGGTGCCGATCGACCCGGGCAACGTGGTCAAGCGCCGGGACTTCAGCCACGGGATGTTCAGAACCGAGGTCCGCTCCGCCCACGGCGACAGCCACTTGGGCCACGTGTTCCGCGACGGGCCCGCGGAAGCGGGAGGCCTGCGCTACTGCATCAACTCCGCGTCCCTCCGCTTCATCGCGGTCGATGACCTGGACCGCGAGGGCTACGGCGCCTACCGCACACTGTTCGAACCCGCCCACGACACCGGGAGCGCATCATGACGACTGAGAAGGCCATCCTCGCCGGCGGCTGTTTCTGGGGGATGCAGGACCTCATCCGCAAGCGCCCCGGCGTGATCTCGACCCGGGTCGGTTACACCGGCGGCGACGTGCCGAACGCGACCTACCGCCACCACCGCGGCCACGCCGAGGCGATCGAGATCACCTTCGACCCGGACCAGATCTCCTACCGGGACCTGCTGGAGTTCTTCTTCCAGATCCACGACCCGACCACCTTGAACCGGCAGGGCAACGACATCGGGACCAGCTACCGGTCGGCCATCTTCTACCTGAGCGACGCGCAGAAGCAGACCGCAGAGGACACGATCGCGGACGTCGACGCCTCCGGCCTGTGGCCGGGCAAGGTGGTCACGGAGGTGTCGCCTGCCGGGCCGTTCTGGGAGGCCGAGCCCGAGCACCAGGACTACCTGCTGCGTTACCCGAACGGGTACACCTGCCACTACCCCCGCCCCGGCTGGAAACTGCCGCGCCGCGCGGACACGGTCACATCCTGACGCCGCGGCCGGTTCCGCTGCGTGCTGGCGGAACCGGGCGGTCAAGCCGGCGGACCCTGGTGAGCTAGTGGATGTGGAGCCGCCAGTCCCGTGGTACCCGGCCCGCGGGGCCGGGTACGGGCTGCCCGGCCGGGTGATGTGTGGGCGGGGCGAGCCGCGGGCCCCGGAAGCCTTCGCCGGTCTGGTAGTTCCAGAACCAGTCCTCACCAGGCTCGAAGCTCTGCACGATTGGGTGGCCGGTAGCCTTCCAGTGCGCGGTGGCGTGCTGCGACGGTGAGGTGTCGCAGCAGCCGACGTGCCCGCACTGGGCACAGCGGCGCAGGTGCACCCACCAGCCGCCAGTGGCGTCGCACTCGACACAGCCGGTCCCGCTGGGCGGTACCGAAGGATCGATGCCCGGCATCTCAGTCGTTGATGCGCTCATGCCGGATCATCAATCCCGCAGATGAGAAATCTATTCCATAGAGCTCTGATGAATCAGTCGCCTACGTCTCGCGCGGGACACTCGGCGGTGTCTCGGCCGGCTCGAAGGCGGCGGAAAACAGGTAGCTGGTCGCCAGGCTGCGGTAGGGCCGCCAGCTGTCGGCGATGGCGAGGACCTCCTGCTGACTGGGGAGGTGGTCAAGCTCATAGGCGGCCCGGACGGCCTTACGGAGCGCGAGGTCGCCCGGCAGGACTACGTCTTCCCGGCCGAGCGCGATGATGAGCGCGCCCTGCACGGTCCAGGGGCCTATCCCCGGAATGCCGGTGAGCTCTGCCATGAGTTCCTCGTCGGGCAGGCTGCTCAACACGTCCGGGTTCAGGCGGCCATCCGAGAGCCGCTCGGCGAGGTCACGGACTGTGCTGACCTTTCGCCACGAGAGTCCAGCCTCGCGGAGTTTGCCCGGCTCGACGCTCAGCAGCTCGGTAGGTGAGGGGAGATGGCCACCAAAGAGCGCCTCGATGCGGACCAGGGTCCGGCGGGTCGCCGGGACGGACAGCTGCTGGCCGGTGACCTGGAACAGCAGGGCGCCGTACAGATCCATCGCCGGCAGCTGGGCCATCCACGCCCGGGGGTCGAAGGCCGGCCGGTCGTCGATGAGCCGCGCCAGGACAGGGTCGGCGTTGCGCAAGTGGGAGCGCGCTTCCTGGAGCCACGCTGCGCGGCTGGGGTCCTCGGTCACGGAGCTCGCTCTCTCTTCCGCCGGCCGGTATGCCTGTCACTATCTTGAGCCTTGAGTCTGGCAATTTGGGGTGGATGTTGAACTTGGACATGCCAGAACGCATCCTGGTCACCGGCGACTGGCACGGGAACCAGCCGTGGGCAGTCAACGTGCTCAAGCGAGTCCCCGAACTGCTCTGGGACCAGGACATCAAGCTGCTCCTGCATCTGGGCGACTTCGGGATCTGGCCCGACCGGGACGGGGAGCGCTATCTGGCTGCCATCGAGTGGGCTCTTGGTCAGGTCGGCCGTCGTCGTGGGCAGCGGCCGACCTGGCCCGCAACTCCGCCCATCGCGAACGCCTCCAGCGCATAGTCGACGTGGCCCGGCCGGGGCATCTCCTGCACGGCCACCTGCACCGCGCCTACCGGCGCACCTGCGACTTCGGGTACGGGCCAGTAGAGGTGGCCGGGCTGGCCGCGGACGGCAAGCTCAGCAACTTCGCGGTGCTGGATGTGATCACCATGACCTGGCAGCCACGCCGGTCACGCCGCCGGAAATGGCGCGCACCGCGCGCCTAACGGATAGGTCGGACCCGCGGATCTCCGGCAAGGGGAAACCAAGCGCCAAGATGACTTCAACGAGGCGCTGAAGCAGCCTCCCGGGTCGCCGCCACCGGAGCCACCAGAACCCCTGCCCGACTACTGAGCGCTCCACTGGTCTCGGCGATCAGCGGCCAGGGGAGTGGCACCCCGGGAGAGCGTGAGCAGTCCACGCCCAGCGGTCAGGTGGCCATGACGCCGGTGTCAACCGGGATGCAGGTGCCGTTGATCGCGGAAGCGGCGCTGCTGGCCAGGAAGGTGACCAGCGCGGCGACCTCCGGTGTCTCAACGAACCGCTGGGCGGGCTGTTCGGCCATCATGCCGGCGATGACCTGGTCGCGGCCGATTCCCCGCAGGCTGACGTGCTGGCCGAGCTGCCCCGCCAGCAGCGGGGTGTCCATCCAGCCCGGCGCTACCGCGTTGGCGGTCAGGCCTTGGGCCGCGCCCTCCAGGGCGGCGACCTTGACCAGCCCGGTGACCGCATGCTTGGCGGCCACATAAGCGGCCTTGAACGGCACGCCCAGCAGGCCGGCCGTCGAGGAGACCACGATGATCCGGCCGCCGGGGCGCCGCGTCAGTTGCGGCCAGGCGAACTTCATCGCCAGAAAGGGCCCTTTGGCCATCAGGTCCAGCAGCCGGTCCCAGTCCTCCTCGGCGTAGCTGGCGATCGGGTTCATCGCCTGCGCCCCGGCGTTGAGGACCAGGATGTCCAGGCGGCCGTGCCGCTCAACGGCGGCGTCCACCATCCGCCGGTTCCCCGCCGCGGTGCTGACGTCCGCGATCAGGCAGCCGTCGCCGCGCAGGTCCACCGGCACCACGGTCGCGCCGGCGGCCCGCAGCGACGCACAGATCGCGGTGCCCAAGCCACCCGCTGCGCCGGTGACCACAGCCACACGCCCATCCAGTGGCACGGGCGACTCGCCCGGCCGAGCCGCGGCCGTCGGCCGATCGTCCCTCTCCCCGTGTGCCATGGGTCGCCGCTCCTGTCCTCCCGGCCGTCGCCGACAGGTTAACGGACAGGTCAGTGCCAGGCCCCGATCCACGTCAAGGGCTGGAGCTACGCGAGGGATCTGACTATTGCTATGTGATATGTCACATGCTTTCCTGAGCAGTAGCCGCCCTCGCGACGCCTTGACCCGCCAGCAGCGAAGGAGCATGGCCATGACCGCCCCACCTCAGACCGCCTCCGGCACCGCCACCCTGGAAAAAGACGCCATCGGCCTCGGGCGCTCGACGATCTTCGCGATGGCCGGCGCGGCACCTGGCCAGACCGTCGCGATCACGCTGGCCATCCTGGTCTCGGCCAGTGCCTACGGCACCATCCTGCCGGTGATCCTGACCACTGCGGGCCTGCTGTGCATCGCGTTGGCGTTCCACCGCCTGAACATGTGGCGGCAGAACGCGGGCGCCACCTATGAGTGGGTCTCGCGGGCGTTCAGCCCGTACGTCGGGTTCCTGGTCGGCTGGCTGATGCTGGTCGCGTTCACGCTGTTCGTCCTCATCGACTTCATCACGATCGGGCCGAGCGTGCTGGCGCTGCTCGGCCTGTCGCCCAGCAACCAGTGGGGCGGCGCGATAGCGATCGTCCTCATCGGCTCGTTCCTGACGCTCACCGCGGTCCGCGGCATCCGGCTGAGCGCGCGCCTCCAGGTGGTGGTCGCGCTGCTTGAGTACTCGATCGTCACGGTCTTCGCGGTCTGGGCCTTCATCTCGGTCTTCATTCTCCGCAGCGCCGGGACCGTGCACCCGACGGCAGGATGGCTGTCGTTCCACGGCACCGGCGCCGGAGTGTTCGGCGCTTCGATGATCATCGCCGTCGCGTCGCTGTCGGGCTGGGACGGCGGCATCTACCTGAACGAGGAAACCCAGGCGCCGGAGAAGAACCCCGGCCGGGGCGCGGTCCTGGGCGTCGCCCTGACCGGCCTGCTGTTCGTGATCATGTACGGCACCTACCAGGGTGTCGGGCCCAGCGCGCAGTTGCAGGCGCACTCGGCGAACGCGATCGCCTGGGTCGGCCAGACGCTGGCGGGCACGGCCGGCGACAGGATCATGTCGTTCGCCGTGGCGATCTCGGTCCTCGCGACGACGCAGGTGGCCGTCATCGGCACGTCTCGGGTCGCGTACTCGATGGCCCGGGACCGGGTGCTGCCGCGGCGCCTCGGCAGCGTCAGCGCGCGCTACCGGACCCCTGCCTTCGCCACCCTCGTGCTGGGTGGCTCGATGATCGTGCTGGCCATCATCGACGTCTTCGCGACCTCGGTCAGCTCGGCCATGACCACCATCATCAACACGAGCGGCGTGCTGTACTCGATCTTCTACGCCGTCACCGGCATCGCCGCGGCCTGGTATTACCGCAGGCTGCTGTTCCAGTCGGCGAAGAACGCGATCTTGCTGGGAGTCCTGCCGCTGGCCGGCGCGGCGCTGCTCATCTGGGTGACCGTGAAGGGGACCCAGGCCCTCAACCAGGGGGAGCAGAACGCCCTGATCGTCATAGCCGCGCTAGGGGTGGGCATGATGCTCGTCGCTGCCTTGGTCTACCGGGCGCCCATCTTCAAGGCCAGGATCGAGACGGCGGAGACCACCGAAGCCGTCTCGCACTTCGGCGCCGATCCGAGCTGATGTCCAGCCTGTTCGCGGGCGTACTGCCCGCCGTTATGACGCCGTTCGACGCCGGCCTCGCCATCGATGACAGCGAACTGTCCGCAACCGTCGACTGGCTGATCGGCGCCGGGGCCAGCGGCCTGGTCGCGACCGGCACGATGGGGGAGGCGGGCGCGCTGTCGGAGGCGGAGCGCGAGCACGTTGCCGAGCTCATCGTCGGTACCGCCGGAGGGCGCGTGCCGGTCATCGCGGGCGTATCCTCGGACACCCCCGATCGCGCCGCGCGGCTCGCGCGCGCCGCCCAGCGGGCGGGTGTGCGCGGGCTGATGTGCACGCCGCCGACCACGTATCGCGCGGACGACAGGGAGATCATCGCCTATTACACCTCCGCGGCGGCCGCGACCGACCTGCCGCTGATGGTGTACAACAACCCGTCGGTCACCCACAACGACATGCCGCCGCGGCTGATCGCGGAGCTGAGCGGCGTGGACAACGTTGCGGCCGTCAAGGAGACGTCGGGGGACGTCCGCCGGATCGCGGAGATCCTTGACCTCACCGACGGGGCCATGGAGGTCCTTGTCGGCGGGGACGACTGGGCGCTCGAGGGATTCGCGGCGGGCGCTACCGGCTGGATTTCCGGCTGCGGCGTGGTGGCGCCCGCGGAGAGCGTCGCCCTGTTCGACGCCTGCATTGCCGGAAGCTTTGACCGGGCGAGGCACCTCTACCGGCACCTGCTGCCGCTGGCACGGCTGGACATGGAGCCGAAACTCGTGCAGTACTTCAAGGCGGCGCTGGACGAGACCGGGCGGTACGGCGGGCCATGCCGGCCGCCTCGCCTCCCGCTCACCGCCGGCGAGGCGTCCCGCGTCGCGGCCGCCGTCGAGACATTGCGGCGGCTGGCCGACGCACCCGCCCACCAGTGATCGGCATAATCGCAGGGCAAGGCCGTACTTGTGCCCACGGCCGCCAAAGGAGGATGCCATGAGGGTCACCGGCGTCGACATCCGCATCGTCTCGGTCCCGTTCACCCATCCCGAGACGTGGCGCTTCGGGCGGCTGTGGGGGCTGACCAACGCCATCGTGGAGGTGCACACGGACGCAGGCATCACGGGGATCGGCGAGGTCCCGGGCAGTCCGCTCATCGGCATGGTCCGCGACGCGCTCGAGGCCACGAGCTCTTGGATCATCGGCGAGGACCCGATGAAGGTCAGGCAGTTCCTGCGCCGGGCGTCCGATCGCGGCTGGCACCACTATCCGTACATCGGCAACGCGGCGGTCGCCGGGATAGAAATGGCCCTCTGGGACATCTGCGGCAAGGCGTTCGGGTGCCCGGTGCATCAGTTCTTCGGCGGGCTGGATACCGAGAACGTCCCGTTCTACTGGTACATCTGGGTGACCGACCGCCAGCCCGATACCGCCCGGCAGCAGGCGGCCGAGGGCGTGGCGCGCGGCTTCAAGACCATGTACATCAAGATTGGCTTTGATTTGCAGAACGACATCGCGCTCGCCCGTGCCATCAGGGAAGAGGTCGGCGACGGCATCGCGCTGCGGGTAGACGCGAACGAGGCCTGGACCGCGTTCGAGGCGATCGACGCTCTGCAGCGCTTCGAGGACATTGGGCTTGAGTTCCTCGAGCAACCGATCGACATGCACGACATCGCGGGCCTGGCGGATTTGCGGACCAAGTCGCGGACACGGATCGGCGCGAACCAGTCCGTCTGGCAGCCGTGGCAGATACCCGAGGTCCTGGCGCGGCGGGCGGGCGACGTCATCGTGACCGACCAGCACCAGCTCGGCGGGCTCGTCCCGTTCCGGGACGCCGCGGCGATGTGCGAGGTGGCGAACGTGCCCATCATCAAGCACGCATTCGGCGACCTGGCCATCACCACCATCGCCGCCACCCACGTGCTCGGCACGCTGGCGTCGCCGCAACTCGGTCACCAGCACTACCTGACGATCCTCGAGCACGACCTGCTGACGACGCCGGTCGAGTTCGTCGACGGCGCCATTCCGGTGCCCACCGGCCCCGGTCTTGGCATCGAGCTCGATCAGGAGGCGGTGCGGTTCTACGAGGATGTCTACCGCGATTACGGCGAGTTCGAGGGCTACGGGCCGATAACCGAGACGTCCGGCCTGCCGCCGCTGCGCGTGCCCGGGCGGTGATCATGCAGACGTTCCCGGCCGAGGACCTGAAGTACGTGTACAGCCCCTGGCATGAGCCGGTCGGGACGGTACAGCCGGGTGAGCGGTTCACGGTGGACACCCAGGACTGTTTCACGGGGCTGTACCGCGACCCGGCGAACTTCAACCCGGAGACCGCGGCTTGGGTTGAGGAGAACCTCAACGGCGTCACCGGGCCGATCAGCGTGGCCGGGGCCAAGCCAGGCGGCGCCATCGAGATCCACATCGAATCGGTCACCGTGACCTCGCCGGGAAGCCTGATCGTCAGCAGGTGCCAGGCCCTGTCGCCGGCCGACTGGTGGCATGAGGAATACCGCGGCGTCTCGCTGCCGGTCGCCGACGGGCAGATCCGGCTCAGGGACGACTGGACGGTACCGGTCCGCCCGCTGATCGGCTGCCTGGCCACGGCGCCCGGCCGGGAGGCGATCCTGAGCCGCCGCGAGGGCTCCTACGGCGGCAATATGGACTGCAACGAGATCACCAGCGGAGCGACGGTCGTGCTTCCGGTCGAGACGCCCGGGGCCTTTCTCTACTTCGGGGACTGCAAGGCGGCGATGGGGAACGGTGAGATTACCGCGGCGCCGGAGGTCGCGACCCGCATCGTCGCCTCCGCCACACCGGTGCCCAGGCCAGGCACGATGAATGCGCCCCGGGTGCGGAGCGGCACGCAGCTGACCACCGTGGTGTCCGGGATCAGTCTCGCCGAGGCCTGCCGCACCGCGTTCGCCGAACTCAAGGCGTGGCTGGAGGACGACTACGGCCTCTCCTCCGATGACGCCGCCGTGCTGATGGGCATCGGCGCCGATTGCGGGATCTGCCAGGTGAGCAATGCGCTACACACCGCCCAGTGCTCGATCTCGCTCAGCCTGCTGCCACCCCGGCGAAGTCCTCAGTAAAGGAGAGCGCAACGCATGGAACGCCTCGACGGGCAGGTCGCCATCGTCACCGGAGGAGCGCGGGGCATCGGGCAGGGCATCGCCACCGTCCTGCGGGCCGAGGGGGCGGACGTGGTGATCGCCGACATCGACGGGCCGGCGGCGGCGCGGACGGCGGCGCAGCTTTGTGACACGGCGGAGCACACGCTCGCGGTCCAAACCGATGTAACCGCGCAGCCGGGCGTCGAAAGCATGGCCGCCGAAGCGGTCCGCCGATGGGGACGGATCGACATCCTGGCCGCCAACGCGGGGATCTATCCGCACATCCCGCTGGCCGACATCGCAGTCGCCGACTGGGATCGGGTGATGGCGATCAACGTGACCGGAGCGATGCTAGCCATCCAGGCGTGCGTGCCACGGATGGCCGGGCGCGGGTACGGCCGCATCGTGCTCACCTCGTCGATCACCGGTTCGGTCGTCGGCCAGCCCGGCTACGCGCACTACGGCGCCTCGAAGGCCGCGATGCTCGGCCTCATGCGCTCCGCCGCCCTCGAACTCGCGGCCGCAGGAATCACGATCAACGCCGTGCTGCCCGGCAACATCCGGACTCCCGGGTTCGCGGAACTCGGAGCGGAGCACGAGCGGCGCATGCTCGCGGCGATTCCGGCGCATCGATTCGGCGAACCTGAGGACGTGGGCTGGGCGGTCCGGTTCCTGGCCTCCCGCGAAGCGGGCTATATCACCGGACAGACGCTGATCATCGATGGCGGCCAGGTCCTGCCGGAGAGCATGCTGTGAAGGCGGTCCGGGCTGATGGGGGCGCATCCCAGATCTCGCTGTTGCGCGCCGATAGCCTCCGCGAAAAGGTGACCCGTGCCCTCGAGGCGGCCATCGTGGCCGGTGAGCTGCAACCGGGCGTCATCTACTCCGCGCCCGGGCTCGCCGAACGGTTCGGCGTCTCGGCGACGCCAGTCCGGGAGGCGATGCTCGACCTGGTCAAAGAAGGATTCGTCGAGCCGCTCAGAAACCGTGGCTTCCGCGTGCTCGAAATGTCAGATGAAGACCTCGACGATATCGCCCGCATCCGTCTGCTCATCGAGGTCCCAACCATTTCACAGATCGCCCCGCGGCTAACCGTGGCCAGGTTCGAGAAACTTGCCGTAGCGGCCGAGGCCATAGAGCGGGCAGCGGCAGACGGCGACATCATCTCCTACCTCGACGCCGATCGCCGGTTTCACGTAGAGCTCATCGCGGCCATCGGCAATGCGCGGCTCACCGACCTGGTGGACCGGTTGCGCCGGCAGGCCCGGTTGTTCGGGCTGAAGGATCTCGCCAAGTCCGGCCGGCTGATGGCATCCGCGCGCGAACACCGGACGCTGCTCGGCATGCTCAAAGTGCAGGACATCAAGGCGGCCGAGAACCTGATGCGGGCGCATATCGGCCACACCCGCGGGCTGTGGGCGGGACGGCAGGTCGAGGAATAATCCAGGGAAAGGTTGCCGCTAACCCTGTCGCAAATGAGGAGGCCCTGGATGGCAACGAAAATAACCGTCGCGCTGGAAGACGATCTTGATGGAGGCCCGGCAGCTGAGACGGTCCGGTTCGGGCTCGGCGGCGCAGAGTACGAGATCGACCTGAACCCGCTCAACGCCGGCGAGTTCCGTGACCTGCTCGCGCCCTACCTCGCCCGTGCGCGCAAGGCTGGGAGGGGCCAGCGCCGTCGCCCCGCGCGCCCGGCGTCGAGCCGTGAGCGGGGCAGCGACATCCGGGCTTGGGCGAAGAGCCAGGGCATCCCGGTCAGTGCCCGCGGGCGCATTCCGGCCAGCGTTGTCGCGCAGTACGAGGCCGCCACCCGCGAATGACGCGAAGCGGGATAACAGTCAGGGCGAACCAGCTCATGCCGAACCGGCGGCTTGCCTTACCCAGCGTCACGGTCTGAGGCAATGTCCGATGTGCGGCGTAACGTCGAAGTGTGACCGTTGTCGCCAGGCTGCCGCGGGCCAGGCGGGCCGCGCCCGCGGGCGGGGGCGTGGGGGAGCGGGGCCAGCTCGGCCGGATTCCCCGCGATCTGTGGGAGGCGCTGGCGGAGGACAATGACGCCCGGGCGCGGTACTACGGCAAGGTGCACTGGCGCGGCCCGGGGCAGTGTGCGTACTTCCTCGGCGCGCTGTCGTCGGGCGGTCATGGGCGGTTCCGGGCGGGCACCCGGCGGGCGGTGGCGGACCGGCCAGGCAGCCTGGTCGTCCCGGCGCACATCTTCGGGTACGTGCTCAGCCGGGGCGTACCGCGCCCGGACCCAGTGACGGGGTGGCTGCCGGTGGTCCGGCACCGGTGCGATGAGCCCAGCTGTCAGGCCGCTGGGCACCTCGCCGCTGGCACGCCGGGCGAGAACGCCCGGGACTACCTGGCAAGGCGGGCGGACCCGTACTCCCCGCTGAACGACCGGCGTGGCCCGCGCGGCCGGGCGGTGGCGATCCGGGACGCGATCTTGGCAGCGCTCGCCGAGGACGCCGGGGCGGCCGGGATCGAGGCGGCCATCGAGCGGGCGTCGGCGGCGGGCCTTCCCGGTGCCCAGCAGGTGCTGTTCTGAGCCGGCCCAAGACGGCCAGCCGTAGCCTTGGGGTCGTGACCGTCCACGAGCTGTCGCGTGCCGATGCGCGCCGGGTCGCGGTGCGCGCGCAGCTGCTTGACGGCGCGCGGCTGGCCGGGCTGCTGGCGGTGGTGCGCCATCTGACGTTGCTGCAGATCGACCCGACCGCGGTCATCGCGCCCAATGCCTATCTGGTGGCATGGAGCCGCCTTGGGTCGCGGTATTCGCCACTGGAGCTGGACACCGCGCTTGAGCAGCGCGAGCTGCTCGAACTGGACGCGATGATCCGGCCCAGCGAAGACCTGGCGCTCTTTCGTGCGGCCATGGCCGAATGGCCAGGGCGCGGGCAGCTGCGCGACTGGCAGCAATCCCACGTCGACTGGGTGCGGGCCAACGATGCCTGCCGCCGGGACATCCTTGACCGGCTTAGCGCTTTGGGGCCGTTGCCGTCTCGCGATCTTCCGGACACGTGCCAGGTGCCGTGGAAGTCCACCGGGTGGACCAACGACCGCAACGTCACGCGGCTGCTGGACTTCATGGTGCGGCGCGGCGAGGTCGCGGTCGCCGGGCGCAGGCGCCGCGACCGGCTGTGGGACTTGGCAGCTCGCGTCTACCCAGATGACCCGGTCATCCCCGCGGAGGAGGCGCTGCGGACTCGCAACGACCGGCGGTTGCGCGCCCTGGGCATCGCCCGCGCCCGGGCACCCGAGTGCCCGGGCGAGCCCATGGATGTGGGCGAGGCCGGTGAGCCGGCCGTCGTCGAGGGCGTCAAAGGCACGTGGCAAGTCGATCCTTCTTACCTGGGCCAGCCGTTCTTGGGGCGTGCGGCGCTGCTGTCGCCGTTCGACCGGCTCATCCACGACCGCAAGCGCACAGTCGAGCTCTTCGAGTTCGACTACCAGCTGGAGATGTACAAACCGGCCGCCAAGCGCCGCTGGGGCTACTTCGCGCTGCCGATCCTTTACGGCGATCGGCTGGTGGGCAAGCTCGACGCCACCGCCGACCGCGGCGCCGGCCTGCTCCGTGTCAACGCGATCCACCAGGACGTGACCTTCACCAAGACGATGAGCGCCGCCATCGACCAGGAGATCAAGGACCTGGCTCGCTGGCTCGGGCTGGGCCTCGGGTGATCCCGTCAGCCGCTGGCCGGCCGGGATGAGGTGAGGGACGCGAATACGACGATAGAACTGAGGTAGTTCTTGGTGGCGTAGTCGAAAGCGCCGCCGCACGTTATCAGGTGCAGGGCCGCGTAACCCGGCGCGCGGTAAATGGTTTTCGCCGGGAACCTGGATTTGGCGTACTCGCGGACGCCGGTGACGCGGAAAATGGCGGTGACCCCGTCGGCGAGCTTCACCTCGACCCTGTCCCCCGGGTGGAGCGCTCCCAGGCGGAAGAAGACAGCGGGCCCCCGATAGGTGTCGACATGGCCTTCGATGACCGACGCCCCGATCTGGCCCGGCGTCGCCGAGTACCTGTACCAGGCGGCCTCGTCGGCACGCGTGTAAAGCGGAGGCACCTGGATCGTGCCATTGCGGTTCACGCCCAAGCGCAGCAGTTTCGAATGCACGCCAATGGCCGGGATATCGACGGACACGGGCAGGGATCGCCGCAGGAATGGGCCCCGGGTGTGGGGACCGATGGTGCCCGCTGCCGCGGCGGAAGGCTGCGGCGCGTGCACCTGCGCTGCGATGGCGACGCCGATGGCGGCGCCCCCACCGATGATGAGCAGGACACCGGCCGCTCCGGCGGCGCGTGCACGGAGGCTAACGGGGGTGCGGGGCGGGGGAGCGCAGCCCGCCTGCGGCCAGGACATGACCACGCGAAACCCGGCTATGCGCCGCCACTCCCATTCCCCCAATGCCAGCCCTCCCTCCGTCTTCCCCGATGTGGATCACTCGCGTAGCCTGATATTTCAGTGATCAGGTCATTTCCGAGTCCGTACCGCCTAAGGGTTTTGCCTGTATGGCCGCGAAACGGGGCCGCCACCTGCTGGAAGCTTGAGGAGATGAGGGTGCGCACAACCATCGCGAGGCCGGGGCGCAGCGCGAGATTGGCCATCATTGGCTACGGCATCATGACCATACTCGTTTCCGCAACAGTCTCGGCTTGCTTGGGGACCTCGCCTTCGGCGGGGCTGCCCTCATTGTCACCCGGGGCAAGCTCCTCGCCAACACCTGCGAGCGGCACTGCCAGTGCCTCCCCGAGCCAGAGTGCCAGTCCGTCGGCCAGCGCGTCAGCGAGCCCGTCAGCGAGCCCGTCAGCGAGCCCGTCACAGTCGGTGGGGCCGAGCCCGTCGCCCAGCCGTTCCCCCAGCCCGGTCCCCGTCGCCGCCCCGGCCACCGGCGGCGGGGGAACAGCCGGATTCCAGGACGCCCTGCTCCTCGCCCTTGGTGGTGCTGCGGTCCTGGCCGGCGCCGGAGCTTTTGTTTACCGCAGAAGCCTCCGAAACCGCTGAGAGCCACCCGGCGATGGTGATCACGCCCTGACCTGACCACTCGCCGACCGGGTTGCCGGGGTTGCGCCAGTTTCAAGCCGGTTTGAGCTACTCGGCGGTTAGGATGCGACCCATGTTCAAGGGGAGACGAGTTTCGTGGGCCGTTGCGATCGTGACCGTCGTCGCCATGACCGCCGCTGGCGCGCCCGCACTGGGCGCGACCGGAGGGACCCGAGCGCTCACCAGGGCAGGCGGGTTCTCGCTCCAGCCCACCTACCGGGCCGGCGACTTCGCCGGCGGCGAGGCCATGTACATCCTGCCCGCCGGGGAGAACGGGCTCGTCAACGCGGCCCAGTTCCAGCGGTTCGTAAAGACCGGCGCACGCCCAGCGCACAGCCAGGACCAGCTCGCGCCCTATCAGAACCTTGAGTTCGGCAGCCCGTCGCTGACCAACTCTGCGCTCCACAACTACTACCTCGACGAGTCCTTCGGCGTGAAGCCCGGCCAGATCACCCGGACCGAGCACCCGTCGCCGACCGTGCCCGTGGTCATTTACCGCGACAGGCACGACATTCCCCACATCTACGGGGCTACGGACGCGGCACTGGCGTTCGGCGCCGGTTACGCCCAGGCCGAGGACCGGCTGTTCCTCATGGACGTCCTGCGCCACTTCGGGTCCGGCACGCTCACCTCGTTCCTCGGGCCATCGTGCGCCGACGAGCAGATGGACCACGACGAACTGCTGCTGGCGCCCTACACGACCGCCCAGGCGAACGCGCAGATCAGCAACCTGCCGGCCGAGTACGGCGCGCAGGGCCGGCTCGCGGTGAGCATGATCAACAGCTACGTGCAGGGCGTCAACGCCTACATCGCCGCGGCGGCGAAGAACCCGGCGCTCATGCCGGTCGAGTACTCGTTGTTCGGCGCGCCCAAGCCTTGGGCCCCGGCCGACGTTGTCGCGGTCAGCAGCCTCATCGGCGGCATCTTCGGCGGTGGGGGAGGCGGGGAGGTCCGCAACGCCGCCCTGCTCAGGTACCTCCAGGGCCAGCTCGGCCAGCCGGCCGGGGCGACCGCGTTCAGCAACTTCAAGGAGCAGAACGATCCGGCGGCGCCGACCAGCGTCGTGGACAAGGCCTTCCCCTACGAGATCCCGGGGCACGTCAACCCGGCGACGGTCGCCATCCCCGACAAACCGGGCGCCCCGCTGATCGGCGGGCCCGTCGACACCACGTCCGGCTGCGCCGGCGCGGCCACCAGCAAGGCCAGCAAGGCCGGGCTGTCGGTGATCGAGTCGCTGCTGCGGCTTCCCGCGCACATGAGCAACGCCCTGGTCGTAGGGGCCAGCCATTCGGTCGGCGGGCACCCGATCGCGGTCTTCGGTCCCCAGGTGTCCTACTTCGCCCCCGGCATCCTCATGCAGGAGGACCTGCACTCGCCCAACTACGCCGCCGAGGGGGCGTCCTTCCCCGGCACCGGCTTCGTCGAGCTCGGCCGCGGCGTCGACTACGCCTGGTCGGCCACCTCCGCGGGCAGTGACCTCACCGACCAGCGCCTGGAGCTAATCTGCAACCCGAACGGCGGACCTGTGTCGCCGACCGGAACCTTCTACCTGTTCCACGGCAAGTGCGTGCCCATGGTCAACGAGCACTTCCCGGACGGGACGGTGAACGGGAAGCCGCTCAACCACGAGATCCACCTGACCGTGCACGGCGTCGTCCAGGGCTGGACCACCGCGCTGCACGGCAAGCCCGTGGCGGTGGTCGACCAGCGCTCCACCTACAACCATGACGTGGACCCGGTGATTGGTTTCCTCCACTTCGGGGAGCCCGCGCTCACCCACGACGCGCAGTCGTGGATGGTGGGGGCCAGCGAGATCGGCTTCACGTTCAACTGGTTCTACGTCGACGACAGGGACATTGCCTACTTCGTCAGCGGGCGGGACCCGATCCGCCCGCCATTTGTTGACCCCAACCTGCCGACCTGGGGCACCGGAGGGGCCGAGTGGCGCGGGTTCCTCCCGGCGTCGCAGCACGTGCACGAGATCAACCCGCCGCAGGGGTTCTTCGACAGCTGGAACAACAAGCCCGCCCCGCTCTTCTCCGCCTCGGACAGCGAGTACGGGTACGGGCCCGTGTACCGGGTGCAGATGCTGACCGACCAGATCCGGCACCAGTTCGCGATACACCACGGGAAGATCACCCGGGCGGACCTGGTGCAGGCGATGGAGACCGCGGCGACCCAGGACCTGGACGGCCTCACGATCCTGCCGGCGCTGCTGCGCGCCGCGCGCGGGCGGCCCGAGCCTGCCGGGGTCGTCCAGATGCTGGCCGCCCTGAAGGCCTGGTACTCGGGCGGCGCCCACCGGATCCTCGCCTCGGCCAGCGACACGCAGTACGAGCAGGCGGCGGCGGTGGCCATCATGGACCAGCTCACCCCGGCGGTCATCAAGGCCATCTTCGACCCGCTGTTCGCGGCCGGCGGGACCAGCCCAGGCGGCTACAACGTCTTCCCGATGGGCTTCGTCAACGAGCCCTTCAACGGCGGCGCCCACCTCGGCAGCGCCTACGACGGCGGCTGGGAGGGCTACACCGTCAAGGCCCTGGGCCAGATGACCGGCCAGCGGGTCGCCCAGCCGTTCAGCCCGGCGGTGACCGCCACGCTGTGCGGCAGCGGCGGCCTGAAGAACTGCGGCCCGGCCCTCGACGCTGCCCTGGCAGCCACCTACCAGGCCCTGGTCAAGGCCAACCGCGGGTCGGCGATCGTGGCCCGCTGGACGGCCGACGCCAACACCGTGGCCGCGGGGCTGACCATGCCGCAATACGACGCGATCGGCTTCCGGTCGCTCGGCATCGTCGGCCAGCCCAGCATCCCGTGGCAGAACAGGCCCACGTTCCAGCAGGTGGTGTCGTTCCCCGCCCACCGTCCTCGCTGAGGTGATTCCCCCGGGGCAGCCGTCCGCCAGACGGCGAGAGGTTTTGGGCCACCGGGCCCGCCACGAGGGCGAACCCGGTGACCGCACCCCGCCCGGCGGCCGCTGTGGGGGGGGAAACAGCTTCAGCCGGACGTGGTCTTGAAAGGCACGGTACGCGAGCGGTCGGTTCGTTCAGGTTAATGCTATTCCGGACCAGGCGCCCACTTTCGTCCCCTCTATACATGGTGAGGTTACCCGGCCCGCGCCGCTGCTCCCCCGCCAATCCGGCCAATGCTGCAAGAATGGCCGGCGTGGGCCCGGGGCGATGAGCGCGGGCGTCTTCCTCGACCCCCCGGAACCGAGCGAGGCCGCCGAGCAGCTGCGAAACGCCGGCCACGGCACCGGCACCGGCGACCGCTGACGGGTGTTCCGGTACAGTACCCGCACTACCGCTTGCGCACGTGTCCCGTAGGGGGTCGGGTGGCTGGGACGTCGTGGGAGCACCAGAGCGAAGTCAGGGATGCGCTGCAGACCATCGTGTCCGATCCGCAACTCGGGGCGGCGACGCTGTCCAGCGCGCAGACCATGTCCAACTTGCTCAAGGACCTGCTGCCGGATGCTCCGCGGGAAACGAGCGTGCTTGTGGCCGCGGCCGAGGCCGGGCTCGCGCAGGCCCTGCTCGACCACGTGGGCCAGGGCATGGACATCGGCACGGCGTCGTCGCTGACCGCGTCGGCGTTCTCCGCCCGGACCCCGTTCACGGCTGATGCGTGCCGCTGGGTTGTCGGAGAGCTGTCGGTGGCGCTTGGCCTGGCGCCGGGGGAGCAGTCGCCGGCCGGCGGCGCAGCGACCGGCCCGTCGCCGGCCGACGAAATGCAGGCGACTCAGCCAGCGGCCCCGGCGGCGCGCCAGGACCTTCGCGCGCAGCCCGGGTACGGTGCCGTGCCTGGTACTGGCCCTCCTGGCGCCGGCTATGGCTACCCGCCCCCGCCGGCCCCGGCCTACGGTTACCCGCCCCCACCTGCCCCGGGCGCCGGGGCGCCCGCCAGCCCTGGCCAGGGCCGGGCGCCCAAACAGCGCCGGACCCCGAAGGCGTGGATGATCTTGACGGCCGCGGTGGCGATCGTCGTGCTGATCGGCGTGATCGTGGTCGTGGCCCGGGCCACCGGCAACTCAGGCACCGCGATCGAGCCGCTCAGCCGGATCATCAAGCCGGACGTGACGAGCTGTAAGACCGAGTCGAGGCTCGGCATGCGCGGGGTGACCGTCGCCCTGGGATGCCGCACCCACCAGGCCCCCGTCGGCCTGCTGGCCTATCAGTTCAGCACCGCCGCCGACTATCGTTCCGGGCTGTCGCGCCTGAACGACCTCACCGGGTGGAATCCCTCCGGAGCGGGCACCGGCTGCCCGCCGCATGGCGGGAGCAACAGCGCGCAGACCGGGTGGCACAGCAACGTCAACCCGAAGTACGCCGCGCGGCAGGGCCAGATCCTGGAGTGCTACCCGGACAGCCACAACGCCGGCATCCTGATCTATCTATGGACGCTGCCAACGCAGCGGGTGATCCTGGTTGGGAGCGAGGGGCCGACCGGGGCCACCTTCTCGAGCCTGGAGACCTGGTGGGCGGGGCTGACCTATGGCTGAGCGGGCGCGCCGCCCCGGGCCGCACCCGTAGCCGGCGGTCATAGGGCGATGACCGAGACTCTGATGCCCGGGGGCGGGGTGGCCCGGCGGCCGCTGCACTTCATCGTGATGGCCGACTGCTCCGGCTCGATGAAGGGCGAGAAGATGCAGGCGCTCAACTACGCGCTGCGTTCGATGCTGCCCCATCTCGTCGCGTGGGAGCGGGACCAGCTTCAGGCCCAGCTGCTGATCAGGATCCTGAGGTTCGCGACCGTGCCGGAGTGGCATGTCCGGGACCCGCGGCCCGTGGCCGACCTGATCGCGGGCTGGCAGAACCTGGAGTACGTCTACCAGGGTCGGACCAACATGGGTGCGGCGTTCCGCGAGGTGGCCGGTGCGCTGGGGCCGGGAGAGCTGGAGCGCAGGGCCCTGCGGCCCGCGATTCTCCTGATCACCGACGGGCTGCCGACCGACCCGCCCGGCGGATTCGAGGCGGGCCTGTCGGAGCTGACCAATTCGGCGGCGGGCCGTGCCTCGCTCCGCGTCGCGGTGGCCATCGGGCGGGACGCCAGCTCAGAGCCGCTCAACCGATTCCGCAGCCCGGAGGCGCCCATCCTCGTGGCGGACAGCACGGACGACATCGTGGACCGGCTGGTGGCCGCGTCGATCGCCGTGTCCCGCATGTCCGAGGAGGGGGCGAACCGCGAGACGCTGGCCCAGACGCTCATGCAGCCGCCGGCCGGCCCCGCGCCCGAGCACGCCGACGACTCGATCCTGTGACCGCCATGGCCGGCGAGGGCGTGGAGCGGTCCCGGGACCGGGCCGGCACCTGGCAGGTCCTCACCGCGACCGAGCGCGGGGCGGCGCACCGCGCGTCGCGGATTCCCAACCAGGACGCGGTCGCCGCGCTGCCGATCGGGCCGGATGGTGCCGTAGCGGCCGTCGCGGACGGGCACGGCCACAGCCGCCACTTCCGCAGCGCCCGCGGCGCGCGACTGGCGGTGACCGTGGCGTGCCGGGCCGCGCAGGACCTCGCCCCCCTGCTGGCCCGGCTGTCCGGGACCGCCGAGGCCGAGGAGGTGATCCGGGCGGACCTCGTGCCCGGCATCGTCGCGCGCTGGCGCGACGCGGTCCGCGAGGACGTCGCGGCCGAACCGTTCACCCCGGAGGAGGACGTGGTTCGCGACGGCGACGATGCCGCCATCCCCTACGGGTCGACTCTGCTGCTGGCCCTCGCCTGGCGCCGGTGGCTGCTGCTGACCCAGATCGGCGACGGGGACATCGTGGGCATCCGCCCGGACGGCGCCGCCCTGCTGCCCGTGCCCGGCGACCCGCAGCTCGACGGCCGGCACACCACAAGCCTGTGCACGCCGGCCGCTGAGGGCTCGTTCCGGGCCGGCGCCGTTGATACCGCGGGCACCCCGCTGCTCGGGGTCCTGCTCGCCACCGACGGCTACGGCAACGCCCAGGTGGCGCGGGACTGGGAGGCTACGGTCAGCGCCGACCTCGCCCGGCTGATCGCGAGCCGCCCGGCGGAGTGGCTGGCGAGCCAGCTTCCGGCGTGGGCGGCCCGTTGCGCGTCGCTGGACGGCAGCGCCGACGACACGACGCTCGCGCTCGTCCTCGGGCCGGCCGTGGGGCGCAGCCGTGACCCGGCCCCGGGGATGCCATGACCGGCCGGCTGCCGCTTGACGGGCGCTCGCTGCGGATGGTCCGGACCGGCACCCGGCTGTCGGTGGGGGCGCGGCTGGGGGAGGGCGCGCAGGGGGTGGTGCACGAGGCGGTCTTCGGCGGGTTCCCCTGCGCGGTCAAGTGGTACCGCGCGGTGCCCCGCCCGGCGGAATTGCGCAAGTCGATCGCTGCTCTTGCCGAACGAGGCCGCCCCCACCGCGCGTTCATCTGGCCGATCGACGTCGTGGTCAGCGAGGAGATGCCTGGGTTCGGCTACGTCATGCCCCGGCTGGAGCCCGGGTTCGTTTCGTTCGCCCAGCTCCTGGGGCGAGCCGAGCAGCCGCCGTTCCGCGCCATCATCACGATCGGCCGCCGCCTGGTCGAGGCGTTCGAGGCGCTGCACGCCACCGGGCTGTGCTACCGGGACATCAGCTTCGGGAACCTGTGGGTCGACCCGGAGCGCGGCGGCGTGGCCATCATCGACAACGACAACGTCGGCGTGGACGGGGGCGACGTGTTCGTGTGGGGGACGCTGCGCTTCATGGCCCCGGAGGTCGTCCGGCGCGAAGCGTTCCCGTCGAGCGTGACCGACCTCTACTCGCTTGCGGTCTTCCTCTTCTATCTCTTCGTCCACGGGCACCCGCTGGAGGGGATCCGGACCGAGGCCACGTTCTCCTGGGGCTCGGCGCAGCGGGAGTCCGAAGGCGAGCTCGCGGTCCGCTACTTCGGCACCGACCCCTTGTTCGTGTTCGACCCCGGCAACGACAGCAACAGGCCGCTGCCGGGCGACCCGATGTGCACCTGGTGGCCGATCTACCCCCGGTTCTTCCGCGAGGTGTTCGAGCAAGCCTTCACCGCCGGGCTGATGGACACCACGGGCACCGCCAGGGTGAGCGAGGGGGTGTGGCGGCGCGCCCTGCTCCGGCTCAGCGACGGCGTGGCGGTCTGCGCCTGCCGGGCCTCGGTCTTCTACGATCCAGCCGAGCCGTCGGCGGCCTGCTGGAACTGCGGTAATGTCCCGCCGAGGCCGCTGGTGCTGCAACTGCCGGGAGGGAGCATCGTGCTGTCGGACGGCGCCGCCATCACGGCGCACCACCTGCGGCGCAACAGGGACTATGAGACGGTCGTCGCGGCCGTCGAGGCCCACCCGGCCCGCCCCGGGCAGGTTGTGTTGCGCAACGCTAGTACCTGGGCGTGGACCATGCGGCCCGACGGCGAGGGCGCCAAGACGGTGGCACCGGGCAGGAGGCTGGCTGCCCGCGCGATGACGATCGACTTCGGGTCCGTCCGGGGGCGGATCGTCGATGGTTAGCAGGGGCGGGCGCGCGCACGTCGGCGCGGGCACGCCAGAAAGGCGCAAGGGGTGAACGAGCTTCACGTCAGTTACGAGGGCCGGCGCTATGCGTTCGCGCCGGGCACGACCGTCCGGATCGGGCGCAGCCCGGATAACGACGTGGTCATCAGCGATCCGACCGTGTCCCGCCAGCACGCTCAACTGGTGTGGGGGCCAGCCGGGTGGGTGTTCCAGGGCGCGGGCCGGGCCGGGACCTTCCTGCGCGGCAGCGCCGTCAGCCGGCTGCTGCTGCGCGAGGCGGTGGAGCTGTCCCTGGCCTCACCGCAGGGCCCGGTGCTGCGGATCGAGCCTCCGCCAGCCGGTCCACCGCCCGGCCCGACGCCCACCCCGGCGGCCGGCGTCGCAGGTCTGGCGGCGACCCCCGGCACCCCCTTGCAGGCCGCACCGCCGCCCCAGGCGGTGGCGGCCGCTCCGGGCGGCGGCGTGGCGGCCGCTCCGGGCGGCCCAGCCGGGGCGGGGCCACGCGACGAGCCGGCGCTGGCATCGGCCTTCCAGATCCTGGTGCCGATCAAGAGCTGGCTGACCGACCCTGGGTGGCGCCAGGGCTTGCGGCTCCTGGTCATTCCCTACGCGCTGCTGCCGCTGGTGTTCCTGGCCCTGTTCACCTCCTCGGGGAACCTGACCACGCCCGGCTGGGCGTACAGCCTTTACGTCGCGCCCCTATGGGCGATCGCCTTCTGGCTGCTGATCCGCCCGCCCGGACCGTTTGGCAGGCAGGAGATGCTGCTCACCCTGGGGATCATCATCTGGGTGATGATCTGGATGAGCATCGTCACCATCAATGTCAACAAGCACGCGGACCCCAGGAGCTTCGGGGGCGCTCTGGTAATCGGGTTCAACGAGGAGATCACCAAGGCGCTGCCGATCCTGGTGGGCGCTCTCCTGGTGCTGAAGATGCGGTCGGTCAAACTGGACGTCCGGATGTGGATGTTCCTCGGCACGATCGCCGGGCTCACCTTCGGCGTGCGCGAAGCATCCCAGTACACGACCCTCGCCATCAGGCTCATCGCAGGGGCGGCCATCTCGCATTCCGCCAACGAGGCCGTCGTCGGCGCGCTGGCCTTCGCCTACCGCGTCTTCGTCGACGGGTTCCAGCACGCGATCTGGGCGGGGGTGGCGGCGTTCTTCATCGGCATCGCGGTGAACTACCCCCGGCGGCGAGTACCGCTGATCATCTTCGGCATCTCCATCGCGGCGGTGCTGCACGCGGTGAACGACTGGTACCTGTCGAACTTCACCTCGCCGTGGCCGTGGATCCTGCTGCAGGCATTCTCGCTGTTCCTGTTCCTCGGCTACACGATGTCGGCCGCCTCGATCGAGCGCAGGGTCCGCCGGACGCCGCTGTTCCGGGGCGAGTCCATGATCATGGAGAAGTTCAGCCAAAGCGGTGAGGTGCCCCGGCCCTAGACGGATCCCACCCCCTCAGGGTCACGCTGCGCGCCGGGTGCGCACCAGGGCCAGCGCGAACACCACCGCGGTGAAGGCCGCCGCCATGCCGAGGCTCCCACCTCACCCGCTGGTTCCGCCGCTGCTATGGGATCACGCCCGCCGCCTACCGCGCCGTCGCCAGCCCTCGCTGATCATCGGCTGTCAAGCCGGGGGAGGGTGATCACGAAGCTCGTCCGGCCGGGGCGGCTGGTCACGCCCACGCTGCCGCCGTGCGCGGTGGTGACCGCCTGCACGATGGCCAGGCCAAGCCCGGTGCTGGCGCCGGCGCCGGACCGCGCCGTGTCGCCGCGCACGAACCGCTCGAACAGCGCGGGCTGCAGGTCTTCCGGGATGCCAGGACCGTCGTCGGTCACGCTCAGCCGCACCGTGCCTGGCTCCTCGTCCGTGGTGACCGCCACCGTCACGGTTGTCCCGGGCGGGGTGTGCTTCGCCGCGTTGCTCATCAGGTTGGCGAGAACCTGGTGCAACCGGTGCTCGTCGCCCGCCACACCGACCGGTTCGCCGGGGAGTTCGAGCTGCCAGCGATGGCCGGAGCTGGCGGCCCGGGCGTCGCTCGTGGCGTCGATGGCGAGCCGGGTGAGGTCCACCGGCTCCTTGGCCAGGGGCCGCCCAGCGTCCAGCTGGGCGAGCAGCAGCAGTTCGTCGACCAGCACGGTCATCCGGGCCGATTCCGACTCCACCCGGGACAGCGCGTGTGCGATGTCATCGGGCACCGGCCCAGCGCGCCTGCGGGCCAGTTCGGCGTAGCCGCGGATGGCGGCGAGCGGGGTGCGCAGTTCGTGGCTGGCGTCCGCGGCGAAGCGGCGCAGCCGGGACTCGCTGGCCGCGCGGCGGGCCAGCGCGGACTCGACGTGCCCGAGCATCCGGTTGAAGGCCAGGCCGACCTGGCCTACCTCGGTGCGCGGGTCGGCGTCGGGGACCCGCTCGGGCAGCGTGACCTCGCCGCTGGCCAGCGGCAGCTCGGTGACCCGGGTGGCGGTGGCCGCGACCCGGCGCAGCGGCCGCAGCGACAGCCGGACGAACCCGGTGCCGAGCACCCCGGTGAGGAGCAGAGCGGCGGCGAAGACGACGGCCTCGGCGATCAAGACCTCGCGCAGAGTCGCCTCGACGGGCGCCAGCGGCAGGCCGTTGACGTTGACCGCGCCCGGCACCGGCCCGGGGGAAGCGAGCAGCCGGTAGTCGCCGAGGCTGGACAGCTGGGCGGTGAACGTCCGATGCAAGGCCGGCATGGCGGTGAGGACCGCCTTGTCGGTGGTGGACAGGTGGCACTGCCCGTTCGCGACGTAGTTGTCGGTGAGGGCGCCGTTCCTGACCTGAGCGCTGAACGTCTGCCCGGCCTGCTGCTGCGCGCATTGCCTGGGCGAGTTCAGCGGCGGGGGTGGCGCATGGTGATAGTCGGTTTCGTCGCCGGGCGGCCCGTGCAGGCATGCTTCGTATCGCTGGCTCGCCTCGTTCAGCTGCCGGTCGAGCTGATTCAGCAGGGCTCCGTGCAGCGCCGCGTAGGTCACCAGGCCGACGGCCGCGCACGCCACCGCGAGCAGGGCGAGCAGGCCCGCGATGAGGCGGCCCCGTAGCGTCCGGCGGGCTAGCCAGCGCATGTCGTTCAGCTCGTCGGCTTGAGGACGTAGCCCACACCGCGGACCGTGTGGATCACCGGCTCCCGGCCGGAGTCGAGCTTCTTGCGCAGGTAGCTGATGTACAGCTCGACCACGTGCGCCTGCCCGCCGAAGTCGTAGTTCCAGACCCGGTCGAGGATCTGCGCCTTGGACAGCACCCGCCGCGGGTTGCGCATGAGGAAGCGCAGCAGCTCGAACTCGGTGGCGGTGAGCTCGACCAGCTCCCCGCCCCTGCGCACCTCACGGGCGTCCTCGTCCATGACCAGGTCACCGGCGACGAGCTCGTTGCCCCCCCGGGCCCGGGTGAGGCCGGCCCGCCGCAACAGGCCGCGCAGCCGGGCCAGGACCTCCTCCAGGCTGAACGGCTTGGTGACGTAGTCGTCGCCGCCGGCGGTGATGCCCGCCACGCGGTCTTCCACCGCGTCCCTGGCGGTCAGGAAGAGCACGCATACGTGCGGAAGCTCGGTCCGGACCCGGCGCAGCACCTCCAGGCCGTCGAAGTCGGGCAGCATCACGTCGAGCACCACGGCGTCCGGCCGGAACTCGCGCGCGGCGCGCACCGCGCCGCTGCCGTCACCGGCGGTCCTGATCTCCCAGCCCTCGTACCGAAGCACGCTGGCCAGCAACTCAGCGAGGCTGGGCTCGTCGTCCACCACCAGGACCCGGATCGGCGTCCCGTCGGACCGCTGGACCACGTGGGCCGGCTGCTGCACGGACATGACGCTCACCTCGGGTGTCACGGTACTCGGGCGAGGGCAGGGAGATGTTGCGGTGCAGCCCGGTCACCGCGAACCTGGGCAGCCCACGGAGCCGGCCCTGCCGGTTGACCAGCATGCCGAGCACCAGGACAGCCGTCAGCAGCACCAGGGCCACCACCCCGGTCGCGCGGCTGGCGTACCAGAGCGCGGTCGTATGCGTGATCCCGGTCACGGCCGTAGGCCCTTGCGCTGGGTGTTCATGCCATCAGCATCGCTGGCCGGCCGCAGCGGACCCTCATGGCCGCCTCTGAATTGCCTCTGAGCGGGAGATTGCCTCTACGCGTGCTGGCCTGGCAGGATTCGCGGGTCGCCGCGTCCTGAACGGTCCTCGTAGGAGGTTGCATGTCCGCCCTTACCCGGCGCGCCCGGCGCGGCCTGGGCAGGGCGGTCGTGGACACCGGCCCGCTGCGCCGTCACCGCGGCTTCCGGCTGTTGTGGACGGGGCAGCTGATCGCCTCGGTGGGCACCCAGCTCACGGTGGTCGCCGTCGGCTACCAGACCTACCGGCTGACCAACTCGACCGCGATGGTCGGCCTGGTCAGCCTGGGCCAGCTCATCCCGCTGCTGGCCGGGTCCCTGCTCCTTGGGCCGTTTGTGGACGCCTGGGACCGGCGCCGGGTCCTGCTGGCCACCCAGGTGCTGCTGGCGGTCGGTGCCACGGGGCTGGCCGTCAACGCGATGCTGGCGCACCCGCTGCTATGGCCGATGTTCGCCTGCACGGCGGAGGCGGCGGTCTTCCAGGGGGTGGACTGGGCGGCCAGGCGGGCGTCCGTGCGGCGGCTGGTGCCCGCCGCCGACCTTGCCGCCGCGCTGTCGCTCCAGTCCGCCGCGTTCCAGCTGACTCTGGTGGTGGGCCCGGCCGCGGCCGGGCTGCTCATCGCGCACGCCGGGTTCGCGCTCGTGTACGGGCTGAACGTGGCCGCGTTCGGCATGGCGTTCCTGGTCGTGGCGCGGCTGCCGCAACTGCGGCCGGCGGGCGGGGGGCAGCGGGCGGGGGTCGCCTCCCTGGTCGGCGGGGTGCGGTACCTGAAGTCGAGCCCGCCGCTGGCCGGAGCGTTCGTGATCGACCTGGGGGCGATGGTGTTCGGCATGCCCCGGGCGCTGTTTCCGGCGCTCGCGGTGACCCTGTACGGCGGGGGCGCGGCCACGGTGGGCTACCTCAACGCCGCGGTGGGGCTCGGCGCCCTGGCCGGATCGGTGCTGACCGGCCACGTGTGGCGGGTCCGCCGGGCGGGCCGGGCGGTGGCGGTATGCGTCGCGCTGTGGGGCCTGGCCATCACCGGGTTCGGCCTGGTGCCATGGCTGCCCGCGGCGCTGGTGCTGCTGGTGGTGGGGGGTGCCGCCGACGTGGTGTCGTCGGTGTTCCGGGCGGTGATCGTGCAGCAGGTCACGCCGGACGCCATGCAGGGCCGGGTGAACAGCCTCATCTTCGCCGGTTTGCAGGGCGGCCCGCGGCTCGGCGACGCCGAGTCCGGCGCGGCGGCAGCCCTGGCCGGCCCGCAGGTGGCGGCCTGGTCCGGCGGCCTGTTCAGCGTGGCCACCGCGGTCGTGACCTGCTGGGCTATCCCGCAGTTCTGGCGGTACGGCAGCGACGCGGGCCAGGCCGGTTGAGTCGTTCTGTCGTCGTACCCGGTGGTTTCGTGGCCTTCTCACCATCTGTTTTGCGTCCCGGGCACCAGCGCGCAAGACTCACAGTCATGGCACCCAGCACCGGCAGCAACCCCGAGGATGAGTACGCCGACGACCAGTACGCCGACTACGACGCCGAGGATCGCGAGCAGCCCTCGGTGCCGGACACGATTCCCGACGACGAGCCCGAAGATGACGTGCTCGAACAGCGTCAGGAGGTCATCCCGGACGACGACGACCGGTAACGGCCGACGGGCACTCCATCGGGGGTGCCCGGACGGTAGGCGCAGGGCGTGAGCCCGCCGCGGTAGCGCCGCACCCGGTCATCCGCAAACCAGCGGGGTGTGCCCTGCTTCGGTCAGTACAGCGCCTCGATAGGTGCGACCGTCACTATGGTTCCGGGGGCCAGCCGCCGAGGGTGAGCACGGCGCCGGACTCGGCGACCAGCCGGGCCGCAAGCCCCAGTCCGGCCAGCCACGCTGGAGCGGCTTCGCCGCGGATGATCGCCGCGGTGCTGGCGATGTTGGCATCGGTGCACGTTCCCGCCGCTACCGACACGGTCCGCCACACCGGCGCGGCGGGCAGGCCGGAGCGTGGGTCGAGGATGTGGTGCAGCACATCGCCGCCGCGCCGCCAGCGCCGGGCGGCGGTGCTGGACGTGGCAAGGCCGCCGGACCGGATCGCGACCACCGCGGAGGGGCCGTCGGGCGGGTCTTCGGGGCGCCCGGTGACGTCCTGGACCCGGATCCGCCACCCGCCAGCCGGCCCCTCGCCGGCCACGGCGATGTCCCCGCCGAGGTTGACCAGGACCCCGCAGCCCAGTTCCGCGGCGATCTGTTCTCCGGCCCGGTCCGCTGCCCGCGCCTTGGCCGTGGCGCCCAGGTCGAGCCGCAGCCCCGCGGGCAGCGACAGCAGCCGGGCCTGCTCGTCAAACTGAACCTCCCGCCAGCCGGGGACGCTCCGGACGGTCAGCGTCACCGGCGGGCCGTCCCGGCGTACCAGATCGAAGTCACGGTCGTAGCCCATGGCGGCCATCGCGCCCCCCACCGTGGGGTCGACGTCCCCACCGGTAAAGGCGGCTGCCCGCAGGGCGACCCCAAGCGCCTCGGCCAGCAACGGGCTGACCGTCACGGGCCCAGTCATGCCCTCGACTTGCGGCACCCGGTCCAGGGCGACGATCTCGGAGTCGGCGCGGAACCTGCTGCACGCCGCGTCCACGGCAGCAAGGTCCGCGTGGAGCATCCGGCACGCGGGCTCGAGCGCGGCCGGCTCGGTCACGATCAGGTGGACGCTGGTGCCGATCGCCCGCCAGCTGGCGGACGTGGCGCTTAGGTCGGCGCCGGTGGACCCGGTCGCCATCACGATCCGCCGGAGGTGGTCTGGCTGCCCGAACCCTCTGAGCGTCGGGACCACCAGGATTACGTCAGCCCACAACGCTTGCCCGCGCAGCGGCGTCTTCGAGTCATGAAGCGCACGCTGAGGGTGGCTGGTCCGGCCGCCATAGCCGGGTTGCTGGCCACGATCGGGGTGGCCGGGTGCGGCAGCACGGTAGCCTCGCTGGCCCGCGCTGGGCCGCCGTCGCCCTCGATCAGCCCTGTTAGCGAGCGCGGCGCGGTGCCGTGGGTGGACCAGCCGGGCCGGTTCTTCGAGCCGCGACCGCTGCCGGTGCACTACCGGCCGGCCAACGCCCGGCCGTGTACCGCCGCCCAGGTGCGAGTGTCGCCCGACGGCCAGAATGGCGCCACCGGGGATTCGCTCTGGTACTTCGCGTTCCGCAACGTGAGCGGGTCGACGTGCATCCTGCGCGGCTACCCGTCCGCGGTGGCCGCTGAGCCGGGTGAGCCCGACGTCACCGCCAGTCATTTCGGCTGGTTCGTGAAGGATGAGCGCTCAGGGAACATGCGTCCCGGCGGCGTCACCGGGCTGGTCCTCGTGACGAGCGTCAACTGTCCGGCAGGCCAAGCGAATACGCACGCTGCGCCGGTCTACCACTCGGTTACCGTCACCATTCCCGGCGGCGGCCAGGTCGTCATCAACGGGTCGTTCGACGTGGTGTGTGGTCTGCAAACCGGCATGTTCTCGGTGCGCCAGCCGCAGCAGCGGTATACGCAGTCCCCGGTCAGCGGTGCCCGGGTGGCGCTCGACCTGCCCAGCGGTGTGGTCGCCGGCACCACCCTGGACTACGTCGCCGCGCTGACCAACCCGACCGGGACCGACATGGTCCTCAGCCCCTGCCCGGGCTACGAGCAGGGCCTTGGGCTGGCTGGGAAGGCGGTCCTGTCGCTCAACTGCCGCGCGCAGCGCACCATCCCGGCGCACCAGACCGTTCGGTTCGCGATGCGGCTCCACGTGCCCGCGTCCACGCCGACCGGCCCGGGCAGCCTGTTCTGGTTGATCGCCGCCCCGGCCGGCATCTTTGCTCACGGGTCGCTGCACGTGTACGGGCGCGACACCCCGTGCAGGGCGTCCCAGCTCCACGCCAGCGTCACCGGGCCCGGCCAGTTCCCTGGCCCGCCCAACGTCATGGGCGTTAAGGAGTTGGCCACCGAAGTCCCGCTGACCGTGACCAACGTCTCCGGCCGGGCGTGCTCGGTCTACGGCGTTCCCGCGGTGGCCGTCCGGGCCGCCGCTGGCAGCGGTCTCGGCTTGCGCCAGATCCCGAATAACAGCTTCAGCATGCGGCCCGTCCCGCAGCCCCAGGCGGCGATCACCCTGACGCCGCACACCGGCACCGCCCGGACCATGCTGTACTGGTACGGGCGCTGGTGCGGCCCGGACCCGAACCCGGTCACCGTCACGATCACGTTTCCCGCCAACGCCGCCAAGATCACTTTGATCCCCACCGGAGGCTGGGTGCCGGCGCTGTGCCGCGGCGTCTCTGCCGGCCCCCACGTCAACCCGCGCAAGATCAACCCCGGCTGGGTAAGCGCTGACGCCTTCCAGGCGGGGTAGCCACCGCCTTGAGTCACCCAGCCTCACGCGGCAGGGTCCCCGCGGCCGTGAGCAGCTGGCTGAGCTTGGACGCGGCGGGGGACGGCTGGGCACCCGCCGCGAGCAGCAGCTGGCCCGCCGCGTCGAGGAGATCCGGCGTTCCGGCCGCTAGCTCAACCTCCACCTCCCGCCACGCGCTTGACTCCCGCCAGGTCGCCTCGCCCGGCCCCGGCAGCGACCCGGTCACCTGGTCGTCCGCCACCTCGGCCAGAACCCCGCCGGCCGCATCGACCAGGTGGCGTACGGTACGGGCCGTGGCGAGCCGTGCGATCGGGCGCAGCGGCTGGCCGGCGCTCACGTCGGACACCAGGCCGGCCAGCTCCGAGGGCACGGCTTCGGTTCCCGCGCCTAGCGGGGCGTGCACCTCGCGCCGGGCCGCGCCGGCCGGGAGCTTGAGGTGCCAACCGGCGTCGGTGCCGCCGGTCCTCCGCCGGAGCGTGATACGCGCCGTGGCCAGATGAAAGCCGGGCGTGTCGAAGTAGATCGCGGTCAGGTGATAGGTGCGCGGGCCGGTGACGGACGCCACGGCGGGCACGCCGGACAGGTCCGGCATGGTGAAGCCCGGGCCGACCGCGTACTTGCGCTCGACCTCGATCTGGCCGAAGGGCTCGCCGTTCATGCTCGCCAGACTACGGCTGCCCGTTGGGGGCCGCCCCTGTGCGGTGCTGGCCTGCCAAGCAAGCTTGCGGGTGAACTTACCTCCGCGTGTTGTCCCGGCCTCCGGCTGTGAACGATGCGACACTGCCTATAACGCTCCGTGTTCAAACATGGGGATCGTATCGGGGGACTCACACGACAAGGACTGAGGGGTGATGTCGCGTGCGGCCCGGGACGGGGGGTCATGGGTCTGGTCATGGAACACAGCGGAACAATCGAGGGCTACGAGGCGGTACCGCTGGCACTCCCGGAGGACGCGGGGCCTCTGGGCAGTGGCGCGGCCGTGCTGCGGCGCCGCAGCGGCCGGCCGGGCCGGCGTGCCGTGGTGTACGTGCACTGCAGGGGTGACTCCTTCGTCCCGGAAGACCTCGTCGCCTGGTACACCGATCGTGGGTTTCACTTCTACGCCGCCGACCTGCGCGCGGTGGGCGCCGACGAGCGCCCGGGCAACGACGCCACCCGGGCAGCCCAGGACCTGGGAGACTGCTTCACCTGCCTGGACGCCGCAGCCGCCCACGTGCGCGGGACGGACGCCATCGACACCATGATCGTGTCCGCGCACGGCACCGGCGCGGTCGTCGCCGCGCTGTGGTGCCACGCCCGGCGCGGCAGCAAGCCGGCCGACGCGCTGATCCTGGCCAGCCCGGACTGGGGCACGGCGCCATCCTGGCTCGGACGGGTCCGGCCGCTGGACGCCGGGCGGTCCGCGCGGCGCCCGTCACCGCTGCTGACCGGCGCGCGGCGGCGGCTCAGGCGCGGCCTCGATATCCCCTGCCCGGTCCTGGTCATGTGCCCGGCCACCGGCTGGGACGCCCCGGGCGGGGCCGGCGGCCTGCTGGTACCCCGCGCCCTGTCCACCGGCCGGGTCACCATGCGGCTCGGTGAGCATGTGACGTGGCTGAAGTTGCACGACGGGCTGCCCGGCCAGGTCCTGTCGGTCGGCCCGGAACGCCGTCGCCTCTTCGACGAACTCGGCCGCTGGCTCGGTGCTTACCTGTCCGGCCAGATCCGCGACCAGCTGCTCTGACCCCGCCGTGGCCCGGCCGGCCCTGGCCGGCCGCCCTGGGTCTGCGCCCGGGCCGCTACTGCACGGTCACCGTGATGGTCGGGTACCCCGTGGCGCCGTTCGGCTCTGGTGGTGCCTGCGCGCCCGTCTGGGTGTAGCCGGTGGCATCGGTGGCACGGGCCTCGATGACGTGGTTGCCGGGCGTCGCGTCCCAGGCCAGCGCCCACTGCCGCCACGTGTCGATGCCCGGCACCACGGCCAGCCTGGCCTGCCGCCACGGGCCGCGGTCCACCCGCACCTCCACCGCGTCGATGCCCTTGTGCTGGGCCCACGCGACGCCGGCGATCTGGGTCTGCCCCCGCTGCAGGTTCGTGTTGGCCAGGCTCGGCACGTCGATGCGCGACTCGGTCTTGATCGGGGCCTGCTGTGACCAGCCGCGCTGGGCCCAGTAGGCGGTCTCGGCCGCGAACGTCGTCACCTTGATGTCGGTGATCCATTTGCAGGCCGAAACGTAGCCGTACAGGCCGGGCACGACCAAGCGGACCGGGAAGCCGTGCGCGACGGGGAGCGCCGCGCCGTTCATCGCCACCGCGAGCAGAGCGTCCCGCCCGTCCATGGCCGTCTGCACCGGGGTGCCCGACGTGAACCCGTCCACCGAGGTGCACAGGAGCTGCTCGGCGCCCGCCCGGATGCCCGCGGCGCGCAGCAGTGGGGCCAGCTTCACGCCCAGCCACTTCGCGTTGCCGATGTAGGGGCCGCCCACCGGGTTCGACACGCAGCACAGCGTGATCCAGTCCTCGACGAGGGGCATCCGGAGCAGGTCGTGGAAGCTCAGCGTGATCTCCTTGCCGACCATGCCGTGGATCCGCAGCTGCCAGCTGCCCGGCGCGACCTGCGGCAGGAGCAGCGCGGTGTCCACCCGGTAGAACGATCCGTTCGGCGTCACGAACGGGCTGAGACCCCGGATGCCCAGGTTGACACCGGCCGGCAGCCCCGGGACCCGGGTCACCGGGGCCGGGAGCCGCAGCGCCGCCCGGGCCCGTGACACGCTGGTGCGCTCGGCCAGGGCGCGGCCCGCCAGCCCGCTCACCCCCGCTGCCGCGACCGCCGCCGCGCTGGTGACCAGGAACAGCCGCCGGTCCGGTGCCGCGCCCACCTGGGCCGGGAGCCCGCCGGCGCGCGCCGGGGCCCAAGACGACCCGGGTTCGGAAGGCTCCCGGGATTCCCCGGGTTCCCAGAAGATGTCGTCGGGGCCCGCGTCTGCCTCAGCGGCCCCGGCCGCCTCGGCCAATGCCGCAGGCCTTGGCGCGCCGCGCGCCACAGGTACGCCGGTCGCGTGGGCCGCCCGGGCAAGCAGCACCATGGCGACTGCGCCCGCGGCCGCGCCGGCCAGCACCGGCACGGCCCAGGTGGGGCCGGCGGTCGGCCGGGTCAGCGCGGCGATCAAGCCGATCACGGTGAACGCGCCCAGGCCGGCCAGGCCGTACCAGAGCCGCCGCATGGCGGCAACCCCGACCGCCGCGGCGAACACGGCGACCATGGCCAGGATGCCGATCTCCAGCGCGGTCTTGTCGTTGGCGCCGAACGTGTTGATCGCGAAGTTCTTCAGCGGCGGCGGCGTCAGGTCGATCGCCGCGCCGCCGACCGCGAACACCGGCGAGGCGTCGGGGTTGGTGAATCCCGCCACCAGGTGACCCACGCCCAGGGCCACGGCGGCGGTGATGAGGCCGGTCAGCACGCCGCGTCCGCGCCGGGGCCGGAAGGGCGGTAGCGTTTCCGGTTCAGTGGGCAGTCTCACACCATGTATTCGTAGTGCATGCTGGCAGGGATTGGCGGCGCCGCGAGCCAAGGCGAACCGGCCCGCGAACCAGCCGGATCCAAACCTATCCGGCTCCGGCCACGAATCACCGTTGTGAGGATGAGGGCGCGCCGATGACCGCAGAGCTGCCGGGCGAGCGCCCACGGGCCACGCCGGCCGGCGACCTGGCCGGGTTGCTCGCCAAGGTCGCCCGCGGCGACGAGACCGCCTTCGCCGCGGTCTACGACCAGGTGGGCGCGCTGGTGTTTGGCCTGGCGCGCCGGGTGGTCAAGGATCCCGCCCAGTCCGAGGAGGTGACCCAGGAGGTGCTGCTCGAGGTGTGGCGCTCCGCGTCCCGCTTCGACCCGGTGCAGGGTAGCGCCCGCAGTTGGCTGATGACCATGGCCCACCGGCGGGCAGTCGACCGGGTCAGGTCGGCACAAGCTTCGGCAGAACGGGACGCCCGTGCGGCCGTGGCTGCCACGGACTACGACGTCGTCGTGGAAGAGGTGGAGGCGCGGCTGGACGCGCAGCGGGTACGGCGCTGCCTTGACGCGCTCACCGAACTGCAGCGGGAGTCGGTCACGCTGGCCTACTACGGGGGGTACACCTACCGCGAGGTGGCGGGCCTGCTCGGCGTGGCGGTGGGGACGGTGAAGACCCGGATGCGGGACGGGCTCATCCGGATGCGTGACTGCCTGGGGGCGGAGGGATGAGGCTGCGGCGGTCCGACCCGCACACGCTGGCCGGTGCGTACGCGCTGGACGCCCTCGGCGAGGCCGACCGCGCCGCCTTCGAACGGCACCTCGGCGGCTGTGAGTCCTGCCGCCAGGAGGCGAGCAGCCTCCGGGAGGCGGCGGGCCGGCTGGCAGAGGCCACCGCCGTCACGCCCCCGGCCCGGCTCCGCGGGCAGATCCTCGCCGAGGCGGCCCGGACGCGGCAGCAGCCACCGCCCGTCGCCGAGGGGCAGAGCGTGCCGAGGGCCTGGCTGGCCCGGCCCGCCGCGCCCCGGCTGGCCGTCGCGGTGGCCGGGATGTGCATGCTCATAGCCCTGGGCCTTGGTGCGCTCACCCTCACAACCCAGCAACGGCTCCGGACGGAGGAAGCCCACAGCCGGGAGATCGCGGCGATCCTGAACGCGCCGGACGCGGACATCATGACCATCCGGGCCCGGACACACGGGACCGCCACCGTGGTGATGTCGCACACGGCCCGGGCGCTGGTGCTGACCACGGCGCGGCTTCCGTTGCTGCCCCCGACCGAGTGTTACCAGGTGTGGCTGATGGGCCCGCCCCGGGTGCGGTCGGCCGGGCTGCTGCCTAGCCCGCACCAGGGCATGACCGCGCCGGTGGTCGTGACCGGCCTGGCGGCGGGCGACCGGATGGGGGTCATCGTGGAACCGGCCGGCGGTGCCAAGCACCCGGGCACTGCGGCCGTCCTGATGCTTGATCTGCCGCCCACCGGGTGACTTGTGACCACCAGCCGTAGTGGTCGGCCAGTGCACTAACGTGAGGACTCGTGAAAGCATCACCGGAGGCGCAGCTGAAGCTGCTCGAACTGGCCGAGCTGGACACGGAACTGAGCCGTCTGGACCACCGCCGCCGCACCCTCCCGGAGAGCCAGGAGTACGAGCGGGCGCAGGCGCGGGACGCTGAGCTGCGCGATGAACTCGCCACCCTGGAGGCCCAGCAGAGCGACCTGGCGCGGGACCAGGCGAAGGCGGAACGGGACGTGGACCAGGTCAGGTCCCGCATCGAACGCGACCGCGACCGGCTCGACGCGGGGCTGGTCTCCTCCCCGCGGGAACTCGAGAACCTGCAGTCGGAGATCGGCTCGCTCGAACGCCGGCAATCCAACCTTGAGGAAGTCGTGCTCGAGGTGATGCAACGCCTGGAGGATGTCAGCCGCCGCCACACCTCGGTCGCTGCGGAGCAGGCCACCCTCACCGGCCAGCGTGACCAGATTGCCGCGCGCCGCGACTCAGCGCTGGCCGAGATCAGCGAGCAGGCCGGGAAGGCCGGCGACCGCCGGGCCGGCATCGCCGCCGAGGTTCCCGACGACCTGCTCGGCCTCTACGACCGGCTCCGCGCCCAGCACACGGTCGGCGCGGCCGCCCTGCGCGGCGGCCGCTGTGAAGGCTGCCACCTGTCCCTTAACACCGTCGACCTGGGCCGCATCCGCGCCGCACCCCCGGATGAGGTGCTCAGATGCGAGGAATGCCGCCGCATCCTGGTGCGCACCGGCGAGCTGAGCTCGTGACCCGCCGGCTCCTGGTCGAGGCGGATGGCGGCTCCCGCGGGAATCCGGGCCTGGCCGGGTACGGGGCGGTGGTGCGGGACGCCTACACCGGAGAGGTCCTCGCCGAAGTCAGCGAGGCCATCGGCCGCGCCACGAATAACGTGGCCGAGTACTCCGGCCTGCTGGCTGGCCTTCGCGCCGCCGCCAGGCTGGCGCCCGGTGCCGAGGCCGAGATCAGGATGGACTCCAAGCTCGTCGTGGAGCAGATGTCCGGCCGGTGGCAGATCAAGCACCCCGAACTGCGCGTTCTCGCTGCGCAGGCCAGCCAGGCGGCGCGCGCGCTCGGCCGGGTCAGTTACACCTGGGTGCCACGGGAGCGCAACACTCACGCCGACCGGCTGGCCAACCAGGCCATGGACGCGGTCGGCCCTCGCAGGACCGGCAACGGGAACCGACCGGCCCGGGGCGCTGGGCGCCGCGGCTTAGCGTGATCAGCGCCGCCTGGCCGTGGGCTGGGATCGCGTGAGCTACGCTGTCGCGCCGCGGGCGCCTATCCTGGTATCACGGCGAGCGAGTCGGCCGGGCGGCCGCGCCGGGTCATGGTCCCCATGACCCGGTGAGGAAGGTCCGGGCTCCGCAGGGCAGGGTGGTCGGTAACGCCGACCCGGGGTGACCCGCGGGACAGTGCCACAGAGAACAGACCGCCCCGGCCGGGTTTCGGCCCAGCCGGGGCAAGGGTGAAACGGTGGTGTAAGAGACCACCAGCGCCCGGAGCGATCCGGGCGGCTCGGTAAACCCCACCCGGAGCAAGGTCATAAGGGCTCCGCGTTCTTCGGGGCGCGGGGCCTGCGCGAGCGGTTGAGGGCGGCCCGCCCGATGCTCGCGGGTAGACCGCACGAGGCTGCCGGCAACGGCAGTCCCAGATGGATGGCCGCCGGCCCGCTAACGCGGGTGCACAGAACCCGGCCTACAGGCCGGCTCGCCCGCCGCTTACACCATTCGCGTCTTGGGCCGGACATTTCAAAGATGGGGATATCGAGGGTTATGGCAGGCTCACCGGGCCGGACGCCTTGATGATCAGCTGGAGTGCGACCGCGGGCGCAGTGGTCGAGCACTTGCCCGATACGCGGGGCGCGATAGCCAGCACGTTAAAACTAAACCTGCCGCTGCCGCTGATACCGGTGTACTTGCCGGTCCCGTTACTCACCGCATAGGTGCCGGTCTGGCTGAGCTGGTCCAGGCAGGTCACGGGGTTGAAGTGATGGGTGATGCTCGTCACTTTGTGGGCGAGATGGAAGCTTCCCCGCTGCAGCACGAAGGTGTCGACCTTGGCACCGGGATGGGTCACGCCGTAGTCAGTGAACACCCCGTGCGCGATCACGGCCGGGGTGGCGCCCGCTGAGCTGACCATGATCTGGAAGTGCTCGGTTCCTGGCACCGCGGACGGGTGGGCGCTGGCAACGGTCAGTCCGGTGACCGCGAGCGACGCCGCGGCCACGAGCGCGCCTGCGGCGCCTAGAAGTCTCTTGTTCAGCCTGAGCTCCATAAGTCCCCCTCGATAGTTGGCCAAGCCCCTTGTGGGCTGCGCTGGCAGACGGCGCGGCGGCAAACCGCGCAAATGCCCACAATGCACCCGCCCAGGGCTCTGCGCAAGACAGGGTGCCCTGAACCCGGCGTTAGACGCCACTTGACCGCGCAGGGCTTCGCGCCTAACGTACCCAGCACCCGCGGGACCCCGGCCGGATCGGAACGCAGGTATGGGAGGCATCGTGAGACCAGGAACGGCGGGAGATCAGGGAGGGCGGGTCAATGCGACAGCGCCCGGCGCGCGAGGGCTATCGCGGCGCGAATTTGTCGGGTGCACGGCCGGCATCGCTGCTGCGGCCACCTTTCCGTCATTACAGCGCACCGGCGCTGCCGTTACCCCGCTAACGGGCGCCACCGTTAACCCCGGGGCTTACAATGTAAGCACTTATCTTGACGCCGCGAGCATATATAACAGCTACGTGGGCTTGCCGCTGGCCACGACATTCGAGAAAGTCTACATGAATCATGGCCAGTTCGGGACAGCGCCGCCCCTCAAGATGACACAGCTAGCTGCGGCCGGCTGCCAGTTCTTGGTATCGGTCGAGCCGTCCAGGACGATGACGCGCACCGAGCAAAAGCTGATGGCCAGCTGGATCGCCATGCTCAAGACCAGCGGGATGTCATTCCGGGTCGTGCTTTATTCGGAATGTAACGATAAGGCCTTCAAGACCGTGGGGGAGTGGCTGCCTTACTGGCGGTACTATGCGCCGGTCATTAAAGGCGCGGGTGTTGCCTGCTGCTATGAGCCTGGATGCGGCGGCACGGCGGTCTCTCGCGCAGAGGCATTTTTCCCGTCCAGCCCCGCGCCGGATGAGCTGTGGATGGATTACTACGCCACGGCATTCCGCGGGGGGTCGCGCCTCGACAAGCTCATCGCGATAGCCGGGGCGGCTGGGATATCCGCGGGACTCGGCGAGTTTGGATGGTCGGCGGGTGACGCTCCTACAACCAATCCCATGACCATGCCATGGTGGGATAAGTACTGCGTCTACTTGAGCCAGCTCGCCATCGGCGGAAAGCTGAAGCTCGGTGCGATTAACTTCAGCGCCAAGGCCAACAATAAAACGGTAGATGTCATCAAGAGCCCCACCGATCCGCGTATCCCGGGGATTCATGAGGTCGTCGGCGCGGTCCGGCTCGGCTGAGCGGCCGCGCCCGAGCGGGTCAGACGGGCGGGACACTTCGGACCGGGCGGTCAGCTATCGGTGTTCAGGAGTGCGGCCAGGGTGGTCAAAACGTCCTCGGCCGCCGACGCGACTGTCAGTTCCGGGTCGCCGAGCGCGAGTGAGATGCCGAGCCCGTCCACCAGGCTGATGGTGAGGACAGCGAGGCGCTCGGGGCTGAGCGTCGTGGTGAAGCGCCCGGTCTCGCTACCGAGCCGCGCCCAGGGCTAGCCCCGGCCTCACCACCCCGCCCCGGAATCCCGTTCGGCGCCATAATGACCTGCACCGGCCGCGACCGGATGATGCGCGCAGACCCGGGCGTTGTTCCGCTTCGTGACGCTGATCCCGGCTGCGTGCCGTCACGCCGTACACCCGCCGCCG
>Ga0070707_100000378_pt1 | contig 43960 bp, 38 predicted proteins | sample KBSK5502metaG_FD_65468 | JGI IMG/M metagenome (GOLD analysis project Ga0070707, IMG submission 65468) | Corn, switchgrass and miscanthus rhizosphere microbial communities from Kellogg Biological Station, Michigan, USA - KBS K5-50-2 metaG | ecosystem: Host-associated > Plants > Roots >... | reverse complement strand
CCGATAAATCGGCGGTGCGCCAATAATGCTGATTAACAAAATACCCCAGACACCCGTAGGTGCCGATTTATCGCGCACACCGCCGATTTATCGGCCTGGAGAGCGCCCCATCACCTATCCAGGCTAAAAACGTCCCCTGCATGATCGGCTCTCATCATGGCTAGTGGGGGAACAATCACGACAAGCCGCTTGCAGTCATGAGCCTCCTCTGGTATCATCATCCCAGCACTCACCTGCCTTGAGCAGGAGTAGGTGCTACCTCGCGCACAAGGGGGGGTTCCCATGCCCAAACGCTTAGCAGGGTATGACTACAGTCAGCCAGGGTTCTATTTTGTCACCACCTGTACGCAGCACCATCGCCTGGTATTCGGTACGATTGTCGATGGCCAGGTCTCGTTGAAGCGCCCAGGGCAGATTGCACACTCGGTGTGGGTCACGTTGCCTCGACGGTTTGCGCATGTCAACCTGCATGAGTATGTCTTCATGCCCAACCATCTGCATGCCATTCTTGAATTGACTGAGCTGGATCCGACACAGACTGGCAAGAGAGCGGCCCTGTGGGAGATCGTGCGGGTGTTTAGGGCGGCTACCTCGTACCACATCCGTCATGCGGAAGGCCAGCCGTGGTTTGCTTGGCAAGAGGACTATTACGAGGCGGTGATTCGCACGGAGGAGGCATTGCAGCAGATTCGCCGCTATATACTCGAGAATCCGCTCCGTTGGAGCCAGGACAAGTTGTACAAGCGATAGTGATCGCAGGAACAGGATGGGGGCCGATTATGCAGAGTAACTTTTTACTGCGGACATCATCACATCCACCGAGGGCCGATAAATCGGCGGTGTGCGCGATAAATCGGCACCTACTGCTGATCGAATGCATGTGTCAATGTGCATCATCGGCCCCTACCGATGGCCGGAGTAGTTCGTCAATGTGCATAATTGTGCGCCTACGGGGTATTACCGCTCTTGGTTGGTAAACTACATAATCGGCCCCTACAGTTGGCCGGAGTATCTTGTCAAAGTAGATAATTGTACCCCTACATCTATCGTTACGCATTGTGCAAAAATCGTACACACACCCGGCATACTTTTGTTGGAATGAGGCCTAAACATTCTCAAGCCCCATCTACACCTTTCATCATCTCATACTGTTGCAGAAACCAGTATTGTGAGGCAGCCGCTAGCCTGGTTTTGAGACGGACTCTGGCACGTTTGGTAAAGATTGGCTTATAATCCAACCGGAATGAGGCTATCTACGTACATATAGATAGTAAGCAAGGTCAGGGCGAGGGAAATAGAGCTATTGCAAAGCCCTGGACCGCTGAGTAATATAGATTGTGACACTTTTAAGAGTAAGGAATCTTATGCGTATAATACTCTACCTGGGAAAAGGCGGGGTCGGAAAAACGACCATTGCAGCGGCCACGGCGGTTCGTTCCGCCGCGCTGGGCAAACGTACACTTGTGGTCAGCACGGACCTGGCACACAGTCTTGCCGACTGCTTCAATACACCGCTCTCTTCAGAGCCAGCGGTACTGGCGTCGAACCTGTGGGCACAGGAAGTCAATGTGCTGGATGAGATGCGCCATAGCTGGGGCAAAGTGCAGGAAAAGTTAAGCCAGGTACTGCGCAAGCGCGGCCTGGACTCGGTAATGGCAGAAGAACTGGCTCTCATCCCCGGTATGGACGAGATTGTCAGCCTGCTCAACATCTACCGCAATGCCCGCGACGGCAATTTTGAAGTTGTCATTATTGACGCGGCGCCAACGGGTGAGACGGTACGGCTGCTAAGTATGCCCGATACGTTTCAATGGTATGCCGGGCGCATTGGTGGTTTAAATCTGAAGAGCACTACGCTCAACTTCGCACGCCCATTCATCAAAGCCTTCATCCCCTCCGGCGAAGTACTGGATGCCCTGCAGGTTTTAAGCGAACGAGTCAAAGGACTACGCGAGGTATTGGGTGACCCGGATATCAGTTCCTACCGCCCGGTAGTCAATCCTGAACGCATGGTGATTAAAGAGGCGCTGCGTGCTGAAACCTACCTGGCGCTCTTTGGTTATCCTATCGATGCCGTGATATGCAATCGCGTTATCCAGGCGGGCAACTATGCAGACGCATTTATGCAGGACCTCTATCGCAACCAGGAGAAGCTGCGCGTGCAGGTTCATAACACCTTCGCGCCACTGCCGATATGGGAGGCGCCTTATTATTCGCGCGAGATCATCGGTATCACCCAACTTGGAGAGTTAGGTCAGGCCATCTTTGGCAATACGGACCCCACCCAGGTCTTCTATCGCGGGCCAATACAGGAGGTGACACGTCAGGGAGATACGTATGTACTGCGCCTGCCGCTGCCGCATGTCGAGATGGATAAGGTGTTGATGACGAAGAAGGGCGATGAGATGATTATCGAGATAGGCAACTTCAAGCGTGACATCACGCTGCCGGCGGTGCTGGCGAACCAGGAGGCAAAGGTGGCCCGTTTTGTGAATAAGGCGCTGGAGATTCACTTTACAGCTACCGATACATCATCCGAAGTCGCGTGACGTCTTTCTTTGCATGAACATGCATTCAGGCTTAACCAGCGTGATTATTGTTATCGCCTGTGCCGTCCTGATAATTCTGATAATACTTGTGTACCTGCGCAGCCGCCAGGGGGATCAAAGGTTTATCAGGGCTATGAACCAGGTGCTGCTGCCCCTCCTGAGCGCTATCGTCATCACGCTGGGCTTTATCTACAATAATGCAGGAGAATGCACGCAGGGCGTTCCCGGTATCCTGAGATACGTTGCCGCCATTGGCGCCGTTCTCATCGTCCTGGTAGGGGTGGTTCGCTACGCATTCAGCCAGAATCGGGATCGAAGGCTTATCACGCATCCTGTTCTTTTTGCCATCGTTTTGGTACTTGCTATTTTGATCATAGAGCAGCTTTCTGGCTGCATGTGAGGCAGAATGCAGTTATACGGACGGTGTTCTACAAAGTGATTTCTCCGGTACTTTGGTTCGGCAAACGGCTGAGGTCGTTAGTATTATCGAGCTAGAATATTGATATACTTAAACATTGATACTACAATAGCTGTGTGAGACGTGTAACACGGCAAGGGAATGAAGGGTTCATTCCCTTTCTTTATATGGATGTCGATTACTCGTAGGATGGGTTGAAGCCGGGTGGTCTGCTAAGGAGGATTTGATGAGTTTGCAGCGAATGACCTGGCATAGGCTTCCTGGCAGCACAATACGGGTGCGTGCTTCCTGGCTATCTATAGCGCTGATTGGCGTGTTGATATTTCTATCAAGCTGTGGTTCTCCTGCGCCAGTTACACACGCGCACAGGACAAGCACGAACACGCCGAGAAGTAAGATTACACCTTCTCCGACTCAAACTTCGACCGGTGGCGCTAGCCAGCCAAAGATGAACTTATATGATGAAATGGCGCTGCTGCACCGGTTCTTAGGCCCTGATGGCTGGATATGGAAAGTAGCTTTACCTGCCGATCGTCTTGTGGTGTACTATGGAAACCCTTTCTCAGCCGTAATGGGTCCAATTGGGGCCTATTCCGATGAGGAGCTGCTTGCCAGGCTCCAGCAGCAGGCGCAGGTGTATGCCGACCTCGATCCCGAACATCCAGTCGTATCTGCATTCGATTATGTAACGCCCGTCGCGCAGGCTTCACCAATGGCCGATGGTACATGGACTGCTCGCATGCCGGATGATTCTATCGAACATTACCGCGAACTGGCTAACAGCAATCACATGCTGTTCTTCATGGATATGCAAATCGGCCACAGCACTGTCCAGGCTGAAGTGAATAATGCCTGGTCCTTTCTCCAAATGCCCGGTGTGGACCTGGCGCTTGACCCGGAGTTCGATATGCCTCCCGGCACGATACCCGGTATTGAATTCGGGCGAATGACGGCTGCCGAGATCAACTGGGTGATTGATAAACTCTCCAATCTGGTTCTCACGCAGCATTTGCCGACCAAGGTGCTGATCATTCACCAGTTCCGCGAATCGATGTTACCGGACTGGCAAAAGATCCGGATCAAGCCTGGAGTGGAGGTTGTGACGTCGGTAGATGGCTTTGGTACTCCAGGGGAAAAGCTTGACGATTATCGCATCTTCGATAGACAGCAATTGATCCAGTACCCCGGCTTCAAACTGTTCTACCGCCTGGATACGCCGTTGATGTCGCCGAGGGATGTGCTGAGGATGGACCCGGCACCGCTGATGGTGATGTACCAGTAGTGACATAGGCAGAAACAACGTAGATACTCGACTATATTGCTTTTTTGGGTTTTCGATGCTAGACTACAAACACAGCATTGACAATTGAAACTGGCAAATCCTTGATATCAGCGGTTTTGGGGTGTGACCGCCTGGATAGCTTAAGCTTCCTATTGAGTATTACAGCCAGACGCCATTCTTCTTTATTACTCGCAAACCAATCAATCTCGAAATGACTTGCCCATCCTGCCAGAAGGCCGGAACTATGTTAATGGTTTATTTCTTCGTTTGGAAAGGAGGCAATACACCGCTCAATAGTCTTGCCTCGCGGTCGCGAGGCCAGGAGGCAGGCCACTTCCAATGCATGGATGCCAAACTGCCTCACCCGTGACTGGCCAAGTGGAAATACCTGGATCACGGTGCTGCATGAAAACACGCAGTGCTCCCCGGTATCCGCTCAGGTGCCAGTTTCGGAATATTACCTTTGAGCATATTTACTAAGGAGGAAGAGATGTTTTTGTCATTTGTGCGTTCAGCGATACGCGGTCTCGCGCTGTTGGTGCTCAACCTGGCTTTCCTGCCAGTGATATTGAGTGCCCCAGCCCTCGCCGCTGGTCCAGTCGCTCATCCGCTCATAAGTGACTGGCAATTCCTGGCGGGTGGCACTACCCCGCCGAGCCAGGCCGCGTGTAATGCTGTACTCCGCCGCTGCTTTAACCCGGCGGCTATGCAGAACTCCTACAACTACGCTTCCCTACTGGCTGCTGGCAATCAGGGTCAGGGCAAGACGATCGCCCTCGTTGACTCTTTCGGCAGCGATACTATCCGCAACGACCTGGGAGCCTTTAGCACGGCCTTCAATCTCCCGCATCTGTGCGGGGACAGTGGCCCTTCTACCCCGGCTGGGAACTGCGCGCCCGGTATTACGCCGCGCTTTGATATCCTCGAAGTCCAGGGGTCCCCACCTCCCCAGCCACCTCCACCAAATAATGGCACCGGCCAGGAAGTTCGCAACCTCTGGGCACTGGAAGTCTCCCTCGATGTCGAGTGGGCGCATGCCACCGCACCGAAGGCGAACATCCTGCTGGTCACCACACCCACCGCCGAAACCCTGGGGGTGCAGGGCTTCACGCAGATGATGAACGCCGAGCAGTTTGTCGTTGACAATCACCTGGCCGATGTCATCAGCCAGAGCTTCGGCGCCGGGGAGGGCTCGTTTCACAATGGGCTGGCCGACATTAACAACCTGCGCCAGGCCTTCGTCGATGCACAGGCCAACAAAGTCACCGTTTTTGCCTCTTCGGGGGATGGCGGAACGACGAACAACTATAAAGAGCCGGTCAAGAATCCAAAGGTGATCCCCTATCCGAGCGTTGGGTGGCCAGCTTCTGATCCCTTAGTCACAGCAGTCGGCGGAACATACCTCTGTACCAATGCCGTGACCGGCACATCTGTGGATAGCACGTCACCGCCCAGCCAGTGCCAGGCGAATCCAGGCGTACGTGAGGTCGGCTGGATAGGCTCAGGCGGTGGCTACAGCATCCTTTTCCCACGGCCTTCTTTCCAGAACGTCCTGCCACCTGGCAGCACCTATGTTGGTAGTTCGGTGGGCGCTCCTGGGCCGAACACGAACATGCGGGGCGTCCCCGATATCGCCTATCAGGCCAGCTCGCGCACGGGTGTGCTGGTCTACGACACAGAACCGGCCACGACATCTTCTGGCACGGGCTGTGGTGGGGCCAATCCCTGCAGTGTCGGGTGGTACGTCGTGGGTGGCACCAGTTGTAGCTCACCGCAGTGGGCCGGGCTGATCGCGATTGCCGATCAGATGGCCGGTAGGGACCTGGGCTACATCAATACGGCGCTCTACCAGCTCGCGAATAATACCGCGAAGTATGCCAGCGATTTCTACGATGTCACCGTTGGCAACAACCAAACCAGCTCGATCCCCGGCTACTCTGCCTCGACGGGCTGGGATGCGGTCACTGGCCTGGGATCGCCCAACGTGGCGAACCTGCTACCCGCCCTGATTGCAGCGACATAGGGGCATTAAGTACCCGGTGCGCTCCGTGGAGATGGGCGTTGGGAGCGCCTGCCTTTCTGGCAGGCGCTCCCAACCTTTTGATGGCTGGAAACCGGTGCATACTTCGGTCCTTTCTATGCAAGGTTGTGTTGTTGCAAAAGAATACGGAGGCGAGTTAGCATCTCGTCCAAAGCCGGAAGTATGACACGTGGTAGTGACGTCGGTAGATGGCTTTGGTACTCCAGCAGAGAAAATCGACGATTACCGCATCTTCGATAAGCAGCAATTGATCCAGTATCCTGGATTTAAACTGTTCTATCGCCTGGATAAGCCATTGATGTCACCGAGGGATGTGCTGAGGATGGACCCGCCGCCATTGATGGTGATGCAGCAGTGAGGGTTAGAACAAAGCCTGAGTTTACTTAACTGGTTCTATCGTATTGTGGGTGTTAGTAAGCCGATGAGTCCCCGTCTTTCCTAGTGAATAGCATTATCCTTGACTTGATAACTATGAGACAGTATAATGATCAGGCTAAGAACATCTGTTCAGAGGTAAATTCGATGAGCGATAACACGAGCATTGAGTGGACAAATGCAACTTGGAACCCCGTCACTGGTTGCACACAAGTTAGTCCTGGCTGCGACCACTGCCTAACACCGGAGACCCTGATTCTCTATGCTGATATGGTATGGAGACCCATAGGCAATGCAAAATCAGGAGATGTTCTTGTTGGATTTGATGAAAGCGCAGGGGTAGAGAGATTCAGGCAGTTCAAGCCATCCGTCATAGAAAACATCTGGTGGTCTCGCAAAGAAACATTACGACTGATCACAGAGCAGACTCAAGTAGTTACAACAGCAGAGCACCGATGGCTACGATCATTTTCACCTCACTGGCCGACTACTAGCAGACTGCAAGTAGGTAAACCATTGCGCCAAATTGGATATGTAGCACCATTGGAAGAGACAGACGACTACCGTGCGGGCTATCTCGCTGGTATGACGCTGGGAGACGGGACGTATCGTTTTGAGCCTGGTCAGGGTAGCGATAAGCTAGGCTATCCACAGGCTTACTGGCGTGTAGCCTTAGCCGATCAAGAACCTCTAGAGCGGCTTGTAAGATACCTAGAGGAGCTTGGCATAAGCAGCCATATTCGTTCCTTCGCAAACGGCGGGGTAAGATCAATTAGAGGCGGCAAATCCTATGTTTCGACGGCAGAGATGCAAAAGGTAGAGTTGAGATCGCTCATTGATCTGAGTATCTTACATCCTGTACTGACCCAGGAAAGAGAAACGGATGAATATCGACGTGGCTTTCTTGCGGGAATTTTCGATGCAGAAGGATCTAATACACGCAATCTCAGAATAAGTCAATATGACATCTCAGTTCTAGAGCGCGTACAGGCCTATGGAAAACGATTAGGCTTTGTGTTTGACCTAGAGCACCATGCTAACCATTGCCCTGAAGTGAGGCTTACTGGTCCGCTGCGGGAGCGAATACGCTTCTTCTCCACGTGTCAGCCAGCAATTACTCGTAAGATGAACTCACTGTGGGATAGGGTATTCGAGTGTGAACCTGACCCCGTTATTAGCGTGGAACCTGCATTAGTGACAGATGTGGTCGATATCCAAACATCAACTCGTACCTTCTTTGCCAATGGGTTGGCAACACACAATTGCTACGCGCTCACATTTGCTGAACGCTTCCGTGGGGTGCCCAACCATCCTTATGAGCAAGGCTTTGACTTGAAACTCTGGTCTGACCGATTAGAACTACCTCTCAAATGGAAGAGGCCGCGACGAATCTTTGTGAATTCAATGAGTGATTTGTTCCATAAAGATGTACCGGACAGTTTTATACTCGAAGTATTCAATACAATGATCTGTGCCGATTATCATATTTTTCAGGTACTCACAAAACGGCCATCGCGACTTGTCAATACAGGGCTAACAGAGAAGATAACTCAGCATATCCTTCGTCTTACCGGAAGTTCCACCTGGCCTTCTCATATTTGGCTTGGTGTATCTGTCGAGAATTCTTCGTATGCATGGCGCGTTGATGCTCTCCGCAAGATCCCGGCATCTATACGCTTCATTAGTGCTGAACCCCTGTTGGGTCCTCTTGATGGATTGCGCCTTGAAGGTATTCATTGGCTTATCAGTGGTGGAGAGAGTGGGCCTGGCTGTCGTCCTTGTAACCCTCAATGGGTCCGAAGTTTGCGTGATCGGTGTCAAGAGGCGGGAGTAGCCTTCTTCCATAAGCAATGGGGCGGTCGCACGCCGAAAGCTGGTGGACGTTTGCTAGATGGTCAAACCTGGGACGAATATCCGAAGGTTCCTGTTTTAATGCAGTAAATGGCTCAAACAACTATTGTTTGGATAGGTAGAGTTGGCAATCCTCGTTTAGCCGATTAGTTCCGCGTGGGTTAAAGTAGGTCAGTTTCTTCTGTTCTACAAGCCTCTGCACAGTAGCATTATATTCCGGTTCCAGATAACGCATAAAATATTCTTGTACAACGCGCGACCAGATTGATTTTCTTGTTTCTCCTGGATGTTTTCCGACGAGAGCAGTAACTATTTGATCTAACCCCTCAATAGATCGCATTTCTCGCCAGTCAGTGTCTTCCCATAAACCACCAGCAAAATCTGCTTTATGCATTCCGCTGAAATATGCCCTTGTCATTATCTCGTTCAAAAGCAGCAAAGCATCTATATGCTGCGAGGCAAATACTATAAAGTATTTTATTCGTCTGTCAGTCCGTTCACGAACTGGACAAGAGCGGGTAAAGCGTAAATATTGTGCAAGTTTATTTTGGTAGGCTTGTATAAGTTGTCGTTCACGTTCTTCTGCATCAATATTCTGCCAGAGAATGTCCTTCCAATAGTCTCCTCCAAGCACATTTGTCAGGATTTGGTGAAAATCTTTAATCATTTGCTCTTCCTGACGGCCTGCTCTTACTGCTTTAGGAGTAGCAAAACGATGCATAGCAGGCATATTCATTGTGAGAAGTATTTCGGTGCTGAATTGAGAAGCACGCTCAAGGAAAGGTTTGAGTAAGGCAAAATCGCAACCGGTAGGCCCGAATGGATCAAGATAAAGAAAAACCGTTTGATCTAAGAGTGTCTTAGGGAGCGCTTTTAATAGGAGTTGACTATCGCCTAGTAATGCTTCTGCTGAATGAGACCAACCCCGATGGAGAATCTCAGTAGACAACTTTTCATGATACTTTTTCTCATTGTTGATGAAAATTGCTTGATAGGTGCCCTTAGCATACTTTTCGGCTGCTTCACACATAATAATGGGTGAGCCAGTGGTGTTATCACCGAAAGCACCTGGCCCAGCATATCCATCTATTAGTAAAATTGGTTGACCTCGTGTATTTACTTTTGCGAGATAAGGCGTCATATATTTTTCTAAAACCTCATCTTTGATTTTTGACCAAGGGCGTTTTCCTTCAAAGAAGTCATCACGACTTTCGCTCATTGTAGGCTCCATAAGCATTCAGGACGTAGGAGCATTGCCCATTCACAGAATATGTGCCCGTTCTTCACTGTAGTCTTGAAAAGTACACTTCAGCAGCATATCGAATAGAGGTACATTATAATCTCGACTGTACCTTTTGTACACTGTTCACGCATCCCAATAATTACTTTTGGCTACGTGTCTTCCCAAAGACCCAAGGCGCTTTCTCCTTGCCCTACAAGATCTTTCCTTATGAGGGTGCACGGAGGAGAGAACAGGGGTGGACTCTGGGAAGAGGGAGGGATGCTATACCAAATATTGTGCAATGGTGCGTGTATAGCAGAAAAGCCTGGAAGCCAGGTCTGGCTTGGGTTTAACGCCTTCTCGCTGCATATCATTACACAAAAATCGATCTGGCAAGTGTCCTATATCCGAAATACTCTTAACCTTAAAAGTTATTCGTAAAGGTCATCGTCAGAATCATCATCTTCGTAAGGTTCCGTTCTGGGATCATATTCTGCCAGAGCTATAAGTGCGTGTCCGCCGAGTTCTTTCACTCGCTCGTGAGCTTGTCGGGCTTCACGACGCCGAGCTTCTTTATCCATATCAATTCGCCCAGAAGTGAGAATATCCCAGATATTGGCCCAGGCATCTACATTATTTGGATCTAGTCTGGTAACAAGTCGGAACGATTGCAGGGATTCTTCATCCCTTCCCAACTCTTTCAAATGTATTGCTTTGTTGTGATGCTGCCAAGCAGCATCGGGAGCCAATTCAATCGCTCTGTCATACATAGCTAATGCCTCATCATCACGATCAAGCCATCGTAAAACGGTGCCTTTGTTGCAGTAAGCATCAGCATTGTTGGGATCGAGTCGAATAGCTTGTTCAAATGCCTCTAGTGCCTCTAATGCCTTATCAATATATCTCCCCATAAGTGCCCTTCCCTTATGGTTATAGAGAGAGGCATCATTCGGATCACACAGGATGGCTTGCTCAAAGGCAGCAAGTGCCTCCTCCTTGCGCCTAGCTTTATAATAAGCGTTACCCTCTTCTAGCCACTGCTCTTTGGTGCCACTAAAGGCTTTGATGAAGGAGGAGACATCAGCATGACGATTAATCCGTTCTTTCTCCATTGCTTTAAGGATAGCCTGCTCGACGTGAACTGGCAGTTGTGGATTGAGTTGTTTTGGAGGAACCGGGTGCTCTGTTACATGCTTAAACATCAGTGCTACGAGATCTGGAGCAGTGAATGGCTTTCTTAACGTGAGTAATTCATATGCAATGCATCCAAGAGCGTATTGGTCGCTCTCACTACTAATGATTCCCCGAAATTGCTCAGGAGCCATATACGAAGGGGTACCAAGAATAGTGGTCTGTTTTGCGCTTGCCGTTGTTAAGACTGTGGCAATGCCAAAATCGGCAAGAAGTGCATCGCCTTTTTCGTTGAAAAGGATATTTTCAGGTTTGATGTCACGATGAATAACATGCTGCTGGTGAGCATAGTGCAGCGCTTGGCCAATTTGCGAAAGGACAGGTATAGCCTCTTCCACTGATAATGGAGGTGAAGATTGATGTTGCAGGCGATCTCTCAGGGAACCTCCAGGAGCATAGGCAACAACGAGGTAAGGGAAGCCTTCATGTACACCTGCATCAATAATTGGCAGTATGTGGGGATGCTTGAGCAGTTCAAGCAATCGAGCTTCTTGGAAGAAACGATCTCGTTCCTCTTGAGAACTTAGGTGGGTGTGTAATAACTTAATAGCAACAATTGGGCGATTCGTGAATATAGTGTGTTTGCCCTTATATACGCTGCCAAATGCGCCACTAGCAAGTTGAGAAACTACTCGATAATTACCAAATTCTCTGCCAACATAGCTATTTCTCATCATCCTACTGATACACCTTAGCTCAATATCATTGGATTATCCGTAGACAAGCCTAGTTTTCTCTATAGTGCCTCCGGCTGCGGGACTCGCTGAGCTTGCTTGAACGTGCCAAACTGCAAGGGCATTTTTACCTCAGTACGGCAGAGTAACAGACGGCAATTGTCCAAATCTCGTCATTCATCACCAAAGTAATCCAAGTCTACCTTTTTCACAATATACCTCGACTCTTCGGTAACTCCAACGTCATGATCGATCATGAGCTGAGCAAGCTGTTCTCCATCAATTAAGATGATTTTCAAGTTCTCGATGCCGTTCACATAGTTTCGTGCCTGTTGTGAGAAATTTGATGTAGTAATGAACACTCCCTTGCGCGCTTTCTTTCCGATCAAAGCACCGACAAACCCCTGCACTACTGGGCCTCCGACCGTTCCTTCCCACCGCTTTGCTTGAAGGTAGATCGCATCGAGGCCAAGCTTATCTTCCTTGATGATGCCGTCTATTCCGCCATCTCCAACCTGACCAACCGCTTGACCAGCATCTTTTCGTGAACCGCCATAGCCCATTGCAACGAGTAAATCAACGACGAGGTTTTCAAAAAATTTTGGTGGGTTATTTTTAATTCGTTCGAGGATTTCCTGAGCGAGCGTTTGTCTCAGGCTTTGATAGCTTGTCTCCAAGATTTCTTGAGGTGTTTGGCTCGTCTTTTCAATAATCTCTTGCGTTGTACTGATGTTTTCGTCGATGGTGCTACCTTTATCACCAGCCGCCGTATGAAATGCCAGGAACTCTGGAAACTGCTTCAAAAACTTCGTGTTGATATATGTAGGATTGTCTCTTAAAACTTTGATACCTCGTTCGGTTATACGAACTCTTGACCTGCCAGTATGGGAAAGCAGTTGGGCTTTTTGCAAATAGGTTCGCGCCCAACTCACTCGATTATCGAATTTTCGTTGCTTGCCACTCGGTAGCATTTCGTCTTTGTCAGCTTCACTGAGTCCTAATTGTTGTGCTATGGCCTCAATCGTTTCACTAAGACTGTGCTCATTTCCATCGCTTACAAATTTTAGTACTGGGATAAAGAGGCTTTGAAAATCTGGAACTGCCATATATGACGACCTCCTAAGAAAAGGGGATTTTTGGTGAGAAGCCTTGTTCGCATATACTACTCCCTCCCTAACGACTTTTGTTCTGAGGTAGAACGGATAATTAGTTGTTGTGCTATTTCAATGTCCCTCAGTTTATACTACTGAGTATAGTAACGCAATACTAGAGGATAAAAAGCCTATCTCATCTAATCGTAATCCTTCCCGATCGCACAATAGCCCAGCGTGTTGAAAAAGTATATGAGTCTCTAAAGTAGAGCTTGGGCACAAGACTGTGAGGATCGGTGACGTAAGTAGAACGATCATTTGCTATGATAAAATGCTCCATAACGACGAGCGAACCTTGACGCACAAGCAATGCTTGCCCTGTATTTTGGGGATGCTCACTCTCTTGCCAGAAAGAAAGGGGGACGCATGGAACACCCTCAGCGGAAAGACACGTGGGCCAGTGGTGCCACCTACGAGCCCTATGTAGGCCGTTGGAGTCGATTGGTCGCCCGCGAGTTTTTGGCCTGGCTTGCGATCCCACCAGGTGCCCGTTGGCTAGATATTGGGTGCGGGACCGGTGCGCTCAGCCAGACCATTCTCGACATGGCATCGCCTCGCGAAATCACGGGTATTGATCCATCAGAGGGATACATCACGTTCGCACGCCAGCAGATACAAGATAGCCGTGTCAGTTTTCGTCTTGGAGATGCACAAGCCTTGCCGGAAGCATCAGCCAGCTATGATGCAGTCGTCGCTGGACTCGTGCTCAACTTTGTGCCGCAGCCGAGCCGTGCGGTCGCTGAAATGCAACGTGTGGCGCGGGTGGGAGGGACAGTTGCGGCGTATGTCTGGGATTATGCTGGCCAGATGCAGCTGATGCGATACTTCTGGGACGCTGCCGTGGCGCTCGATTCTGCCGCCTCCACCCTGGATGAGGGGCAACGCTTCCCCATCTGCCAACCAGAACCACTCATGCAGCTGTTTCGCGCCGAAGGGTTGCGAGCGGTCGCGGTACGGATGATCGACATCCCCACTGCCTTCCGCGATTTTGAGGACTACTGGTCCCCCTTTCTTGGTGGTCAAGGGCCTGCTCCTGGCTATACGATGTCACTCTCAGAGGAGCGACGCAGTGTCTTGCGAGAGCGCATTCGTGCCACGCTCCCGATGGCCGCCGATGGTTCGATCCATCTCATCGCACGAGCTTGGGCCGCCCGTGGCGTACGTGCCTCTCCGTAAAGGAAGGCTTATTACCTGGATAACCATAAACCATCTTTCCTGCTTTCAGAGATGGCGAAGCAAAGTAGTGTCCACCAGAGGCATTTATTCATTACACCCATGTCGCCTCACTCGCGGTGAGCGCCAACGTGCACACCTCTTCCTGGGAGAGGGCCTTGCCTTCTTCCCACCAGGTCTGCCATGCTGTCTCATCGACCTGTGACTTCAAGCTGCCGAGATAGGCATCATAGAGTGGGCGGTAAGCTTCCGGCAGCGCGGTATTCAGGCTCGTAAAGAGCCCTTCTGCGGCACTACACACCCGCGCCGCATAGGATGGCCCGCGGATTGTTCCTAACAAGCAGCCGAACGCGATCAAATCGGTGGCAAGCATGTAGCGATTGCCCGTGTGCTGCGCGAGGAGCAACCCTTCGCGCAGGTAGGTGTTGCTCTGTATCACATCGCCCTGGGCAAGGGCCAGCACGCCCAGGTAAACCAGCGTGGCGGTGAGCAAGACCGGTTCACTGTACTCACGCAGAAGCGGTAACGCTTCATTCAGCCTTGTCCACGCCTGGGGGAAGTTGCCCTGCAGTGTCGCTACCGCCCCTAACCTGCTCAGTGTAAAGGCATAGCCGCCCCAGTTTTCCTGCTCGCGGAGGAGGTGCAGGCTCTCTTCGAGGTAGGTGGTGGCCAGCGTGTATTCGCCTTGCATATGCCAGGTATCGCCTATTTGGAAAATTGCCCAGGTTTTCCCAACAAGTTCTTCAATAGCTTCATAGAGCGCCAGGGCTTGCTGGGCCAGTTCTCGTGAGCGCTCATACGCGCTCTCCCACAAAGCCAGGCGTGACGCCGCCATCAGCAGTTTGGCGCGGACGGCCGGCGGCGTCTCTTGCGTCATCGTGAGCGCGGCATCGATCCAGCGATGGGCTTCCTGGAATTGGGCGCGTACTTCCCAAAACCTCCCCAGAGCGCCGCACATCCGCTGGGCCAGTTCAGCTTCATCGTATTCAATGGCCCACGTTACGGCTGCACGCAGATTGTCCTGGTCGCGGGCCAGCATCGACACTGCCACAGACTGCTCGCGACCTGACAGCTTTGGCTCGATGCGTTCCGCGAGCGCCAGGTAATGTGTCGCGTGCCGTCGTTGCATGTCTTCACGCTCTCCACATGCCTCCAGTTGTCCCAGCGCATATTCGCGGATCGTCTCTAAGAAATGAAAGCGCAGTTCCGGATTCTTTTCTAGGGGATCTTTTTCTAGTGACATCCGTTTCACCAGGCTGTGATCGATCAGAGATTCCACCTGCTCAAGCACACCATCCAGAGGGGCTGCGTTGAAATGCGAGCCTGCAACGCCGCTGGCGCGGCTACCCTGCGGGTCAGCAGGCTCGATAGGTAGTCCATGGCCTACTTCCAGGCCGAGAGCCAGGGCCGCTTGCACTGTCCAGCCGCCGAGAAACACGCTGAGGCGGCGAAAGAGGCGTTGTTGTTGTGGATCAAGCAGCTCATAGCTCCAATCCAGCGTCTCATATAAGGTCTGGTGACGCTGGAGAACGTTGCGCGCCGTGGAGCGCAGGAATGTCAGGCGCTGGCCTGTCCCGCTGACAAGTCGCTGCAGGATCATGGGCAAAGGAAGCACTTTGGTGCGCCCGGCAGCCAGCTCAATGGCCAGGGGCAAGCCATCCAGGCGAGCGCAAATGCTGGCAATGGTCGTCGCATTGTCTTCGGTGAGCTGAAAAGCAGGATCGACGGCCTGGGCTCGTTCGACGAAGAGACGGATGGCCGGAAACTGAGAGACGTAGTCTGGATCGAACGCATGATCGGGCGCGCAGACTTCGAGCGGAGGGACATCGAATTCATGCTCCCCATACAGGTGCAGCACAGCCCGGCTTGTCACCATGACTTTCAATGTCGCGGCGGTACTCAACAGGTCGCTGATGAAAGGCCCGATATCCGGGATTTGCTCCACATTATCCAGTACGAGCAGGAGCTCTTTTGCTTGCAGAAAACCTTTGAGCAAGTCTTCGTGTGAAGAGACGCTCTGCCTGCCAGGATCACCTGTGGCAAGAGGCTCCGAGAGGTGCAGAGCCTGCACGATCGTTGAGGGGACAAGAGCGGCATCGCGAATCGTCGCCAGAGACACAAAACACACTCCACCGGCAAAATCGTGCTGGGCTGCGCGTGACACTTCCAGCGCCAGGCACGTTTTGCCTACTCCACCTGTCCCGAGCAGCGTCAGGAGGCGCACGTATGGTTGGCGCAGTCGATCCAGCAACATCTGCACGTGAGATTCACGCCCAATAAGTGCGGTGGATGGCGTAGGCAATGGAGAGCGGGCGTATTGTGCAGGAGGTGAAGGAGCCGCGCCGGTTATACCGGTATGGAGGGCTGGCCCAAGCCGGTTCAGTGGAGGGGCGTTCCACTCCTGCTCGGAGAAGCTCTCCGCCCTCAAGCCCATCAACGAGAGGAGTTCGATAGCCTCGTCCCGCGTGGTGATGGCATCCCAGGCCGCCAATGCTTTGATGATCTGCTTCACTTCAGCATGGGTTGGAAACGCCTGCTTCGCGCCATACAGTTTGCGACTCAGCACATGTGCATCGATTCCCAGGGCGTCAGCCAGTTCCTTTTGCAGGCGCCCTGTTGGGCGGCGAGCGGCGGCCACTTTCTCACGGAAGAGCGCGAGGTTGGTCGGGGAATGTACATGAGCTGGGGTGGTCATAACTGTGTGCTCCTCTCGATCCTTACAGAGGCCCATTAATTGCCTCTATAAACGCTCCTATTATACCTCACAGGTCTAGCCCCTCTTGAGGTGTAAAGGTGATTTTGGTCACTTTTGCATCACCTTAGCGCTTCTCTGTGGCCTGACCCTGATGAATTTTGACGACCGAATGGGGTAATGTGCGTGTCCCCGTCCTGTAGGGACAAGGGGCGGATGTGGGGCAGGGCAAGAAAGATACGGGGTATCTTTACAAGGGGCCTGGTGCTTGTCCTGCTGGCAACACGATGCAGTGGGGACTGCGTGGAGCAACCAGGCCCCCACCCCAACAAGGACAAGCACCAGGCCCCCTCATCAACTCCACCCCGCCCCTTGTCCCTACAGGACCCTGGGACGCAAGCACCTCAATGGATATGATTACCCGATTCGGTCGTCAACATTCATTAGGAGGGGAGCAAGTCGGGCGGAAGGACTGCTAACCCTGCCCCGGTCATACGGCCCTCACGCAGCAGTCGCGTAACGCGCCCACGATTGGATTCCGACCAGGGACTTTTTGGGCGGCGAGGGGTAAAACGCCCTGCATAGGTCTCCTGGTCGATGCCCTTGATTGCGCCGTCGATCCAACCGAAGCATAGGGCCTCTTCAACCGATTCTTCATACGTAATGCCCGTTTTTCCAGAAGTCTTCTTGTAGTAGATCAGCCAGATTTCCTTGTAGTCACGATGATGTTGCGCCAGCCAATCGCGCCACTCCTGCCGCGAATGGACAAGCAAGGTTTCACCAATCTCCATGCGTGTCTCCGGGATATCGTTGTGCTTTTCCTACGCTTTTTTCCCCTCAGATGACGCATAGGCCTGGTCGGTTTTGGCGGCCATGATGATGTCGTTGCGGTGCAGACCTCCAATTTTGTGCGTCCACCATGTGACGGTCACTTTACCCCATTCGGTCAGGAGCGCGGGATGGTGGCCCTCTTCCTCGGCCAGCTCGCCTACTGTGTTCGTAAAGGCCAGGGCATGCACGAAGTTATCAAAATTGAATGCCCTCTCTAAACGTTTGATTCCATCAACCTCGATGATATTCCACGCGGGGACCTGCGGGCGAAACCCGGCTATCTCTGCGTCTGTAAGCGTGGGTTCACCTTTGCGGCAAGCAACACATTTCATCTGCGTTAGCTGATCCATGACTTCAACTCCTGCGGTATTATAGCTAATACGAATTTGCAGCCGGGTTCGGCTTGTCTCACCCCTACGCGGCTTATAGCACGGTTCGCAAATTCGTATAAAATGCTCTTTTCACTACCTCATTATACATCCTTGTTGGAGGAGTTGTAACGGAGTATGTGGCTGATCAGATGCACGAACCAGACTACGAGACTGTCCGTCAAGGTCGATTGTCATCCTGAGCGAGCGAAGGATCTCTGTCCCCGGCGCGTCAGATCCTTCGCGGAGTTTACCCTGAGCGAAGCGAATGGGCTCAGGATGACAGTGTGAGGTCACTCAGGTTGATGCCTAGTGGGCGACCCTTGTGATCGTTCACAAAGTCTCTCAGTTATTGCTGATCACTGGCTACAAGAGCAGCCGCTGCGATTGGATCATCGAGCAGCGGGCCCATTACAGTCATGCCGCCATCTGGCGCTTTTGAGGCGAAGGTGAGGGAGCTATAAGCAATGGTGACTTTGACTTCGCGCCCGCGAGTCCCCACACGTACCGTGGTTCCCTCGACCGCAGCTTTGATACGCTCAGCAACTAACTGGGCGCCGTGCTGCTCAGCGCGAATAACTGCCGTCATGATACCAGGGCCGTTGACCGAGAGTTTGTCCTCTTTACGAATCTTAGTGCGCAGGTAAGGTAAGAGCTTACGCGCTGCTTCGGTAGCCTCGCGCTCCTCGCGCTCGCGATGGATATCGTTATTTTTTGCACCCTCGATGATGAAGCGAAAAACAATGACGCTCTGAGCATTGCAGATGCGGCGTACTTTACGCTGCCCCGCCTCCAGGTCTTTCGTCGATTCTACTGCTTGCCAGATGTGGTGCTCGCGGTTGCGCCGGTAATCGAAGTAGCCCTGTACACGCGCATACCCCTCGAGGGTGATCGCTCCTAAAGTCCACAAGACCTGCCTGGGGGTGCTCAGCGCAAAATGGCGGCAAGCGATAAGCTGCCGCGCAATGGGCGTGACCTTCATGGTCGCTGCTTCATAATTCTGCTGCTTGAGGACTCTGAGATGACCGGCATAAATCCGGCGGCGCTGCTTGAGAAAATCACGTACGGTGACGGGGCCTTTATTGTAGACGACGCAATCCGGTCTATAAATGAGTTGATAGCCAAGCTGCGATATGAGTGCCTGGATGGAGATTTCATCGACGGCGCTATCGGCTGGAATACCGGAAATAACATTGCGAAACGCGATTACCTCGCCCAGTTTGGGATGTATACGCGCTACACGGTCATGCAAACGCCAGAGTAGATGAACGGCGTGTCCCATGAAGGTGGAAGTATCGTTGACGGGTACAGGGCGACCGCCAACCATGCCTAACTTGGGGTCTTTAAAGGGAGCGCACAGGTTCTCTATAGCGGAAACCTCTGGAATGACATCGGCACCGATCAGAACAAGTACAGGGCTGGTAGCCTCTTTGAGAAAAAGGTTAATCGCGGAAGCTTTGCCTTCACGCTTCTCCTGGACACAAAGGCGTATGCGGGGCTCTTTCTGTGCCATTTCGGAAACAATGGAGACGGTACGGTCTGTGCATCCACTGGCAACAACGATCACTTCCTCAATACGGATAGATGGGCCAGCCTGGTCGAGGACGGATCGCAGGGTACGTGCGATATTAGCTTCTTCGTTATATGCCATGATGCCGATACTACATCCGATAAATTCCTCCGCGCCTGGTACACACTCGATTCCCTGTTCCAACTGTACCTCATTCACGATATTTGTTGCCATTAAAGGCGTCTCCTTTGCCAGATATAGGCACAGGATGAATATATTCTACCTGTACACCTACTTTGCATATAGTATTTGTCGTCTGCTTGCTTATTGGCAAGTTCCCACCGTATCATGAAAACATGCCTTTGGTATCTGCTACTTATTCGTGTGTCGATTCGCCTAAAATGAATTAAGTATGGCGAATAATCTCAAGGATTTAAGGAGAAGGATACCATTCGGGTACTAAGGTCTGAATATCAATCTGGTTAAGAAACGGTTATAAATAGGTATTCAGGGTTATGGTATTGATCTACAGGGTGTATTGACCGCGCCACCTATAGCGTTTATACTCGTTGCCTGGGAAGAAACAGCAATATCCCTACACAAAAACAAAACGTAAGATGGCGGCCTTTTCCCCAGGAAGGTGAAGATATGCGGATACAGGAACATGTAAAATTATCGACAGCAGCAGCGTTTGCTGCACTGCCGTGGTTAAAAAAAGATGTCTGGATTCCACTTGCAGCGAGCGTGCTGATCGATGTAGACCATTACCTGTGGCATGCCGTGACGCATCGTACTCTCAGCTTGCGAGCAGCTATCAAGTACTTTGGCCAGGCTGACCCCCCACAACGTCAAGCGGCTCGGTTGCTGCACCAGCCGATCGTACTGGGTACATTGTTATTCATTGCTATACGTACTCGTTCGCGGGTACTCTTGCTGATTCTGGCAGGTCTGCTCTTTCATGTAAGCCTGGATGTTGTGCATGCTACACAGATGAAATCCTTGAAACGGTCGTTGAGCGAACAAGCCAATGGAATTTGTCCTGAATGCGGGCAAGAGTGCGAGGCATTGCAACTGCACACAGTTCACGTTTCAGCTAATCTACTCGGCCGCTACGCCTCGCGAAATTTTGTGGTGCTCTGCCCTACATGTCATGAGCAGGCACATCAACAGAGAAACTAAAACCAGGACAAAAACGTTGTATATTCTCGATGAGGTATGATATAATCCTCCCTCGTAAGGGTGGAAGAATATACTCATGCATAACCCGGTCCCCGTGAGGGGGTGAAATACGAAAGCGAGAAAAAATTTGACTCAATGGCTTCCGGCAATCCGCGTAATACAAATTATTCTCAGCATAGCTGTGATAGGCTTTATCCTACTCCAGGCGCGGGGAGCAGGTCTGGGCAGCGCCTTTGGCGGCAGTAGCTCAGGTGCAGTGTTTAAGACACGACGTGGTGTGGAACGCCTGATCTTCAACCTCACCATCATCTTCGTGATTCTCTTCGCTGCTGTTTCCTTGCTCAGTTCCTTCATAGGGTAAGAGACACGCTGATTAGTGGTGGCCTTTAACTCGTGGCCACCTCAAGCAGGACGGGGGCAAAGCCCCGGCTGGGATGACAGAATGGAACCGACATCCTCTGATCTCCCTACAATCCGTAGACCAATATCGTCACCTCTTAAAGGCAGTACTTTTATGCCTGAGGGTGGGGTGCGGCAATTAGGTAACTATCGCCTTATTCGCCTTTTAGCTGGAGGTGGTTTTGCCGAGGTGTACCTGGGTGAGCATATTCACCTCAACACACTGGCAGCTATCAAAGTTTTGCATGCTGAACTCGATAGTCACGACCTGGAGGTATTTCGCAAAGAGGCGCGTCTCGTCGCACGCCTGCACCACCCAAATATTGTCAGCATCCACGATTTCGATGTCAAAAATGGTACTCCTTTCCTGGTGATGGACTATGCCCCAAATGGCACGTTACGCCAGCGTCATCCCAAAGGTACTCTCGTTTCGCCTGCAACGATCCTGCCTTATGTGAAACAAGTTGGGGAGGCCCTCCAGTATGCCCACGATGAGCGATTGATCCACCGCGATATCAAGCCGGAAAATATGTTGATTGGTGAGCGCGATAGAATCTTGCTGAGTGATTTTGGTATCGCCACCGTTATAAGTGTGCATACGCAAACTGCCCGCGAGGTTGTTGGTACAATTTCTTACATGGCCCCGGAGCAACTACAGGGCAAGCCTTGCCTGGCAAGCGATCAATACTCGCTGGGCATTGTTGTGTATGAGTGGCTATGCGGAGAATGCCCGTTCCGTGGCTCTCTAGGAGAAGTCGCAGCCCAGCATGTCAACACGCCTCCGCTAGCTTTAACCGCGCGGGTTCCCGGTTTTCCACCTGTGCTTGAGCAGGTGATCATGAAAGCTCTGGCTAAAGACCCTGGACAGCGTTACTCCACTATACTAGACTTCGTTTATGCTTTTCAGTCGGCTACTAACCCGCAACCCTTGCAACTCTACTCGCCAGATGTAGAGCAAGAAAACTCCGCAGGCAGCTACGACAACCACTTTGCTCCAACCATCCTGGCGACTATTTCTGAGATTATACCACCGCAGGGACTTCCGCATCTCCCTCATGCACCCGGTGAACACAAACAAAATATCTCACGACGTATTGTCGTTGCGAGCCTGACCGGCCTGGCGGTAGTAGGAATTTCGGGTGGGGCAATTACATGGCTTGCGCGTACCCATCGCCACACCACACCAGCTACAACTCCTCCACCAACCCCAGATCGATCGCCTACGCCGACTCCCATTCCTATAGGTACCACGTTCCATACCTATCGCGGTCACCACGATATAGTCGCTGGCGTGGCATGGTCGCCCAATGGCACATTGATCGCCTCGGCCAGCGCAGACAAGACGGTACAGGTGTGGGATGTAGCTACAGGCGGCGTCAACGTATCCATTGATACCGGACATACCGATGTAGTAACGTCTATAGCATGGTCGCCTGATAACAAACTGGTCGTCTCCGGCAGCGCTGATAAGACCGCGCGGGTATGGAATTATGCTGATAACAGCAACCCGGTGACCTATAGTAGCCATAGCGATGTGGTCAATGCCGTGGCATGGTCGCCTGATGGGTCACTTATCGCCTCCGGCAGCGCTGATAAGACGGTACAGGTCTGGGCCGCTGCTGATGGGAGTAACCCATTTACGTACCAGGGCCATAGCGGGGCAGTAAACGGAGTAGCCTGGTCTCCTCCATCTGCCGGGGAGCTGATTGCCTCGGCAAGCGCCGATAAAACGGTGCAGGTCTGGCATTCCACCGACGGGAGCAATGCGCTCACGTATTCAGGGCACGCCGATGTGGTCAACGCCGTGGCATGGTCGCCCGATGGATTATTCATCACCTCCGCCAGTGCTGATAGGACGGTGCGCGTGTGGAAGGCCAGCACATTAGAACTTGTCTACACTTACGGAGGCCACGCTGATATAGTCGATGCTGTGGCATGGTCACCCGATGGATTACTCATCGCCTCCGCAAGCAGGGATAATACGGTGCATGTGTGGGGAGCTACAGATGGTAGCAATCCTTATATTTACAAAGGCCACTCGGCTGCTGTACGAGCTGTAGCCTGGCTGCCCTCCTATGGGACCTCGATTGCCTCCGGCTCTGAGGATACTACTGTACAGATCTGGGAGGGGGTTTAGCTTCACCTGTGAGCAATCGCGGGTGTGACATATCTCACAGTAATGCTTGTTGTTTCGTATTATGCTAAGATTAGTAAAAGCTCTCTTTACTTTTCTTCACTAGTGGAGGATATATACTAATGAATATACCTTTATGGCACTATAAGCGCTTCTGGATTGGCACTACTCTGCTTTTATTACTGGCTCTTATGCTCGCGGCATGCAGCGGCAATAACGGAAATAGCGGCACTACACCAACAGCGCACGGCACAACCACTGGAGGTGGCACAACACCTGCCACGACTCCAGGTATCGGGTTAGGTTCACAGCCCTGCCCCGCGGCTGTGAAGACACCCGCCTATTGGGACCCCATTATACCCACGCAGAACGGCGTTACCAAGGTAGAAAGCGTAACGTGCGGCAACCTGGTCGGAAACCCCACCTTACAGGCCCTGGTGACGGTACGTTATAACGGCACCGGCGCTATCCTGGATGCATACGTCTACACTAACATCACCAACCCCAGGCCCACGCAACTCTTCAAGTTACAAAGCCTGTATGACGGTGGCGCCAGGATCAGCGTATACAATACAGTTTTGACGGCTGAGGTAGATCAACATTCCAGCTTAAACGCCGGAAAAGATAGCGCGAGTTATACGCAGGATCTCTTCCGCGAGTTTAAGTGGTCCGATGGCGCGGGGACACTGGTACCTGTCTCCTTTCCCGGCATGTATCCCGACCTGACACGTTACCAGGCTGAAATGGACCAGGCACAAGTCAACCAGGGAAAGGACGCCTGGAAACTCGATGCAGCGATGGTGGCCAATCACATGGCTGCAGACCCGCATCTACTGAGCTGGCCAAGCAACGTCCCAACGACTGTGACAAGCGGCGGCGGCCCCAACGATGCCGACGCGATGGTGACAGTCTCCAATCCTGCGCCCGGTGGGGGAAAGATTCAGGTCACCTTACAGCGTCTCGAAGGGAATACGAATGGCGGCATCTGGGAGGTTGTAGCTGTCACGTCCGGCGGCATGTCTCTCACCTCTCCACAGAGCCGTGACAAGCTTACAGACCCGGTAATGATCAGCGGAACAGGTGACGCTTTCGAGGGGGTAGTCGGCCCCGTGTCCGTGCTGGATCACCTGTACACGGATATCGGTCACGCTACTGCAAAAGGGACGGGTAATGGTAATACTACATTTTCAGCCAGTGTGACTTACAACTCGACCTTCAAAGGGGGAACCCAGGAAGGACTTGTGATACTCTATACTGCAAACAACGCTGGCGGACCGCCCTCTGCCGCAGTGATGCTGAAGGTGTTGATCAGCTAGGTCTTCACCGCGACAACGATATCGCGCTTTTTGATGACACGATCCACCGTATGCGCAAACTGGGTGTACGGTGGGTCATTGCGCACTCGCAGGTGCGTCTGTCGCTCTACCGCCTCTATCATGGCTGAGCGTGCGATGCGCGTGGCATTCCAGGCCAATGCAATCGTCCCCCCCGGCAGTAACAATTGTTCCCAAACAGGAAGCGCTTTGCTCAACATGCCTGCAATCTCGCCGAAGTGCTGAATGCCATAGGGCAAATCCCCAACGATTGTATGCATATGGGGACCGCCAGGAACTTCCTGCATATGTAGATCAGCCTGGCTCGTATCGCCATGCGCCAGGACGAGCATGCGCGTCGCGCCCTTCTGCCCAATCTCGAACTGATAACGTCTTCCCGCCCGCCGCCCGCGCTCATCGATTACCTTATAGGGTATGTGTTCGCTGTTCAAGTACTGCCGCACGAAGACGGCCGTGGTCTCGACATCCTGTCTTTGTTGCTCTATACCAAAGGCATCGTAGCCTGCCGCCAGGGCCAGAAAAAGGGTTGTGCCACCACCCGCGAGTGGATCGAGCACTCTCAATCGCTCAGTAAACTGGTTACTGTAGGCTCCTGCAAAAATGGCGATGTTGAGCAGCACGCGCGTAAAGACCTCGTTGGTTTTGCCTTTATAGCGCCGAACCTCTGCCATTTCTAACGGGATAAAAGGCGTAAATACTGTTTCTAGCGGGCGTAGGAATGGCCCCGCTACATCACCAATATGTTCGAAAAATTCATACGCTTCGCTGGTAGCACCCAGGCGGGGAAGGATATCCACCAGCGCCGGGCATGGGGGGACAATACTCTCCTCATCGATGGTTACCACCATATAGCCCTGGCCTGCAAGTGTCACAGGAGCGATTTGCTTGATAGCAGCCCCCAGGGGACTGGCGAGTAGTTCCGGCGCAGCCAGCTTCTCCGTCATATCGGCATACTGGGTGCTGCGTTGCGGCCTGATTTTGAGCGCAAGTTTTTTCATGGTGGGAGTATAACATAGAGTCTTCCTTCTTGGCCTGGGAAGGATTACAATTAGATATGCAGGTAGAACACAGAGATCACCAAATTTGCAGGAGTATATCTATGCACATCGTTACCGTTGCCGAAATGCGCGAACTGGAAATCAGGGCAGACCGCGAATATGGACTTACTTCGCCTATACTGATGGAGAATGCAGGGAAGAGTGCGGCTGAGATCCTGGCAGAACACATCCAAGCGACACGTGGAGTGGCTGATCTTGAGTTTCTGATCCTTGTCGGCCCAGGCAATAACGGTGGCGATGGCCTGGTGATGGGACGTTACCTGGAAAAATGGGGTGGATTTGTCAGCCTCTACCATTGGAAGGAGCAACGCCTGACGATTCATGGACAGGACGTTCCGGAGGCTGAGACTGCTGCGAAACTAGTAGAGAGCATTCAACGCGCCAGGTACGTGCTCGATGCTCTGCTGGGCACAGGACGTTCGCGTCCACTCCCCGACAGTATGCGCAGCTTGCTGGGCCGCGTGCGCCAGGAGCGAGAGAAGCGGGACACGCTGCACGTGGTAGCGATTGATCTTCCAACCGGCATGAACGCGGATACAGGAGAAGTCGATCCCGGGACCATCCCTGCTGATATAACGATCACGCTGGCCTGCCCCAAGCAGGGCTTTTTCTTCTTTCCTGGGCGCAACTACCTGGGCGAATTATATGTGGGCGATATCGGCTTGCCTGCTGAGCTGGAAAGCCACCTGCAGGCAGAGATGCTGACATCCACAATGGTGAAAGCTATACTGCCAAAGCGCCCGTTCGATAGTAATAAAGGTACGTTTGGCAAGGTGATGCTGTTGTGCGGCTCACCTCCATATCCAGGCTCAGCATTTCTGGCCGGAAGCGCCGCAGGCCGCGTGGGTGCAGGACTGGTGACACTGGCGGTCACAGAGCAAATGCAGCCTATCTATGCCGGTGCCCTTCACGAGGTAACGTTTTTACTCCTTCCGCCCGAATCTGCTGAGAGCTTTCAACGGGCCAATATGCTGATAGACCACCTGGAGGGATATCGCTCGCTGCTGATTGGACCTGGCCTGGGTCAATCGCCCTCCATTCGCGAGGTGATCTTACAGCTACTGGAATATGTACGTGCGCTGCCGGATGAAGAACGCCCACAGCTGGTGGTTGATGCCGATGGCCTGAATAATCTCTCTGCGCTGGAGCGCTGGTGGACGCTGCTGCCTGCAGGAACGGTGATTACACCACATCCAGGCGAGATGGGACGACTGTGTGGCGGGTTGAAGGTATCAGGCGGCAATATCGATCGCCTGGAACTGGCACGCAACAAGGCTCGCGAATGGCAGGTCACGCTCGTACTCAAGGGAGCCTGCACAATTATTGCGGAGCCGGATGGGCGCATACGCATCAACTGGCTGGCCAATCCCGCGCTTGCCACAGCGGGTACAGGCGATGTTCTGGCCGGGATGATCGCAGGCCTGCTGGCACAAAAGGTATCACCTTTCGATGCCGCCAGTGCTGCTGTTTACCTGCACTCTGTCGCCGCCGAATTGGTCAGCGCGGATATCGGACATGCGGGGCTGCTGGCAAGTGATTTGCTGCCCAAGATACCGCGTGCAATGGTGAGATGCCTTTCACTGCGCCAAACTTATCCAGGCACGAAGAAGAACACTACGCAGGCCATAACATAGACGGCCACAAGCTGCACCCCCTCCAACCAGGTCGATTCCCCATCCAGGGTGACGAGTGGAAAAAGAATAGTCGCTAATCCCAATATAGCCAGTTCAAGAGGTTGGAAAACCAGGTCCAGTGATGCTGGAAAGAAGTGACTGACCAGCACCAGCAAAGGCGCTACAAAGGTAGCCACCTGGATCGACGAGCCAGCCGCGATCGCCATACTCAAGTCTACGTGATCCCTTAATGCTATGAACAACGCGCTTGAGTGTTCGGCAGCATTACCTACAATGGGGATGATGACCAATCCAACGAACACCGGAGACCAGCCAAGTTGCTCGGTTACAGGCTTGATGGCACCTACCAATAATTCACTATTCCAGGCAACGCCTATGGTCGCTACCAGCAACATCACTACTGCCAACCATAGGTTTGGAGGTTTTCGGTTGTCCACTTCACGCGGATTAACCCCGCCTGTCACTGCTTCTACTTCCTCAGACTGTTCCTGTTCTGCTGCCGGTGAGGGGGGGGGCATGGTTTTACCGTGGCGTTTGGGACTACGCCGCTCTGTACGCAGGTGGAAAACATGTGTGGCGAGATACATGGCATAGACGAGCAGTAAAATTATGGAAATCACACTACTGACTGTTTGATCATGTCCAGGGTCTTTAATAAAAAGTGAACCTGCCGAAGGAATCAATAAGCCTGCGATTGCCAGCACCATCATCGTGGAGTATTGCCCGGCATCGCGCGCGCTGAAATACTGTTTACCCCAGCGCCATGCCCCAAACGCCAGAGAACTACCAAGCACGAGCAGGCTGTTGCTGATGATTGACCCGGTAATCGAGGCTTTGACCACTGATATCAATCCCTGCCGCAAGGCAAAGATGCCGATGATGATTTCGGGAGCATTGCCAAAGGTTGCGTTGAGCAACCCTCCAGCAATTGGGCCGACGTAATACTCCAGGTCTTCAGTCGAACGGCCGATAAGCACTGCAAGGGGTATCAGGCCAATAGCTGAACTAATAAAAATGGCTGTTTCTTGCTGTCCCCAGATCAATGAGATGACGGGAGCAATAACGGCCATTATAAGTAGAGAGTAGAGCCAGCGTGACATAGCATCCCCAATGACGAGGCGAGATGTTACCGGGATGCAAGACTCGCCCTGTTTGTATTACCCGGCAGCGCTTTCTGCAGGGGCAGCACCACTTGCCGACACGTCGATCACGTTTACAGTGATTTCCGGCTCAGGCTTTTGCGCGAGCTTCACGGGTACCTTGAAGGTTCCAAGTGTCCGAATAGGTTCACGTAGTTCAATCAGGTGCCTATCGATAGTGATGCCTTCGCTCTCACGCAGGCCTGCAGCGATGTCCTGGCTGGTGATGGAGCCATAGAGCCGGCCCTGCCTGCCGACACGTGCCTTGAAGGTGAGCGAGACCTGGCCCAGGCGCTCCGCCTGCTCTCGATTCGATTCTTCTTGTTTTTCGCGTTTGCGCTGCTCAGCGGCTATGCGCTGCTGGTAATTCGCTAAGAGTTCCGGTGTTGCTGCGGCAGCCAGGCGACGCGGCAAAAGATAATTACGGGCGTACCCATTGGCTACGTCCTTTAAGTCACCGGCCTTGCCGAGGCCCTCAACATCCTGTAAAAGTATTACTTTCATCCAATATGCTCCTCTCAATACGACACTCGTCAGTGTCTCGTTTCATCTTTGTCTAAGTTTAGAAGAATCTGCCTGGCTTCCTCAATTGTCTGGGCATCTAACAGCTTGAGGATCACCGTTTGCAACATCTCTGGGTCCGTGATTTTAGCGGTTTGCTGTTCCGCCAGTGTACTGATCTCCGGGAAACGTCTCTGCACAAAGCCTATAATCGTCTGACGCTGCCGTTGCAGTTCTTGTTGACGCTCCTTCTCCACGCCTTGCTCAACGAGCTCCTGGTAGACCCATGACTCGCTCAGGATATCTTGAAACATGCTAAACCTCCTTTTGAACCACTCCAGTTCGGGTCCTGTTTTGAAGACTAATCCCCCCAGCACTTCTGCAATCGCCAGTAAGTCATATTCCTCCACAGACGCTAGCTGGTCGATCATCTCCGTCACTGCCTCGGGTCGCTTCCCTCCGTCGGTCAATGTCACCAGCGGCAGCACCCCCGTCCATCCTGCTCCCAGGAAGAGCTCTGCCGGCACCTCCCACAACTTGATGACCCCAAAGAAGAAATGATGCACGTCTACCCCAGGGGGAAACCTGCGCACGAGCGGCGATGTCGGTACTTCCCCTGCCTTGCGTAAGTAGATCACATACGAATAGACCGGCAGATGCCCATACTGGCGCGAGGCCAACACATTATATTCCTGTAAGCGCGTCGCCATGTCGGGATCATCGTAGGTCTGGAACTCGATATGCAATAACGCTGGCTCGCCACGCAGCCTGACCTCCAACAAAGCATCTGCAAAGAGTTGCTGGTTCTGCAGCTCGATGTCGAGTGCGCGAACAAAGACCGCCTCGGCCACCAACCACCTGGCAAAAGTTTGGCATATCTGCGCACTAACCGCTTCATCATACTATCCCATAGTCCAGCCATACTTAGTAAATCCCCCTTGCCACGTATTTTCTATGAGCAGTGTAACATATCGAAAACAGCCTGTCGAGAGAAAGCAGGGTTACGGTAGAATACTCTCTCCTCCTTTTGATTGAGTTCGCCCCTACGCCCAAAGACCTAGTAGAAATAGATCGGATGCCAGTTACGTGCGAAGCTAGCAGAACCTATACTTGCTCTATGAATGGTGCATACCTGCGGAGAGTGCCAAAGGAACGCTCTGCCGAATGCCCGGTGTTCGCACGAGAGAAGCCAAAGGACATGAATATGCAAATCTCTGTTGAAGCAGTTTGTAAAACGCGCCCTACATAACGTACCAGGGGAACCCTGGTGAGAAAGGATACCACATCATGCCGGTACCAACATTTACACAGTCACCCAATTCTAGTCCACAGCCCAGGCAATCACACCGCACACTGTGGATCGTCCTCGGAAGCGCTATCGGTGTGCTCGTCTTCGCAGCACTCGTTACCGGGGCTGTCTTCGTCGCGCTGCACACGTTCTTTCAACAAACCGATCAACCCGTCCCGGTCGCTGCAAACTATGGCCTGGCCTTCATGAGGCAGGACTATGCGAATGCCTACGCCGACCTGGACAGTCAAGCCACCATCAACGGCCAGAAGGTAGACGAGCAAACGTTTCGCAATCTGGCCACAACAGCCGATGCACAACAAGGCAAGGTAACAGGGTACAGTCTGGATGGCAGTAACAGCGCATCGCTTTTCACTATGACGGTACGTCGGGGTGGTCGGAACTACCAGGTGCATCTCCAGCTCAAGCTGGAGGGTAGTGTATGGAAAATCATCAGCGTGGATGGCATCTAGCACGAACCTCATCTGATGAGCGAGAAAGGAAACACCACATGTCTACCATCGCAACGGGGTCGCAACCCACGACCTCCTCACCGCTCAAGCGCCTTATCAGTCGTCACCCATTGATCGCCTTCTTTGTCATCGTGTTTGCGGGGGAGTGGATTGCCTTCCTGCCTCTGGTGCTGGCCCAGAATGGTCTGGGCCTGTTCCCCTACACCATCCCGGAGATAGGACCTTACCCGCCGTCTTACTGGTTCACCGTCCTGGCTTCGATCGCAGGGCCGACCCTGGCCTCCTTTACGGTGACCACCATCATCACTGGCAAAGCAGGGGTGCGGCAGTTGCTGCGGCGCTATGTGCTCTGGCGTGTCGGTCTGCGCTGGTACCTCCTCGTACTCGTTGGGGTGCCTCTGTTCCAACTGGTGTGCTCGAGTGTCTTCCTGGGGACAGCACCACTGACTGCGTTCATTCAGCAGTGGCCGCTCTTCTTCACGACGTACCTGCCAAACGTCCTGATCATTGCTGTTGTGGTGCAAATCTGGGAAGAAGGAGGCTGGTCGGGTTATGCGGTCCCCAACTTACAAAAGCGTTTTGGGGCAGTGCGCACAACGCTGATCCTCGGTCCCCTGTGGGCCCTGTTTCACCTGCCCGCCTTCTTTGTTCCGGGGCAGATTTTTCAAAGTAAAGTCGATGCGATCACGATGATCGTGACGATGGGGCTCCTGATCATTATCGCCATACCGACCAGAATGATCATGACCTGGGTTTTCAACAACACGAAGGCCAGCATCCTCATCGCGATCCTCCTGCACGCGGCGTTGGATGCGAGCAATAGTGGGAGCGCCTACATCACGCATTTGCTGCCCCCCTCCCAGAACGGAGGCTACAGCCTGGTAACACTCCTCTTCCCGCTTGTCGCGGCGGTTTTACTGCTCATCTTCACGAAGGGCCGACTTGGGTATAAACCGGATCGTAACGCGCAACTCATAGAGGAACCTCAACCGGCAGAGATGCCACAGGTCAACGTCGAAAGGTGAGGGCATCATCGCCCTCACCACATTCCCAAGGAACACCTCGATGGCGTCACATCAATAAACGTTTCAGAAACGCTGTATATATTAGACTACGATTGAGATTGCTGCGATGGGAGGGTATGTCCATCAAGAGAAGTGTTCAAGCGCTTCGCCTGGTGAATATGTATGCTGTAAAAAACCCAATAAGCCGCGTATGATGATTGAATTGGAAAATAGAAATGAGCCAGACACTTATACTCGATACCGACGTATCTCAAGTAGTCAATCCAACCTCCAGCCAGGTTCACAACCAGGAGCATAAAGTAAGCGAACAGCGGCAGAAGCAGCCCAAAGCGAGTATGCCGGTAGGTGGTAGCTCCATCCCCGCCGCTATCCTTTCTACGCTGTTGCTGCGCATTGCCAGCCGCACCAGCTTCGTGCTGCTCGGTTTCTACCTGGGCGAGCACTTCACCTCTACGACCATCGTTGCTGTTGTGCTCGAAGTATTCTATATCACCGAAATCGTGTTAGCTCCCATCGTGGGCAGCCTCTCTGACCGCGTAGGCCGCAAGCCTTTCCTGCTTTCTGCCCCGCTCGTGGGCATTGGAGCAGCCCTCTTCCTTGTCGCTGCAGCCCTGCTCTTTCCCCACCCGCATGCCGCACCCTTTGACGCCCGGTTGGTGCTTCTGCTGCTGGCGGTGCTGGTGGGACGCTTACTCGAAGGGGCTGCAACCGCGCTCAATGCACCAGCCAGCCTGGGCTATCTCACCGAGGTCACCACTGGTTCAGACAAGCTGCGAGTACGGGTGATGACCGCTTTTGAAGTCGCCACCGTGGGGGGTCTGGCCCTGGCGATCCCATTTGGTGGGAAAGTCAGCAGCCTGTTGGGCACCTGGGGCTTCTTCGTGGTGATTGCACTGCACGTGATCAACGCCGTGCTGATCACCTGTTTCTTGAAGGAGAGCGCACAACGCAAAGCGCAGGTTCAGGCGCATCATTCGCTGATGGAAAGTCTCTCCGTAATCCGCCATAAACGCATCTTCACCTTTCTTCCAGCCTGGCTCTCCATCAATGCCCTGGTAGGCGCCTGGATGACCTTGTGCACCATTATACTGACCTACCCGGAGCCGGCAGCGGCTATGCGCCATCCGGGGCAGTTGCTCTACGGTGGTTTCAGCAAAGAGTTTGCGACGTTGCTGATCGGTGGTTTTGGCCTGCTGTTCCTGGCAGGCATGGGACTGTGGATGCTGGTCTTGCCACGTCTGCGTCGCACAACGGTAATGTTCATTGGATTGGGCGGTTTGAGTGTAAGCATCGTCGCCTTGACACTGATCAACGGCCTGGTGGAGAACCCGGCACAGGTGTTTGCCAGTTCACAACCATTGTTCCTGGCTCTCCTCCCCGTGGTAGTACTCGGAGTGCTCCTGTTGAGCGGCTTTACCCCGGCTTCACTGAACCACATGGCGGCAATTTCAGAATTGCTGCCGGGTAAACGAGGTGCCGTGATGGGCTTGTACTCGGTTTTAATGGGGGTGGGGCAATTGATAGGCGCTTCTCTAGGTGGACTGTGCGTGGACCTGGGCGGTTTCTACGGATTGATGGGCTTCTCAGTGGCGATGGGCCTTGTCGCACTGGGCAGTGTGCTCTACATACGTATAAATGGTCACGACTTGATCAAAAGCCCATCCAGGAACAGGTCGTTTGTCACTAGAAAACTACCATCCCACGCTTACTCTGGAAAAGCCGCTCGCATCGCTTAACGTGCTGGAACCTGGACACGGACACGAGTCCCCTGGCCTGGTGCGCTCTCGATCTGAAACGTCCCACCCAGGTGTGTGACACGCTCACGCATAGAATGCAAACCCAGGTGACCGGGGAAGGAAGCCGTTGCATCAAACCCTCCGCCATTATCACACACCTCCAGGATGACCACCTCGCTCAACTGCTCCAGGCGCAGGTCAACCCTCGTCGCCTGGGCATGCTTGACCGTGTTATGCAGGGCCTCTTGCGCAATGCGATAGAGTTCCTGTTTGACCGTGAGGGAAAGCGCTGGTTCCTCACACAGGTCTGTGTGAACGGTAATGTTGTGACGGGCATGCAGTGCTGCACTCTGTTTGGTCAGCGCACTGACCAGTCCCTCGGTCTCCAGCGACTCGGGACGCAGCTCAAAGATCAAGGCGCGCATCTCGGCCAGAGCTGCTTCAGCCAGCGAGAGCACATAGTCCAAGGGTGCGGCCGCTTTGCTTGGGTCGCGGTCGAGCTGGGTACGAGCAGTATGCGTACCGAGCGAAATGCCGTAGAGCGCCTGCGAGACCGAATCGTGCAGTTCCCGCGCCAGGCGGCGGCGTTCCTCCTCTTGGGCCAGCACTAATCGCTCACGCGAGCGTTGTAAGTCAGCCGAGAGACGGACCGCGTGGGCAGCAGTGCCTGCCTGGCGAGCGAGGTCATCGAGTAAGCGGCGGTCGGCTGATGAGAACAATTCGCCAGGGCTGCGGGAGGCCAGGAGTAACTGCCCGATGGTGTCCTGTTGATAGCGCAATGGAACGAGCAGTGATGGGTCTACGGGTGTGCCATACGAGGCAGCCAGGCGCAACTGCCCCTCCTCTTGCAGTTCAATCGCAGCATAGGGCAGTCTGAGCGCCTGTGCCACCGTCTCGACGATGGTCGGCAGAATAGCATCAGGAACGAGTGTCGCTTCCAGGTGCTCACCGAGGCGCGAGATGATGCGATAGGGGTCGTCGCGCTCCCCATACATCAGGCGGTTGACGGCACTTTGCAGGCGGGCGCGCAGGGGTTGAAAAAGTACCGCGATGAGGCCGGTTGCCAGCAGGGAGATGATGAGATTGCCTCGCGCCTGAAGCAGCGTACTCAGCCCGCCTACAACCAGCACGTAGAGTCCAACGACGATTGCAGTAAGCAGACCGTAGACCAGGGTGCGGTTGATGATGAGATCGATGTCCCAGAGCCGGTAACGTAGGATTGCAAAAGCGATGGAAATCGGGATGAGGAGGAGCAAGAGATAGCTGGTAGTGTAGAAGAGGATGTCAGCAAGTGGACTTTGGTCTGCCGAAGGGAAAAAATTTGCAAAAACCAAAACGAGTACGATGTATCCCCCAATGGCTATCGACACTCCGAAAACGACCCACTTGGTCTGCTGGCGCTGCACACTGTTCGATATACGAAGATACCGGTATACCTGTGCAACAATCATAAACCCTACGAATAAGAGAAACCCTAAGGACGAGAATACGATGTTATTGTAGGGATTGAATGGGGAAGGTGGCAAGAAGTACTTGAAGCCCCAATAGAGGATTGCTCCGACTGAAAGCCAGCGGGTCCAACGCGGGACAAACCGTCCGGTTGGAAACAGATAGAAGAAGACGACAATGCTGACAGCGCCAAGAAAGATCACGAACTGATACAACCAGTAAGGTATTGCTACCAACGTGTTAGCAGAAAAAGTGAGAGCAAAGGTCATCAGGAAAAATGATGCGAAGAGTGCCATCCAGTCATCGGACCTGCGCCAGAAGAGAATGATGGAGACGACGAAGTAGGTACAGACGAAGACGATATTGATTACAATGTAGTAGATGGCATAGGCTTGAACGGAGAGGCCCAACGCCTGGAGTTGCTGAACAAACTGGACAGAGGCTGGTGTTGGATGATTGCATAGAGGCCCTGTGCAGAATTGAGAGAGGATAGCCTCATAGGTTGCCAGAACACTGGCGACAAAGACTCCGAGGGAGAGAACACCTGCAGCTATGCATGCCACGCGAGCGAGAATCAACCGGTTACCGTACAGGCGAGTGTCACCTTGTTGTGGTTTATCGCGAGCTACTGCCGGCGCTGACCGTGTAAACAGACGGTTCATAGTGTTGTTTGCCTTTCCCGCCAGTGTTACGTCCTATCAGCCTATGGATGACACACAGAATTACCCCTAAAACACCCCACGCCCGGGATGCGAACGCATATAGCCGTCCCTTGTCCTTCGGCACTTTCATCCAGCCGTCTCTGGCGAGCTGGCGGAGACCAGGCCAACGCGGATCGCGTAGAGCGTCGCCTGGGTGCGGCTCTGCACGCCGAGCTTGCCCAGGATGTTGCTGACGTGCACCTTGACCGTCTTCTCCGCAATGTGCAGGCTGTGAGCGATTTGCTTGTTGGACTGTCCCTGTGCCAGCAGCCGCAGCACCTCAGTCTCGCGTTCAGTCAACGCCTCCGGGCTTTCAGGAGCACTCACAACCTGCATCAGGCGCGCGGCCGCCTGGGGCGTCAACTGCACCTGCCCGGCTGCTGCCGCTTTGATGGCCCGGCACAATGCCTCTGCCTGCGTGTCTTTGAGCAAGTAGCCGATGGCCCCTGCACGCACTGCGCCAACCACTGATGCATCTTCCAGGACGCTGGTGAGGGCCAGCACTTCGGTATCGGGCAACTCGCGCCGGATCGTCGCTGTCGCCGTGATGCCGTCCATCACCGGCATTACCAGGTCCATCAAGACTATATCTGGCTCCAGCAGCCGCGCCAGGTGCACCGCTTCGGCTCCATCTGCGGCTTCGCCCACCACCACCAGTTCGGGGTCCAGGCTCAGGAACATCTGGAGTCCCTGGCGCACCACGCTATGGTCGTCGGCAATCAGGATGCGGATCGCCATGCCCTCGCCTCCTTTTGACACAGTTCGTCCCTACGCCTAAAGACCTAGAGGAAATAGATCAGATGCCCGTTACGCGCGAGGCTGCAAGGATCTATACTTGCTCTATGACGAATGTCTAGCCTGCGGCGAGTACCCAAGGCGCGTTGCTGAGTGTCCGGTGTCCGCAGGTGAGAAGCCCATTGTTCTGTTGACCATTGTATCATACCTGCCGGTGTGCCTTCGACTCGAAGGCATGCAGGGCAAAATAAGATGAGGGTGGCATGATCACATTGTTGCTCGTAGATGACCAGCTAGCCGTAAGACAGGGCTTACGCATGCGACTCATGCTGGAGCCTGACATCACGGTGGTCGGCGAGGCGAGCACCGGTAGGGAAGCATTGACACAGGTACAGCAACTGTCCCCTGATGTGGTGCTGATGGATATCGAAATGCCGGCGATGGATGGGATCACCGCTACGGCTGCATTGCGGGATACTCACCCGCAGAGCGCGGTCGTGATACTGAGCATCCATGGCGATGTCCTTACGCGAGCACGAGCGCAGGCCGCAGGTGCAGCGGCCTTTGTGGAGAAGCATGGGACGGTAGAGGCGCTGTTAGCGACAATCCGAGAGATCGCAGAGCCTGCAAGGTAGGCAGAACACTACCCGGCTGCGGTCACTCAGAAGATATACCAGGGTTACTCACCCATTAGAGAACGCAGCCGGGCCTTCCAATCCTCCTCATCCGAACTGCCTGTCTCACCTGCTTGACCGACCGTCCAACTGCGCGTGCCATCGGCAGATTTGATGGGCATAGCCCATCGACTTCGCGGTTCTTTACTGGCGGGTGCACGCAGGGCCGTCTGCGCTGCTTTTCGCACGTCCTGTACAGGATCGTGTAATAATGGGCGAATCAACGCCTTGTCCCGCTCGCCTTCGAGGCGGCTCAGCGCTCGGATGGCTGCGGCTCGCTCTTCAGCAGTTCGCGCAGCTAAGAGGGGTTCAATGTCAGGCGCCAGTTCCACAAGGGCCAGGTCAGCAACCAGGCGCAGCAAACGACTGCGCCGCATAGGATGGGTTAAGCTTGCCAGGGCGGCCCGGCAATCGGCATACACCTGCTCTTGACTCAGAACACCCTGCTCTATCGCCTCCGCCACTGCTATTTCCACAGGCACGGGCGATGCACCGCGCAGAAACGGCTCAATCCACGTGGCGACCGGTTCATTCTGGTTGGTGCTTTCATGGAGTTTCAGCGCCCAGGAGAAATGCTGATCCAACCAGTAGTAAAGGGCCAGTGTCATCTCAGCGTCGCGGGCAGCATAGGCCACCATCGCCGGTGGTAGTGGGCGACGTGTCCAATCGGTACGTTGCAAACTTTTATCCAGTCGTACGTGAAACGCTCGCTGCAGCATAGCTGCCAGCGAAGACTCATGCTGGCCGAAGATCGAGCGACAGGTTGCCTCAAGATCATAGTAATGAGCCACTTCCAAGCCGCGTTCGGCCATGACACGCAAGTCTGCAGCCGCTCCATGCAGCAGGATACTAATAGCCGGATTCTCTACCACGGCGGCCAGAGGTGAAAGATCGTTCAGCCGCAATGCGTCCACAACAAAGCACTGACCATCGACCGCCAGTTGCAGGAGCGCAAGACGATGAGAAGCGTTCGAAACATTGCTCTGCGTGCGTGTACGCACCTGGGTAAACTCCGCGTCAATGGCGACGAAACTCGCCTGCTTGAGCACATTGACAGCATGAAGCAATTGCTCGGGGCGATCCACCCAGGCACGCTGGCCTTTCGTGGGGAGTTGACCCGGTGGAGGGGTAACGCCGAGATAGCCGGGTTGTATTGCCTCTATATCATCTTCAGGCCCTGCCGGTGACACTTTATCGTTCAAAGCTCTACCCTATCGAAACAGCGTCCAACGTATGAATGAGATTATAAGCAACTATAGCAGATTTTCGGGCGGACGTACAGAGAAAAATGCTTGTATGAATAACCTTCACTATGTTAAACTGAAGCAGTTACCAACGAGAGTAGTTGTCGCTACAACAAAACAGGAAGAGATATTCCCATGACAATAAACACACCCATTACAGTAGCATACGGAGATGGCATTGGGCCTGAAATCATGGCGGCCACCCTTCACATCATTATAGCAGCAGGCGCACGCATCGACATAGAAGAGGTCGAAGTAGGAGAAAAGGTCTACCTGCGTGGAATCAGTGCAGGTATCGAACCGGGCGCGTGGGAGTCACTACGGCGCACCAAAGTATTTCTCAAGGCACCCATTACTACTCCACAAGGTGGCGGCTATAAGAGCCTCAACGTCGCGACGCGCGTGAGTTTTGGATTGTATGCAAACGTGCGTCCCTGCGTCTCGTATTACCCATTTGTCGAAACCAAGCATCCTACGATGGACGTGGTCATCATTCGTGAGAACGAGGAGGATCTCTACACTGGTATCGAGTACCGGCAAACGCACGATATGGTGGAGAGCCTGAAACTCATCAGTCGACCGGGTAGTGAAAAGATTGTGCGCTACGCCTTTGAATACGCCAGGAGCCATAATCGCAAAAAGGTTACCTGTTTCATAAAAGATAATATCATGAAGCTTACAGACGGGCTGTTCCACAGAGTATTCAACGAGATCGCTGTAGACTATCCCGATATCGAAAATGAAACCTGGATCGTCGATATTGGCTCGGCTAAACTCGCAGATACGCCGGAGGCGTTCGATGTAATCGTCCTGCCCAACCTCTACGGGGATATCCTGTCGGATGTGGCGGCACAGGTAGCAGGTTCGGTCGGCCTGGCCGGATCAGCGAATATTGGTGACCGCTTTGCAATGTTCGAGGCCATTCACGGTTCGGCTCCTCGCCGCGCCGGTCAGAACCTCGCCAATCCCTCAGGTCTGCTGCTTGCCGCGGTCATGATGCTGGTTCATATCAACCAGCCAGATATTGCAACACTGGTGCATAATGCGTGGCTACGAACGATCGAAGATGGCATACACACCTATGATATCTACGTCGAAGGGGTAAGCAAGCAGAAAGTAGGTACCAAAGAGTTTGCCGAGGCAGCCATCGCGCGCCTTGGTGAACAGCCACAGACGCTCAAAGCGGTGAACTATACCTCAGCTCCCCAGCATGAAAGGTATATGTCTGTAGCCAGCGCACAACCAACCGAGTGGAAAGACCTGGTTGGCGTGGACATTTTCCTCGATTGGCATAGTGGAACCCCCGATGAATTAGGCGGGGTGTTTAAGAGGGTGAGCGGCGATGGACTCGAACTCACCATGATAACCAATCGCGGCGCGAAAGTCTGGCCCGATGGCATGCCTGAAACCTTCTGTACTGATCACTGGCGTTGTCGCTTTATGGCACCGACCCGGGGGGCCACGATCAGCCATTCCCAGATTATAGCACTGCTGCAGCGCATAGATGAAGCGGGCTTTGATTTCATTAAGACAGAAAACCTCTATAACTTCGATGGCAAAGTAAGCTACTCCTCGGTGCAGGGAGAATAAATACGAGAGGATTGTAATTGATTATGGTAATTGACGAGATTCTGGATCACAACGAGCGCTTTGTGCAGCAGAATACATTATCAAGCATCGGGCATGCACCACGTAGACGTATGGCAGTAGTGACATGTATGGATTGCAGGCTGGTGCAGATGTTCGAGCAAGCGCTGGGCCTGGAACGCGGGGATGTACTTGAATTGCGAACCGCAGGCGCAACTATCTCCAAACCTGAACGCGCAGACGGCGCGAATGATCTGATACGCTCGCTTGCAGGAGGCATTTACCTGTTAGGTGTCCGCGAGGTCGCTGTGATTGGCCATACACAATGCGGACTGGCACACGCCAACCCGACGGCACTGACAGCTTCAATGCAGGCGCTAGGCGTAGACCCTCAAGCGCTGATCGAGAAGGAGAAACTGGGGAACGTACAGGGCCTGATGAACTGGCTCGGCGCATTCGATGATGTGCACATCAATGTGAAAGAGGTTGTCAATGTTATCCGCGACAGCCCATACCTGCCAAAAATCCCGGTGCACGGCCTGGTAATCGATATCAATACAGGCAAATTGGAGGTGGTAGACAGAGGAGGAACGGCTGCATAATTATCTGCGTGGGGATGTCCATATCGTTGTGATACAATATGACATACCAGACATGCTCGATATCAGACACGCACCTGGAAATACTCACACGCTCATGATGGATATGCCTAAACGCGCAAGATTTCGCTTTCGTCGCCCTCTATGGCTGATAGGGCTTATATTTGCTCTTTTGCTTGCAGCCTGTGGCGCCACTGCACAACCCCAGAGTACCACTAGCCACTCACAAGCAGGACCTGCGACCCAGTTAACGGCAATTCCCTTGCCCACGGGGCCTGTTACCTACGTCGCACTAGGGGCGTCCGACGCGGTTGGCGTTGGCAGCAATTTCCCGGGCTCACAGGGTTACGTGCCGTTGATCGCTGCCCATTTACCAAATGGTTCGCACATGATCAACCTTGGCATCAGCGGTATACACCTGCACGAAGCGCTCACAGAGGAATTGCCGCTGGCACTTACGACATCACCCAACCTGGTCACCGTCTGGCTTGTCGCCAACGACTTCGTAGCGGGCGTGACTTACGGCGACTATGTACATGACCTCAACATGCTTCTCCAGCAACTGCATACAAGTACGCACGCGCGTATAGCAATGGCAAATCTGCCTGACCTGACCCGTGTGCCTGCTTTCGCAAATGAATCATCCACGCAGAAAGCACAGATGCTCCGGGCAATCCAGCGATGGAACGCGGGTATTGCTCAACTGGCGAAAGTATATGGCGTGGTGCTGGTCGATCTCTTTATTCACGGGAGCGAGTTAACGTCACATCCCGAGTACGTTAGCTTCGATGGATTTCATCCCAGTCCTTCAGGATATGCTAAACTAGCTAACTACTTCTGGCAGGCAATAAAGGGATAAAAGCCCCTGGCACCCGCAAGGGGCGCCACTACATTTCCAGATCAACATCGAGACTGAGATGTAGTGGCACCCGCAAGGGGTGCCAGGCGCATTACACTAATCATTACTCCTGCGAGCGTTGAATGCTGGTCTCGCCTTCGACAATGAAGACGATGCGTTCGCAGACATTCGTACAATGATCGGCAACCCGTTCCAGTTTGTGGGCTATCCAGAGCAGATAGGTGGCACGTTGTAAAATGCGGGAATCGGTCTGGAGAGCGGGAATAGCACGAGCACCCTCCATGAGCGCCATCAAATCATGGCGTACCAGGTGATACCGCACATCTACCACGTCGTCTTCCTCCCAGATATACCTCGCAGCCTTAACATCATGATTGGCAAATGCCTCCATCGTGCCCTGCAAAACGCGCCGTGCCTCTCGCCCAAGCTCCAACATGCTTCTTAAGATCGCGGTCTCTGTGATCAGAACATCTCCATTCGGGCTAACTTCAGTATTGCCTTGAGGCACACTGCTGCGCAGCGGTTCCATGCGCAGGATATTGAGCGCGATGCCAGCAGCGCCATCACCAATGCGTTCTAGATCGCCTGCAATCGATAGCGCTGAGGTGAGGAGGCGTAAATCTCGACCACCCAATGGCTGTTGCAACGTCAACAACCTGATGGTATGTTCTTCAACGGCCGACCGTTGACTATCGACGATGGCATCGGTCTCGATCACTATGCCCGCCTTGGCCAGGTCACCTACCTCTAGGGCTTCAAGAGCCTCCCCCAGGGCATCATCCACAAGAGAACCCAGGCGTATGATCTGGTCAGTAAGCCCTTGCAGTTCTTTATCCAATAATGTTCTTGACATTCAGCCAGTTCCTCCTTCGTTATCCTGATTCATCTATAAGACCGTCTCTAAGATATTTCGCCGCCAGTTTCGCAGCAGGCTCAATATGCGCCTGCGTATTGGCCTAAGTAAAATGTAGCATATTTCTCACAGAAAAGATAGATTTGTATAGAAATTGCTCAACTATTCTTAAAGGATAAGTGTAATCGCCATAATGAATTGACAGGCATTCTCTTGAGATGTTAAAGTAGCGTTGTACCTTGATGCTCAAGGCAAAACGAGAAAGAACAGGATATTCGATGTCAACGAAACGACTACTGGGTCTTTTCGCCCACCCCGATGACGAGGGATCAATAAGCGGCGCATTGTTAAAGTATAGCATATCAGGTGACGAAACAGGCCTGGTATGCGCTACACGCGGCGAGGTTGGAGAAATCGCCGATCCCGCCCTGGCAACGCCAGAGAACCTGGGCCGGGTGCGCGAAGGAGAGATGCGAGCTGCCGCTGAGGTGTTGGGAGTACATAACTTATGGTTTCTGAGTTACCGTGATTCCGGTATGGCGGGTACACCCGAAAACCGGGACCCGCGTGCATTTGCCCAGGCCAACGCGGCAGAGGTAGTAGGGAAACTTGTAGCAATCATTCGTCAATTCCGCCCCCAGGTAATGGTGACGTTCGACGAAAGCGGGGCCTACGGGCATCCCGACCATATTGCCATCTACCGGCACACCACCAGCGCCTTTTACGCAGCGGCAGACGCCGTACAGTATCCCGAACATGGTCCGGCGCACATGGTCTCGAAACTCTATTATACTGCCTTTCCGCGCAGTTTCATCCGCGAAATGGGCACATGGCTAAAGTCGCAGAACTACGAAGGCTCCTTCAGCAATCTCGACCCCGAAAAACTGGGCATACCTGACGAGCAGATCAGCGTGTGGCTGAACGTAGAGCCCTGGCTGGAAACCAAAAATCGTTCGTGGTCTATGCACCGTACGCAGATGGACCCAAATAACGCTATGGCCCGACTGCCTGAAGAGATACAGCGCAGGTGGCGCAGCCATGAGTATTATCAACTGGCAGCTTCGAGGGTTGGACCCGATATCGCGGGGGAGAATGATCTGTTTGCAAGGGTGTGAACAAGGAGAATTATCCTATCAAGGATGATAAACGTGGAAGCGTGAGATATAATTAAGAGGCAAGTAACGAAAGTTACGTGGAGAGGGAATGAACAAACGAAAGCTACTAGAGAAAGTCCTAGCGAGCCCGAAAAATGTTCAGTTCAGTGATATGATCTCGCTTGTTGAGGCTTTCGGCTTTCGCTTATCACGAGTTAGAGGTAGCCATTTTATCTTTGAACATCCACGTATACCCGAACTTGTCAACTTACAAGAGAAAAATGGAAAGGCTAAACCCTACCAGGTTCGTCAGTTTCTGGAGTTAGTTGAACAGTACGATCTCAGATTAGGAGATTAACCATGAAAGACTACCATATCAACATCTTCTACAGCGAAGAAGACGAAGGATATATCGCAGACATCCCCGACCTGAAGTACTGTTCTGCTTTTGGTGATACACCTGAAGAGGCTCTTCACGAGGTTCTTCTTGCTAAGTCGGCCTGGCTTGAGGCTGCTCATGCAGAAGGCAAACCAGTCCCCTTGCCCAGGTACAAACCGGTCATCTACCAGGTTGCTTCCTGATCGCATTCACCCGAAATGCAATCGCGTCCCGACGCTCGTCTGAACATATGCTCCTGGCAGGCTGCGGGCTATTTCGTGTGTTGCCTTCCAGCCTGTGCAATGCCCTGGCACAATGATAGCTGGCCCAATAGCGGCCAGCTCCGCGATAGTGGGAGGAATTATCGGCTCGAAGATGCCTCCGGTGAGATGCAACCCTCCGACAAATGCATGTATTTTGTCTATACCCGTCAGGCGCTGCGCGTGTCGCAGTGGGAAGCCCTTCTCGAAGCCGGTTACGCGCTCGACCTGTCCGGTCACCAGCACCGTACCATCGAGCAGGAGCGATGGTCCACGTTCCTCGATGATAGCGACACCT
>Ga0070707_100000376_pt1 | contig 44162 bp, 32 predicted proteins | sample KBSK5502metaG_FD_65468 | JGI IMG/M metagenome (GOLD analysis project Ga0070707, IMG submission 65468) | Corn, switchgrass and miscanthus rhizosphere microbial communities from Kellogg Biological Station, Michigan, USA - KBS K5-50-2 metaG | ecosystem: Host-associated > Plants > Roots >... | reverse complement strand
ACAGCCCTGGCCCCCGCTCACCGTGACGCTGCCAGTGCCGCCATTGGCGGCGAAGCTCTGGCTGGTCGCGGAGAGCGTGAAGGGGCAGTCGGTCGCTTGGGTGATCGTGAAGTTCTGGTCTCCGACAGCGATGGTGGCGGTGCGAGTGAAGGTCTGCGGGTTGGGCGCGACCGAGTAAGAGACCGAGCCCAAGCCCGTCCCGCTCACTCCGCCATTGAGCGTGATCCAACTGGCCTGCGTGGCGGCGGTCCAGGCGCAGCCCTCTTGTGTCTGGACCAGGAAATTCCCTGAGCCGCCGCTGGCCGGGAGCGCAGCCGAGGCCGGCGAGAGCGGGTAGTGACAGCTCACTGTGGGCGCCGCCGGCGCCGTCACCCACGGTGAGAAGGCCGTCACCCCACTCACCTGCACCCAATTGTTGGTGGTGTCGCGCGTGGTCTGGGCGTCGGGCTGCATCTGATACTGCGTGCCGTTGAAGCGCCAGAGGTGGAGGGTATTCTCATTGAGGCTGCCGACTTCCGCGTCGAGGTAATGCAAGCAGAGCGTAGCGGAGTAGCCGCTGCCGCCGGTGGGGGTGATGGTATAGGTGCGCGGAATCGCGTTATTGCCGAAAGAGGTCAGCCCTTTGACCAGATTGACCGACACCTCTGAGGGCGGGGTGCCGGAGTCAAAGCGGAGGGTATTGAAGGGATGGCCGAAGCTGAGCGTATTGGCGCTCGCCCCGCCGACAAAGCCGGTGCGCTTGACAGTGCCAATCACATCTCCGCTGCCGGTGGTGGTGGCGGTGGCGGGCATGGTCAAGGTGAAGGCGGCCAGATTCAAATCGCCCGCGCTGAGAGTGAGCGCGCCTGTGACAGTGGCATTGCCGCCCAGCGAGACGCCCGCCGCGTTGTTGATCGTCAGGTTATTAAAGGTGAAGGTACCGCCGGTGAGCGTCCCGCTGAGCGTCGCGGTGCCGTTGACGGTGAGCGCCCGCCCGCTGCCCACCGTCAGCGTGCGGCCCGTGGCGAGGGTCAAGCTCTTGACGGTCACGTCAGCGCTGCTGAGCGTCGGCTCATTGGTCACACCGGTGGCGGGGATGATGAGGTCAGCAGCGGCCGTCGGCACCGCCGCGGGGTTCCAGTTGCTGGCGTTATGCCAGTTCCCGTCGGCGCTCCCCGTCCAGGTTAATGACTGGCATTTGCCTTGGTCGGCAGCGTTGACCAGCGCCTGAATCTCGGCGGCGGAGAGCGCGCGGTTGTAGAGCGTCGGCTCATCAATCAGCCCGGTGAAGTCGTACCAGCCCCCATTGCCGCCGGGCCAACCTGCGGTGTTGCCCGTGCCGAGTTGGTATTTGTAAGATGTGCTATAACCGCTCTGCGTGTGTGACTGGCTGCCACTCAGCGCACCGTCCAGGTAGAGAGTCTGATTCGTCCCGTCGTAGACCACTGCCACATGGTGAAAGAATCCGTCATTGACGGTCGCCCCACTCACCAGTGCGTTATGATCTCCTTTCCAGAACAGCTCCGCATAGAGCTGGCCATCAATCCCGACGTAGAGGCCCGGCACATAACCGCCAGTGTTGTTATACGGATCGACGACTTGCTGGCCGAGGATGACGCCGCCCGAGGTGGTCTTGAACCAGACCTCGAAGGTGAAGGGCGCCTGGCCGGTGCCGGAGGCCGGGAAGGGGAAGAAGTTATCCGGCAGCTTCACGTAGCCGTGCGTGCCGTCGAAGCTGAAGGCTTGCCCCACCCAGCCGGGGGCGAAGGCAGCGCTGAGCTGCATCACGCCGTGGTTCGTGCCGCTGGTGTCGTTGGCATTATTCTCGGCGCGCCACCAACTCAGGATGCCGTTGGGCAGCGTCGCGCAAGAGCCGGTCTCCACAATCTGCGTCAAGCCGGGCGAGGTGCTGGCGCAGACGTTGCCATCGCCGCTGTAGTCAGCCGTGATGGTGTGCCTGCCCACCGCCAGCGCGGAAGTCGTGAGCGTGGCCACGCCGCCAGTGAGCGAGGCCGCAGCGCCCAGGTTCACGCCGTTGTCTTTGAACTGGACGACACCACTTGCAGTGTTGATGCTGAGGGTGGCGGTGAAGGTGACGGCCTGACCTGCGGATGAAGGATTGGACGAGGCGGTCACACTCACGGTGGGGCAAGTGAACGGGGTGACACTCGCCGTCGCGCTACCGCCCCCCAAGCTGGTTGGCAGCGACGCCGTGATGGTCACTGCCCCGCCGCTGGCGAGACCGGTGGCATTGAAACTCGCGCTGATCTGATTGGCCGGGATCGTCACGGTCGCGGGCACGGAAACCAGGCCGCTGTTGGCCGAAGTCAGCGCGACGTTCGTGCTCGTGCTTTGCGCCGCGCTGAGCGTGACCGTCAGCGAGCGAGTCACGCCGACGGGGATCATCTGCGAAACCGGCGCGAGTGAGAGCGTCGGCGCAATCGCGGTCGTGGACTTGCCCCCGCCATTGGTCTGGAAGATGGCCTGCACTTCGGTGTCGCCAAGCGCGCGATTGTAAATGCTCACTTCGTCAATCTGGCCGGTGAAAGAGAACCAGCCGCCGGGCACATCCGGCCAACCATTGCTGGTATAGCCCGTGCCAAGCTGATACTGATAACTCCCGCTGCCGTAGCTTTGCTGCGCGTGCGCCAGACTGCCCATCTGGACGCCATCCAGATAAGCCCGCTCGGTCGTGCCGTCATAGGTGCCCGCGAAGTGATGCCAGTTGCCATCATTGACCGCTTGGGAACTGATCAGCGGATTGAAGGCTGATCCGTGAAAAAACAGACTGGCGTGGAGCTTGCCGCCGGAGGCCGCCGTCCCGACATAGATCGCCGGAATCCAGCCGCCAGGGGTGCTGAACGGAGCGCTGTCTTGCTGGCCGAGGATGACGCCGCCACTGCCATTGGCCGGTGTCTTGAACCACAGTTCGATTGAAAAGGGAGTCGTCCCGGTGCCCGATGATGGGTAAGGAAAGACGGCGCTCGGCAATTGCACGTAGGGCGAGCTATTACCGTTATCAGTGAAGCTGAAGGACTGTCCCACTTTGCCCGCCGTGAAAGCCGGGCTGTTGACGCCCGTGCCGTGGTTGCTGCCTTTGCTGTCGTTGAAATTGTTTTCAGCGCGATACCATGCCGTGAGCCCCGCCGCCTGCGGCACGGTGACACTGACGTTGAAAGTGCGGCTGAAGGTATCGACCCCGCCGTTGGCCGTGCCGCCATTATCTGTGACCGTGACCGTGACGACGGCGCTGCCGATCTGGTTGGCGACCGGAGTGAAAGAAAGCGAGCCGGTGGCATTCGGGCTGGTGTAGGTGACAGTCGGGTTAGGAATCAGTGTGGTGTTACTCGAAGCCGCCGTGATGGTCAGTGTCTGCGACTCGCCACAGCCAGCGCTGATGCCGGTGAGATTGACTGTCTGGCTACCTGCATTCGCCAGCAGCACCACCGGGTTGATTGCATCCAGCGTCGGCGCGGTGTTGATCGGCGTCACCGTGACGTTGCGAGTCGCAGAGCCGAGGTTGTTCGTGGAGCAGCCAGTGTTCACGGTAAAGGTCACGGTGCGCGCGTTGGCTGACGGGTTACAACTGGAGTTGAAGTAAGTCACCGTACGCAGCGCCGTCTCGTAATTCTGCGTGGTGGTTGAGCCGGTCAGAGTCAGCACGCCGTTCGAATAACTGCCCGTGATGCCCAACTGGTCGGTGAAGCCGAGCACGTCCTGATTGCTGGCGAAGTTAGTGGTGATGGCGACGGTCGCACTGACTAGGTTGAGGCCGGCGGCGGCAGTGACGGTCAAGCCGGGATCGATGGCGGTCGCGGCTTGATTCTCCAGATAGGACATGCTGCCACTGGAGGCGGTCACTCCTGGAGGCTGGTTATTGATGGTCAGCGTGGCCGTGACCGTTTGATTGTCTATGGTCGCATCCGCGCCGCCGCTACAGCCGACCGCGGCGGTGAAGGTGGCCGTCGCGCTGCCGTTGACGAACTGAGTGCCGGCCCCTGAGAGCGCGCCGCTCACAGCGTTGCTGAAGACGGTCGCCGCCGAGTTGGGGAATGCCGGCAACCCTGTCAGATTACTCGCTGCGACGGCGGTGTTATCACTCCGGCCGAAGATGTCGGCGGTCAAGGTTGACGCGCTGTTGCTATTGATTGAAGCAGGATTCGCGCTGTGTCTGAGTTGCAGCCAGTTGTTGATGGTGACGCTGCCGGACGCGGCCGTGACATCATTCGCGCCTGGGCCGGTGTTGACACCCCACCAATTGTTATTGGCCGTCAGGGTCCCACCTAGATTACGATACAAGGTCTTCCCCTTAGCGGGCGTGGCCGCGGTATTGCCAGCGAAACGGCAGAAGCTGACGTTCACGGTTCCGCCGTTGCAATCAATGGCGCCGGCATGTCCGGGGCCGATGACCTGATTGCCGGAAAAAGACGAGGTGGTGATGGTCGTGGTCCCGAAGGCGCTAAAAATGGCGGCGCCATTCGGCGAATTATTGCTGACCCCGGTGTTGTCGGCCTTATTGCCGGAGAACGTAGATTGGCTGATGGTGGCCGTCGTACTGAATGAATAGATGGCGCCGCCGCCATCGCTCACCGACTTCGAAGTATTACTCGTGAACGCGCAATTGGTCACCGTCAACGTGCTGGCAGTGCCGTTGACGTCGAAATAGATGCCGCCGCCGCTGCGACTCGCGCTGTTATTTGAGAAAGTCGTCCCCGTCACCGTCAGGTCGCCCTGCGAGGCGAAGATGCCGCCGCCGTTGCCGTGCGAGGAGTCGTTGCCGGAGATGTCGCAGTTGGTGATGGTGAGCTTGTTGCCCGGCCCGCCGTAGAGGATGCCCGCGCCGCTGAAGTCGCCGCTCGTGTCCGTGCCGCCGGTGATCTTGACATTCGAGATACTACAGGTGACGTTCGGGGCCGAATTAAAGTTGACATCGAAGACGCGGCTGCCCGCTTTCGTCTGCGTGATCGTGGTGTTGGCTGCCGTCCCCTGCCCGACGATGTTCGTGCTGAGGTTGGTCGCGTTGCCGACGGCCAGTTCGCCGAGCGTCAGCGTGTAGCTGCCCGCCGGGAGGTTGATGACGTGGGGACTCGCCTGGGTGGAGGCTTGCGTCTCGGCGGCTTCGAGGGCCGAGCGGAGCGAGATTTTTCCGCCGGCGTCGGTGCCGGTAGTCAGATTCGTGGCATGGCTGTCGGTGAAGATGTTGACGTTGAAGGTCACCCCGGCCGCGGTCGTCATGATCGCCGGCTGCCGATGCTCGCCGCTCCGCCGCGCTGACGCACGCAACGGTTTGGTCGGTGGCGGCGCGGAGGCCGTCATATCGGCGGGCCGTGCAGTCGAGCGCGCCGCGATCACGGAGCCGAGCAAGGCGGTGAAGGCGGCGAGGCCCAGGACGGCAGACGTGGACAGGCGGAGTGTGGATGGTCGTTTCATAGTCCACTCCCTAACCCGGACAAGCCGGGACCAAACACGACGGGACCAAGGATCAAAGGCACAAAGCATAGCAGCCAATGACGGCCTCTGACTCTTTGACCCCTGGTTCCTTTATGTCGGAAATTTTTGCCAGTAACTTATCCCCGCGGCGGAAAGATTCCTTGGGTGGCGATGATGAAATTGAGCGCCAGGCAGGGCGGCATATTATTATGCGCCCGACCACCTCCGGCACTCGCGAAGGCCTGTGAACTCATCGGCGGGCTAGTCCCAGGAATATTCGCATACAGCATGACCCGATCCGCGGGCTTCGAACTGGTCCCGGCGATGGCCCAGAGATTACCCGCCGGGCCCACAGCTGGGTTATCACCGACGCCAGCGTTGCACATCACGCTGTGCGTGTGATCCGGCATTTGATCGTTAGTCAAGGTGACGGCGGTTTCGCCACCGGCCTCACCGAGCGGGCGGTCTGATAAGTCTCGCCCCTGACCGGCCTGGAGCGGGGCGCGCCCTCCGAGATTGGGCAGGCCGAAACTCGTCGTCCCATTACCGCCGTAAGTCGTCCCCAGCAGCGCAAAGAGTGATGTGTGCTGGGAGATTGAAAGCAACTGGCCGTGACAAAATTCCCAACCGCGCGGCGCAAAGTTGCCGGCGAAGATTCTGATTTCTCCGAGAAATGGGTTTGGCATGACTCTCTCCTCCAGATAGATGCTTAGCCGCTAACCCCGCGGGGGGAACTCCCCCTCCAGGGCGATGCAGAAGTTGACGACGAGATAAGGCGAACGATTTTCATGAGCTTGGTCGCCGCCGGCCGGCGTGATGGCCGCCTGGCTCATCGTGGCGTTGGCACTGCCAGCGTAGATATTTTTGCCCCCGTCCGCCCAAAAATTGCCCGCGGGGATACGCTTAAGATCTGGATTGGGGGGTGGATTAGGAAAGGGCTGTTCCGAACTGGCCACGGCCGTATGCTGATGGCTCGGGATCTCATCCACGATCAAGGTGTGAAACTCCTCGCCGGCACTTTGGCCGAGCGGGAATTCATCATTGAAGCTAATCGGAACCCGGCCGCACAGATTGGGCAGCGCAAAGGTCGCCCGGCCGTCGCCGCCGTAGGTCGTGCCCAGCAGCGCAAACAGTGCCGTGTGCTGGGGAATAAAAAGCAACTGGCCGTTGCACAACGCCCAGCCATCCGGCGCATAATTGGAACTAAACATCCTGATCTCACCCAAATATTGGTCAGTCATAGTTGGCGCTCCTTGGAAATCGCACGCCTCCTGGCGTGCTTGTCTTCGATCAAGGGTCGATTGGTGAATGCGCGGCACTGTGAAACGATCCAGTGGATCGTTTCGGATGCGCGCGCGTGGTTGATCGTGCGAGTGGCTTTCAACTCTCTCCGGCACTCCCTTAACCCTGCGGCGGCCACACCCCCACCAGGGCGATGATGAAATTAATGGCTTGATAGGGCAGCATGTTGTCGTGCGGCTGTTGGCCCCCGGCAAAGCCGGTGATGGTCGCCGCATTCATGCTCGCTTCTGCCCCCTGACTGCTGAACTGGTTATTGTCCCCCCTCGCCCAGAAGTGATCCGCCGGGCTGGGAAATTCCCCATTGTTGTTGTTGCAAGCTACGTCGTGAGTGTGGGTCGGGACTTGTGCGAGCGACAGCGTCACAGTCTCCACACCCTCCGCTTGACCGAGCGGATAATAAGACCCGGTCGTCAAAGTGCCCTGATGCACTGGAACGCGGCTGCGCAGGTCGGGCAACGCAAAGGTCGTCTGGCCGTCGCCGCCGTAGGTGGTGCCGATCAGCCGATAGAGGTCTGGCTGGCTGGCTATCTCAAGCTCCGAGCCGTCACAGATCGCCCACCCCTGCGGCGCGAAACCGCCAGCAAACATTTTGATTTCTCCGAGGTATTGATCGCTCATTTTCTCCTCCGTTGTTTCACTTCCCTTATCTGAGTTGCTTAGTTTGCCAGTTACTTTGCCAGTTGGTGCCGGACCCGCAGGTATCCCACAGGGTCCCGTCATCGCCGAACCAGAAGACGTGCATTTGCCCGGCCACGTTATTGAAGACCGGCGCGGGCGCGGAGGTCAGCGGCCCGGCGGGAACCGCCACCGTCTGCCATCCGGTCCCCTCCTGATACGTCACCTTGATGAATCCGTCACTGCCGACCCAGAAGACGCACATCCGGTCTCCCACGTTGTCATACACCGCCGCGGGCGAAGAGGAGAGCGGCCCGGCGTCAATTGCTCCGGTGACCCACATCCCCTGCGTGTCGTCCCAATAGCTACGCCTGAGCGAGCCGTCACCGCCGCGCCAGAAGACATTCATCTGCATGCCGCCGATGTCATAGAGCGGCACGAGCGGAGAATTGATCGGCCCGTCATCCACATGGTTTTTAGCGAAGTCAGAAATCCACTGGCCCTGCTCCCACCAATCGTTCCAGAGATTGCCGTCATTGCCCACGAAGAAGACATGCATCCGCTCGCGGTCATAGCCGAGGCACGGCGCGGGTGCCGAGGCTGCCTGCCCGGGCGTAATCTCGTCGAAGTGCCAGGTGCTCCCGTCCCACCAAAAGTCCCAGAGGGCTGAATTATTGTCGCGGATGAAGAGGTCCGCGCGCCCCGGCGCGGCGTAACACAGCGGCGCTGGCGGGGAGGCGATAAGAAATGAACTGGATGGCAGCGGGATGGCCTGCTGTTGCCATTGGCTCCCATCCCACCAGCTATCCCACAGGCCCCCGTTATAGTCGACCCAGAAGACGTCCGTGCGCCCCGGCGAGAAACCATTCACCGGCGCCGGTGTATACCAGGCCACCTGAGCGTCCATCGCCGCGGTCGCCCAGTTAGTTCCATTCCAATAGGTGTCCGAGAGGGAGCCGTCACCGGCGCACCAGAATAGATCTATCCGTTGAGTGGGATGGTCAAAGAGTGTGGCCGGCGGCAGGGCGAGCGGGCCAGCTCCGATTTTCACCGTCTGCCAGGCCGACCCTTCAGTCTGCCAGGTCTGCATCAGCGACCCGTCGTCGGAGCACCAGAAGACATTGATCTGTCCTGCCGGCACATTGGCCAGCGCGGCGGGCGGGGAGGCCAGCGGCCCCGGCGCAATCTGATTCGTCACCCAGCCGGTCGTCAGCCGGCAGGTATCTTGAAGGGAGCCGTCATCGGCCATCCAGAAGACGTCGGTCCGCCCCGGCGCGTAACCCGCAAGCGGTGCGGGCGCAAAGGCCGCGGGCATCGTCTCAAGTAAATGGGCGACCGTATGATTGACCCATTGAGTGCCATCCCAGGAAGTGTCAACCAGCTCGGCTTTGTCCCCGTCCGCGGCAAACCAGAGGACATCCATCGTCCCTGGCGCGGCGCACAGCGTGGCGGGCGAAAAGCTGAGCGGCCCGACCGGGAATGTCCGGCCGTTTGCCTCCACGGTGACTGGCTGGGTCTCCCAGTAGTCCCCGTTATACCAGACGTCCTGGAGGTACCCATCCTGGCCACACCAGAAGACGTGCAGATTTGATTGCGCGGGGTCGTTCGTCGGCGCGGGCGGATAGATCATCGGCCCAACGTCGACCGAGACCGGATTCCAGTTGTCTCCTTGCCACCAGGCATCCCAGAGCCTGAGCGTGTTGTCGCAGATCAGCAGATTCGCGCCCCCGGCCTGCGGGTTGTAGCCGAAGACGGGTTGAGAGCCCGCATAAAATCCCGGTTGGCCATTAGTGACTTGATGAGTCTCCCACATGGTCCCATCCCAACGAGTATCCCACAGACTCCCGTCAAGGCCGACCCAGGCGACGTCAAGGCGTCCCGGCTGCATGCACACCGCCGCGGGTGCAGTGGCCGGTGGACCGGGGTCAAGTCTTGCGGTCTGCCATTGGCCGCTGCCGTCCCACCAGGTCTGCATGAGAGACCCGTCTTTCGCCACCCAGAAGATATCCATGCGGCCCGGTGCGAAGCCGGAAACCGGTGCAGGTCGGTACATAAGTTTTCTCCTCTGCCAATGTGGAATAAGATAGCATCTTGTTCCACCAACAATTTTCATGGTTTCAGGACGTCAGCGCCGCTGAAATGAACGACTCCTTTGTCAGTTACTCCTTCAGCCCCGTGGCGCGGCGCAGTGAGCGGAACTCGCCCGCCGATTCCTGGCCTGGCCGAACCGGAGCTTTTTTCCCCTTCTATCTAGTAGGGCGGATTTCTCGGCCCAAAACCTTCAGGCGGGCAAAAAAATTGTTGCCGGGTCGTTTTTTTGATAGACTCGACGTGCCGCTATCAACTCTCGCTTTCGTCTTCCGTTCCGAGATTTGCTGAGGTGAGGCAAGGAAAGGTCCAGATATGCAGCCGCCGCCAGGGATCACTCAGTTGCTTGTCAAATGGGGCAGCGGTGACCAGGCCGCGCTCGGCGAGTTGATGCCACTGATCTACGACGAGCTGCGCCGCTTGGCCAGTAGTTATCTGCGTGACGAACACCGCCACCTCAGCTTGCAATCGACCGCGCTGGTCCATGAAGCCTATCTGCGACTGGTCGATCAACAAACTGTCACCGCGCAGAACCGGGCGCAGTTCTTCAGCCTGGCGGCGACCGTCATGCGCCACGTCTTAGTTGATCACGCCCGCCGGCACCTGGCGGCCAAGCACGACGACTCTGCCTACAAGTTATCACTGAGCCAGGCGGACCGCTTCAGCAGTCAACCGGAGGTGGACCTGGTCTTGCTTGATGATGCCTTAACAGATTTGGCGCGGATCGAGCCGCAGCATAGCCGGATCGTCGAGTTGCGCTATTTCGGCGGCCTAAGCGTCACCGAGACGGCGGAGGTGCTCGGCGTCTCGGTGACGACGGTCGAGCGCGGTTGGAGGTTTGCCCGGACCTGGCTGCGCCAAGAGTTGAGCCGATAAAAACCGTCATTGGCCCTTGGTCATTTGTCCTTTGTCCTTCGTCACGGGACCTAGTGCTGGGCAAATGACCAGGGACTAACGACCAAGGACCATGACCGAAGCTGAGCGATACAAGCAGGCAGAAGCACTCTTCTTCGCCGCCCTCGAACTCGAACCCGACCGGCGCGCGGCCTTTCTCGCCCAAGCCTGCGGCTCAGACCTCGACCTGCTGGCCAAAGTTGAATTCCTGCTTGAGACCGACGAGCGGACAGGGAGCTTTATTAAGGCGCCCGCCTATCAAGCCGCGGCTGAGCTACTGGCCAAGGCCGGGTCCCGAGTTGGTGAGGTGATCAGCCATTACCAGATCCTCGCCCTGCTGGGCCGGGGCGGGATGGGTGAGGTTTATCTGGCCCAGGACACCCGCCTGGAGCGCAAGGTCGCGCTCAAGCTGCTGCCCACAGAGTTCACCATCGATCAAGACCGCGTGCGCCGCTTCGCGCAGGAGGCGCGGGCAGCCTCCGCCCTCAATCACCCGAACATCCTCACCATTTACGAGATCGGCCAGGTCGGTGAGACGCACTTCATCGCCACCGAGTTTGTCGCAGGCCAGACCTTGCGCCAGCAGATGGCCGGCACCGGCCTGGAGCTGAGCGCCGCCTTGGAGGTCGCGATGCAAGTGGCGGGTGCGCTCGCGGCGGCCCACGCGGCGGGGATTACGCACCGCGACATCAAGCCCGAAAACATCATGGTGCGGCCCGATGGCTACGTCAAAGTCTTGGACTTCGGCCTGGCCAAACTCAAGCGACCGGCCTTAGCTTCCGGGCCAGGAGCGACCACGGCCATGACGAGCACCTATCCCGGCGTGGTCCTGGGCACACCGCGCTATATGTCGCCGGAGCAAGCGCGGGGGCTGGATGTGGACGCCCGCAGTGACCTCTTCAGTCTCGGGATCGTGCTCTACGAGATGATCACCGGGCGCGTGCCCTTCGAGGGCACCACGACGATGGATGTCCTCGTCTCGATCCTGGAGAAGGAGCCGGCGCCGCTCTCACTATCCTGGCCAGAGGCGTCAGCGGAGTTGGAACGGATCGTGAGCCAAGCGCTGCAGAAAGATCGGGAGGAGCGCTACCAAACGGCCGCGGCTTTGCTCCTGGATCTGCGGCGGCTCAAGCAGCGATTGGAATTTGGGGCCGCACTGGCGCGCGAGCCGGAGCGAAGTGGCGGGGGAGCCGTTCCCACTAGCCGCAAGGAAGGGAAACTTCCCGCCGCCGAAACCTCAGCCAGCACCAGCCGCGTGATGGCGTGGGTGCCCGCCAGTATTCAGTCCCTGACGAAATCAATCCGGCGGCATCAGACGAGCGCCGGGCTCACGCTGGTCGGATTGGTCTTGGTCCTGGCCACAGTCATTTACTTTCCGCGGCCATCCTCCCCCCCTCCGCCTCCCCCCAAAGCTCTGCCGCGCCCCACGCACTGGCGGACTTTCGACAATATCGACAATGGCGGGGATGACCAGGGCACCGGCCCGCAGTTGATCCGAGGCTTATTTGCTCCCGAGGCAAAATTGTGGATTGGTAAAGCAGCCGGGAACTGTCGCCTGAACGGCAGCTCGGCCATGCTGAAGGGCAGCCGGGACTCCTACGTGAACTTCGGGAGCGAGGTCGGCCAATTCGGCACTCGCGACTTCACCGTCAGCTTGTGGTTCAGTGCGACCGCACAGCCGAGCCCCAGCGAGGTGCTCAGCAACCGGGCCACTGGCTCAGGCGGGAATTTCTTCTCACTGCGCTTGATCAACACTCCCCTGCCCCAACCCACCGGCAGTCGGTGGGGCTTCGAACTCTGCCAGGACAAGGAGGTGAATAATTTCCTGGAGTTGGTCAGCCCAGGTGGATTCGATGATGGGAAATGGCACCATCTCGTCGTGCGGCGACAGGAGGTCCAGGGGGCGATGTTTATCGACGGCGCCCTCGTCTATGCCGCCGAAACCATCCGGCGAGTAGGTGACGGCGTGACCGACATCCACAATGATCAGCCCTGGCTGCTCGGCACCAGTCCCTACCTCCGGGACGATCCCAAGGCCCGCACTTTTCCCTTCCAGGGTCAGATCGACGAGTTGCAAATCTATGATCAGGCGCTGACCAATGAAGAGGTGGGCGCGGTCTATGCCGTGGGCCTCGATTCGGATGGCGACGGCGTCTGCGACAATGTGGATCAGTGCCCGCATTCCGAGCGCAGCCCGACGGTGGTGATCGCAGGTTGCCAGGCAGATGTCCCGAATCACCTGCTCTCCACCGGCTGCACGCTCAATGATCGGCTCGCCGGTTGCGCCGCCGCTGCCCAGAGCCATCGGCAGTTTGTCAGTTGCGTCGGCCGCTTCACGGCTGAGTTGGTCAAGGCCGGCAACATCTCGGCCCGCGAGAAGGAGCACATCGAGCAGTGCGCGGCTTCGGCCAAGATTCCGTGAGTTGAGGGCGGCGCGGGCGGGGACCGAGTAAAACTTTAGTGACCGCGGCATATGGCTTGCCTTTCCTTCTCACTGAGGAGGATTGTGCACTTTGGCCAGCGCGACGCTCAACACTAGCCCGCTCCAAATCTTCGGCCGCAACTCGCACCTGATCATGCCACTCGCAGTGATCGGGATTCTGCTGATCCTCGTCGTGCCGATGCCGACGCCGCTGCTCGACCTGTTCATCTCGCTCAACATCGTCATCTCGATTGTCGTGCTGCTGGTGGCGATGTACACGCGCGAGCCGGTGCGCTTCTCGGTCTTCCCTTCCCTGCTGCTGCTGGTGACGCTCTACCGCCTGGCCTTGAACGTCGCGAGCACGCGCTTGATCCTGCTCAATGGCAGCGAAGGCGAGGCCGCGGCGGGCGCGGTCATCCGGGCGTTCGGGCAGTTCGTCATCGGCGGCAACTTCGTCGTCGGCGTCGTGATCTTCCTCGTCCTGCTCGCCATTCAGTTCATCGTCATCAACCACGGCGCGGTGCGGACCTCTGAAGTCACCGCGCGGTTCACGCTCGATGCGATGCCGGGCAAGCAGCTCGCGGTGGATGCCGATTTGAACGCGGGCGCGATCACCGAGGCTGAAGCGAGGCAGCGGCGGCAGGACATCCAGCGCGATGCCGAGTTCCACGGCGCGATGGACGGCGCCATCCGCTTCACCCAGCGCGACGCCGTGGCTTCGATCATCATCACGGTCATCAACATCGTCGGCGGTTTTATCATCGGCGTCATCCAGCACAACCTCTCGCTCACGGCGGCGCTCCAAACTTACACGGTGCTCACGGTCGGCGACGGTTTGGTGACAGCCGTGCCAAGCCTGTTGATTTCGGTGGCGGGCGCTTTGATCACGACGCGCGCGGCGGCCGAGGGCAGCCTCGGCGAGGACGTGTCTGCCCAGCTCTTGATCAACCCGCGGCCATTGGCGGTCGCGGCCGGCGTGCTGCTGCTCCTGGCCTTGATTCCGGGCCTGCCGAAGTTCCCTTTCTTTTTGCTGGCGGGGATCACGGGCGGCCTGGCTTATGCTTCGCAGCAACGAGCGGCCAAAGAGGAGCAGGCGGTACGAGAGCGAGAACAGCAAGCATTGGCCCAGGCCGCGCCCGCGCCTGAGAAGGTGGAGGCGCTGCTCAAAGTCGATACGCTCGCGCTCGAAGTCGGCTACGGTTTGATTCAACTGGTCGGCGGGAGCGAAGAGTTCTTGAACCGGGTCCGCGCGATCCGGCGGCAATTGGCGGTCGAACTCGGGATCATCATCCCCTCGGTGCACATCACCGACAACTTGCAACTCGGGCCGCGCGAGTACTCGATCTTGCTCAAGGGCGCGCCCGTCGCGAATAGCGAATTGATGCCGGAATCGCTGCTCGCGATTGAGCCGGGGGCGGTGCGTGAACGGTTGCCCGGCGTGGCGACTCGCGAACGCGCTTTCGACCTGCCGGCCGTGTGGATCAAGCCAGCAGATCGCGAACGTGCCCTCTCCGCCGGCTACACGGTAGTGGACCCGATCACCGCTCTCACGACCCACCTCTCCGAAGTGATCAAAGCCCACGCCCACGAGCTGCTTGGGCGACAGGAGACGCGGGCTTTGCTCGACAATCTGGCCGAGACACATCCCAAAGTCGTTGAGGAGGCGACCCCCAAAGTTCTCTCTCTCGGCGAAGTGCAACGCGTATTGCAGGCCCTGCTCCGCGAACGCGTCTCGATCCGCGACCTGGCCACGATCCTGGAGACGGTCGCCGACTACGGAGCCGTGACACACGATGTCAATATTTTGACAGAGCAAGCGCGCGCCGCCCTCGCTCGCATCATCTGCCGCCAGTACACGAACGAGCGCGGCGAATTGATGATTCTCACTTTAGCGCCGGAACTCGAATACCGATTGGTCAATGAACTCACACCCACCCAGGGCGCTCCGGCCGCCATCGAGCCCGAGTTCGGCCGTTCGGTCCTCGACCGCATCGCCACCGCCGTGCAGACAGCGATGGCGGGCGCCCAACCCGTGCTCTTATGCGCGGCCTCCCTCCGCCCCCAACTCAAGCGCCTCACGGAACGGTTCTTGCCTAATTTGGTGGTGATCTCGCACCACGAGGTCGCCCCGAATGTCACGCTGATTCCCGTTGGAGTTATTGAGTGATGAGTAATGAGTGATGAGTGATGAGTTAAGAACATCTTTGACTCATCACTCATCACTCATCACTCATCACTTTGAGGAGTCGTCGAGTGAAGGTTAAGACATTCCGCGCCCAAACGCTGCGGGCGGCGCTCGATCAAGTGCGGGCCGAGATGGGCGACGAGGCATTCATCCTGGCTACGAAGGAGATCAAGGAGCGGGGGGCACTCGGGCTGATGACCAAGAGTGTCTACGAGGTCGCGGCGGCCATCGAACAAACTCAACCGGCGCCGGTGGCCGTGGGCAAGGGCGCAGCGGCGGCCGTGGCAGTTGAGCGAGTCAAAGCGCTCAACCTGCGTGATGAATCGCCGGCGGTGCCGGAGCAGGCGCAAGGCGCGAAGCGCAAGGCGCAAGGCGCGGTCGAGCCTCACCGTGAATCGTCCGCCCAACCAGACAAGACTACGAAGGCAGGCGGCATCCCCGGCCAGCCGGTAGCACAACCGGTGCAGCCTGTGAAGCGCGAGGCTCAACATCCGAATCGGGCGCCGAGCGGTTCGAAAAATGAGAGCCGCGGTTGGGAGCGTGAAGCGCTGTTCTCCCCGGCGCGTGCGCCGAGCAAAACTGAGGGGCCGGGCAAAGAATTCAAACACCTCCACCGCGAGTTGCGTGAGTTGAAAATCGCCCTCGGAGCCCTGATGCACGACCATTTCAAGAGCGTGTCGGCCGCGGGGGTCAACCCGGACGCAGACTTATCAGGAGCGCATGCGGATGTCTTTCTCGAACTGAAAAGGGCCGGGGTGGATGATTGGCTGGCTAATCGACTCGTGCGGGCCGCGGCCCGCCATCCCAGCGTCACGGAGCAGCCGGCCATCATGGAGATCGTCAGCGCACAAATCCGCAAGTTCGTGCGGCTGGCGCCGGCCGATGAGATTATGGCCTTCCGGCCGCACCGCGCCGTCTTCGTCGGCCCGACCGGCGTCGGCAAGACGACGACGATCGCCAAGATCGCGGCCCGCGCCGCGCTCGAAAAGCGGTGCCCGGTCGAGCTGATCACGGTTGACACTTACCGGATCGCCGCCGTCGAGCAACTGCGCGTTTACGCCGAGCTGATCGGCGTCCCGCTCAACGTCGCGCACAACGTCGCCGAACTCGACGCCGCGCTGCGGCGCATCGGGCAGGAAAAATTGGTGCTCGTCGACACGGCCGGGTGCAATCAGAATGACCTCAGCGGGCAGATGGAGGTGGCCGAGTACCTGCGGGGCGAGGACTCGCTCCTCAAGCATCTGGTCGTGAGCGCGGCCACCAAGCCGGATGACACGCGTGTCGCGGCGGAGAAGTTTGCGGCCTACGGCGTCAATCGCCTGGTCTTCACCAAACTCGACGAGACTTTCACGCATGGCGTGGTGCTCAACGAGGCGGTGCGCACCCAGTTGCCGCTCTCGTATTTGACCAACGGCCAGCGCGTCCCCGAAGCCTTGCTGATTGCCTCCCCTGACATACTCACTAGGCTGGCTGTCAGTAGCCAGTGGTCAGTAGTCAGTGGTTAAGGAATCTTCTCGCTACTGACCGCTGACGACTGACGACTGACCACCATGCTCGACCAAGCAGCGACACTCAGACAGATGGCCCACGCGCGGCAGCGGCCTGCCGCCGACGGGGTTGACACCGGCCCGAGGCCGCGGGTGATCGTGGTGACCAGCGGGAAGGGCGGCGTGGGCAAAACGAACGTGGTGGCGAACCTGGCCATCGCGCTCGCGCAAATGGGCCGGCGCGTGACAATCTTTGACGCCGATCTGAGTTTGGCCAACGTCGATGTGTTGCTCGGCCTCAACCCACAGTACCACCTCGGCCACGTGCTGGCCGGCAGCCGCGAGTTGGCCGAAGTGGTGATGGAAGGGCCGAGCGGGATTCAGTTGTTGCCAGGCAGCTCGGGCCTTGAGGAGTTGGCCGAATTGACCGCCGCCCAACGCGCCATCCTGGCCGACGGCCTGCGCGACTTCGAGGTCAGCAACGACTTTATTTTGATCGACACTCCGGCAGGCATCGGCTCGGGCGTGACCGGCCTGTTGCGCGCGGCAGACGAGGCGGTGATCGTGACGACGCCGGAGCCGACCGCCGTCATTGACGCGTACGCGACGATCAAAGTAGTGGCCCGCCATGCGCCCGGCAAGCGGACCCACATCCTGATCAACGAAGTGCAGAACGCCCGCGATGCCCAACAGGTCTTCAACCAATTGGCCGGGGTCGCGCACCGCTTTCTGGATCACGAGCTCACGTACCTGGGCCTGATCGTCGGCGACGAGGCGGTGCCGCGTGCGGTCAAGCAGCAAGAACCGTTCATCAAGGCCTTCCCCGAGGCGCCCGCGAGTCGTTGTGTGCGCATCATTGCCAAGCGATTGCAGAGCCCGGCGAACCAAGCCGCCGGCGAGCCTGACCCAGAGGCAGGCTCATTCTGGGGGCGACTGTTCGGATGGAAGGAGTAAGTGATGGCTGCCAGTGCCGAGAGTCAAAAGCGCGCCAAGGGTAAAGATGTGAGCGCGAAGCGGACGAAGGTTCCGACGGGTGGCGCACCTGCGGCGCGCCCGCGCGTTGAGCGTGACCAACTCATCGAAGCCCACTTGCCGCTGGTCAAATACCTCGCCTGCCGCGTGGCGGCCAAGCTGCCGAGTCACGTCAGCGTCGAAGACTTGGTGAGCGCCGGGGTGATCGGGCTGATCGACGCGGCTGAAAAGTTCGACGGCGGGCGCGAGGTCCAGTTCAAGACCTACGCCGAGATTCGCATCCGCGGGGCGATGCTCGACAGCCTGCGCCGCAGCGATTGGGCGCCGCGCCGCCTGCGCCGCAGCGAACGCGCGATCGAAGAGGCCTATGGGGTCCTGGCCGGGCGACTCAAGCGGGCGGCGACGGATGAAGAAGTGGCGGCCCACCTCGGCATCCCGCTCGCCGATTTCCACCAACTGCTCAGCGAACTCGAAGGCGTCGGGGTCGGCGGCTTCGTCTCACTCTCGTCAACCAGCGACGGGGAGGCGCAGGACCTACTACAGTACCTACCCTGCGCGCCCGAAGCCGACCCCGGTTACGCGTTTGAGCGCCGCGAGGCAGAAGCGAGACTCGCGGCGGCCATCGACCAATTGCCGCTCAAGGAGCGGCGCGTCATCGCCCTTTACTATCACGAAGAGTTAACCATGAAGGAGATCGGCCAAGTCCTCGGGATTACCGAATCGCGCGTCTGCCAGTTGCACTCCAAGGCGGTGCTCCGGCTGCGCGGCAGCTTAACTATGAAGTGATGAGTGATGAGTGATGAGTAATGAGTGAATAACTCTCTTACTCATCACTCATCACTCATCACTCATCACTGAAGAATGGCTGAGTTACTTTCACCAGAAGAGATGAGCGCGTTGCTGCCGGCCGGCGGCGAGGCGCAGCGCGAGCGCAAGTCGGGGAGGCGTGTCGCTCCGTATAATTTCAAACGGCCCGACCGCATCTCGAAAGACCAGATTCGCTCGCTCTACCTGATGCATGACCTGTTCGCCCGGACCATCTCTTCGGCGGTCTCGCTCGACTGGCGAGCGATGTTCGAGGCTTCGCTCATCTCGGTCGAGCAACAGTCCTACGCCGAGTTCCTGCAAACGATCCCCGACCCGGGAGTGATCTATAGCCTCTCGATGGCCCCGCTGCCCGGCACCGCGGCGCTGGAAATCAGCCCGGCCGTCGCCTTTGCGATGGTCGACCGTCTGGTCGGCGGGCCGGGAGAGGCGCCGAGGAGTCTGCGCACGGCCACCGAGATCGAACTGAGCATCACTGAGGCTTTCGTCAAAATTGTGAAGGACTACTTGGCGCAAGCCTGGGACTCGCTCCTGGAGATCGATTTCGAGGTGATCGGGCACGAGACACGCCCGCAGTTTTTGCAGCTCGTTTCGCCGAATGACTTCGTGCTCGTGATCACCTTTCACGTGCAGCTCAATGCGGCCAGCGGCACGATGAACTTCTGCCTCCCGGTGACGGCGCTCGAACCGGTGCTCAAGCAGACGGGGCTGCCCTCCCAGCGGCGCCGCGCTCAGGGCACGGCCGAGGATGCGGGCGCCATCGCTGAGGCGCTGCGCCACGCCCCGGTCACAGTAGCCGCCGAGATCCCGGGGGTCTCCCTACGGTTTGAGGACCTCCTCCGGCTGGAAGTCGGGGACGTGATCAAACTCGAACACAGGCTTGACGAGCCGGTCAGCGTCACGGTCGCGGACTCGGCCAAATATCGGGCGGAGTTGGTCGCGCACAACAACGCCAAGGCGATGCGCATCGTCTCACGCATGACTGAATGAGTCTGGTATCAAGGCCGGACTCTAAAACATGTCCCGCGACCTGTCAGGTTGCGGAAGCTTTCATTGAGAGGGCTGATGGTTATCAAAGAGGCTGATGGCGCACGCAGCCGCAACCTGACAGGAATAGGACAACGGGCGGAAACTATGAATCCATTCATTACTTCAACAGTCGAGGGGGCGACGGCGGGGGGACGCGCCAACACGCCGCGCCGTTCGGAGGGAGGGGGGATCGATCAACTGCTGGGCGTGGCCGTCGAAGTCACCGTGCGCTTCGGCGAAGTCACGATGACGGTCCAAGATATTTTGCGCGTCGGGGTGGGCTCGATGATCGAGCTCAACCAATCAGTCTCGGAACCCGCCACCCTGCTCATCAACGGCAAGGCCGTCGCCCGCGGTGAGGTGGTCGTCGTCGACGGCTATTACGGGGTGCGCATCACCGAGGTCGGGACCGCGGGCGAACGACTCACGGTGGCGGAAGAGCCCGATCAATGAGGCGAGGGGCAAATTGATCCATATCTTTGGTTGCGTCATGAAGAGCTTGAGTTACTCGAATTTGATCTACGCCGGTCTCGGTTTTATCGGGCTGATGCTGAGCTTCGGCATCGCCCGGGCCTGGCGGCCACGGCGGCGGCCGGCAACTGACGAAGCGCCCGTCTCTGCCGCATACCTCCTGCGAGAGATCGAGGTCCTGCAGTCGGCATTGGCCGAAGCCCAGCGACGGGCGGAGGATCACGAACGAAGGGTTAAGTGGCTAGAGCGCTTCCTCCGTCAGGCCAAGGCGAGCCAGGCTCAAGCTTCGGACGGCGACGAGTTGGTCACGGACACGTCGCGGCAGCCGCGCGGCATCATTGAGCGCCGCTACCAGGTGCTTAAGCTCGCCCGGCAGGGCCTGGGCATCGAAGAGATCTCGGCCCGCCTCAACCTGCCGCACGGCGAAGTCGGCCTCATCCTCGGGCTCTGCCATTTACAGGCGAGCCGGGCGAGCCTCAATTTACAGCATTGAAGAACGTGTCAGCAGCCCGACCGTGAGGGAGGGCGCAGCGGGAGCGCCCTCCCTCACGGTCGGGCTGCTGACACATCCAGTAACTCGACATTATGAATAACGGACTCTACCAAGCCTACTTCGGATTGCGTGCCCGCCAACTGGCGCTCGACGCCATCGCCCACAACATCGCCAACGCCTCGAGCGATGGATATAAGGCCGATCAAACGTTCTTTCGCGCCCTGCGTGCGGCCAACGAGGATCCGCTCGCCCCGCCCAAAGAACCCGTCTCGCGTTCGGCCGTCGAGGTCTCGACCGGCACTGACTTCGGGGCGGGGATCATCCGGCAGACGGGTCGCGAGCTGGACATCGCGCTCGAAGGCGAAGGCTTCATCGCCGTGCAAACGCCCGCCGGGCGCCGCTACACGCGCAACGGGAGCCTCTCACTCAACACCGCCGGGCAGCTCGTCACGCACGAAGGCTACCTCGTCCTGGGCTTGAAGAATGGGAACAATCCCGGGCCGATCACCCTGCCCCCCGGCCAGATCGAGATCAACGAGCAAGGGCGCATCAGCGTCGACGGGGTCGAGCAGGCGCAACTGCGGCTGGTCAATTTCAGCGACCTCAGTACCCTTCAAAAGGAGGGCGGCAGCCTCTTCGCCCAAAGCGACCCGAACGCCAAGGAGCAGGCCCCGGCCAAGCTGCGCGTTCATCAGGGCGCGCTCGAATCCTCGAACGTCAGCAGCGTCGGCGAGCTGGTCACCATGATGAAGATGTCGCGCGAGTTCGAGACTTTGCAGCGGTCGGTCGTCATGCAGACGAGCGACCTCGGCCGCATCATCGCCCAAGAGATCGGCAAACTATGATTGTTCGTGGTCAGTGGTCCGTGGTCCGTTGTTTATTTTCACCAACCACTGACAACTGACTACTGGCCACTGACAAAGGAGATTTATGAATCGAGCACTTTTCACCGCTGCGACCGGGTTGCAGGTTCAGCAGCTTAACATCGACAACATCTCAAATAACATCGCCAACTCGGTGACGGTTGGCTTCAAGCGGGCACGTTTGGAGTTTCAAGACCTACTCTACCAAAACCAGCGGACGCCGGGGGCCGCCTCGACCAATTCGACGCAGTACCCGGTAGGGTTGCAGATCGGCCTCGGGGCGCGTTCGGTGTCGAGTGAACGCATCTTCACGCAAGGCGATTTCCGCCAGACCGAGAATCCGCTGGACTTGGTGATCGAAGGCAAGGGCTTCTTTCAAGTCCGGCTGTCTGACGGCAGCCTCGCCTACACACGGGCCGGCTCGCTCCACCTGGATGCGAACGGGCGCGTAGTCACCGCGGGCGGCGACCCGATCGAGCCGGCGATCACGATCCCGCAAGACGCCACGAGCATCAGCGTCGGCACCGACGGCACGGTCTCGGTGACGCAAGCGGGGCAGACCAACGCAGCCCAGGTCGGGCAGATCAACCTCGCTACGTTCGCCAACCCGTCGGGTCTCGAAGCGCTCGGTCGCAACCTCTTCCGCGAGACCGCCGCTTCAGGCCAGGCGATCACCGGGGCGCCCGGCACGAACGGGCTCGGCCAAATCGAGCAAGGGTTCGTCGAGAACTCGAACGTCAACATCGTCGAGGAGCTGGTCAACATGATCATCGCGCAGCGGGCCTACGAGACCAACTCGCGCGTCATCAATACGGCTGACAACATGCTGTCGATCATCAACAACGCGATCCGGTAGCGGCGGATTGCGGACTGCGGATTGCAGATTGCAGAATGATCAAGCGAATGAAGATTCGACAGGGCGATAACCAGAAACGGGGGACTCAAGCTTCGGCCCTCGCCGTAGCGCTGCTCTGGCTGATGCTCGGCCAAGTGAGTTTAGCGATCCCTCCTGCGGGTCCCAATCCGCAATCCGCAATCCGCAATCCGCAATCCTCTCGGCTTATCGTCCGCGTCAAGCCCACGGCGGAGATCGAGAGCGAAATGATCACCCTGGGCGCGGTCGCAGTCATCGAGGGTGATGCCGGAAGTTGTCAACGTGCCGGTGCAATTACACTCGGTTATGCGCCGGAGGTCGGGGTGCCCCGCGTGATTCGGCGCGAGGCGATCACCCTGGCCTTGGCCGCAGCCGACTTGGAGCCTGAAAGCGTCCGCCTGGAAGCGCCGGCCGAACTGATCGTCTACCGCGCGGCACAGAAGATCGAAGCCGAGCGCATTACCGAAGCAGTGCGTCGGGCCTTGGCCGAAGGGGCAGAGTTTCAAAGCGGAGTGACCCGCCTCCAACGTCTCGACCTGCCGGGCGAGGTCAGCGTGGCGGCGGGCAAAGCCGAGTTGCGCGTGAGCTACAACAAACAGCAGAACTTGCTCGCGCCCTTCACGGTCATCGTCGAAATCGCCGTCGATGGGCGAGCCGTCAAGCGGCTCCCGCTCACGGCCCAATTGGAAGTCCACGCGCGGATCGCCGTCGCGGCACGGGCGTTGGCGGCCAACGAGCGGCTGAACCCGGAGGCGGATGTGCGCTTCGAGGTCAGGCGGCTCGCAGGGCGGCTCAGTGACTATCTCGCGGACGTCCGCTCACTGCGCGGCAAGTCCGTACGCCGTCCGGCGGCGGCCGGCGAGCAGCTCACGGCGGAGATGTTTTTCAATGACATCCTCGTGCGCCGCGGCGATGAGGTCAGGATCGTCGCCGAAGGCGCGCGGGTAGCCGTCACCACGCGTGGCGAGGCCCAAGCCGCGGGGCGTTTGGGTGAACGTATTCAGGTCAAGAACCTACAAACCAAAGCCCTCTTGCAAGCCGAGGTGATCGACGAGGGTGTGGTGAAGGTCAGGTTCTAGCTGTCCCGCGACCTGACAGGTCGCGGCGGTTTCTGTTGTCAGTGCTATCCGAGATCAACCGCAACCTGACAGGTCGCGGAACATTTTCTGAGGAGCATGAACGCCGATGAATAATTTCAACCTTAAGCTCGTTGCGGCGTTTGCCGCAGCCACGCTGCTTTCGATAACCGTCATGGCACAGCAACCAGAGAGTAAAGACGCGAAGCCGAAGCGGGGCGTCGTCGCGAAGACCGTCGCGAAGGCCAAAGAGGTGATCGTGGACGCGCCGCCGCCGCAACCTATCCCGCAGATCACTTACCCCCAAGCACAGCCGTCGCAGCACCAGACCGGCTCGCTCTTCTCCGAGGGCGCGGCGAAAGCCAACCTCTTCGATGACTTCAAGGCCCGCAACGTGGGGGACGTCGTCACCATCAGCGTGGTCGAAACAACCACGGCCAGCGTCAACTCCGACGCGAGCCGCACGCGGAAATCGGGCACCCTGATCAATACGCCCGCGATCCTCGACGCCGTGGCGCCGAATGCAGGCGCGGGTGAGATCGTCAAAGGGCTCGGCGACCGCGAGTTCAAGGGGACGGGGGCAACCTCGCGGACCAGCACCGTGCGACTCGCTCTCTCGGCCCGCGTCGTCCAGGTCCTGCCCAACGGCGATCTGGTCATCGAAGGGTCAAAGGTCCGCGCGATCAACAAAGAGACCGAGATGGTCGTGCTCCGCGGCATCGTCCGGCCGCGCGACGTCACCGCCAATAACATCGTGCTCTCGACGGCGATTGCCGACATGCAAATCAGGCTCAACGGCAAGGGGGTGGCGAGCGCCGATAACCAGCCCGGCTGGCTCTATCGGTTCCTCAGTCGCGTTTCACCGTTTTAGTAAGTCGAGAGTCTGGAGTCTGGAGTCTGGAGTCTGGTGAGCCTAAAGTCGGTTAGGTTCGATTCTTTGACTTGCTAGACTCCAGACTCCAGACTCCAGACTCTCGAGACTGTTTTTATGATGAAGATCACACTGCGCACTTGGTTCAGCCTTGCACTCTTGACGGCCACTGGCTTCGCTCAAGGCCTACCGACGAAGCCCGCGCCGGATTCATCAATCGAACGCACATTCGTGCGCGTCAAAGACGTGGCCCACTTCGAGGGCGTGCGCGACAACCAACTGATCGGCTACGGCCTGGTCGTCGGCCTCAACCGCACCGGCGACCGCGTGCAGCAGAATGTGTTTGCGCGGCAGACGCTCCAGAACGCGCTCGAACGCCTGGGGCTGAGTGTCTCGCAGGAGGCGATGAAGCCTGAGAACATGGCGACGGTGCTCATCACAGCCAACCTCCCGCCGTTCGTCAGGCAAGGCTCACGCATCGATGTGACGGTCTCTTCAGTCGGCGATGCGCGCAGCTTGCAGGGCGGGGTGCTGATTATGACCCCGCTCAAGGGCATTGATGGGCAGACCTACGCCGTTGCCCAAGGTCCCGTCTCAATCGGCGGCTATGCGGCGGGCAACGACGCCAACGGGGTGCAGGTCAACCACCCGACCGTCGGGCGTGTGCCGTCGGGCGCACTGATCGAACGGGAGGTCAACGTCGATTTGAGCGCACAAACCGACCTCCGCCTGGTGCTGAGAGAGGGCGACTTCACCGCCGCCTCACGGTTAGTCAAGAGTATCAACTTAGAGTTCGGCGCTCCCCTTGCTCAAGCGCTCGACAGCCGCACCGTGCGCATCACGATCCCGCCCGAGCGTCGCGCCAATATGGTGGAACTCATGGCCCAGATCGAGAGCGTGAAGTTCCAAACCGATATGGCCGCCAAGGTCGTCGTCAACGAGCGCACGGGCACCATCGTGATCGGGAAGAACGTCCGCATCTCATCGGTCTCTGTCAGCCAGGGCGGCGTCGCGGTGCGCATCGGCACTGACTTCGAGGTCTCGCAGCCTGCGGGCTACAACACCGGCCAAACGGCGATCATCCCCAAGCAAACGGTCGAGGTGACTGAAAAAGCGCCGAGCTCGGTGACGCTCCCCGAAGGCTCGACGGTCGATGAAGTGGTCAGAGGCCTGCGCGCGGTCGGGGCGACGGCCCGCGACATCATCAATATTCTGCAAGCCATCAAGGCGGCGGGGGCGTTGCAGGCGGAGTTGGAATTGAATTAAAGAATTGTCCGTGGTCAGTGGTCAGTGGTCAGTGGTTATCGGCAACGGACCACTGACCACGGACCACGGACAAATAACAAATGAAGATTGATCTTCCTAAACTCGACGCACAGCAGGCAACGGCGAAATCGCTCCAGCCCGATGACATTCGGGCCGAGCTGAAGCTCGGGGATCGCAATTCGCCGGAGGGCGCCAAACAAGCCGCCCGGCAATTCGAGGCGCTGCTGGTCAACGAAATGATGAAGTCCATGCGCACGACGGAGATGGAGTCGGGGCTCTTCAGCAGCGAGTCGGGCAAGATGTATCGGGAGATGCTCGATACACAATTGGCCCAGCGCATCAGCGAGGCCGGCGGAATCGGTCTGGCCAATGTGATCTATCAACAGTTGGTGCGCAGCGCCTTGGACGGGTCGGAGGCGGAAGACAATTTGCAGCCCGTGAGTACGGCGGTTGAGAAAGTTGTGGCCCCCCTCCCTCGCGTGAGCGCCAGTGGCCCAGGGCGCACGGTCGATGTGGCGAAGTCCCATCGCACGGAAGTGTCTCCAGGCGCCCGAGCCAGCGTTGAGTTGCGACTGCCGCTGGAAGGGCGCATCTCCTCTGGCTTCGGGATGCGGCGCGATCCGATCAACGGTGCGCGCCGCCAGCATCAGGGCGTGGACATCGCGGCGCCACGCGGCACGCCGATCCGCGCTGCCGCCGACGGCGTGGTCGTCTTCAGCGGCCGGCAGCGCGGCTACGGCCGGACGGTCGTGATCGAGCACGCGGACGGCACCCGCACGCGCTATGCGCACGCCGAGCGGCTCTTGGTCAAAGCCGGGGAGACAGTCTCCGGCCAGCAGGAGATCGCCGCCGTCGGCAACACCGGCCGGGCGACCGGACCGCACCTCCACTTCGAGGTCGAACGGGACGGTAAGCGAATCGACCCGGCTTCATTATTTGCTCAAGTTCCTGCGCTCGCGCGCCGATAAGATGGGCAAAGATGAAAGGCGGAAGGATGAAGGGGCCAAAGACTTTCGTCCTTAGCCTGGCCCCGGGGCGCCGCTTTTAGAGCGCCCCTGAGTGTGGAGGGAAATTATGTCAAGCATCGAGCGTGGCGGTCTGAAGGACCCGTTGAATCGGCCGGAGACGAAGACCAGCGAACCAATCAACCTTGCTCGCGGCCAGCGCCCGGAGTCGGGCCGGACCGAGAGCCAGTTGCCGGCTGACCGGGTGGAGGTCTCCTCGCGCGCGCTTGATCTGCGCAGTTTCACCGAGCGTGCCCTCGCCCTGCCGGAGGTGCGGACCGAGCGGGTGGAGCGGCTCAAAGCGGCCATCGCCGAAGGCTCCTTCAACCCGTCGAGCGGAGAGATCGCCCAGAGCATTCTGCGCCGCACGCCCGACCAATCGCTCTTTTAATCGGAGTGATGAGTGATGCGTGATGCGTGATGCGTCAAGAACATTTTTCACTCATCACTCATTACTCATTACTCGTACCGGCTGCTACCGAAGCGCGAACAGAATGTCTTCGCCCCTGAGCCCCACAACAGGGAGGTAGAGGATGGCCGAACAACCAATTTCGATCATCGGCGTCGGGCTCTCGAGCTTGCGCTGGCGGCAACCGAACGAGGAGAAAAGTCCACTCAACAAACGTCGCGGAGCCCAGCGCGAGAAACAGCCGCCCAGAGAAGAACCGCAAGGGCAGAAAGCTGACGAGGGCGATCAGCACCTGGATTTGAGAGCCTAGGATGAGCATTGCGCAACAAATAGAAGAGCTGAACCGGGCCGCGGCGGCGCAGACCGAAATCTATGACCGGCTCACATCGCTGACCCGCGAATTGGTCAGCGCCCTCGCGGTTAACAACCCAAGCCTCATTGCCGCGAAGGCTGAAGAGGGCGAAGCTTTAACCACCAAGCTTCGATCCGGGCAATACAGCTTGATGACCAAGCTCGTCCAATATGCCACCGCCTGCCGCTCGGGTCAGGTGGAGGCTCACGCCGAGCCGCCGCTGGCTGAGGCCAGAGGGCAGTTACGCGCGTGCATCAACCGGCTGATCGAGAGCGCTCGCGCTTTCTCGGCGGAGCAGCGCGCGGCGGCGCCGCTGATCGCGAACGGGCTCGCTTTCAACGGCACCTTGCTCGAGTACGTCATGCCGCAGCAGCCCGGCTATGCGGCGAGCGGGATGGCGCAGTACCAGCGCTACTCCAACATCGCCTAGTTCATGGGCTTAGTTTATGGGTTCGATCTTCAGCAGCTTCGAAATCGGCCGGCGCGCCTTGTTGGCGAGCCAGTTCGGCCTGCGCGTGACGGGGCAGAACATCGCCAACGTCAACACCCCGGGCTACACGCGGCAGTCGCCGGAGTTCGCGCCGATCCCGCCGGACGGCTACTTCAAGCAGGGCCTCGGCGGCGGCGTCTCGATCACTGGCGTGCACGCCTTCCGCGACCGCTTTATCGACACCCGCCTGACGACCGAAGCGGCGAACACCGGCAACCTCCAGGCGCAACGCGACGCCCTCGGCCAGGTCGAGCAGGTCTTCAACGAGGCTTCAGGCAATGGCCTCTCGGACCGGCTGAACAAATTTTTCGGGGCCTTCAACGACCTCGCCGCTAACCCCTCTTCCCTGCCCTTACGCGCGACGGCGGTGCAAGCCGGGCAGAACCTGGCGGAGACCTTCCGCACCCAGTACGGCCAGTTGCAGAACATCCGGCGTGGGATCGACGCCCAGGTAGCGCCCGCCGTGTCGCAGGTCAATGACCTCGCGGGTCAGATTGCGCGCCTGAATAAGGACATCGCGAAGGCGCAGTTTGTCAACGGGAATGCCGACACGCTGATCGATCAGCGCCAGCAAGCGATCAATCAACTGGCCGGGATCGTGCCGGTGCAGATCAGCGAGGCTGAAAATCAGCAGTTGACGATCAGCGTCGGCAGCGGTCAAGCGCTGGTCCTCGGTGACCGCGCCGCTCCCTTGACGGCCGCGGCAGGGTCGGACGGACAAACACACATTCTGAGCGGGACGACTGACATCACCGCAGACATCCAGGGCGGGCGCTTAGGGGGCTTGATCGGCGTGCGCGACGGCCGCATCCCCGCGCTCTTCGGCGAGCTGAACAACCTGGCCTCGGCCGTCATCACCAAGGTGAATCAGGTTCATACCGGCGGCGTGGATTTAACCGGCGCGGCAGGCGGCAATTTCTTCACCCCGACGCCGGCCGGGGCGAGCGCGGCGGCGACCATCGCCGTCAACGCGAACGTGGCCTCAGACCCGCGAAGAGTAGCGGCCGCGGCCGCTGGCGCAGGGCCGGGCGACAACACCAACGCACGCGCGCTCGCTGACATCGCCCGAACGTCATTGACCGCCGGGTCGCGCACCGGGACCTCAACTGAAATTTATTCGCAAATCGTCGGCAGCGTCGGCTCGCTCGTCTCGAGTGTCGAGGCCGAATCCCGGACGCAAGACGCGATCGTGGCGCAATTGAATAACCAGCGAGACCAGGTGAGCGGCGTTTCGCTCGATGAGGAGGCGATCAGCCTGCTGCAATACCAGCGTTCATTCCAGGCCGCGGCTCGCTTCATCAATGTCGCCGACCAGCTCACGCAGACGGTGCTGGACCTGGCACGGTAAATATAGCGATGCGTGATGAGTGATGAGTGATGAGTAAAACCAGCCTCTCACTCATCACTCATCACTCATCACTCATCACTTGAAAATGAGAGTTCCTGAAATTTCGTCCTATCGCAACTTCCTCATCTCCTCCGCGCAGAACCGCGAGCGGGCGGCCCGCGCGAATAGTGAGATTGCGACCGGCAAGCGTTTACAAAAGCCGTCCGATGACCCGGCGGGGGTCGCGGCGGCGCTCAACAGCCGCGCTGACCAGTCGCTCAACGAGCAGCAAACGCGGGCCGTGGCCGCAGCCAAAGACGAATTGACAGCGAGTGACGGCGCGATTGACCATTACGAAAACTTGCTTGACCGCGCCAAGGTCTTGTTGGCGCGCGGGCTCTCTGACCCGCAAACGGATGCGTCGCGAGCCGCGCTGGCAACGGAGGTAGAGAGCCTGCGCCAGGCCGCCATCGACGTGGCCAACACGCAGTTCGCCGGCCACTATCTCTTCGGCGGCTCCAAAAGCACGACCCCGCCTTATGCTGAAGCCGGAGGGGTCGTCAGCTACAACGGCGATGATCGCGCTCTGCTCAGTCGAGTCAGCGGGCAGTCCGTCGTCCAGACCAACGTCACGGGCAATCAACTCTTCGGGCAGCCGCCGACCATCTTCGACACGCTCGCGCGGGCCAGCGCCGCGATTCGGGCGGGCGATGCGACGGAGATCAGAAAAGACCTCGGCGAACTAGAGGGCCACGCGGGCAATGCCGCACAAGCCCGCGTCCAAGTCGGGGCGACACTCGACTTCCTGAACACGATCAATGACCGCCTGGAGACGGAGAAGTTGACTCTCGGCGAGCGGACCTCAAAAATCGAGGACGCCGATTTAGTCGATGCCGCCACACGGCTCCAGCAGGCCCAACAGGCGACCGAGGCAGGGCTCGCGGCGGGCGCCAAAGTCCTCCGCGTCTCGCTCCTCGATTTCTTAGGTTGACAGGTCAGTGGTCGGTTGCTCGTCGCTCTTTACCACTGACGACGGACAACTGACCACTGACAGGAGTACAGAGGTGAAACTAACCACAGAGCAGAGACAAGAGATTGAATTCAGAGAGCAAGACATCGTCGCCTTTCACGAAGGCCTCTTCGGGTTCCCCAACCTCAAGCGCTTTGTCCTCGTGCGCGAGGCCGAGATCGAGCCGTTCATTTGGCTGCTCGGGGTCGATGAGCCCTACTGTGCGCTGCCGGTGATGGACCCGCGCCCGACTTTTCCTGACTTTCGGCCGCGCCCCGACCCGGCGAGCATCGAGCGCCTCGGGCTTGATTCAATTGAGCAGGCGCTGATATTGGTGGTAGTGTTGGTCCCGAAGGACGGCACGGCCATCACGGCCAACTTGCTGGCGCCGATCGTGGTCAACCCCGAACTCATGATCGGCACTCAGATGATTCTCAGTGATAGTCGCCACCGCGCCAAAGAGCCGCTGCCGCTCGCGGCTTCGGCAGGCTGAAAAGAGGGCCCCGAGTTCAGAAGCTCCGGGCAGCATCAGTACCGCGAGCGGTAGCGAGCGTCGCTTCCGCCAGCGGCCTAATCTCGGAGTCACGCTCGCTACCGCTCGCGGTACTGATGCGTACTCACAAATCTGATCGGAACAACCCATGCTGATACTCACGCGTAAACCCGGCGAAAAAATCATTATCGGCCACGACATCGAGATCGAGGTGCTCTCGGTGGGCGCCGACCAAGTGCGACTGGGCATCAACGCCCCACGCGAGATCTCGGTCTACCGCTACGAACTCTACCAGGCGGCCCAGGCAGCCAACCGCGCGGCGGCCTCACAGCCCACGCGCGAAGCCCTGGGTGAAGCGGCCAAAAAGCTCAGAGCGAAGAAAGAGAGCGACGAGTGATGAGCGAAAAGGGGAAAGCAAAAAGTGAAAAGTAAAAAGCACCAACACTTTCTACTTTCTACTTTCTACTTTCTACTCGTCACTCATCACTCATTACTCTTGAGGTAATGATGCGACGTTTCGATAAAGCTTCAGTGATCGGGGTCGGGCTCGGCCTCGTGGCGATCATCGGGGGACGCGCGCTGGAGGGCGGCTCACCAGTCATGCTCTTTCAGCCGACCGCCGCGCTCATCGTTTTCTGCGGGACACTCGGCGCAGCACTGCTCAGTTTCCCGAGCGAGGTGGCCTGGCGGGCGTTGCGGGCCGGCCTGAGTCTGCTCGCCCGGCATGATCGCGAAGGTGAAAAGCAGGTCATCTTTCTCGCGGCCGCCGCACGCCAGGCCCGCCGCGACAGCGTGCTCAAGCTTGACGAGGCGGCGGAGGTCATCGGCGACCCGTTCCTGCGCAAGGCGATGCGTTTGGTCGTCGATGGCACGACGCCCGCCGCGTTGCGCGAGACGATGCGAGTGGAGCTTGAGAGCCAGGGGGAGTTTGCCGAGCAGCCGATCCATTTCCTTGAGGCCGCCGCCGGCTATGCCCCCACGGTGGGAATCATCGGCGCCGTCCTCGGCCTGATTCGTGTCATGGAACACCTGGCGGATACGACGCGACTGGGCGCCGGCATCGCTGTCGCTTTCATCGCCACCATCTACGGCGTAGCGCTCGCCAACCTCTTCCTCCTCCCGGCCGCGACGAGGCTGCGCCTGCGCCACGAACAGGATTGGCGCATCAAGGAGATGATTATCGAGGGGGCAGCCGGGATTGCCGAAGGGCTCACCCCCAGCCTGCTCGATGAAAAGCTGCGCAGCTATTTGGTGGGGGATCGGGACTCAACCGCTGAGGCGCGGGACGGGCGCCGGGCACGGATGCGGGTCGCCGCGTAAACTTTAGAGATGTCATGATCAGAAGTAACGAACCCACCTACCGTCAGCGGCGCAGGCGGAACTTACACCACCGTGAAAGATGGCTGATCTCGTACGCCGATCTGATCACCCTCCTGCTCGCCTTCTTCATCGTCCTCTATGCTGCTTCGAGGTATGATGCCGAGCGGGTCGCTCACCTCGCCGCTTCACTGCCAGGGGATGCCAAGAACTTAGAATCAAGCGCCCTCACCCCGGCCACGCCGCGTGGGCCGCAAGGGGAAGAGTTGCGCAAGCTCTCACAGAGTATCGAACAACTGATCAATGATGAAGAGTTGCGCAGCCAGGTGAGTATCCGCGCCGACCGCCGCGGTTTGATCATCTCACTCGCCGAGGCGGGCTTCTACGACCCGGGGAGTGATCGCATCCATGACTCGGCCGAGGCCGTTATCGCGGGGCTCGCCCGCCACCTGCGCCCTTTGCCGAACCAAATTCGCGTCGAGGGCCACACCGACAGCACCCCCATCCGCAGCCCGCGCTTCCCTTCCAACTGGCATCTTTCGACTGCCCGCGCGACCGGCATCGTCTCGACACTGATCGAGCGGTATGGTTTCAGCCCCAGCCGGCTCGCTGCCGCCGGCTACGGCGAGCACCATCCTATCGCCGACAACACCACCGCCCAGGGCCGCCTGCGGAATCGCCGCGTAGACATTGTGGTTCTCAATACAACCACTGCGGGAGCCGAGAATCCATAACCCTCTCGAAGAAGTCATAGCGGGTCTCACTTTGCCTGCGTCCTTGGCGAGAGATTATGCCTCTCGCCAAGGCGTCGAGAAAGAGACCGCTATCCAATTGAAGTTAATATTAAAGAGCCGGAAATCGAGTGGGATTGATCATCTTACCCATAGGGTGAAACCTGCATCTTTGAGAGTGCAGTGGGTGCGATTAGTTTGAGTCCCGGTGAGTTATCTGGTGCGCTGATTTTTAACTATCCCAGCCCAGGCAGAGGTCCCGTCATCAGCACACAGCTTCTTGATTCCCAAACCGTGATCACATCATTTCAGGATCGACCGCCGAGGATGCCGGGCCGCTGACTTCTGGCTATCCTGTTGGCGTCTTGAGGGAGAATGATTCGCAATGGCCAAGACTAAGCGGGCAGTTGTCAAACCGACCACCATCGAACCTGCCGTCAAAACCCAGCCGGAACGAGGGAAGAAAGCACGGGGCAGTGAGCCAGCACCTCATCGGTGGCGGGCGATTGCGGGTGTGGCAGGGGCGCTGCTGCTCTCTCTTATCATCTACGGGCTGCGGCTGAATAAGATCATTGGCCACCCGTTTGTGGACGACGCTTATTATGTGCTCCTGGCCAAGGCCCTGGCGACCGGGCAGGGCTTCACACTCATCAACACGCCGTCGCCGGGGATTATGCCCCTCTACCCGCCCGGCTTCCCCTGGCTGCTCTCTTTAGTCTATCGGCTCTCCCCGCAATTCCCACAAAACCTCTGGCTGCTCAAGTCGGTCTCGCTGGTCGCGGTCTTGGGGGCGGGCGTCGTGGCTTATCGTTACTTCGTGCGCTATCGGGGGCTCCCGCCTTATCTGGCCTTTGGCATCGTGATGGCGACGGTCCTCAATCCGGCGCTCGTCCACTTCGCCACCTCCACCGTCATGTCCGAGTGCGTTTTCACCCTCGTCCAGTTGCTAACGATCATCGTCATCGAACGCTGCGTGAGCCTCAAAGGCGCTTGGCGCTACGCGCTGCTCGGGGCGGCGCTTGCGTCATTCGCCTTCCTCACGCGCTCAGTGGGCGTGACGCTCGTCGCTGCCACAGTCGCCTACCTGCTTAAAGAGCGCCTCCTGAGGGCGGCCATGATCTTCGTCGCGGGAACGGTCTTGTGCGTGGGGCCGTGGATGATCTACTCCCGTTTGCACACGCCGACGCCGGCCCAGCGCCAAGAGCAGAAAGGGTACATCCTCGAAAGTTACGCCACCCAATTCTGGCAGCGGAGCGCCGGCGACATTGACTCCGGCACGATCTCGCTCGGCGAACTCCCGGCGCGCATTTGGAAAAACACGGCGGAGATTATGGGCCAGGACTTCGGGGTGCTCGTCGCTTCCCGCCTGCTCCCGATACTAGGCCCAACGGTGATGGCACTTCTCTCATTCCTCCTGAGCGCCCTGGCCATTCTCGGTTTCGTCGCAACCGTGCGTGAAAGGATCACTGTGGCGGAGATCACCGTGCTGCTCTCACTTATGATCACGGTGGCCTGGCCGTGGGCGCCGCTGCGATTCATCTTACCGCTCACGCCTTTCTTGGTCTTCTACCTCCTGATGGGATTGCGGGCCATCTACCGCTGGCGCAGGCGGGGCAGCGGGATGATGGATCCTCGTGCCCAGTGGGTGCTGCTGGCGGTGGCGGCGTGGCTCATCGTCGCGGGCAATGTCGTGACCCACTTGGATTACATCCAGCGTCTCGACGACCCGAGCTTCAAGAGCCGCGGCGAGACGGCGGCCTTTGAGGAGATCGAGACCATGCTTCAATGGTCACGCGAAAGGCTACCGGCGGAGGAGGTCTTTGCCTCGCTCAATCCGCCCCTGGTCCACCTCTACACCGGGCATAAGACGATCTCCGCCCAAGACCCGGTCGAGAGTTGGGAGACCTGGAACCGGCTCGGGGTCCGCTACCTAGTGCTGACCTCGCCCTACGGCGTGCCTGAGCGGGATTCAGCCGGGAGGAAAATCACTACCGTTTATCAATCTCGCCGCGACCCTCACCTGCGGGTGGTGGACCTTGGCCCGCCGTCATCACGCGCGCCTTGGGGGAGCGCTGCCGCATCCGCCCCGAAGTAAGACCCATTGAGATGAGGGTCAGGCACTCGCGTTGAGCGACTGACCTGTCACCCATTTGAGCCCCGACGGAGACGAATTCACGATGGCCAAGAGTAAGCGGGCAGCCGCGAAGGCGGATCAAGTTGAGACTGAACTGAGGAAGGAGCCAATCGAGGCGGGGGAAATCGGCGGCGCTCTCAAGCGCAGAAGTTGGGGCGTCATCGCCAGCGTGGCGGGCGCCCTCCTGCTTTTTCTCCTGGTCTACGTGCTGCGGCTCGATCATGTCGTCGGCCAAGTGCAAGACGACGCCTGGTACGTGCTGCTGGCTCAAGCCCTGGCGACCGGGCAGGGCTACACGCTCATCAACTCTCCCTCCCCCGGCATTCTCCCGCTCTACCCGCCGGCATTCCCCTGGCTGCTCTCTGTAGTCTACCGGCTCTCCCCGCACTTCCCGCAAAACTTCTGGCTGCTCAAATCGGTCTCGATGGCGGCGATGCTGGGGGTGGGAGTCGTGGCGTATTACTACTTGAAGGGTGACCGGAGCTTCCCGCATTACCTGGCCCTCAGTGTCGCGGGCCTCGCTGTCCTCAATCCGGCCTTGGTCTTCCTGGCAACCTCCACCGTCATGTCAGAGTGCGTCTTCACCTTCACTCAGTTGCTGACCATCCTGGTGATCGAACGCGGGGTGCGGGTAGGAAACAAGAGCGGGGCTTACCCGTATTGGGCGCTGGGCGCGGCGCTCGCATCGTTTACGTTCCTGACGCGTTCGATGGCGCTCGGCCTCATCCTCGCGGTGGTCGTCTACCTGCTCAAAGAGCGTCTCGTGCGAGGGGCAGTGATCTTCGCAGTAGGGGTGGCGATTCTAGTCGGGCCGTGGATGCTCTACGCCCGGCTGCACGCCCCGACGGCAGAGCAGCGTGCCGAACAGGGCGGCCACATCATCCTCGGTTACGCCGCGCAATTCTGGCAGAAGAGCGCCGGCGACATCACCTCAGGCCAGGCTGAGGCGAGCGACCTGCCGGAGCGCGTCTGGAAGAACTTCGTCCTGATCCTGGGCCACGACGCCGGAATGATGATGTTACCGCCCGCCTTCCGCAACTCCAGGTTCAGTGGGAGTGAGGTGTTGGAGGGGGCGGAGAATACGAGCCTCCTTTCGTATCTCCTCAGCGCGCTGGCGATCATCGGTTTTTTCACCGCGCTGCGCAGGAAGGTATCTCTAGCCGAGGTCTGCTTTCCCTTATCACTGGCCATCATCCTGCTCTGGCCGTGGAAGCCTTTCCGGTTAGTCTTGCCGTTCATCGTCTTCATCCTTTTCTACTTCCTGACGGGAATTCAGACCATCTATCATCTCTACCAGCGATTCCAACAGACTTCCAACCTCCGCCGACAATGGATCGCCCTGGGGGTTGTGACCGGCTGCCTCCTGACAATCACCCTCTACGACCATACGAGTTATCTGCTCAGGAAATACCAGCGCGCGCCCGCCGAGCGCCCGGTGTGGATTCGCACCTTCGAGGAGAATGAGGCAGTGTTGGAATGGGTAGACAAGAAGCTCCCGAAGGAAAACGTCATCACGGCGGATAACCCACCGTTAGTGTATCTCTACGCTAAACGCAAAACCGTAGCCTTTCAGGAGCCGACTGCTAATTGGGAGAATTGGAATCGCCTCGGAGTACGCTACCTGGTGCGGACCGCTCTGGCCCCGCTGCCTAAACCTGACATGTATAGTGAGGGTCGATATAACCTCGTCTACCACTCTCGCGGCGAACTGAATTTGCGGGTGCTAGACTTCGGCCCGCAGTCCTCACGCTTGCCTTGGGGAAGTACGGATCCATCTAAGGCGATGAAGATAGAATTTAAGTAGGCCAGGAAGGTGGAAGCGGAGTCTAACCAGGTATATCACTGCCTCTACTCCGGCGGGAGAACAGCCCGCAGGACTTGTTATACTACGTAGGCGGTCATTCTCCGTTGTAGTAGTAGCTGCCCGGCCAGTTGCCGGGGTTGGCCGTCTTCAGCCGGTTCGCCGCGTCGTAAGTGTAGACCGTGGCGCCTTCGTTCGTCAGGTTGCCGGCCGCATCGTAAGTGTAGCTCAGCGTCCCATTGACGTTGCTGATCTGGTTGGTCGCTGGGGCGCCGCTCCCGTTCGTCGCGTAGTTGATGGTGTAGTTGGGCGACTCGCCTCCGGCACCGCTCACCGTCCGCAGGTTGCCCCACTCGTCGTAGCTGTAGCTGCGCGAGAAGGCCGGTGCGCTCGCCGAAGTCAGCCGGTCATAAGCGTCGTAGCTGTAGGCCGTGCTGTAGGCTGGGCCATAATTGTTTGTGAAGTGCTGGATTGGGAAGTTTGTTCATCGGACTGTACGTCATTGCCCGCGCTGGTACCTCATTAGATACGCTGTTATTAATATTGACATTAACGAGAGTACAAGCGCACCTAATGTGGCAGTGTAAGTAGTAACTTCTATTACTGTAAGTGGAAACGCAATATAGTACCATATTAAGTCCTTGATAGCCTCCCTCAGGACTATTGGCTGAGGGTTATAGTAGATATGAGATGCAAAAAGAAAATAAACTGGCATGAATATAACTAAGCCTACCAGAAGATTAAACTCTGGTCTTGGGATGCTTCTCGATGTCCTAGATATTCGATACCAGGCAAATGTCAATAGGCCAAGTCCGATAGGAGTTAGAAATGTAAACACGAGGAATGATATACCTGAAATATTCCCCTTCGTAAGGAAGTCCATCACTAGCCAGATTCCGTAGAACAATATGGCCCCACTGAATATCTGGGCCAAACTTCCTTTCCAAAATTGCTTTATGGTGGAAAACATATCACTCATATTAGCCTCCGGTTATATATAGTTGACACTTGATTTAGGGAAGAGTCGAGCCGCAGACCATCTGATCTGCGGCTCGGTCAATTTTGACAACATTTATAGCCTGGGACAAAATACCCATAACTCGCATTTAATAAGAAGCAACTTGGACAATGCTCATCAGAACAAGCAAGGGGCACAACTCGCAAAGCATTCGACATGAATGGCTGCTTCACATACTGCAAAGACCTGAGGATCATACGAATAAATAAAGCACCTGTCAGTCTTTTGCAAGCAAAGCCTGATGCAATTCGAATAAGCAGAGGTTTTTGAAGCTCTTTTACATACGCCTGGCGCCAACTTACAGTAATATTCAATAAGGTGAATAGACTTAAGAGCCTTTGCAGCCTCGCATAGGTCATTGTATATGCTACAGTCTGTAGTTCCTGGACAGGAAGGTGTTCCGTCCCCACCATCCCCTGGATCGGGGCCGCAGGGAGCCGGGTCAATCGGTGGTAACAACCCCGATGGATCAACGAAGTTGACTGGATCGTTCTGCACATAGCTGTACCGGTTCAGACTCTCCGGCTTCTGTTGATTCGCGCTCGCCAGTGCTTGCGGGCTCTGACCCTGGTAGCCTGACCCTAGCGGGTCGGCTTGCAGGAACCGCCCCCGGTTCTGGTTATACATCCTGGCCTGCGCATTGTCCAGGTTTGTCGCCCCATCTCGCTCATAGCCCGTGAACATCCGGCTGATGGCGCTCCCACCGGGGGCGACCCAACTGACGAGGATTTGTCCGTGCGGGTCGAACTCTCCCCGGTAATCCAGGCTTCCATCCGTCCGCGTCAGCATATGCCCGCTGCCGAGGTGATCGGGGTGCACCCAGTAGAAGACCCCATCATAGTTCTGCACCGCGACCAGTTTCTTCCCCATGTAGACATAGGCCCGCACCAGCGTGTAGTTCGCCCTCACCTCCAGTGCCACCTGCTTGAGCACTGAAGACCAGACGTAGTAGAGCGGCGTCAAGTTCGGAACGTCGCGTCGCACCCGCTTGCCATCCCCATCGTAGTAGTAGCTGCTCAGCCAGTTGCCGGGATTGGCTGTCTTGAGCCGGTTCGCCGCATCGTAAGTGTAGACCGTCGCCCCTTCGTTGGTCAGGTTGCCGGCCGCGTCGTAGGTGTAGCTCAGCGTTCCGTTGACGTTGCTGATCTGGTTGGTCGGAGCGCCGCTCCCGTTCGTCGCGTAGTTGATGGTGTAGTTGGGCGACTCACCCCCGGCACCGCTCACCGTCCGCAGGTTGCCCCACTCATCGTAGCTGTAGCTGCGCGAGAAGGCCGGTGCGCTCGCCGAAGTCAGCCGGTCATAAGCGTCGTAGCTGTAGGTCGTGGTGTAGGCCGGGTCATAGTTGTCGGTCAGTTGCTGAAGGCTACCATTCGGGTAATAAGTGTAAGTCTGGTTGATAATCGGATCGCTCCCGTCGGTCCGCTTCACCGTCATGCTCGAGAGGAATTGCCGCTGGTCGCTGTAGCCCAGCGCCAGGTTGCGGCCATTGCCGTAGCTGATGCTTTTGACCTTGCCCGAGCCGCGGTAGGTCGTGCTGTTGGTGACGTTGGTCGTAGTATTGGGGTCTGTCCCAATCAGGTTGGTGCCGATGCCGGTGATGGCGCCGGCATAATTGTAACCGTAGTTGACATTCTTGCTCCAACTCGTGGTGTAATGGTTGACCTGCGTCACCTGGTCGGCCAGGTTGTAGCTGTAGTTCAGCGTGTAGGTCTCACCCGGCAGGTTCGTGAAGGTCCGCGACTCGCTTTGCAGTTGGCGGTAGGCGTTATAAGTATAGGTCATCGTTCCCTGCCCATCCGTCATCTGGTTGCGTGATCCCCAGTCATCGTAGCCGAAGGAGGCCGAGGGAGTCGCCCCGCCGTCATTGTAGCTCACCCCTGTCACCAAGTTCCGGGTGTTGTAGGTGTAGGTGGCGACCAATCCCCGCTGGTTTGAGACGGTCTCCATCAAGTCATTAGGCTTGTAGGTGTAGCTGACCGACCCGCCTTCGGGAGTCACCTCATTCTGCAACCTCGCGTAACCGTCGTAGCCGTAGGTCCGCCACTGGCTCTTCGTCTCGGTGGTATCGCTGTGGGTGACCATGGTCAGGCGGTCGAGTTCGTCGTAAGTGTAGGTCACTTTGTTGTAGAACCCGCTCCCTAACGAAGGATTGAGTTCGCTCGCCTCAACTAGGCGCCCCAAGAAGTCGGTCTTAGTGCGGATTTGACATCCCCGCTCGTTGGTCACGGTCGTGGTTGTCCCTCCTGCGCAACCACAACCTGTGTAATCGTACTGGAAGATGGCATTATCAGGTCTCGTGATGAGCTTGGGCCGTCCCATTTCATCGTAAGTCTTGTCGGTGTAGATCCACCCCAATCCAGTTGGAGGAGCGTCTTCATCGGCCGGATTCCAATTGCCATCCATAGCGATCACGTTCGAGGCGTCGGTCTGCCTCCCAAGTGCGTCAAAGATGAACTGCTGACCGGAGTATTTGCCGGCGACGGCATTCGAGTGGTCGCGCCCTTTCCTCCGCACTTTCCTGGCGCCGTTGAACTCCTGGAACTTGAACGTCACCAGGCCCGCAGCGATGAGCTGGTAGGTGCTCTGGTTGAGGTAATTGTCCCAGTACCCATTGCGCGTGTAACCGCCATCGGGCCGGTTCGTCTGTAACAAGCGATCCGCAAAGTCGTAGCTCATCGTCACCACCTGCTCCTCAGTGCTCAAGTTGGGCCGGAGATTGAAGGTCTTGAGGACGTTGCCGTCGTAGTAATCATACTGCGACCCGGTCCGGAAGCCAATCGGGTCCTGCTTCGTGTAGACGTAGGCCGCGGTCGGCCCTAGCCCGACAGGCTTGTTGCTGTAATTGTCCGTGACAATGAATTGCGTCCGGTTGCCAGCCCCGTCAGTCTCCGCCCGGACATTGCCGTTGCTGTCATACGTAGTGCGCTTGGTGATGCGCGGCGAGCCGGCCACTCCGCTCACCACCGAGTACTGTGTGACGCTCGTCAGGTTCCCGCGCGTGGTCATCGTCCCGCCGAACTGCCCGTCGTCGTGCTGGATCACGCCGTCAGGAGTCGCGTTGATGAAGTAAGAAGCCGTCTGCCCGTTGGAGTCAGTGAAGCTCCCCGTCTCGTCGTAGGTGTTGAGCGTCTGCGCCAGCAGAGTCGTGCCCGGCCCGCTGTAGATCGAGGTCAGCGTGGGCAAGCCAAGCATGCGCAGCGAGGGGTAGCTGGTGTAGTCATAAGCCGTCCGCCGGTAGACGAGGCCATACAGAGCATTGTACTCGTCCTTGGTCGCTACCAGCCACATCCCGTCGCGCTGCAGGTAGCTGTAACGCGTCTGCTGGGTGTTGGAGCTGTCGTAGACCTTCTTCTCAAACACCCGCGCGTTCGAGACGTAAGAGACTCCCGTGTCCTGCGTGTATTGCACCTGCTCGGTCCGCGTCGGGTTGACGCCCTCGCCCAAGCCGTAGAAGATCGAGTTCCGGTACAGGCCGCTGGAGTATTGGCGGTAGACGCGGCCGAGCGGGTCCTGCACCCGGTTGTACCAGTCGTAAGGAGGGGCGCCACCGCCGTTTTGGTCGTAATCATAGCGGTAGCCCTGCGGATTCCCGCTCATCCAGTTTTCGGCCTGCTCGTACCGGAACATGAAACGCGGGCAGTCACCCGGCGCGATGTCCTGGACGGTGACCAGCGGGGCAGCCGGGTAAGAGGCGCCGTTGACCGAGGGGATAGTAAAATAGGTGTAAGCGATCCGCCGCTCGTTGCCCTGCCCCGACACGGTCGGCGCCCACTTCTCGATCAGATAAAGCTGCGCGTAGCTGTTGTAGTAGAACCTGAATTGATAGCCCGTCGGGTAGGTGATCTTGGTCGGCAGGTAGACGTTCGTCCCGTTGATGGTCGCCGGGTCGAGGTTCGTTCCCGTGGCAAAAACGGTCTGGACGGTCACCGGCTGATAGTCGATGAGCGCGTAGTTGTAGATCACCCCGTTGCGGTTCTGCTGGACGGCCGTCAGGCGGTTGCTCTGGTAGACGAAGTCGATCCGGCGGCCGGCGGTGTCGATGATGTAATCCATCACCAGGTCGTTGTTCGAGAGCGTGCGGTAGTAGATGCCCATCCAGTTACCATTATGGTTCTTGATGATCGTCGGCAGGAGTTGGAAGTCGCCGTTGGCCGTCGAGGGCTGCTGGAAGGCGACCCGGTCCCCGTTGTTCATCCACATCCGCCAGATGCCGTCCTCGAACTGGAGGTAAGAGGAATCGTAGCTTTCGTAGCGGCCACTGGACGGGTTGTAGGCCAGGTCACGCCGCGTCCCGTCGGGGGCGATGTAGAGGTAAGAGAGCTTGCCGGTCACCGAGTTGGTGTAGGGGCCGGGCCACCCCCCGTTGTTCACACCCTGAATGGCGCCATAGCCGAGCCGCCAACCCGGGCCGGGGTAGCCCTTCTCGGCGTTGAAGAACATGGTGTTGGAGTTGAGGTCTTTGTTCCACACCCGGCTGTTGTAAGTCAGGTTGAGGGTGAGGTCAACCCCGGCCCGGCCCTTGAGCGAGAGCACGGGGGCAGAGAAGTTGTAATTCCTGGAGTCGAGGTTGATCGAGATGCCGCCCACGGTCGCATCGGCCGCCGTCGGGTCGACCGACTGGAGCGGCTGGCTGCCGGCAGTCCCGGCGGCATTGACAGCCTTACTCAGCTCCGTGTAGTAGCTGTTGAAGCTGGCCGTCTGGGTCGGCTGCGGGTCGTCATAGCCCGCGGGAGGCAAGGTGCTGTTCTGCACGTAGGCGGCCGGCGGGTTTGGGTTGTTTGCCCGGATGTAGTCGAGGCTGCCGCCGCTTTGGACGGCAGGCTTTACTCTCCTGCTACTCTTCTTGACGGCTTTCCCCTTACCAGCGGAATAGCCGTTTTTATCGCCGCCGCGGTTCAGGGCCTTGATTGCCCCGCCCGCATTGACCACCCCGCCGCTCGATACCTTGCCGGCAAGGCCAGGCACGGACCGCGCTCCCGCGATCAAGCTCTGTCGCACCGTCTGGGCGGACACCCACCCGCGAACCGTTTTGAGCAGGCCCGCGACCCCGGCCACCAGTGGCGCTGCGGCTGAAGTGCCGGTCAGACTCACGTACCCGCCGCCGCGTTGCGTGGTCAGGACATCAATGCCTGGCGCAGCGATCTGCACGCCGGATGCGCCCCAGTTGGAAAAACTGGCCAACTGGTCGCCGTTGGTCGTGGCCGCCACCGAGATCAAATTACCGGCGTTATAGCCGGCCGGGTAATAGGGTGCCCTGTCAAGGCTCTTTCCGCTGTTGCCGGCCGCGGCCACCACCAGGGTCCCGCTCATCGATGCGCGGTTGATCGCTTCCAGGAGCCCCTGCGAATAAGCGCCGGTGCCGAAGCTGCAATTGATCACCGCCGCCCCGTGCGCGACCGCAAAGTCGATGGCCTCAATGACCCCGGCGACCGTCCCTTTGCCGGAGGCGTCGAGCGCCTTGAGCGGCATAAGGCTGGCCTGCCACATCACACCCGTGATGCCCGCGGCATTGTTGCCTTCGGCCGCGATGATGCCGGAGACCTGAGTGCCGTGGCCGTGGTCGTCGGCGACATCGTTGGTGTCGTTCACAAAATTCCAGCCCGCAACGTCGTCCACATAACCGTCCCCGTCATCGTCTTGGCTGGCCTCACCTTTGGCTTCGGCCTGATTGACCCAGAGGTTATGAACCAAGTCGCGATTACTTGAGTCGATGCCGGTGTCAATCACCGCGATCACAGTCCGGCGCGACCCGGTGGTCGTTTGCCAACCTGCCGCCGTACCAACATCTGCCCCTTTGATTCCCCCACGCTGCCCCGTGTTGGCGAGCGCCCACTGTTTCCTGAACTGTGGGTCGTTTGGTGTCACGGGTAGCGGGCGCGCCGTGCCGGCGGCTCTGGTGACGAAGTAGTTGGGCTCGGCCCACTCGATCACGGCATCGAGTTGCCGCAAGTCGGAGAGCGCGGTACTCAAGTCGAGGTGGTCTTTGAGCGTCAAGAGGGTGGCGCCGCTCCGCCCCCGCAACTCCTTGTGCGCTTGCCCAAAGCTCTCGATCACCTGGTCGCGCTGCTGACTCGGGACCTCAGGCCGAAATTTGACGATCAACTCACCTTCTTGGTGCGAGTGAGTAATTGGTTGAATGCTTGGCATACTAGGCGGTGCTGCAGGGGCTTCAGCCCTCACCCTGGCAATCGAAGTGATCGGCGAATAAGCGAGGCAGAGCGAGAGAAACCCGACGAACCAAACACGGAAAAGACGCGACGACGCAAAATAAGCGGTGCGGGACATGGCCAGTAGCTCCTTTGGGGTTGTGTCTGGCCGCCGTCGGAGCTAGGATACGTGCTGTCCAGGCAGTGCATCCTATGCTGCCGACGGCGGCAGAGGTTGTATTGTTCACGAGGCCCTGCTACCACCTGCAAGTGGTGGCAGGGCCTTTGATTTATCTCTCCGGGAAAAGCATGAAACAGGTTTTGTTGGGACGGCAGCAACCGACGCAGGAAGATGATGCGGCATGGGGGAGCCTCCCGCAAATGCTGGCTTAAGCCCTAGAGTCAGCACTCCCAAAGGCACAAGCCAGGACGCCAACCTAAAGAATGTAGCGGCTAAGGTAGTCCCAAGCGCAGGAGGTAGGCGGCAGCAATCATCAAGATAGTAGCGCTCAGTTGTCCTGCCGGGGCAACTCTTGCCGAACTATAGCTTGAAGATGAGAAGTAAACCCGTGATATCTTCAATAACTCAGGCTGAATACAAAATACCAAACCCGCGCGGAGTATAAGCTATGGTAAAAAAACACGTCAACGGGAAAATAATTAAAGTTATGGCACTGATGCAATAATTGTTGGTAAGGTGCTTCTACCAAGTCTTGGCTATGTCGTTTAAATTATTGAGGGCAGACCTTGATTCCGCCCCCACAAACATCAGGAATTGAGCCCAAAAAG
>Ga0070707_100000371_pt1 | contig 44319 bp, 50 predicted proteins | sample KBSK5502metaG_FD_65468 | JGI IMG/M metagenome (GOLD analysis project Ga0070707, IMG submission 65468) | Corn, switchgrass and miscanthus rhizosphere microbial communities from Kellogg Biological Station, Michigan, USA - KBS K5-50-2 metaG | ecosystem: Host-associated > Plants > Roots >... | reverse complement strand
TGTGAAGGGTGGGGCTAAACATCTTGATGAAGAAGGAGGCGGACATGGCCATTCACGGTTCACAGGGCAGTTTGAATGTTATCCGGCAGCCGAAGCTCAGGAAGGCATACGCGGTGCCTCGATTCCGGGTGATGCTCGTGCGCGACAACCGGGCCCAAGTACCTTCCTCTCCCATCCGAGATTCGGTCAGTGGCGCCGCGATGCTGCGACCGCTCTTTGCGGGACTGGACCGGGAACAATTCGTGGTCTGCGGACTGGATGCCAAGCACGGCATCATCGGGGTCAACGTCGTCTCGATCGGCTCTCTGACCTTGGCCATTGTGCATCCGCGCGAGGTGTTCAAACCACTGATTCTCATGAATGCCGCCGCGTGGATTTGTGCGCACAATCATCCGTCCGGCGACACCACACCGAGCCCGGAAGATCTCGTGCTCACCAGCCGACTCCGGCAGGGAGCGGATCTCCTCGGCATTCCCTTACTGGACCATCTCGTCCTCGCTGACGAGCGCTGCTACAGTTTCGCCGATCAGGGTTGGCCCGGTGGGTGAGGGCTTAGGTCCGTGTCAACCGGAGGATCCAGATCACCGCGGACGCCGTGAGCGCGATCCCGATCACCGCCGTGCCCCACCCAATGATATCCCCCGCGAGCGCTTGGCCTAATTGCTGCAGATCTGTGGCGACCGTCGCAAGTACCATCGGTCATCCCCTTCCCCAAGGAAAGACGGCAGCCCGTGCACAGACTGCCGTCCCACCACCCCGATTAATGGACCAACGACTTCACGCGCTTGTACGCGAAAATCGTCAACGCCACCCCAATGAACACCACGCCCCACGCTACGATGTCACTCTTGACGCTCGTGATCGTGGTCGTCGTCGCGGCATCCACGGGGAACACCTGCGCCATAGCCGACTGCGCCATGAGCAGTAATCCGAGCACGGCCACACTTAGTTTCTTCCACATCTGTCCTCACCCCCTCTCACTCCGTACTCCCGAGCAACAACTTCACGATCACCCCGACCGCAAAGCCTCCCAGGAAAAACGCGCCCGCCCAGTACACCACGGCATCGATGGCCGCTTGATCCATGACTCCCCCCTATCGCAGGTCCGGTGGCGTCGCCAGCAAACCAGGATGGAGGCCGGTATAGACGTCAGGCATGGGCCCCTGGTTCGGATTCTCCGGTGGCACGTAGGGAAGGATGGGTCTGACCTCCTGCACACGCTCAGGCGCAATTCCCCCATACTGCACACCCGTTCCGGAAATCTCACGAACCCCCCGCACCATCTTCGACCGCACCGTCCCACCAGACTCAGCCGCGATTTCATCCTCAGACATGAGGCGCCCATCTTGTGCGACCCAGACCCAGACCTCTTGTCCCTCACGCTCAAGCGTCATCCCGCCCTGAATGCGCACAGGAAACACCATAGGCGCAGGCTCCACAACCGCGAGAGTGGCCCTCCGATCGACAGGCAGCGGTGGAGGAGGCAGAACGATTGCGGCTTGTCCTTTCGGCAGCTCGGCAGAGAGCCACTTCCCCGACGAGAAGAACCACACCGACAGCACCAACCCCACCAGCCCAATCATGATCATAGGACTTTTCAAGATGCTCCCCCCTCTTGCCGTTTCTCGAATCGCTCCCGATGCATAACTGGAATAATAGGCATACACCTTCGAGGAATATTTCCCGGTGAACATGCGGATCACTTCCGTTTCTTCGGGATTGCCGCGCACCTGAGCCTGATACCGATTTTTGAGGCCGAACCGATCCAGACGACGAAACTTGGTCGTAGACTCCACGAGCCGATTCACCCCGAGCGTGAGCTGGCCAAATTGCTGACACATCAAGACCACATCGACGCCCCGATGCCGATGGGTTTCTAGCCACCGCAACACCTCAGGATCGACCTTTTCCCTCGACCTGAATGCGGTTTGCACTTCATCGATAAAGACCGCCGATCCTGGCTCGACTGTAAGCAGCCCGCTCCTGACCTCCTCGACCGAATGCCAGAGCGTAATCTGTTTCTCAAGATCAGCGAGCGCAACCCCCTCGAAATGCGCCAAGCGATCCAGGTAGAAGCCGTCCACGTACACATAGACGCGACGACCAGCCCGCACCCACTTGAGCAGCCGTTCCGACACCGCATAGTAGGATTTCCCTGACCCTGGCACGCCCTCGAATAACTCAATCATCGAGGAGACTTTCACCATGTCTCAGCCGCGCCTTCACCGTAGGCAAGGCATCTCGCCCGAGAGCACGAAACGCCACGAGCACTTCCGAATCATCCCCTTCAAGCAGAATCATGAACAGCACGGACTGTCGAATGTACGCTGAGACCGACAATCCAGCGCGAGCTGCCGCCGTTTTAGTCAACTCCACTTCAGACTTCGAAGCCCGATACACGCAGTGACACGAGCGGTTTAACAGATCACGTGCCATCTAGGAGCCCCACCGAACAAACGGAACCGACTGAAGCAGGAAACGAACGCCCATCGCACCCGCAACAATGGCAATCGCTTGTGAGCAGCCCGTTACACCGAGCACCCACGCATACTGGTCGGCAATAGGAGAGACAAGAAGCCCACCCGTGCCAACACCCGCTACAATCGCATCACCAGGAGAGAGCAACGAGTCCCACCCACGCAGCCAGACATCGTGAAACGACGCAATCATGTCCTGCAAAAAACAATAAATCATGTTGAGAATCGCGGTCATTGTGACCCCACAAAGACAATGCGATACGCGACAAACGAGGCAATCGCGATAATGATGGTGCGAATCGCCGCGAACATGCCCGACCACGGCGAGAAGTCGAGTGTATAGGTGCCCAACAGCGTTGACGTGAGTGTATAGGTTGGGATGGCCGTCGGCCAGGTCAGGTTTTTGAGCAGGTTCAACGCCGAGAGCAGACCCGTGCCCTGCCAGAGGTTCATATGGTCCTGAAGAATGGTCCCAAAGGTCCGCGTTTCATGATTCCCCGCATTACAGGACATCGGCCCAGGTGTGTCCGTGTCCGTTGACGTGGATACCGTCGTCACCGAGCCATCTGGATTGGTGGTGGTGGTCGTGGTCTTGGTACTGGTTCCCGTCGTGGCTGTCGGCGCAGGCGTCACCGTCGTCACCGTGCCAGTCGGAGCCGGCGCATTCGGATTGACCACCAAGTCCGTTGGTTGCACACTCGACGCCGGTACAACAGATGTCGGCAGACCCGTTGATTGCACTGGGTTCGACACCGTGTTATCCGCGGGGGTTGGCGTACCCTGGGCCCCAACCGGCACCGTGTTCGATTCGATAGAGTTCGGATCAGCAGCCGGAAGATTGCCGATGTACGTCGACACCTGAGCCGATGTCGCCGGAGTTCCCGCCGCCTGGACCGCATGCGGACCGCTCGCAGTTGCGCCCTTCGTACACGCGAGGAAATACCCAGACACTGGAGGATTCGTGTTCGAAATCGACACGACACAGGAGTACCCCGCCGAAGTCAACAGGCTGAACCCTTGTCCATACGCGGTACAATCACCCGACTGCGCACTATTGCAGAGGATCACATACTCCGTACCACTCGACACAAAGGAATTCACCAGAGGTTTCGGCAGCGTCACCCCAGGAATCGACCAGGTCCCAGGCGTACCGGCAGCCGCTTTGATGGCCGCAGTCTGCGTCGCGTTGTAATACAACATCGCCAGGGTCATGCCCGCCACGATGCCCAGCGCAGGCCAGCCCACAGAACCCGCCACCATCCGCACCGCCATCGAGCCGCTGGCCGAACTCACGAGCGGCGCAATCGATGCCAGCGTCGCCGACCGTTGGGCGGAGATCATGGCCGCAGTCGCGGCAGAACTCGCCACCCTGACATACCCCGTGTAGGACGACGAGACTTGGAAGGAATAGGCAGGAAGCACCACCAAGGTGTAGGACAAGATTTCGACCAACCCCAGATAGAGGGCGAGCATTAGGTTTTTCCGCATAGCACCCCCACCACAAAACACACCACGAACAGGGCCGCAAACGACAATTGCTGAGAGACTGTGAGTACGGTCCAGACCATGTCCTCTTCCGACGCTCCTTGCGAACTCACCGTTGAAGCAGCAGGCCGGAGAGGAAGGCCAGAAGCAGGACCATCAGCATGGTGCTCGTCAGGTCCACTGGCCTTCCCCCGTCCCATGCCTTACTTCAAAATCTCCAGCGCGACCAGGTCAAAGAACACCTTGCCGGTTTGCTCGAACTTCCGAATCTCCACCGACGCCCGCGCCTGCTTGCCTTCCGACTGTTTACAGACCTCGATCAGGGCGTGATGCTCCTCTGGAATGTTCAGGCGCAAGTTCCCCGGATCTTTGCCCTTCACATAGAGATCCATCGACCGATAGACCCGGTTCTCCTTCCCCTTGCGTTCGACATATCCCTGCACGCTGCCTTCGGCTTTCACCATCATGATGCGGTCCTCCTGGTTGAGATGAGGGATCAGAGAGATTTCTGACCCAGTGGCCCCGGCCTATTGACCGGGTCTTTGGTAGAAACGTAAATTCCGACTCACAGTCCCGGCAGGTCAGGATTAATGCGCCATTGATCCACCGACAGCCGCAGCCTCTCGCGCCACAGCCTGGACACATGCGTTTCCACTCCTTAGACGGGACGGAGGACATAGGGTCGCTGGTTCCTTCCCTCATGCAGCATCGCGAGGTGCTTGGCTTTCCATTTTTTCGACCCCGCGTAAATCAACTGTTGGAGAAAGGATTCCCCACGATGAAAGTAGGCCAGGGCCAGCATCGCGCTGATGGACTGGCCCAGCCACTGGCACACCTCATCGAGCGTCTGCTGGACCTTCTCCACGACGAGGCGGCAGCGGGTGAAGCCTTCGGTCAACGAGGCCCACCACGCGAGCAGCGGCGCTCGGTACTTCTCCCAGGGCTCGGCGTCTCGGGTGGTCTCACGGAAATCCACGTAGGAGCGGAGCACACCGACGAGGAATTCACGCCAATCCTCTGGCGGCAGCGTGAGCAAAGCTTTGGCGCAGGCTTGCGCCCGGTCTTTTTTGAGTTCGAGTTCCCACCGGACGCCATAGTCCTTCGCCTCTTCACGGCCTTTCTGTTCGAGCTCCAGTCGTTTGTCGTAGACGCGCAACATGGTTTGGCTCTCCCGACTCCCGAAATAGAGCGTGTCTCCCGTCGATGTGCCGGAGCGCAACGAGGACCCGGCAATGACCTGGAACTTCTGCGACCGGGTGACGGCCTGTCCGGCGTCGACGGCCTGTTTGATCTGTGCGATGGAGACCCCCGCTACCCGATCATCCAGTGCCACATCCATCCGGGTCACGTGGCCTCCACGGGCAAAGATCCAGGCCAGGACGCGACGGATTTTCGATTCCTCCCAGGTGGACACGATGCCCGCAGAGAGATCGACGTGGACTTCTTTCGGCTTGCGAGGGGCACCAGTCCCGAGTTTGCCCATGCCGTGACGGCCTTGGTTGGTGAGCCAGCAGGTGGGATAGCCACGAAAGCCCGTCGTCGTCGCGAACCACTCTCCTCCGACCACGAGACGGATCTCCTCGACTGTGGCTAGAGGAACGGTGAACGCGAGCCAATCAAGCGTTTCTGTAAAGGTGCGGTCATCCATGAATGGTCCTCTCACTCCTCTGCTATACAAGCCCCCGTTTTACCGAACGGGGGCGTTTGGCTGGGCGCGCCGCCGGCAGGCGCCGGCGATCGCGCGTTGCTGTCCCACTCTCTCGTGTCACGGTCAGATCGAGCCCATCCCGGCGCATCGCGCTCCGCACTTTTTTCAGATCGAAGAAATACAGCTTACAGAGACGTTCATACGGGATGCGTTGGCTGCGGTACGCCCGACGGATTGTCGTAATGTGCACATCAAGGGCGGTTGCTAATTCTTTTGCTGTGAGTAACATCCGTCGTTTCGCTCCTTTCAAAAAGCACCGATCGTCGGTGCTGAACGTACGCGAGACATCTCGCGCTGGGAACTAGGCTTATGCATGCTTAAGTGTGCTTAAGGATGCTTTAGGGTGCTCAAGGGAGCAGGGCTATACAGCGGCAGGATGTGAAATTAGCGCACGAAGATAGGAAAACGAAATAGTACGAAAGAAGGGCGACCAGGTGTCCAACAGGCTATCGACCATGCAGAGTGGAAGAAATTATGTGAAAAAGCGTTCTCTCCATGCCAATCCCAGTAGGATTGAACCCGAGGGAAAAGGATGAATGGTTCCATTTCCAAGCAAGTCCGCTCTGAGCAAGGGTGCTTTCTCTGAGGAAACGGGGTATTCTTCCGTCCAATCATACGTTCCGCGAGCGCTAAGGCCGACCGCGTATCGATAGGGAATGATTACCGCCCGAAAGGATTAAATGAAAAATATCGTTTCTCTCGATGACCTCATTGCCAAGAAGGCGGTGGAATATGCAGACCAGATCAAAGCTGCGGCCGCAATGGCACACAATGAGGAGGAAATCCGGATTGAATCAGAGAAACAGCTTGCCTTTATCCAGAAAGAAGCGGGCATCAAATTGGAGGGCAAACACGAGTTTACTGTCGCAAGCGGTCGCGTCGATTCGGTCTACGATCGTGTCATCATCGAATACAAGAATCCCAGCAGCGCAGGCGCGCGCATCGGTCCTAACGCTGACTCTCCAGGCAGCAAGAAAGTCGTCGAACAGATAAAGAAACGCTTCTACGACATGCGCACCCAGCACGGCCAGGCGCTCAATACCCTCTTCGGTGTGGGTCTGGACGGTAACCGCTTCATCTTCGTTCGCTTCCGAGACAACAAGTGGAACATCCAGGAACCAGTTGAAGTTAACAAACATTCGGCCGAACGGTTCCTCTGGGCCCTGTTCAACCTTGGCACGAAGGGCAAGCCGTTCTCACCGGAATATCTGGCAGGCGACTTTGGTTCAGACGCGCCGCTCGCACGTGAAGGCATTCACGCTCTGTACAAGACGATCGCCGCCACCGACAACCCAAAGGCCCAGACCTTCTTCAGCCAATGGAAAATCCTGTTCGGAGAAGTGTGTGGCTACGACGTGGATAATCCCTCGGACAAGATCAAGAAGCTGGCTGAGTTCTACGGCGTAGGCGGCAAATCACCGAAATCTGCCGAGTTGCTTTTTGCCGTTCACACCTATTACGCGCTGTTTATGAAACTGATGGCTTCGGAGATCGTCGCCTTCTTTCACAAGCTCCCTACTCCGCTCCAGAAAATGATGGCATCTACCACCAGCAACAAGCTTAAGAGCGAGATGGAAGACCTCGAAGCAGGCAGCATCTTCCATCACCTCAACATCACCAACTTCCTCGAAGGCGACCTGTTCGCCTGGTACATCTCCGTCTGGTCCGAGCCGATTGATAAGCTAGTGCGTGATATGGTTGCGCGGTTGGACAATTACAACCCTGGCACCCTCTCCGAGGACCCAGCCAGCAGCCGCGATCTTCTCAAAAAACTCTACCAGCAACTTTTCCCCAAAAGCGTCCGCCACGATCTCGGCGAATATTACACGCCCGACTGGCTCGCCGAACACGTCCTCAATGAGCTCGGCTATGTCGGAGATCCAGACAAACGCCTGCTCGACCCAGCCTGCGGTTCGGGCACATTCCTTGTCATGGCGATTAATCGAATCCGCAAATGGTACGACGAAAACAGAGAAAGGTGTAAATTCGATGAGGGCGATCTCTGTCGGAAAATCTTAGACAACATAATCGGTTTCGACCTCAACCCACTGGCCGTGATGGCTTCTCGGACTAACTACCTCATAGCCATCCGTGACCTTATCGGCCGTGTTGATAGAATTGAGATTCCCGTTTACCTCTGCGATTCGATCATGACGCCTTCAGAATACGGAGACCTTTTCACGGGTGGGCATGGAATTGTAAAGGAACTCAAGACCGCAGCAGCACGATTCATGATCCCAACAGAGATCGCCACCAAGCGCGACGACGTGGCGAAGTACGCTGAGCAGTTAGAGTTCTGTGTCAAGAACGGCTACTCCCCCAAAGATTTCATCCAGCGTTGCCAAGATGAGGGCCTACTAATCACGACTAAGTCATTACATACAGACCTTTATTGCGAACTAGTCAAGCTTGATAAGGCCAATAAGAATGGAGTCTGGGCTCGGATCATCAAAAATGCTTTTGCGCCATTGTTCATTGGCCAAGTCGATTACGTCGCAGGCAATCCGCCCTGGGTGCGATGGAGTTATCTACCTTCGGCCTACCGGGAAGACACAGCACACCTCTGGAAAACCTACGGCCTTTTCACAAAGCGAGGGATCGAATCGAGAATGGGTACAGCCGAACTAGACCTTTCGATGCTTTTCACCTACGCAAGCGCCGACGTTTTTCTTAAGTCAACCAACTCAAAGCTTGGTTTCGTAATCACAAAGGAAGTTTTTAAGAATAAAGGGGCTGCGGAAGGATTTCGCCGATTCTTCGTGCCCGAGAGAAATCTTAGCCTTTGTCCCTACCGAGCGGATGACCTGTCTTTACTCAAGCCGTTTGAGGCTGCAAACAAGACAAGTTGCATCTTTCTGAAGAAGGGCGAGAAGCCGAAGTATCCTGTCCCATATTTTGTTTGGAGCAAAAAACCGACAGCCAATGTTCCTGAGAATGAAATGACATTGGAGGAAGCTCAAGCGCATCTTACACAGACAGAGCAAATCGCCAATCCAGTCGGTGAGGCTGGATCAGCTTGGCAAACGATGCCAATAGCATCATATCCGAGTTTGGAAAAATTGGCGGGCGAATCGGCATACAAGGCACGAATAGGAGCGCGCGTAGAGCCCTACGGCGTCTATTGGGTAGAGATCGTTGATGCATCGAACCCTGCCAAGCCTCTCATTGTAAATCTTCCCGAGTATGGGAAATCCGCCATCGAGAAGATTTCACCTCGCGCCATTGAACCTGATTTCTTGTTTCCTGTTCTAAGAGGGAGAGACATTAAACGTTGGACATTCGAACAAAACGTCTGGGCCTTTATATTGAACAAAAGCACGAAGCGGGAGCATTGGGTCGAGGAGAAAACAATGCGGCGAACATGGCCTCTAACATTTTCGTACTTCAACCTCTTTCGGGACATTCTTCTCGGCCGTCCAAACTACTGGAAATTCTTTGGGCACACTCAACAATCTTCGGTGCCCTTGAAAGCTGAATCAGACCAAAATCATGTGAGGCTGAAATCGAGAGAAGGAAAGCAATTTACCTATGAAATTTCAGAAGCCCCTTTCTACTCGATGTTCAACATTGGCCCTTACACTTTTGCTCGATTTCGCGTTTGCTGGTCACGGATGAGTAACTCAATCAAAGCGAGTGTTGTCTCCGAGATCAATACATGCCTCGGCGCCAAACAAATAATCCCGACTGACACAGCCACGATTGTTTCTTTTGATACAGAGGAAGAGGCCCACTTTTTTTGTGCCGTAGTGAATTCGTTCTTGTTTGGCTGTTGTGTCCAATCATTTTCATCTGCGGGGCGAGGTTTCGGTTCGGCAGGTATTCTCAAGCGCATTCGAATCGACCGCTTTTCGCGGAAAGATCCAACTCACTTGGCGCTTGCTAACATGTCTAAAGCGTGTCACGAACTTACGCAGGATAAGAAAGAACCTCTTTTGGCAAAACGAGAAATCGAGCTGGATGAGCTCACCGCAACGCTTTGGGACGTGCCCAAAGATGAAGTGGAAAAACTGCGAAAGCGTTCCCGAGATAGCAATGCTCCGCGTTGACTACATCGATAACTTTGAAACCAAGGCTCTTGATGCCATCCGTGATCTTTCGGCCAATGCCGAGCGCATAGATATCGCTGTCGCTTTTCTGTCCTATCGCGGCTGGATGGAACTGAAGCCAGGTCTGACGGCGGCGGTTGAACGGGGTGGTCAGCTTCGCATGATCGTGCGACGCGATGTTCGGCAGAACAGTCCCGAAGCGGTTGAGGAGCTACTCCATCTCGACAACACTCAAGTTGCCTTCGGGCTGGAGGACACGGCCTTTCACCCCAAGGATTACCAATTTCGAGCGGGCAGAAAGTTGACCGTCCTCACCTCGTCGGCTAACGCGACCTATCACGGTCTTACGCACAACGATGAAGGTGGTGCGATCGTTACGCATCCAGACATTACCGACGATATGGCGGCGCAGAAAGCCATCGCCATCTTTGAGCGACGATGGCAGAACGCCTTGATTGTAGATGAACAGGCTTTGGCTGCCTTTAAAGAAGCAGTCGGAGCCCCCAATCACGCCGATGGCGACCTGGTCCGCAGCATCAACGAGCTTTATAAGGGCTATGGGATCGGGCGGATTCAAAAGGTGCGCGGGGCGCAAGCGAAGGTAGAGTTCAATCCTTCTGTATTCATGCAGCCTCCGTACCGCTCGGAAAACAAGATTCTCCAATTAGCCGAGCTTGAACTGGTTGATTCTCCACTCGACCGGGCCTCTAGGGGACAGTGGGACCAGGCGTGGCGATTTGAACTGAAGATGCTGGCTGCTAGATTTTTAACGGGCAATAAGGGCGGTCAGCTCTTAAATGCACGAACAGAGATTCTCCCCCACCAGATATTTGCTGCCCAGCGCGTTGTTGTTAGCCCTCGTCGTCGGTTTTTACTTGCGGATGAAGTCGGCCTCGGTAAGACGATTGAGGCCGGGATGATCTGGCAGGCTCTGGCGCAACGTGGTCAGGCCAAGCGGACGCTCATTATTACCCCCGCAGGTCTGACGACGCAGTGGCAGGAAGAGATGCAGGACAAATTCGGACAGACGTTCGAAGTCTTTGGCCGAGACTTTTGGTCAGTCAACCCGCGCATCTGGGACCTCAAAGCCACCGCTATTGCATCGCTCGACACTCTCAAGCGGGCCGAACATAAACGAATGCTCCTTGAGAACCGCAAATGGGATTTGATCATTTTCGACGAAGCGCACCGTCTGAGCGCAATGGACTACGGATCGGGCAAAACAGATAAGACCCAGAACTACCGCCTGGCGGAGGAAATCCGACACAAGCATTACTGTGAGGCGCTCCTTCTGCTGACTGCCACACCACACCAAGGGGAAGAAAACCATAGCCGATTTAAGAACCTCCTGGGGTTATTGGAAGACGACGTTGACTTTAGCGGGTTGGAGGATACTGGCCTGTTTTCCGCCAGTGGCAAGCGTTTCACTGAATTGGTGATCCGCACCCCAAAGAAGGATGTGACCGACGCTCATGGACAAAAGGTTTTCAAGGGCAGACAAACACACCGAATGCCATTCAAGATGTACGACGATGAGGCTCGTTTTTATAAAGCGGTCGCGGCATATATTCGGGACGGTTACCAGATGCTGGAGCGAGTGAATGACCCGAGTCGCCGGCGCGCCGCGGGATTCCTGCTTACAACATTCCAGAAGCTGAACGCAAGCTCCACAATGGCGATCAAGGCGGCTCTATCAACACGCGTGGACCGACTGAAACGTGAAATGCAGAACCTGCCTGAGCAAGCCGAAGAGACAGATGAGGCTTTCTATGACGAGCGCTATGCGGGTGAGCACGAGGAGCGCGAAGTTCTCAAGGATGATCGGGAGATAATCCAAGGCGAAGTCGACACACTCGAAAAGCTGATCGCAATCAAAGTAAAGCGTGACCACAGACTCGATGAACTTCTTCGCATGACAGATCACATCGCCCAAGAAAGTCCGAGGGGCGACCAAGAGAAGGTTTTGATTTTCACTGAGTACCGCCAGACGCAACACTACTTGGTCGAAGAATTGGAGAAGAAGTATGGCAAAGGATCGGTAGTAGTCATCCATGGCGGCATGAAGCTCGAACGACTTGGAGAGGCTGAACAGAGCACTGATGCGATTTGGGCACCCTTCGCCAGAGACGGGGCGATGGTGGCCCCCACGACCAAACGGACAAGCCAGCGGTTGTTCCGTGATCATGAGCAGGTTCGGTTTCTTGTGTCAACCGAGGCGGGTGGCGAAGGGATCAACCTTCAATTTTGTCACATATGTGTGAACTATGATCTGCCGTGGAATCCGATGCGGGTAGAACAGCGTGTCGGCCGAGTCTATCGGTATGGACAGGACAAGGTGGTACAGACATACAATTTCTTTAACAAGGGAACGATCGAAGACCTCGTTCAGTCCTACTTTGAGAACCGTTTGGAGCGGGCCGCCGAAGCAATCGCGAAGGTGACAGGAGAGGATCCGGAGGAAATCAAAGGAACACTCAATGGCCAACTCGAAAGCGAGATCGATCCGACCAAGATATATCAACGAGCAATGGTCGAGGGAGATCTCAATAGGCAGACACAGAGGGAGATCGCTGAGGCCGTAGAACGAGCCAAACGAGCTTATGAAATCGCCACGCAAAGTCTGTTCCGCGATGTTTCAAGCTACTCATTCGACAACTATTGCAGAGAACTTGCTTCTGATCTGACATTATCTGACTTGCAGAGATTCTCAGAACAGTTCCTCGCTAAACATCACCGGCAACTACAACGCAAAGGACAGTTCTTTGACTTTTTGGTTCCTGACGTTCTCAAGCGTTTTGGACTGGATGAACGATACACAGCTACAACCTTTGATCGTGAATTGGCCATCAAGCGCACGGACGCCCAATTTCTTGCACTCGGTCACCCATTTGTGGATGCAATGTTGTCCTATGTCGGGTCATACGATTTCGGAGGCCTGACATCAATGAGAAATATAACACTCCCTGATCTAGCTGGTCGCTCTGGGTTTCTTTTTGTCTTCATCATACGCAAACGGATTACCAGGGAAGATGGAGACGAATGCTTCTTCAATTTTGAGCCGGTATTCGTCAGGGCTGATGGCCAATTAGATGAAGAGGCTTTGTGGCCGGCCGTCACGCTTTCAGCTACAGATGGCCAGACAGATGGTTCGGAACCGTCAAATCCGACAATCGCGTTCCATGCTGCAAAGAAGCATCTAGAGCAGACGGCCAGCATTTGGGATTGGACGGACGATGTAGAATTTCTTGGATTGAGCTGGGTTCAATTCAACTAGAGGGATAGGGCTCTTAATATTTTCACCGCAAACTCTTCCTCGCCAAACTATCGGTCTAATCAACTATAAGGAATAATCAGAAATTCCAGAGCTGAAGCGAGGATTTGAGGGTGAACTAAAATGGAAGTTTGAAGAGACGGGAGGAAGGTCACCTAGACCTATCAACTCTTCGTCTTGGGCCAAAGACTCTTCTTCGATTGTTCCTCGTAAGACCCTCCGGCGTTTGCACTCGTGTCATCGTCTACGGGAGGATTTCGGTTTTCATCGAAGTATTTGTCTTTAACCAACCTATCGTGAAGTTTGCCAGCCTCGATTTGCTTCTTGGACCATCGGTAAGCCCATTTGACCCTATTGCGTTTTATCCAGTAGTGGGACTGACATTTGAACCCCCAATTGCCAATCGAAGGGTAAAGGGAAATGGACTGGCCATCGAAAGTTAACTCCCAGTCCGTGGGGGAGAGGGGAGTGACAACTTCGTTGCCACACCCACAGCAACATTTGTGCGTTACAGTACCAAAAGCGATGGAAACGTATACGGTTCCATCCTCTAATTTCTCTGGGATGTATTCGACAAATTCGTGCTTGAGGATTATTTCTCGCTGCATAATTGATCTTCGCTCAGCAGCATGTTGCTGTTTATAGTGTAAGTACTATGGTGCTCATTCTCAAAATCCAGATAGAAACCACATAGTTTTTTCCACTTTATCACAGCCATGGCAGCGTTAAGGGCATTGAGTTCGGCAATCTGGATGTTGCGATCGTAATCATCGTTGCCTATCGCGTCTGCCAGTGAGACTCTTTTCCTGAAATGCTCGCGCTGGTTAGGGGTACTGGTCGTGACTCTCAGGGTCCCGCGCAGTGAGTCATCAACTAGGTCTATCCCCATACCCACGTCGACGAACGTGATGCCAAAAGTTTCCAAGCTCTCGACGATGATCCTTTTTGCTTCGCCGGTGTCGATACAGAGGAACACAAAATCCATTTCGCGCAGCTGATCGGTGTTCGAAGCGTCGATATGACAGTCGTGGGCGACTATGCCTCGACGCATCCTGGAGTACAAATCCTTAAAGTAAGCCACCTTCTTCGGCGCTGTCCCGAAATGATCTGACGAAGGAGCGCCCGGTGCCCTAAAGGCATTATGCTGTAAGAACTCGTCTCGGTCGAACAGATGGATCTCCTTGACGTGGGTCTTGGCGACGAAATCCAACACATAAGATCCTGTACCACCTAATCCAACGATCGCAATTTTGTACGGCTCCAACTTTTTTGAAATCATATTGATCTCGGCTCTGCTTGAAGCTGTATCGAGGTAGAGGAAGACCGAGTCTTCCTCCTCGGACTCGATGAGAGGGAATGTTTGCGCAGTAGCGCTGGGATCGATCCTTTGGGCGGGACCAGCAATGATCGCGACGTAGGTCTTTACTTTTTCGTAGTAGTCTTTGTAGGCGCCACTTAGTGGTTTAGCCGAGAATGAGTGGTCAACTACGAGATCCTGGGCAAGTTCCTGGCGGCTGCTGCTATGCTCGATCTTGGAGAGCTTCGATCCATCCTGGTTGCAGGGATGATCGCCGATAAAATACGCCACATGCGTGCTAGGCGCCGTCGTCACATCACCGAGGGCCAGGGTCAGCTCTAAAACGAGCGTGCCTAACTTAACCTGTCTCTCGGCGTTCACATATGGAACGGGCTTGACCAGCAGATAGCGAGAGACAATTTCGATGCCATGGCCTTCGTCCCGCAGTCGCTTGAGGTCTAAGCTACGACTTATTAGTTGGTGTGACATCAATGATCATTCCTTCCTTAATTTTGACTGTCTCTCCTTCCACCAGGGTTCCTTCAGGCTTGTTGCCCTCGCCTCTTTTATACGTAACGGCGAACACAATATTCGGTCCTGTCGGGGGGCTGTCGTCGTAGGCCAAGTTGACAATGTCGGTATACGACAGTTCCTTTCCTGCCACCTCTTTCTTGCGTCCATTCACAATGATTGTGATTTTTTTCTCGTGACCATGATCTTCGCTCATGTGGACCTCCAAATATTAAATTATTGATGGTTAAATACCTCATCGCAAATATCTGATGCCTCACAGCTCCCAAGTTCTCTCCATGCCCAGCCCTCCTTTCTGTTGTAGGGTCAATCAAGGCCACTGAGTTGGAGGTTTACGTGTAAGCTTACGGTGCGTACGCATAGAGCAAAAAAAATCACAACCACATTTGACCAGTGCTATCGTGGGGAAACAGAACCTCCAGTCGAATTCGTGAGACCACAAGGTTAACGTCAAACAATTGTGATAGCAGGACCGTCGCCTCATCTTTGGAAAAACGATTGACGGATACTGTTCCCAACGAACCATTGAGTATCAGATATTTTTTCAATGCATTGATCACCAGGTCTCTCGGCATGAGAAGCGCGCCGATAACCCGATTGGCCTGAAATTCCCACCACTCACCGCTGTACCGTTGTTTTGCAGTCTCCACTCCTCTTGCTCGGCAGAGTACCTTTGGTCCGACGGGATCAGTCAGATCTCCAAACAGTTTTTCCTGCGCGCTATCAACAAACATGAATGCATGAAGAAGTCCGTGTCCCGCCTCATGAGCAAGGGTGGTCCGGATTTGACGAGCAGCCACATCAGTTCCTTCTTCATCAAGTGATCGGGCGACAATAATACGCGCCACTCCCTTCGATCCAAACTGCGTCATGCCCAAAATCCCATCTCCAAGGTCCTCGTATTCCGCACTGATACCGAACTTCTTTTCGATAAATCTATCAATGCGGATTGGTTCAGGATTGAGAGGGAGAAGATCTGCAGCGATTAATTCGTCCATGCAAATCGTTTCGATTTCCTGGTCAGAAAAGTATGGGCGCTCCGGAAAGGGGCCAACGGAGGTGGGAATGTATTTCACGGTTCTGCCTCGCGCGGCGGTTTCGTATTGGCGAGCCTCAGAATATCCTCTGCTGATATTTTCTTGTGAGCTAGTTTTCTCAAGGCAAATCCAAAGGCAGGCTCTAGCTCTGTAAGCTTCTTCAGTTCCTCTATCGGCACTCTAGAGTCGTAAGTCTTAAGCTTTTCAATTGGCTCCCCTAGCAACGTGGAAATTTTCTCAAGGAGGTTCTCGGAAGGATACCTGCGCCCAAGCTCAATGTCAGATATATGAGCTGCAGAATGTTCAAGCTTCTTTGCAAATTCTCGCAACGAAATATCCTTCTTATTTCTCAGCTCTCGTATTCTGTCTCCCAGCGACGTGCTCATAGCACCGTAAGCTTACACTGCCATGATTTTCATTGTCAAGGCCCCTATCTGCTTCGCCTTTCTTCAGTCCCAACTGCGTCATGTAACTCGTTAGGGCATTGGCTAAGTTTCGCCGTTGCACCACGATGGTCTGGAGCCAACAAAGAATGGATTGCCGCACACGCCATTGAAGCGCTGGCCCGCTTCAATGGGAAACCTCCGGCCTCCTGGAGCTTTGAATTGACCCGATTGTGGCAAGAGCATACACTCGGGGCGGGTTCTACCCCGTTATCACGGACGGTTGAGTTAAGCGTTGCTGCTGCATCTCCAGTCTTCGTCGCTGCCGCGGATTGTGACACCGTTCGATGTAATCGAAGATATCCGCTCTGGCCTCAGCTCTTGTCTAGTAGCGTTGCCGGTTCACCCGTTCCCGTTTGAGCACACCAAAGAAGCTCTCCGCGGCGGCGTTGTCGGCGCAGCTGCCCACCGCACTCATGCTGCAGGTCACCTGGTGCGCCGCTAGAAACCGTTGGTATTCCTCGGAGGTAAACTGACAACCCGGATCCGAGTGCAGAATGACCGAGGTGTGGGCCGGTCGCTGCCACAACGCCATGAGCACGGCTTGGACCACCAGCTGACGGTCCTGACATGCACTCATCGACCAACCCACCACAAGACCCGAATATAAGTTGAGTACGACACAGAGGTAGAGCCAGTGTTCGGCCGTGCGAATGTAAGTGATATCCGTCACCCACTTGGTGTTGGGCGCAGTCGCAGTGAAGTCCCGCTCCAGATGATTGTGGGTCCCATGAGGACGGACCCCGGAGGGTTTCTTCTGCCACCGCTGTCGCTGGGGCAAGCCGTATAAGCCCGCCCGACGCATGAGGCACGCCACCCGATGGCGGCCACACCGCTCCCCGGCGTAGCGCAGATCTTCCCAGATGCGCGGACTGCCCACGACGCCATCCTGGTCCGCATGCAGCGCCCGAATCCCCGCCAGTAACCGGGCGTTCTCCTGAGTGCGCGCACTCGGCGACCGAGTCACCCAGCCATAATAGCCACTGGGCGAGACCCGCAAACATCGGCACATCATCCGGATGGGAAACGCGGTGCGGCATCGTTGGATCATTCGATACTTCATCGCAACGCTCTCGCGAAGAACGCTGCCGCTTCTCGCAAAAAATCCCGCTCCTTGGTCACCCGGGCCAACTCTCGACGCAGGAGGCCCAGCTCCTCATCACGCGGTCGGCCTTGACCCCGAAACGTCTGGTCCGGCTCTTGGCGCAACTTCCGACGCCAGCGCCCCAGGACATTTGCCCCAACCCCCAGCTCCGCGGCGATCTGGCTTACGCTCACGCCTGGGGACTGCAGCATCGCCACCGCCTCTCGCTTATACTCGGCTGAAAACCTCCGCCTCTGTGCCATGACACCCCTCCTGGCCCATTATGGGCCTTACGTCAGGTGTCCGTAAAATCGGGGCAGAACCCGTCAAGGTCGTCGTCGTGTTGTGCGCGATAGTTTTGGGCATCGACTCCCCCGCCCGTCCATCTGGTAATTCTTGCGATGTCGGCTAGGATCCCGATTGAGCGTTTGTCCAGAGGCTTCTCGCTGTGGGGTGAAGCAAGCTTTTTATCCATATTTTGCACGCTCGTAATCAGTGCTACCGGTGCTGAAAGGGCAATGAAGGCTAGACTGCATAACTTAGTGTGTCAAGACTAAGCTATTGGCTAATTTCCGTCCTAAATCTATAGTGTCAGTACACGGACGGAAATCTCATCCTGAGAGGCACAATCATGCCCATTCAAACGGGTTCCCCTCATAATAAGATTGAGAAGGACAACGTTTGACTCAAGCGAACGGCTTCCAATTAGGCTCTCATGGTGACGGATACCTAGAGAGGCACATCAGCCTGCAAAATGGATGAATCGCAAAATGCAATTTCTCTTGAAGAATCACCTTAGTCATTTGTGATACCGTACAGGACGAATCGCCGACCCATTGAATGGAAAGCATCATCTATATGCTTTTATGGCTATCCCCCGGTATCTGACCAAATCTCGCTTCTCTCTGGCCGTGGACTGTCCCACCAAGCTCTATTTTTCTGACCGACCACTCGAGTACAAGAATCTTAAGCGCGAAGATTCTTTTCTGGCCATGCTGGCCGATGGTGGGTTCCAAGTTGGTGCCTTGGCCAAACTGCTCTATCCAGAAGGTCGAGAAATTACCTCCAGGGATCATACGTCAGCTGAGGAAGAGACTAGGGAACTACTCAAGCAGGACAATATGACGCTCTTTGAAGCGGCCATTCGGCATGGAGAGCTCTTTGTCCGGATCGACCTCTTAATTAAACGCGCTGGCAGCTTCGATCTCATCGAAGTGAAATCAAAATCCTATGACTCCACCGCGCCAGCCATCGTCGGCACACGCGGAAAGATTCTGTCGGAGATGCTCTCTTACATCATCGATGTGGCATTCCAGACCCATGTGCTCCGTGCCGCCTATCCGGGTGCTCGCGTGACGAGCTATCTCTTACTGCCGGATAAATCGATGCGCACCACGATCAACGGGCTCAATCAACTCTTCAAAGTCCGACGCCAGAATGGCATGGCACATGTGCAGGTCGATGCCCGTGCGTCACGAGACGATTATGGAGACAGCGTCCTGGCACTCGTCAATGTTGATCAGTATGTCGATATGGTGATGCGGGATGGCATCGAATATCCTGGCGGTCGGGGATCGCTGGCTGATTTAGCCACTCGATGGGCGGAGGCCTACAAAGCCGATACTTTCATCGAACCGGTCATCGGTTCGCAGTGTGCTAACTGTGAGTTCCAAACCGACGAGGGCAATGGATTCAAAAGCGGGTTCCGAGAATGTTGGAAGCGAGCCAATCACTGGAGTGATCAGGATCTGGACGGAGGTACGGTTGTCGAACTCTGGAATTTTCGTGGCAAAGAAAAGCTCATTCAACAAGGCACCGTCAAGCTGCGCGACGTGACACAGGAAGATCTGAAGTACAAAGAAGGCGATTACGGGTTGAGTAATAGTCAACGACAGTGGATGCAGGTAGCCGGACTTCCATCGGATCATGCCAAGGCCGGGTTTTATTTAGATGTTCCATTTATGCAGGCGGAGATGGGCCGCTGGGCGTATCCCTACCACTTCATCGATTTTGAAACGTCCGCGGTGGCTTTGCCGTTTCATCAAGGCCTCAGGCCGTACGAACAAGTCGCGTTTCAATTCTCGCATCACCTCATGGAAGCCAACGGGTGTGTTCGTCATGCGGATGAATTTCTCCTGGCCGAACCTGGCGTCTTTCCCAATTACGAGTTCGCCAGAGCGCTGAAGACCGCCATAGGGATCGATGAGGGAACGGTGTTTATGTGGAGCCACCACGAAAACACCATCCTGGAGAAGATTACGAGCCAGTTGGAGAACGATGCCAGGCCGCCATCTGATATCCAGGAACTACTCGACTTCCTCAAAACACTCACCAAAAACGGAACGCGGGCCATGGTGGATCTTAAGATGCTGGCTCAGCGAGCATACTTTCATCCGCTGACCAAGGGCAGCAATTCCATCAAAAAGGTGCTCCCAGCGGTGTTGAACCATTCCGGTTTTTTGAAAGAGAAATATGGGAAGCCTCTGTATGGGGCTCCGGATGGGATTCCCAGTCGGAACTACAGGAGTCAGACATGGTGGACACAGAGTTCCGATGGCAAGGTGATCGATCCCTACGAGGTGCTGAAAGTCTACGCCGAGGCGTTGTTAGGGAACGAGGCACAGGATAGCCTGGTCGCCGAAGACGTCGGCATTGCCGAGGGGGGTGCCGCAGCGCTGGCATATGCCCGATTGCAATTCGAAGATCTAGATGAACCAAGCCGCCAACTGATCAAAGAGGCATTGTTGCGGTACTGCGAACTGGATTCACTCGCAATGGTGATGATCGTCGAGGCCTGGCAACATGAGAGGGGAGACATTGTATGAATGTATCGGCAAATGAGTGCTTTGTCTGATCAAGGATCAACGCCTGAAGGATGTCTCGGGTAAGCCCGGCTTGCTGTGGTGCCCTCTATGACAGCTGGTCTCTTCTCGACCTATAAAACAGGAGAAAATCGTGTTGCGGCATCAATGCTCGCGATACCGAACCCCCTAGCGCTACCCCGGGCAGCGGCTATTGCTCTCCTTGAACAATTCGAATTCCAGCTTATACATTTCAAGAATCAACCCTCAGCTGGTGGCAATGGCACACATGATGCTTGGATAACCGTCCGTTGGGCTGATGGCGGACTCTAATTCTCCCAGGAAGCCGGACCCCCTGAGGCGACGAGTGAGCAAACCCAAAAAGCCGGTTGTATCTGTTCAGGTAAAAGACATTCTCGCTCTGCTCGATGCCGAAGAGCAAGAGCAATTGGCGACGGCACTGTCAGCAGGATCCGAACCATCGGAAGATTCTGTAGACCCCTTCAGTGGTGTATCGATGACCCTCCTTCTCAGAGAAGTCCTGTCGCTGCGAATGCCCTTCGTTCGCATGCTCAACGAACTGGTTGAATTGCTTAAATACATCGAAGCATCAGTAGAGGGGAATGTGCAGTTCATCGTGATTCCCGATGGTCATCGCGAGTTTAGACTAGCGGTTGGACCTCAGATGCGAGAGAAGGTGGCCACGGCGATGGATGCGAATCGGTTAATACAGGGTGGCGCACCCATTGAAGACCGCCTTAGCAAACTTAAACGTTGTATCATGGGACTGCTCAATGTTATCAAGCCGAAGCGCGTCCGGGAATCGAATCCGCTATTGGAAGCAAAGCGTGAAGCGCAGAGTCTGTTGCCGCCGCATTTGGCAGAGAAGGCTAGGCTTCAAAATGAATTCCTGTCGGATAATCTAGAGCATGATGTTTATGTTTACCACACGGAGGACGTGCAAGCTCTGCGCGCCCTCGTGGGCGAACTTCAGAAAGCGAGCGAGCTGTGCGAACGTCTTATCGCCAGTTCAAAGCACACACCATCCATCGCCGCAATTGTACCTACACTGCGGCGGTTGATCGGCGACGGCACCGACAAAGCCGACAAGATGGCTCGCTCTCTCGACGATCGTAATGCGCAAAGAAACCGAGAGGTCGTTCAACACTTCAATCGTTCCCATGAATGGCTCAAAGCGTTCCAAGAGGCGCTGTTCGCTGCAAGCCAATTTGCGGACGGAACGGAAAATCTCAAGGATTTTTTCAATTTCAATTTCTGGAAACAGCGGTGGCGGATCTACGAGTTGTGGGTTTTGGCTCACGTATTGAACCTCCTCAGGAGACAAGGGGCGCGGGTCTCGGACAGCTCACGAGTGAAGGATGGACTGTGGACTCTGAAATATGGCAAGGATAAAAAGCCGATTCTTAAGCTCTCTACCAACGCAATAGAGCTGGAGATTTACTACCAGTATGTCCAAGACTCCGAGAATGGCGGTGACATGCCTGATATCGCTGTCAAGATCGCGAATGGAGATTTTGCGCTGGTTATCGATCCCAAGCTTGGATACCTTGATAAGAATTCGGAGCTTCGGAGGGTTGCAAAAAATTACGCTAATCAGTTTAAGCCGTTACTCAGCTGTGCCGTCAACTACTTCGATAAGTCACCCGCCTTTGAAGAGTTGTGTGCATCGACCCGGGCTGTAGTCCTGTGGGGGGTGGCCCCTGGCGGGAAATCCACGCCTCAGTTCGATCAAGAAATGCTGGACACTTTGCGCAAGGCAGGTTGCGCATTGACAGAACAAACCACCATTGTCGTTCTATTCGATATCTCAAGGAGCACGCGTGGAGCGCGAGATCGGCTTGTGGCTGCGCTGAGAGACGCTCTAGCAATCTTGACCACGACTCCGGCCGATGAGTCGCGGCTGCTGCTCTTCGGGAATTCCATCGTTCACGACCTCGTGCTGGGAGAGGTTATGTTGGAGACGCTGGCCGAGGTCCCCGACGATGATGGAACTGATTTCGATCTGGCGTTTGACGAGTCGGTCGCGCGGGTCCGCGACAAGCCACTGCCCCGTCAGGTGTGGCTGTTCACGGATGGCGAAGGGACTCTGAATATCGAGACGGTATCGGCAATTCTACAACAAAATATGATCCGTCTCCGTGTAGTTGAAGCAGGCATATCCGTTCCCAGTGTCCTCGTTCAATTATGCGAACGGGTTGGGGGAGAGCATCGATATCTCCATCGAGGGCTACTGTGATTGGTAAGGCCGCTCCCCCGTTACCGAAGCCTGTAGGCGCCTATCCGCCGCTCGAAGAAATCGCGGACATCCGCGATGACTTGATTGCATTTGTGCGGTCACGATTTGCCGAAGGTTTGAGCGAGTCGTTCATACGGTCTTGCCTGCGCATTGGTTACTTCGAAAAGCTTGGCGGAGGCCTCAAGTCTAGTCTCGTGGGGAGAATGACAGTCCACGTGGCTGCCGTCGTCAAACGCGGTGATGCCGAGATTCCCCTGCACGAAAAATTGATGGGCGCAGGAAATGCTAGGAGCGCAAGCCTGTTCTCTGAAGTGCTCGGCACGATGAGACTGAGCGATTCAGATTATTTGATGCTCATGGAGGACCTAAGAAAGCACGAGAGCCTCATGGATCGAGTCTTTTCTGGAAAAAGAAGTGAGGATGTGTTGAGCCGGGTAATCGACAAAACCCTGGCAGGTCTGTACATCATCCACGGTCTTGATCCGGCGGCCGTCAGCGATACGAAGCCTCCAAGAGATAATCAGATAATCTTCACGTCACGGCTCCGCGACAAACTCAAAGACATCATCACGGTCGACCCCGTTCTCAAACCGTTGATGTCGAGTAAGGGTCATGTCATGCAAGGAAAGTGTAGACCGCTTAAGTCGCTCCTTGACTCGACTGAGGATTGGGAGAAGGAAAACTCGCGTGTTGTCGTTCGCTCGGTTGTGCACGGCGATCCACATCTCCTGAATGTCATGTTTCGGCGGTATGGGAAAGGTTATCGCGTTCGGTTCATCGATCCCAACCCAATGCTCGGCTTGGTTGATCCCGCATACGACGTCGGCAAACTATTGCATTTCGCAGAGGCTGTTGGATGGGCGAAGCGCGAGCCTTCTGTTTGCCGCGCATCTTTTTCCGCGCACGGCCGAGCAGGTAGTTGGCATCTTAACGGGTGGCTTAACGGTGTGGCTCCACGCATCGAGGCAAATCGCGCATGGTTCGAGAATCGGCTGCGCGAGAAAATAGCCAAGACCGATCTGGCTTCTCAAGCCGAATGGTCACGTCGCCTGGCTCTCGCTCGGGCGTCGGCTCATATCGGTCTCGCTGCAATCATTTATCCCAATAATAAGACTGTAGGCCGTTTCGTATTGTCTCACGCATTGAATGCATTGTCCGAATGGTAGGGTTTCGCTGCAAGGATTTTACTACGGAGGAGTTGGTCCTATGGCAAAGCGTTCATCACATCACAACTTTCTGAAGGGAGCGCGCGTCTATCTCTCTGGGCCGATGGACTTTGTGTCGAGCCGGGAGAGAGAGAGGCAGTTTGGTTGGAGGGCACGGATCGGTCAGTACCTGGATACGCTGGGCGTCTCGGTCTTTGATCCATGGAAAAAGCCACAAGTAAGAGGCCTACTTGAGTATGGCCGCGAGGATGCCGTAACCATCGAAGCTCGCCATCGCTGGACCTTCGACGAATCGGCGCAAGGTGCAAAGGTACGGGCCGAGCTGGCAGAGTACTTCTGGAAAACCGTGCACATCGATCTGCGTATGGTGGACTTGAGCGACTTCGTGATCGCATACTGCCCCACTAATGTCTACAGTGTCGGGACGGTACATGAGATCATCGTGGCTCGCCAACAGCACAAGCCCGTCTTGTTCGTAAGCCCTTCCGTCGATTTCCCTAGCCTGCACAAGCTAGAAGCGGAACTGGCAGGGCAGCGCAGCCTGACTCAGCTCCTTGACGAGATCAAGTCGGAACTGCCGCGAAAAGACAACCCGCGTGGTGTCCCAAGCCTCTGGTACATGCCGCTGATTGGGAGCGAAAGCTTTTTCGATGGTTTTGGCTTTTACCTCGGGAAATATCACCGAAAATTTCCAGGCTGGAAGTGCGCGAGTGCGCTCGACGAGCGCGAGGCGCGGCTGCCGCCGAGCAGGTCGCTAGTTCCGTTCCTGGAAAGCCTTGCACGGGGACGGAATGTTCCAAAGTGCTGGGATCACGCCGCGCAACGGCATGGGGACGATGATGATTGGCTGTTGTTGGAAGAAGCGCTGGAATGTGGCAGCAGTAAACCGATAGCGGAACAGAAAAAGAAGACATTCTGAGCTGTCCCGGAATTCGTGGACATGCTGTGCCCCACTAAGATTTGGACAGATCGCTTAGTCAGGTAGGTACAGGAAACCCGCCGAAAAGATGTGCAGAGTGTATATGAAAAACCTCTCTGTCGTGATCGGTGTATTCTTTCTCACCGTAAGCAGCGCCTTCGGCTGGAACAGTTTCGGACACATGACGGTCGCGGCCATTGCCTATGATCACCTTGCGCCAACCGTCAGGACAAAGGTGAATGCCTTGCTGAAGCTCAATCCCCTGTACAAGAACTGGGTGACGAATGTGCCTTCTCAAGATCGACCGAAAGTCGCGTTCATAATGGCCGCCACGTGGCCGGACATCATCAAGAAGATGGACTCAGGGTACCAAAACGATGGGAATCGACCCAACGGCCCCGAGGCTGCACGCAATATCGGCTACGCAGACAAGCTCATGCATCGGTATTGGCATTACATCGATATGCCGTTCTCACCCGATGGAACACCCCTCATCAATCCAGAAACACCGAATGCAAAAACTCAGATCGCCATGTTTCGCGACACGCTTAAAGACCCTCATGCTACGGATGAGCTCAAATCGTATGACCTTGTGTGGCTGCTCCACTTGGTCGGTGATGTGCACCAACCCCTCCACGCCACGTCACGCTTTGATACGGACCAGCCGAACGGTGACAACGGGGGAAACCTCGTGACGCTTTGTGCCAAGCCCTGTAAGAACGAATTGCATGCCTTTTGGGATGGCGTGCTAGGTACGAGCGTACGCCCGACCGATGCCAGCAAGAGGGCTAAGAAACTGAAAGCGGCGAATTCACACCTTGCGGCCGTCAGTGATGAGGCAATCTGGATAAACGAGAGCCTTCAAGCTGCCAAGGATGTGGTGTATGTCTCGCCAGTGGGTGTCGGCGAGGGCCCCTTTACGCTTGATGCCTCCTACAAAACACGCGCGCGAGAGGTGAGCGAGAAGCGAGTCGCACTGGCCGGTCTGCGATTGGCGAATCTTCTCAACGAGGTTTTTAAATAATCCTTTTTGCTCCCACCCTGCTAGACAGAATACTGTCTTGACATGTCATGCAATTTGACGAACAAGAACCTCATGCATCTAAAGCAAGTCATTTATAGATGGAAACCCTACGTGTTCCCGGCGTGTTCATTCTACGGCATAAAACGCCCCGAATGGCCTCACTCCAACTGAATAGAACCGAATGCTCAAGCCGATGCAATGCCGCTCTAGACGAGGGCTTCAGCTTTGCTAACAAGGGTTTGTGTGCAGGTACTTGAAAGGCTTACAAAACCGCTGCTCCTACGAATAAACCTGAAGGGCGAAGCAACAATCCCTTGAAGAGAGAACTGAATAGTTAGAAACCCGTCACTCACCATTCCCTACCTCAATCCTCACTGGCTGCTGCGTGTGCGATGCTTGGCTGACCAGACGATCGCCCATTTCCAGCCTGTAGGAAACAAACTTGTCAGCCACACTTCAGCCACAGGTCGAATACTTCCAGAACGAAAACAGGGAGGTAGGGCGAGGCTGCGAATGTGCAATTCGCTGATTGCATTCCATTGTGAATGGCTGTACGTTCCCGACCTACCTGAATCATCTGTCCTTGCACAGCACTCTATGAGCGAATTGAAAACCGATTCCGAGACTGTCCAAAAGAAAGCTAGAGTGGGCATAGTCATATGGATCGTTTTGGGTCTTATCGTCTTAGTGTGGGGCGCTTATTGGCTGTTGATAGCCCCACTCATCACGGAGAACAAATTTGATCCCCTTAATGCCCTCTTCTCTGGCCTCGCGTTTTGGGGTGTCATATACGCTATCCTTCTCCAGAAATCTGAGCTTGTATTCCAGCGGGAGGAACTCGAATTAACTCGTGGAGAAGTTCGAGGCCAAAAAGAGCAACTTGCAGCTCAGAACCGCACCCTGAAGCAACAGAGATTCGAGAACACATTTTTTTCACTCCTAACTCTCTTCAGCAATATTGTAGACTCGCTTGAAATAATCCGAGCTGCTAGATTGGGCGATCCTCCCAGTGTATTCGCAAAGGGCCGAGCGTGTTTCTCGCTGTTTGCCACTGAGTTTAGTGGTGAATACGGCAAGCAACAAAAAGCACATGAAGATTGGGGTCATCGCACGCTGTGCGCAACTGCTTATGATCATTTTGTTAATTCTCGACAGGCATTTGTCGGCCATTATTTCAGGACCTTGTACAATATCGTCAAATTCATCGCGACGAGTGAAGTTGAAAATAAGCAGATGTACATGAACATTTTAAGAGCCCAGCTTTCGAGCTCCGAGCTAACTCTGTTGTTCTATAACTGCATAAGCAAGTACGGCAGCGATAAGTTCAGACCATTGATTGAGCAGTTTGGGTTATTGGAAAATATGGACTTTTCCAGCCTGATCAACCAAAAGCATAGAGAGCTATTCAATAAATCGGCCTTCCATAGCCCGTTATAGCCTTTCTCTGTGGCTGAACTGTGGCAGAACTATCGTGTCCGATCGTATCTGATCGGTCCCTCCCCTGCCCTTGAGCACACCGTAAGTGTTGGAGATTACGACGATCCGGTACGATAGCGGATGATGGTATCTGATGCGGTGGGGTTTCAAATCTCGCCGCCTCCGGCTGATTTGTGCCTCGCCATCAACGAAGATGAGAAAAAATGATGTGGACTTTTCGAGATGGAAACAAGCGGGTGCCGTATTTATGCAGGTGTTAATACAGTGTTAGCGGAGTGCACGAATCTGGCTGAATGGAGGCAGAGAGCAACAAAGAGAAACAAAGATGCGAAAGGCTAGGCACCGCATAAACAAAGGGGATTGCCCTTGCCATCAACGACTCGAGCAATCCCCCGTGCAGTGATCCCAAGGCAGCTGCGTCCCAAAGGCGCGCACACCGAGCACATGGGTGACGGTGTTGGCATCCCACCCCTCCGTGAGCATAGAGACGCTGACTACACACTTAACGTGTTCGCCCAGCTTGCCCGCCTTGCCAACCGTATTCATCACTTCCCGGAGCAGATCTTCGTCGGCAAGGTCGGCCGTATCCCGGCCAGGAAAGCGGGCGCGATAATCCGCCTTAAACTCTTCAATTTCACGGGCGGCAATCTTCTTGAAGTCATCGCTCATCGCCCCGCCGGATTCGAGCTGTTGGCTGTCCACTAAAATCGTGTTCGGACGGTGCAGCCATGCACCGTTACCATCGTCATTACGAAAGATCGCCAGTTCCCCGGCCTGAACGATGGTCTTTTTCACCGATCTGCTTTTCCCAACCACCAATGAAGTCAAAAACCAACTTGGAAACATTGGTGTTGTTGCAGACGACGATGAAAACCGGAGGCGTGATGCCACGGGCGTGGGCCTCGGCGTTCTGTTCCCACAGGCGATAATACTTCTCGTAGTTGCCGTAGAGACTAAGCAGCGCCCCTTGCAGTTCGACGGGAAGCTTCGGCGCGCCCCCCACCTCGTCGGTTTTGCGTCCTTTTTTAGGCAGGTGTTCCCGTATGCGGAGCCACAGGTCGCGGCAAGTGGGCTGCTCGCCTGTCATTGAGTCGTCAGCCACCGGCACGCGGGGCACTTTGACGATACCGGCCTCGATGGCGTCAATCAGCGAAAAATCCGAGACCACCCACGGAAAGAGCGTGCCTTCTGGGTAGCCCGACCCGCGTAGAAAGAACGGTGTAGCCGATAGATCGTAGATGGCCTTCACGCCGATCTTGGCCTTGACGGCCTCGATGCCTGAAATCCAGACTCGAGCCTCTTCGTCACGTTGCTTGGCTTCGATGCGATCATCGCCGGTGAGCGTTTCATCCTCCCCGTGTGGTTTACGACGGTAGCAGTGATGGGCTTCGTCATTCAGGACGATGATGTTTTTCTTGGTGCTCAACTCGCGACAAACGCGGCGCACCATCTGATCGGGAGTTTCGGTGAAGGGGCTTGGCTGCCCAACAGCGAGAATCGACTTCGTAATCTTGCCGGCAGCGACCTTCTCACGGAGTTGGAAGGCGTGATAGTTCGTGATGATGATTTTGGCCTGTCCGAGCTCGTCCTGTAGTTGCGCCGGTACGATGTCACGCAGGCGGTAGTGGTTCTCCGGGTCATTCGGCCACAGCACGCGCAGCCGGTCGCGGATAGTGATGCCGGGCGTAACGATCAGGAAGGTGTCGGAGAAACGGGCGTCCTGTGGGTTGGCGCGCTTGTTGAGCGTGTGCCACGCGATGAGCATGGCCATAACTACGGTCTTGCCGGATCCCGTTGCCATCTTGAACGCCATACGCGGCAGGCCCGGGTTCAATGTGTCGTTCGCCTCACGTATCGCGTTCTCGATCCACGCATCACCGTATTTCTTTGCCACCTCGGCAATGTAGATGACGGTTTCAAGGGCTTCGTTCTGGCAGAAAAATAGTTTCTTCTCGCGGTTGGAATCAGTCCAGTAGGCAATCAAACGTTCGGTAGTCGGCGTTACGCCAACATAGCCGCCCTTGCGCCACAGGGCAACGCGGCGGCGGATGTCATTGACGAGCTTATTCTCTTCGATCCGGTCTTGTGTCCACTCCGTGTCGAACTGAAGCTGTTGTGCGCCTTTCTTTTTCGGCTTGGCGATAGGTACGAAATACGAACTCGTGCGCCGACCGTCAACCTCCTCATTCGTGATCCCCTCATCGGTAAATCGGAAATGGCGGGTCGGCTCATCGAAAGGCGAATTGATGATCGGGTTCTCAATGACAACTTGGCTCATGCTCGCACGTCCACGGATTGCACAATCTCTTTCCCCGCTTCCCTCCCCTACTCCACCATCAGGAACGGCCGCGACCAGTTTTCACCATGTCAGTACCGCGCCTCAAACACAAGCCGCATCCGCAGCAAAAGTCTTCACTTTGATCTTTTTGGCCCGCTCTTCCACCTGGGCCGCATCATACTGGAACTGCAGCCGCATCCATCCTTCCGGCGTACTGCCAAATGCCTTGGCCAGGCGAATAGCCATATCCCAAGACAGGTCTGCACTCTCGTTCACCAGATGGCTCAATGCCGACCGCGACACACCAAGCACTTTCGCCCCTTCGGTCACGCTCAACCCGTGCGGCTCCAGACAGTCCACGCGCACCGAAAAACCGGGATGGGGCGGATTTTTCATTTTTAAAGCCTTCAAGCCGGAAAGAAACGTCGGGATTTTCTTCTTCATCGCTCCTCACGCATGGACTGCCTCTTCAAATCTTTTGACCTTGAGCTTTCCCGACTTCTTACGCGCTTGCCAAAGGTCAAACTGCATCTGCATCCTCAACCATGTATCGGCAGTCCCCCACCCTGCTTTTTCAAGCCTGATCGCCATGTCCGGCGAGACACCCGACTTGCAGTTAATAAGTTCAGACAGAGCCTTTCGGCTCACGCCGAGACCGTCAGCGGCATCCGTCACCGTCAACTGTGACGCTTCAATACAATCGTGCTTGATAACCTCGCCCGGATGTGAAGGATCGTGCATCATGTTTTTTCTCCTTAATGGTAATCCAAATAACCAACATCAACAGCATTACCGTCCACAAACCGGAAGATAATTCGGTTGTTTCCGGTGACAGTCACCGAATAGAAACCTCGATATTCACCCTTCAATTGGTGAAACCGATACCCCGGCAGGTTTAACGCCTGTGGCTTTTCAGCCGCCTCCAGGTAAGAAAGGATACGCTTGATCTTGCCCACCTCGTCAGCCGGGAGAAATCGTGTTTCCCCCTCCTCATAGAGCTTCCGTAAACCTTTATGCCGAAAACTTTCTATCATCCCCTATTGTAACCTGTCACGTTACGACAGGCAAGCGCCTTTTACAGCGGTATCCAGCTACCGCCAAGAGGAAAGCTCCGAAGGCATCACTGCCCCGTGTCCCTCTGACATGGCGGAAAGATTTCCGCCTCAACCACTCCCCTGCTTTCCGTTATAGCCATTACCGCCCTCCCGCCTGCGGGCTTTCCCCCTGCGCGGGGCACCGCCCACGCCAGCAAGAGCCGCTGTCATGTTCGCTGCTGATCCCGCTCCGGTACGCCCTCCGGCTTCTGGGCTCGTCCCCCTTAAAAATGCCGCTCGGCTCTCCAGGGTTGTGAGAGAGCCAACCAACATTTTTCAAAGGGGGAACTTCATGGCTACCACAAACAGAAAACCAGCAACGGCGTTCAGATTCGGCAATGTCAACGCCGCCATCTGGGAGAACACCGGAGAGAAAGGCGCTTTCTTCTCCGTCACGTTTTCACGGCCCTACAAGGACGCTCAGGGCAACTGGAAGACTTCATCTTCCTACGGCCTGAACGATCTCGATTCTCTGTCCTCTCTGGCTGAAATGGCAAAGGACTGGGTCCGTGGACATTCACTGCAATAGCCTGCAACCGGAAGCCTCTGGCGCCCATCGCCGGGGGCTTCCTCAACCTCAAGGAGGTACTACGATGAAAACTTATCAACATTTCGCTACAGTCCTCACTCAGCTTCTCGGCAACGATACCGCTATCCGCCTCACCGTGGACGGCTATATGCCCCTGTCCGTTGAAGACATCGGGCAATCCGGAGACGGGAACCGCCTCATTGCCATCTGCCATTACGGGGAACAGAACGGCGACCTTATGCGCGACCCTGACATGGTCTTTGAAGTTTACGCCTCCCATACTCCCGCCACGGCTGAGCCCCTGTCCTTCAGGAACGATTACATGGGACTGATGCAGGAAGTTTACCGCTATGACGATGACGGCAAGAAAACCGCCGTCAATCCCAAGCTGAAGCAGGATCTTACATCCTTCGCCCGGACATGGTTTCAAAACCTGAAGGATCAGGGCTTCCTCTGCGATACCGCCAACCGTGAATGGCTTACCTGAGCCCCCTGTGCTGCCCCACTTAATTTCTGGACGGCCTGATCCGACCAGATCATTATCAGTCGAGGAATCTTCGACATACTGCAAAACTACTACCGTGTGCTCACTAAACTGTCTCACCAGAGGGGTTCACCCCAAATGATGCGCTAAATTTGTGCTAGAAATCCTCAACAACGACCGAATTAGGTAGAAGCAATGGAATCCATAGAAAGTCAGCAAGCTCATGATTTCAATGTTAAAGGGGGAAACCTTCGCAACATTGAGCGGTTCGAATACACGGCCTTCTGCCACTCCTAATCGGCGGGCCGGTCTAAGAACTCCATTAGCTCGACGCCTCTCTCAATTGATCCTTCAGCGCCTGAATAGTCAGTGGTGCATTGCCCTCGGAACGATTGTTGACCAGCACATAGGCGCGCCGGTTCTCCGCTACGGCCTTCTTGACGAGCTCCACCGTCTCTCGTCTCATCTCCGGCAACTCCTCGACAATCTTCGTATAGGGCTCCGCTCGCTTCTTCGCGACCTCATAGGACATCTTCAACGGCGTGAGCAAGCGCAGCACCGAGAAGGGAGCGGTAAAGGTACCCATCCGTACATGCTGGTCTGCCAATCCAGGCATCGAAGACCAGTGATTGTAGACATGGGCGACCGCATGCGTCTCCAGCACCTGATGGTATTCCGGACCGAGAAGGCCGGGGCTGCGTATCTCGACGGCATAGCGAAAGTCCTTGGGGAGTTGACTGAAGAAGCCGTCCAATCGAGCACAGAACTCGTCTGACGACATCCCGTGGCGCTGGAACTCGAAGAGGAAGGGGCCGGCATGGGGCTCGAATTGCGCTTCACGATAGGGAGTGAGCACGAGCTCGTTAAAGAGCTTCGCATCGAGAAACCGTGGATTCGCCTGTCCGGCTCTGGGTCCATAACGAGGTTGCTTGGCATAGCTGGGGATGGTGATCTCTTCCCAGACTTTGAAGCACATCTCAAAGTCTTCGGGGATCTGGTTCAGGTATCGTCGGAGTTGATTGGCCGTTGGAGGACGGTAAAATGTGGAATCGTTTCCCACGGTCCTAAAGAGTGGCTCGTTGTTGTATTGATACTGGCAGTATTCGCCCAGGCACTCCTGCACAAACTTGTTCTTGGCGTACTGCTTTGTATAGACCTGGCCTTGCCAGCCTTCGTAAGTCCATGTGGAGGTGCCGAAGCGAATCAGTGGAGACAGGGCCATGACAGACAGTGTACCGATTACCCCGCCACGTCCTCAATGGGTTCGTCGTCAGTGTTCACATAAGGAGAAGCGAGGAGAGTAAGTTTCGTCACCGTGAGCGCGATGGTTAAAAACTGTTCTTCCACGTTCCCCGTCACCGCATAGGCCTGATTCATCGCCAAGAGATGACAGTACCGGCGATAGGTATTGGGAAAGAGCGTGGCATCATAGAGTCCGGTCTGATCCTCGAACGTGACGAACTCCATCGGCTCCCCTTTTTTTGTGGAGATGGTTTTCTCCGTGACCAACCAGCCGACCACCGTCACCTGTTCTCCTACATGCTGGGCCAGGTCCTTGGCGCGAATGTGCGGAATGCGAGCCAGCATGTCCTTGAAGAGGTCCAGCGGGTGACAGCTCAGCGGGAAGCCGAAGAGGGCGAGCTCATGGCCGAGCTTTTGCTGCATCGAATACTCAGGCGGAATGGGGAGAGAGGCTGCGGGTATAGTGGCGTGAGAGACAAACAGTCTCCAGAGCAATGCCGGCCGCGTCAGTTCTCCGGCGATCGAATCGAAGCAACCGGCTTTGATGAGCAGCGTGGCTTGGGCGATCTCCAGGTTCACACGATCGAGGACATCACGAAGCGACCGGAACGGGCCGTTCCTTTGTCGCTCGACGAGCATCCGCTTCACGACCTCTTCTTGAAGAGACTTGATCTGCATTAGCCCGACCCGCACCGTAGGTCCTGATCCCGTATACGTCCATTCACTCACATTGATGTCGGGTGGGAGGATCGTGAGTCCCATGCGCCTGCCCTCGGAGAGATAGGCAAAGGCCGAATAGTATCCGCCTTGGTTGCTCACCACGGCCGCGAGGAACTCAGCCGGATAGTGGGCGCGAAGGTAGGCTGATTTACAACTTACCTGGGCATAGCTGGCACTATGAGGCTTGCAAAAACTATAGCCCGCGAAGCTCATCATCATGGCCCAGATCTGATCGATGACGTGTCGCGAGACCCCACGTACAGATGCGCCGTCATAGAACTGCCGTTGATAATCTCGGAGTTGCCGTTCCTTATGCTTCTTGCTCAGCACCTTGCGCAGTTGATCGCCGTCGTGGACGGAGAACCCTCCAAGCGTCACCGCCACGTTCATCACATCTTCCTGATACACCATGATGCCAAAGGTTTCGGATAACACTTGATCCAGGAGCGGATGCAAGGAGCGAAACGGGTGACCGTGGGCACGTCTCACAAACTCATCGACAAACACATTCGCAGCCGGTCGAATGATCGAGGAGACGATGACCAAGTAGGCGAACACATCAGACTGGGCACGACGGGCCAGGGGCATCCCTGTCCAGAGCTTCTTCAAGAGCAGCCGTGTGGCCGGAGATTCGACGTAGAAGCAGCCCATCGTGTCTCCACGCCGGATGAGTTCCTTCGTGGCCGGATCATCGATCGGGTCCCAGGTGGCATAGTCAATCGCTCGCCCTGTGTGCTGTGTGATGGCGGCAAGGGCGTCACGAATGACGGCGAGCGACCGATTCCCGAGCAGGTCGATCTTGACCAGCCCTGCCTCTTCCGCCTGATCCTTCTCCCACTGAATCACGGGCACGCCTGAGGCGGACCTCTCCACCGGCACATAGCGACGAATCTCGTCGGGGACCAGCACCACGCCTCCCGGATGCAAGCCGAGATTCCTGAAGTGTCCTTGGAGCGGCACGGACCAATACAAAATCTCCGACCAGGGGTCTTTCAAATGGAGGGCCTGGCACAGCTGCGTCGCCCAGGTCTTAATTGTCGTCCCAGGCCTCACGTCGATGAAGTCGGCTCGTCGATGAAGCACGGTCAGCGCCCTGCCGATCTCCGAGGCCGGAATCCCATACACCTTGGCAATCTCTCGCAGGGCGGCCCGCGGCGCCAGGGTGTTCTGATTGGCCACCATCGCCGCCTGTCTGGCACCATAGCGGGCGAACACCCAGTCGAGAATCTTCGGACGTTCATCCCACGGAAAATCAATATCGATGTCTGGCGGATCGTGCCGGCCAGGGTGGAGGAATCGCTCGAACAGCAGGTTATGGCGAATGGGATCCACGTGCGTGATGCCTAGGCAGTAGGACACGATGGAGGCGGCCGCTGAGCCTCGACCACAGGTGCGAGGCGCTTGCTGAACGATGTCATCCACCACGAGGAAATAATCGGCATACCCTTTCTCCCGGATGACGGCCAGCTCCTTCTCGATCCGCCGCGTCACGACCTCAGGCATCCCGTTATAGCGCCAGCGCGCCCCGTCATAGGTCTTCTTCTGTAATGTGGCGAAGGCGGCACCGGCCGAGAGATGACGACACGATGGAAAGATCGTTTCCTTGAAGTCCCAGTCCGTGTAGCACTGATCGGCAATGAGACGCGTGTTCGTCAAGGCTTCAGGGACATGCGGGAAGTACGGTGCAAGCGCTGATTCAGGCATCAACCAATGCGAGGGCGCCGTACAGTGGTACGCCCGCAGCCGAGAGAGGGTTGTGTTCTCTGCAATGGCACGCAGTAGCCGGTGAACCTGATAGTCAGGAGGCGCGAGAAAGTGTACCCGGCACGTGGCTGCCGGTGGAAGGCCACTCTGTCGGCCGAAGACCACCAGCGCCTGCATCGCGGGTCCAGGGGTCAGCTCGATATAGAGATCTTGTGGTGACTGTTGCTGCCACTGCTCTAGCGCCGTGCGATCGTCGGACAGGATCACGATGCCGTCACGGTACTGTGCAACGGTATGGACGAAGTCGAACGCAGCGTCACTATGACGAGCGGACAAGATGCGACACAGATTGGCATAGCCGTTGGGAGTCTTCGCCAGGAGCACCGCCCGGTGCGGTGCGTGGACCAGTTCAGCGCCGAGGATGGGCTTCAGTCCCGCCTCCCGTGCGACTGCGAGAAAGCGAATCGCCCCATAGAGGCCGTTGGTATCAGTCAGAGCGAGGGTATCGTGTCCTTGAGCGCGGACCGCCTGACAGAGGGCTTCGAGCGAAGGCACTCCTTGCATGGGGGAATACGAGGAATGGGTGTGGAGATGGACGAAGGGGCACGCCATTTACTGAGTCCTCCCATAGCGGACCGCCTGTTCACCAAACCGTGCATGGAGTCGGTCGAGAGCCACCGCGAGGTTCTTCGCACGGTCTTGTCGTTTCTGCTCGTCCGGTGATCGCACATCGAACAGTGCCCCTTGCTCGCCGAAGGGGGTGAGACCGGTCAGATGCACGGTCATCAGCCGGAGTCGGACACGACGACGAAAGCACTTATGGAGTAGAGCATACAGCAGAGGAGCGAGGTCTATTTCCCAGCAAGTCTCAGGGGTGACTCGCTGGCGCTTCGCGCACTCGATTCGATCGCTGTAACGGAGCGTCAGAGCAAGACCGCTACACACACGGCGCTGACTGCGGAGGGTTTGACACAGCCGTTGCAGCATATTTTGTAGTCGCCCCCACAGTAGTCCATCATCCACTTCATCCGGTTCGAGCGTGACGGTCTCTTCGATTCCCGGTTGAATGGCAGACGGGAGTACGGGGGCATGGTCGATGCCCCGCGCCCAGCGTGCGAGCTGGCCCGCAGCATCACCGATGGCGAGCGCCAGGGCATCGAGTGGGCTCTCGGCCACCTCCCCTAACGTCAGGAGATTGAGATCATCGAGTCGTGTGAGCACCGTACGCATACACGGCCGGTGTACGCCCGGCAGGGTCCGTACCGAGAGCGGAGACATGAACATCGGTTCCGATCCAGGGCACACATCGTAGAGTTCGGAGGGGGCGAGAAGGGTGGCGGCCGTCTGTGCAATGAGTTTGTTGCTGCCGACTCCGGCCACGCCCTCCAGCTGATACCGCGCTAGGACTTCACGTTGCACCGTGGCCGCGACATCGCAGGCCAACCCAAATAGCTTCGAGGTGCCCGTCACATCCATCATGATCGAGCCAGCCTGGTACGGCTCCCAGACCGGTGCATAGCGGGAGACGACATGGAGGAGGGACTGGTTCGCGGTCGCGACTCGGGATGGGTTGGAGGGGATGACCTGCAGAGAAGGACACACCCGCGTCGCCTCCTCGATCGGCATCCCCACCCGAAGGCCACTGTGTGCAGCTTCCTGTGAGACTTCACGCAGGAGAGCACGAGGAACGTTCAGCGGAGCGATGGCGACGGGTCGAGTCCGGAGGGCTGGATCGTGTAGACGAGCCAAGGCGACTTCAATCGAGGGAATGGCAAAGCAGACGATGTGGCGATCCATGATGAAGGCTCAGGTTGCACCTATTTCCTCAGATGGCGAATCACTCCGACGACGACACCTTCAATCTGGAAGGTATCGGTACTCCGGATCACGATCGGCTTCATCGCCTCATTCGAGGGATGCAGTTCAAGGGAGCCCGCCTTGTGCTGGTAGATTTTGATCGTCGCGTCCCCGTTCACCAGGGCAATAACCGTCTGGCCATTGCGGGCGGTAGATTGCTTCTGCACCACCACGACATCGCCGGGAAGAATCCCATCGTCTCGCATGGAGGTTCCCTTGACGCGTAATGCGAAAGTCTCTCCGCGCCCTAGCATACTTTTGGGAACGTCGACTCGTTCCATCTGAACAATGGGCTCAATCGGTTCACCCGCTGCGACAACCCCGGCCATTTGCACATGATCCGTTGCGAGATGTTGCAGGGCGACTTCAGCCATCCCGGGGATACGGCGGCTGCCGTTTTCATACCGAATTACCGACCGACGAGTTGTGTTCAACTTTCCGGCGAGCTGATTTTGCGTGAGGTGGAGCAATTGACGGCTGTGGCGAAACTCGGCAGGCTTCATAGGTGACCAATGGTCACATACGATAGAGGAGGCTGTCAAGGAGGGGGGAACCGAGGATTATTCCAACCACGAAGCGAAATCCTGGCTGTAGCCGTGGAAATTCTGCCTGGGTGCAGCGGGAAAAAATGGAGATGTTTTTGGAGGAAATTGGTGCCAGGCTGGTGCCAAAACACCCTGACGCATTATGACCCATGATGAGGTGCGCCATCATGAATCCTCGTCTTTTGTTAATGATTGTTCTTGCTGTGTGTCCTGAGGTAAGTCTTCGGCAGGACTCTTAATCAGCGGCCCCTCCTCAAGCCATGACCGGCACAGATTCGTTGTTTTGGATCAAAGTCGAAGCCAAGGCATGCTCCCCTGAATTCAGATGTCCTCACTCATTGGTTTCGTCGAAAGGGTTACACAAAATATTGTATCCCCTAAGGGACACCCCCCATAAGTACTATTGACAGATTTGAAGGTCGCGCTCACCGTGCGCACCATGTCATTTATTAATTTAGGCCGATGAGTGAGCTTGGTTCCCTAGAGAAAGGATGAGGAGTATGAAGAACAGCAAATTAGGCAAGGCCGCTTTCACATCCGTGTTCTTCTTCATGGCTTCATTTGTAATTGAAGGCATAGTACGGTGACTAAAAACGGGATGTCTTCTCCGCTTATGCTACTAAGGCACGGGATCAAAATGGTTTCCTTTTCGCGAATTCGATACAAGAAACGTTTAGGATTAGGAGCTTATGGCTCTACCTAAAATCATTCATGTACGCTATGAACCTAACCCACCGGTTCTGTGTGATGAGTGTAATTTTTACATAATACTGCGCATTCCTTCAAAGTCTCAGGTAATGACATTGGCTTCAAAGTATTGCCCTGCGGAGGAGATCTTATGAGACGGACAATACTGTTCTGTTCATTGTTGTTAAGCACCCTAGTTGGATGTGGCCTGGAACAATACCATAGGGATTCTCTCCGTTATAACGCTGCCACGCGCGGCGTCGAGAGATACCTTATAAAAGAAGGCGATTCTGTCACGGCAGCATCAGCCCGGAATAACGAAGAGGTATCTCTCTGGCTGAAAAAAAACAGTCCCGAACCCCCATTGTTCGCAGTGCTCGAAAAACTAAGGAATGCGCAAGGTCAAGTACAGTTGGCTATGCCTACACAGGCACAATGTAAGCAAGCCAACCGCGTCTTAATCCCTGAGAACATCGAAGAAATAAATGAAGGCAAGGAAGCAGCTAGTGTGGCTCGAAAGGTGCGTACAATAGTTGTGGCTGTGGTGGAGGCAGTAAAAGACGCTAAAGCGGCCGTGGACAAGGCTGTGACAGCAACTGAGGACGTTGAAGCGAACCTGAACCCAGAAACAGTAAAAATGGCAGGCAAAGCTGCGCTGGAGGCTTCTGCAAGAGCAAAGGCCGCACAAGAGGCGGCCTCGAATGCCTTCGCGTTAGGAGAGGCCGAGGGTAGCCTGATAGCTGAGGTTATGGATTATGAGTTCGCGACAGACCTGAGCCAGGCAGCTAAGAATGTTTCAAAAGCCGCTGAGCAGGCAGCCAAAGCCTCAGATTCGGCCGCAAAGGCTAAAAACGCCGCTGACGCACAGGACGCAATAAGACAATTGCAAGATGCGGAAAAGCAGGCTGCAGATGCGGCTGAGGCTGCAACTCGCATTAACAATAAAGTGGCAAGTACGACAGCCAGAATAACTAATGTGGTAAACAAAGTGTTCAAAGAGATGGGGCAAACGGGCAGGGCTACGGAAATAGCGAGAAGGTGCGGATACAGAGATTTGCAGATCCAATACGATAATGAGTTTAAGAAGGCTTACGACGATTTTTCGAAATCCATTGAAAGTAAGGATGCGAATGGCCAAAGATTGTTCGAAACTAAGATCCGCATTCTCTCCGTCCTTTATTCTCGACTTGCCGACACAATTAGCATGCAAAGAAACGCAGGCCCATGGGTAAGTAACGAAAACGCGCAAACGCAGGAATTGCCACCCACAGTCGGTGAAGGTGTCAGCTCCCAAAACGTAGGTATGTTACCACCGCCGCCAGGCGTCAACGGTTCCTTGGAATCTAAAATGGGGTCTAGAGCAATGAACATAGGAAACTCTGTGATAGAGGATTTTTGGCCTAAAGAATTATTTACTACCGTTTCGCTAAATAAATTACTTGGCACTGATAGGCAGGAATTCTTGCGGGCGCTGGACTCATCAGCTTCGACCGCACAAATGAGAGATTTAATCACGGAGCCTTCATACACTGGTATGCTTCCCGTACAAAGCGAAGTATCAATCGGATGCCTTCCCCCCCCTGATTCGGCGGCATTTCAGGCCACTAGCCAACTCACAGCCAGTTTTACGGATAAGTCACTTTCCGGAAGTCTCAGTAATGCAGTCGCGACAAGTGTTGTCAAACTCTTTGAGGAGAGTGAAAGGACCCTTTTTCTTCAATATGCCCTATTTCGACTTTGCGAGATGAGCGTCAATGCTCCTGCTGGTTTCCGAAACGTTTACCCGGTCATTATCCATGACCTTGTTCGCCACGCTGCTGAGTTGGATCAATTGTCCAGCAAGGAAGCAGAAACGCGCCGCGCCGAAGAAGAACAAACTAAACAGAAGGCTCTGGAAAAAGAAATCGAGACCCTCAAGGCGAATGAGGCAACGGCTCAAAACGATATTAAGCGAAATGCACTTATCCTAGACTGTCAAAACCGGGCCCTTTTAAAAGCAACCGATATTGCGGCATTTGATGGAAAAGCAATAAGGAGCACTTGTGAAAAAGCACTCCCCAACACTTTGAATAACTAGGTAATCATGCCAAGACTTACGCTCACCCTTAGATGCCCCGCGATCCTAATATTGTTCTCGGCCAATAGTTAATCGAGTGAGACTTGGGGGAATCGGGACAGATCTAGGTGACCTGCCCCCAGTTGTTGTACCACCCGTCATGTCAGTCATGCGCATTTCGGTTCAATGGTCTCTGGAGCTGGTGGCCGAGAGCCCAGGGCGCTATTGACCTGCCCGGGCAAATTTGGTCCATGGTTCTCGATAGCCAGAACCAATTCTCGAATTGGGCTGAATTGGACGAACGCAAAGTAAGCAATGGTGCCAAGCTGGTGCCAAAACACCATGACACACCCTGACCCAGGATGAGGTGCGCCATCACGAATCCTCATCTTTTGCTGATGATTGCCCTTGTTGAGTGTCCTGAAGTAGTACTTCGGCATGACTCTTAATCAGCGAGCTTCGCGAGCACGTTTTGAAACAAATCACTCTTTCGGGAAACGCGGGACAAATCCGTCAGCTTATCTTCCGAGGGAAATTTAGTTTGCTCCTTTCTTTGTTGCTCTGGGCAGTACGCCCAGCTCAGATAGAAAATTCACACCCTTTTTTGCAACTCTTAATCAGCGAGCCATAAACGAATACGAATCTTTAACCATTACCTTCGCTCGGTCATTTTAGAGGGTTGCGTGGTGAAATATTGCTTCCATCATGTCACCTTTGGTCGATTATGAGCAATCCGCTGTCTCCTTTTACAACCTATTTTTTCCTTTGGACCACCGACATGGTCATTGCATTAAGCTTGAAAATACCACCATTGCCCTCAATGGCTACTTGCGCCTACTTCGCATCACTCCTACAATACGCCTCCTTGCGAGGCGCCGATGCCCTTCACAATTCGTCCCTATCATCGCTTCCCCGTGCAGTGTTCCGTCTCCTACAACGCCGGCCCATTTCAGGGCCAAGGGACTATCTGGAATCTCTCGTGTACCGGATGGCGACTCTCTGGCAACCTGCCCATGCGTCCAGGCGAAGTCCTTTCGCTGACCGTTACGTTGCCGAATGAGCAACGGATTGAAGTGCCTCAAGCCATTGTCAGATGGTCGCGAGGACAGGAGTTTGCCGTTGAGAATCTCGTAATTAAGTCGCACACTCGCGCTCGGCTTCAGCATTACGTCATGCGACTGGTGCGAGAACCAGCGGAGATCTTGCCATGAGCAACGAACGCCCCAAACGCGACACCATGTCCATCGAGGAAGCCACCATCTCCAATATGTGGGAGATTGCTGCCATCGTGGAGGTGCTCGAACAGAAGGGCCTGTGCACGAAGCAAGACCTCTTCGACATCGTGACCGAGTTCCGCCGCAAGAATCCCCGTGCTCGCATTCCTGAGACTGCCTTCCCGGAGCCCTGCCTTCTCACCGATACCGAGAACGGAATCATCGATGACATTCTCGAACTACTAAACAAGAACGGATTGACGTCCCACCAGTCAATGAATCTGCTCGAACGGTTGGGCGGAATAATTGAGATGGGGCAGCGGGTGGCGAAGGGGACGACGCACTAAGCAGTAAGACGCAGAATTTCCATGCTCCATCATGGAGATTCACTGGAGGATTCTATGAAATGCCCAGAATGTTTGGGTATGAACGATAATGAGGCCACAAAATGCAAATCCTGCGGCTACAGGTTTACACCACAAGAGGCCGCTCCAGAGACGCATGCGGACTTTGTCGGGAGGTATTTTGGTTTCCGCAAACTCATTACTCCAGCTTTGGTCAAGTCGTCATATCTGCTAGGCGCGTTAGGGATCACGTTCATGTGTATCTTCGCCATAGTTTCCCCGGACATGTTCACGACTTACGGTAGGGACTCCGCCCGAACAAGGTATATGGCAATACTTGGATTGATATTTGGCAATCTGGGATGGAGAATGCTGTGCGAGGGCGCCATCTTGTTATTTAGCGTGCATGAAATATTGGTTAGTCTTGAGGATAAGGCCGAGGTCCTTGCCACACATTTCGAACAACAAAATTCCTAATGAGAGGTGTATGCGAATTGATTCGTATGCTCGCCTCCCTTCTTTTTCTCTATCCTCTGTGGTTGCATGCCGCTGACTTATCTGGCCCTGTGGTCCGCATCCTCGACGGCGACACTATCGAGGTTTTGCACAACCAGCATCCCGAACGCATCCGCCTCAGCGGGATAGATTGCCCTGAGAAAGGCCAAGCCTATGGCAAACGAGCCAAGCAAGCGGCTTCTGAATTGGTCTTCGGCAAGGAAGTCACGATCCAGACCCACGGACACGACAAGTACAAACGCACCATTGGAGACGTAATCCTGCCCGATGGAATGAACCTCAATCAGGAACTCGTCAAGCAAGGCTGGTGCTGGTGGTACTGGAAATATGCTCCGGGGGATACAGTGCTTGAAGGGCTAGAGACGCACGCGCGCGAGGAGCGGAAAGGGTTGTGGGTTGATCCGCAGCCCGTACCGCCGTGGGAGTGGCGGAAGAGAAGATAGCGAAGCTTGCGAAGGATCGATCTTTCCGCACCCGCCAGATTCACCCAGCGCTCCACGAGGAGCTTCACCGTCACGATTGACTCTGGCGCCACCAGTGGCACCGACTTCTGTAACTCATTGTTTTTTCCATGACATGAAATGTCACTTTGTGCATCGTCTTTTTATTGCAATGCAGTGATTTTGTTGAATTGTAAATGCACCGAAAAGACCGGTGTCACTTAGGTAGCAGATCTCACAAGTCATTCGAAATAATACGGTATTTCCTGTCCTGCGTTTAACGAAATTCAACAAGTCCAATCTCAGACAACCTAACCCCACAAGAATCCACAAAACAGGATACTCAGGCAATGGGTGCAGGTGGGGCTGATTTGTCCTGTCCTGGTAGCAGCGTGGTAGCAGACGAAGATGATAAAAGCAGAAAATGATGGATCGTCGCTTCCTCCACTGACAAGATGGGCTGTTCGATCATGACCGTGCCGTCTTCGCTGATGAGTTGATCCAGGTTGTAGGGATGAGCTGGGACGGTCGGGGCGCCTATCAGGAGTGGATGCACCAGAAAGATGATGAGACAGCAGATTAATCAAATAGCGGATGAAAACTCACATGACAAAGATTCTAGTCATAGACGATGATGCCCGCGACCGGGGCCTCCTAGTTGCCGTCCTAGAGGAAAGAGGATATGAAGTTATTTTGGCAGACAGTGGTGGGGCAGGGTTGATGTTATGTCACCGGTGGACTCCTGATGCTGTCGTGTTGGACCTCAACATGCCTGGAATAGACGGTCGCAGCATACTGCGGCAATTGCGCATACTACACCCCACCCTACCGGTCGTAGTTTTTAGTGGACTCGGCACAGAAGAGGTTGAGCAAGAGATGCTGAACCAGGGCGCCACGGCCTTTATTCAGAAGGCATTTTCGCTGCATCAACTGGGGTCGGCATTGCAGGAGGTCCTGCCCTCCCCCACTCAAGCTGACAGCTGAATGGCCAGAACTCCTGGTAGTAGCGTGGTAGCAGATTCGGATAGCGGGTATTCTGACTCGCGGATAGCAGGTGATTGACCTGCGGTTTGTAAGTTTGCTGCGTCTCATAATCACTCGAAATGCCAAGATGTTATTGAGTGCTGCTATCACATAGCTACCGATATGCCTCAGGCTCAACTCGATAACGAGTCCAAACGCTGCAACAGAACGCACCTTTTACCACTCTCAAGAACGCCGCACAGCCGCTGCAGAAAGCTTCTTAGCGGTCATGCAAAGGTGGGGTGTCCCCAACGGGAATATCAGGCTTTTAACCCCATATTTGGAGGGCATTGTCGTTCCGTTTCTCAGTGATCAATTCAAGGATGCGCCGACCTGATGGAGGGGGCATTCTGCCTCCTATCGTGAGTGAGTCCTGTTTTACTTTGTAAGGCCGAAGAGCCGCTTGGCGCGGGACAGCTCGCGGAGGTCGAGCTCGCTCCGGTGATTACCCTGTGGGAATGCGCGGATTTTGAAAGGGTGGAGTGAATGGTGACGCTAGTGATAAGGGATGACTAACAAGGCACAGCAGGTGATCCAGTAATAAACCATTGCAATGATAAGAAGACCCACCAGGACTATCATGAGCGTGGCACAAGAAGGCAT
>Ga0070707_100000368_pt1 | contig 44585 bp, 45 predicted proteins | sample KBSK5502metaG_FD_65468 | JGI IMG/M metagenome (GOLD analysis project Ga0070707, IMG submission 65468) | Corn, switchgrass and miscanthus rhizosphere microbial communities from Kellogg Biological Station, Michigan, USA - KBS K5-50-2 metaG | ecosystem: Host-associated > Plants > Roots >... | reverse complement strand
CGCGCGGGGGTGCACGCCAACCACGATTGGGGCGGTCCCGTGCCGCCCGCTCGCCGTTCGCGGCGCGCACGGCCAGGCAAGGCTGCAGCACTCGCCGCGGCGGCGATCGCTGTGGTAGCCAGCCTGGCTGGCTACGTGGTGGCCAGTGCGTCGGGATCGGCGCCGCAAGGCCAGGTGCCCGGGTCGCATGCGAGCCAGGCGGCCGGCCGCATGGTCACTGTCGATGCTGCCCTGGTGGGTCAGCCGGTGAGCACGGTGGCTAGCCGGCTGCGTCAACTCGGCCTGCAGGTCACGCTGGCCTGGCAGCACAGCCCCGGCCAGAGACCAGGGACAGTGCTATCGGTGCAGCCCATCGGCAAGATCCAGGTCGGGACGAGCGTCGTCGTCACCGCGGCGAGCCGGCCGAACGGAGACCACCATGGCAATGGTCACGGCCAGGACGGGAACGGCGAGGGCGGCGACTGATCCCTAGTGCAGGTACACCTGCCAGTTGCTGGGCACCCGGCCGGCAGGCCCCGGCACGGGCTGGTCGACCGGGTGATGCTCAGGCGGCGCGAGTTCAGGCCCGCCTTCGTACAGCTCACTGGTCTGGTAGCTGAAGAACCAGTCCTCGCCCGGCTCGAAGCTGCGGATGATCGGGTGGCCCGTCGCCTGCGCGTGCGCGCTGGCATGTTGCGATGGCGAGGTATCGCAGCACCCGATGTGCCCACACTGAGCGCACCGGCGCAGGTGCAACCACCAGCCTCCGGTCAGGTCACATTCGGCGCAGCCTGTGCCGCTGGGCGGAACCGTAGGATCAACGCCGGGTAGGGCGGTCATCTGTCCTGCTCCTTCGTTGTTTCGCTGGCGTCAAGCGGCAGCCAGACCCGGAACCGGGTGTCCCCGGGGACGGACTCCACCTTCAGGTCGCCGTGGTGCCTGCCGACTATGATTCGCCAGGAGATATCCAGTCCCAGGCCGGTGCCCTGGCCCACCGGCTTGGTGGTGAAGAACGGCTCGAAGATCCTTCCCCTGATCTCCTCCGGTACGCCAGGGCCGGTGTCGGCGAACTCCACGAGAAGCCGCTCGCGATCCGCTGCCGTCCTGATGGTCAGCGTGCCGGTTCCGGCCATAGCCGACACGGCGTTGTCGATCAGGTTGGTCCAGACCTGATTGAGTTCGGCCGGGTAGGCGGGAATGCGCGGCAGGCTGCGGTCATACTCCTTGACCACGTGGATGCCTCGCCCGATCTTGGCCTCGAGCATGACCAGCGTGCTGTCGAGCAGGTCATGGATGTCGACCACCTGGTATGGAGCCCGGTCCAGCTGCGAGTACTGCCGGGCCGCGCTGACGAGAGCGGAGATTCTGGTGACCGAGTCGGCGATCTCGGTCATCAAGAGTTCGGTCTCCACCGCATAGCCCAGCCACCGGATGGCAGAATCCAGGCCGCCTGACGGCGCGGCCTGCGCGTAGCCGCCCTCGTCAGGCTCGGCTGCGACCGTGAGCGCGACCTGGTCAAGCCAGGCGGTGTCCAGGCCGGCCTGGACGAAGGACGGAGCCAGGTCCCAGCCTCCGGTGATGCCATGGGCATCCAGCCAGTCACCCACCGCGTCCTCGGCGTCCGCGACCTCGATCGGGCTCAGCGGCCGCGCCTTGGCTGCCCGCTCGACGGCCTCCTCCTGCAGCCGGACCAGGTTCGCGATGAACCGGCCGTCATAACCGCGCACGGTGATCGCGGCAAGCTTGCCGCGCATGCCGGCGACCCGCTCCCGGAGCGATCCGGTCGCCCGCACCGCCGCCGCGGCCGGGTTGTTCAGTTCATGCGCCAGCCCAGCGGACAGCGACCCGAGCGCGAGGAGGCGCTCCCGCTGGCCGATCGCCTCCTGCGTGTTCTTGGTCCCGAACAGCAGCCCCTCGAGCAGGTGTACAGCCATCGGGAACCACTCGGTCATAAGCTGGGCGAACTTGGCCGCGTTCAGCACGAACAAGCGGGACGGCTCCACCGCTCGCAGCGAGTTGTTGTAGACCTGCGGCACCCGGTCGCCGAGGTAGGCGAAGAAGGCGCCGGCGTAGGCGCCCGGGCCTGAGGTCCTGCTGACCTCGACATCGTCGCCGCCGATCCGCCGCGACAGCACGATCGTGCCGTTCAGCAGGACGAAGAGTGCCTCAGCCGGCTCACCCTCGACATAGACCATGCCTGGCCCGGCCGTGATCACCCGCCCCTCCCGGCACAGCCAGTCAAGCTGCTCGTCAGTCAGCTTCTCGAACAGGAACAGCTCGCGCAGCTCGGCGGCGCTGCACCGGGCTGGTGTGGCCGGCGTCACCGAGGTAGCCGACGTGGCGACCGTAGCCGACATGGCGGGTGTGGCGGGAGTGGCGGGTGTGGTCATAGTTTCTCCAGGTAGCGGTGCACCAGCATGACGGCCATCGCGCCTTCCCCTACGGCCGAGGCGACCCGCTTCGCCGACTCGGCCCTGACGTCACCGGCCACGAATACTCCGGGCACGCTCGTTTCCAGGTGGTAAGGGGGCCGGTCAAGCGGCCATCCCCTGGGCCGCTCGCCGGCGGCGACCAGATCAGGCCCGGCGAGCACGAAGCCGCGTTCGTCTCGTTGGACTATCCCGTCCAGCCAGTCGGTCCGAGGTGCGGCCCCGATGAAGACGAACAGCCACTGTGCATCGACCGTCTCCGTGGCGCCCGTTCTGCTGTCGCGCAGCGTCAGCCGCTGCAGGTGGTCGGTGCCGTGCGCCGCCGTGATCTCGGTGCAGGTCAGCACAGAGATCTTCGGCATCGCGGCCACCTGCTGGACGAGGTAGTGCGACATAGACCGCTCCAGCGAAGACCCGCGCACCAGCATGGTAACGGACTTAGCGGTCCTGGCCAGGTAGACGGCGGCCTGCCCGGCGGAGTTGGCCCCGCCGACGATGAAAATGTCGTGATCGGCGCAGCTGGTCGCCTCGGTCAGCGCGGAGCCGTAGTAGACGCCGCGGCCGGTCATATCGGCCACGCCAGGCACGGTCAGCTGGCGGTAGCTGACCCCGGTCGCGAGGATGACGGTGTGCGCGCCGACCGAGCTGCCGTCCCCGAAGTGGACCCGCCGTGCTGATCCGCTCACCTCGAGGCCGATGACTTCGCGCGTGGTCAGCAGCTCAGCGCCGAACTTGGCGGCCTGCCGACGGGCTCGGTCGGTGAGCTGTGCGCCAGAAACCCCGTCAGGGAAGCCCAGGTAGTTCTCGATCCTAGAGCTCTGGCCGGCCTGGCCTCCCGTCGCCGTGCGCTCGACCAGCACCGTCCGCAGGCCCTCCGATGAGCCGTAGACGGCGGCACCGAGTCCAGCAGGTCCCCCGCCGACGACGATCAGGTCATAGAAGGCCTCGGACGGCGTGGTGGCGAGCCCCACCCGATTCGCCAGTTCCTGGTCGGACGGCTCGATCAGCGCAGCACCGTCCGGCGTGACCACGAGCGGAAGCCGCATCCCGTCGGCTCCCGCGGCTTCGAGGAGCCGCTGGCCCTCCGGCTCATCCGAGCCGTACCAGCGGTAAGGAACCTGGTTGCGGGCCAGGAATTCGCGCACCTGCGACGAGCGCGCCGACCAGCGGTGCCCGACGATCTTGGTCTCGGCCACGGGCCGGTAGTCGGCGGACAGCCAGGTCTCGAGCAGCGAGTCCACGACCGGGTAAAGCTTCTCCTCCGGCGGGTCCCACGGCTTGAGCAGGTAGTAGTCGAGGTCGACCACGTTGATGGCGTCGATGGCCGCGCCGGTGTCGGCATATGCGGTGAGCAGCGCCCGCCGAGCGCCCGGATACACGTCCATGGCCCGCTCGAGGAATTCGATGCCGTTCATCTCCGGCATCCGGTAGTCGGCCAGGATCACCGCCACCAGGTCGCCGCGCAGCTTCATCTCGCGCAGCGCCTCCAGGCCGGCCGCGCCGGACTCCGCGCGGACGATCCGGTGCCGCTCGCCGTACCGGCGGCGCAGGTCTCTCGCCACCGCGCGGGAGACACCGGGATCGTCATCCACGGTAACGATCGCCGTCCGCGACGGGCCCTGCTCGGTCACCGTTCGCCCCTTTCGCTCAGGCGGCTTCGAGTCGTGCTAGCCCGCGCAGATCGACGCAGTTCATGCCTTTCGCCCGGACGATAACCATCAGCACCGCCGAGCAGACCCGGCACCGCGCCACCGTGCCTGGTGCGCGCAGGAAGACGGTGAACAGGGCCACCGGACCGGTCGCGCCGCAGGACGCGCAGGTCGCGGTGGCGGCCGTCATCTCGGTACCGAACACCTCGTGCAGCAGGCCGCCGATTGCGTTCCCATCTAGTGCGTCCATCATGGTCCTCCTGGTCCGCCGAACCGCTCGGTCTTAACGTGCTGAGGCGGGTAGCCAAGGCTCACCAGGCCCGCGGCAACAGTCTCCACGAACGAGGTCGGCCCGCAGACGTAGGCGATCGGGTCCCGGCCGGTCCGCCACGCGACGCCCGCGAGCAGGGTTGCGTCGACGCGGCCGCGGTGGCCGGTCCAGCCATTCGGCGCCTGCCTGGTCAGCGCGTAGGTCACCGAGACGCTGTTCGTGTACTGATCGAGCTCGCTGCGGTAGATCACATCGGGCAGCGACCGCGCCGAGTACAGCAGCCTGGCGGGAACTAGGGTGCCGCTGCGCGCCCGGTGCCGCAGGATGGACCGCAGCGGTACGATCCCGGACCCGCCGGCCGCGAGCAGCAGCGGGCTGGCCGCATCGTCAGCGTCCCAGACGAAGTAGCCGCCGATCGGGCCGCGCACCTCAAGCTCGTCACCGGCGCGGAGTTCGGTGGTGAGGTACGGCGAGACCTCGCCGTCATCCAGCCGCTGCACTGTGATCGCAACCGGCTCGCCCGGCGCCGAGGCGATCGAGTAGGACCGCTCGGCCGTGTAGCCGTCCTCGGCTGTCAGCCGCACGTCAAGGTGCTGTCCAGCCCGGTGCCCGGCCCAGTCGGCCGCCCGCAGCTCGATCGTGCGGACCGTGGCCGTCTCGTCGCGGACCGCTGCCACGGTCGCGACCTGCCAGGTCAGTCGCCGGCGTACCGCTGTTCCCGCCATGGATCTCCATACATGTGGTAGCCGTAGGTCTCCCAGAAGCCTGGCTCATCGGTGTCAAGGAGCTCGAGGCCGCGCACCCACTTGGCGCTCTTCCAGAAATACAGATGCGGGACGAGCAGCCTCGCGGGGCCGCCGTGCTCCGGATCGAGCGGCCGACCGTCATAGCCGAACGCTAGCCAGGCACGCCCGCCGGTGACGTCCGCGATCGGGAGGTTGGTGCTGTAGCCCCCGTCGCTGAAGGCAAGCACGAACGCCGCCCCGGCTCCGGCCTGCCCGAGCAGCGTGTCGAGCGACACGGCCTCCCACTGCGTGTCGAGCTTGGACCACCTCGTCACGCAGTGAACATCGGCGGTGACGGTCTCGGCTGGCAACTCGCGCATCTCCTGCCAGGTCCACGACTTGACCACGTCGCCGGCCCGGCGGATGGAGAACGTCCACGCCCCAGTCGGAGTGTGCGGCGTCGGGCCGGCCGACAGTACTGGAAAGTCATGAGTCACGTACTGGCCTGGCGGCACTCGCCCGGGCGGGGCTTCGTCGCTGCGCCGACCGTGGAAACCGCGTGATATGGGACTCATCCGAGCATCGCCTCCCCTTCTGTGCCCGGCATGCCCAATGGAAACCACCCTCACGAGCACTGTAGCCGTAGCCGACCGCAGCGCTGCCTGGGTGGACCCGCTCGAGTCCGGTCCCGGACAGGAACCGCCGCAATAGGACACACTGTTCCTATGACGCCGCCTCCGAGCCAGGAGCCGGCGCTCAGGCTGGCCAGCGCTTCCGGGCGGTGGGTACTGTTCGCGACGGTTCTCGGATCGGCTATGGCCGCTATCGATGCCACGGTAGTCGGGATCGCGCTTCCCGCCATCGGCCAGGAGTTCCACGCCAGCCTGGCGGACCTGCAATGGGTGGTGACCGCCTACACGCTCACGCTGGCCGGCCTGCTGCTGGTCGCGGGCGCGCTCGGGGACCGGTATGGCCGCCGGCGGGTGTTCCTGGTAGGGGTTGTCTGGTTCGCCTTGGCGTCCGTCTTGTGCGGTCTGGCAACGTCCGCTAACGTCCTGATCGCGGCCCGCGCGCTGCAGGGCGTCGGCGCGGCGCTGCTCACTCCGGGGAGTCTCGCGATCATCGAGGCGTCGTTCCACCCCGACGACCGAGGCAGGGCGATCGGTGCCTGGTCTGCTTTCGGCGGCGTCGGCACGGCGATCGGGCCGTTCCTCGGCGGCTGGCTGATCCAGGTCGTGTCCTGGCGGCTGATCTTCGCGATTAACCTGCCGTTCGCAGCTCTCGTCGTGGCGGTGACCTGGCGGCATGTCCCTGAGACCCGCGACACTGCCGAAACGGGACCGGTCGACGTCATGGGCGGCTTGCTCGTCACGCTCGGCCTCATCGGACTCACCTACGGCCTGATCGACGGCCCCACAGCGGGTTGGAGCCAGCCGGCCCCGCTGACCGCCCTGATCTCGGGCCTGATCCTGCTCGCGGCCTTCCTCGTGCGCGAGCGCCGTGCCCGTGCTCCCGTGCTGCCGCTGTCGCTGTTCTCCTCCGCGCAGTTCAGCTCGGCGAACGTGGTCACCTTCGTGGTCTATGCGGCGCTCGGCGGTGCCCTGTTCCTATTGCCCATCCAGCTCGAGCAGGTCTCCGGGTACACGGCCCTCCAGGCGGGCATTTCGCTGCTGCCGGTGACCGCGATCATGCTACTGCTGTCGGCGCGCTCCGGTGCCCTGGCGGCTCGGATCGGCCCTCGCCTCCAGCTGACCGCCGGTCCGATCGTCATCGCCGCAGGTCTGGCGCTCTTCGCGCGGATCGGCCACTCAGGCAATTACTTGACCGAGGTGCTCCCAGCCGTCCTGGTCTTCGGCTTCGGCCTGGCGATCAACGTCGCACCCCTGACCTCGACCGTCCTCGCCGCGGCGCCGGCCCATAACGCCGGGGCCGCATCCGCGGTCAACAACGACGTGGCCAGGGCTGCGGGCCTCATCGCCGTGGCCGTGCTGCCCGCCGCCGCGGGGCTGACCGGGTCTGCCTACCTGCACGCCGATACGTTCTCATCCGGTTACAAGACCGCCTCGTTCATCTCGGCGGGCCTGTGCGTGCTCGGCGGTGCCCTCGCTGCCGTCACAATCCGCAACCCGTGCCCGGCAGCCCGCGAACCGGCCGCCCCTGAAGCTGTCGCCGCGGTGGCGCCGGGGTCGCGCGCGCTGCTGCACTGCGGCCTTGACTCCCCGCCGCCGCGCTCGGCTCAGTCCATCTCGTGAGACTTGCCGAAGGTAGCCCGCGCCGCATCTTCCAGCTGGAATGGCGGCGAGCCCGGGCCGAGCATGAATTTCGCCGCGCCGGATCGCGGCCGGATCACGTCGACGCTTCCGTACCTGACAGTGTGCGCATGGCCCTCAAGCGATGACGGCGTCGAGGGCCTTCTTCAGGGCACTGGGCTGAGCGGGACTCTTTGGTGCTTTCCGCCGCGCCTCCTCGAGCTTGCCGCCGATTTCCTGTAGCTGCCTGCGGCCAATGCCCGCCCGCACCTTAGGGAACCAGCCCTGTTCTTCTTCCTCGAGGTGATGGGTGACGATCTCGATCAGGACGTTCGCCTTGGCGTTGAAGTGCTCGGAGCTTGGTGACATGCCAACCAGCTCCACGCAGAGCACGTCGGCCACGTGGTGCTCCTCGTACGACTCAAGCACGTTCTCCTCGAGCTCAGGGAGCCGTGCGCGAACCTCCGGGTACAGCACTTCGTTCTCGATGTAGGTGTGCGCGGTCAGCGCGCTGACGATCTGCTTGACTAGGCTGGCCTTCTTCTTCGTCGCCTTGTCACCGGCACCCTGGAAATTCCGGAACAGACGGCGCATCTCCTTGTGATCGGCCTTTAGCAGGACGATCGCGTCTGTTGACATCGTGCCCCCCTTGTGCCCGCTGGCTGCTGCGCCCGGGTCGTTCACTACCCGTGAGCGCGCGCGCCAACCCCGCCGCGGCTAGATAGCTGAGGCACGCCTGCGCGAGAGTTTCTGCACGTCCTTGCGCGTGAGGCTGAGGTAGCCCACGCCGATCGCGATCATCCCGGTCAGGGCCAGGGCAACCGGCCCGCCGCCCCAGCCAAGGCCGCCCAGGCTCCGCGGCTTGCCGAGCCAGTCGGCGACGGAGGCGCCGAGCGGCCGGGTCAGCACGTACGCGCACCAGAAGGACAGGATCGAGTTCCAGCCGAGCCAGCGGTAGCCGATCGCGGGGACCGCGATCATGCAGGCGAAGAGCACCGCCGAGAGCAGGTAGCCCAGATGCAGGGTCACGGCGGTCAGGTCCCCGACGGCCGTCCCCATCGCGAAGGTCGCGACGACGGCCGCCCAGTAGAACGACTCGCGGCGCGAGGTGTCGATGGCGTGAATGGAAAGCGTTCTTTCCTTCCGGCTCCAGGTCCAGAACACCGCCGCGAGAACCAGCGCGTACAAGGCCGACGAGAGGATATACGGCACGCCGAAGCCGACGTGCAAGACGTCGGCGGCCATAGTCCCGAAGACGCCGACCATCATGACGGCCAGCCAGTATGCCCAGGCCACGTAGCGCCGCATGGCGAGCTGCAGCGTCAGGGCCGCTACGAAGCCGATGAAGCCGAGACCGACCGCCACGACGGGAGCGATGGCATGGACCGCGAAGTCCGACGTCGACTCGCCCATCGCGGTTGACAGGGCCTTGATGACCCAGAAGTAGACGGTGATCTCGGGTACTCGCAGAGCCCCGCGGGCACCGACTGAGGAGAGGCGGAACCTGCCGCCGGAGGGCGCGGCATGGCGGGCGACATGGCGGCCCGCGGGCCGGGCGTATAGCTGGTCCACATCTGCTCCGGGCACGTCAAAGGCGGCTAACACTGGCGGAGGAAGGTCGGGTGCTCGCCAGGCTACTCAAAGATCGCCCGGTATGTGGCACGTCCGAACGCGCTGGCCGGCCATGGAGCCTGCCGGACGGCTCAGTCTGCTGTCGACGCTGCCGGCGCGGCGGGGCCGCCGCGCTTCGCCGCAGGTGCTGCCACAGCCGCGGCAGCAGCTCGCGCTCAGCGGCCCGCCAGGATTCGGCCTCGCTGGCGTCCATGGGCCTGGGCATTCCGCTGGCCGACGCCGTGAGCCAGACCTCGCATGCCGCGGCCAGCTGCCACATCCTCGCGACGGCCAGCTCAGGATTGCTCGCACAGGTGAGCGCTCCGTTGCCGCGCAGGATCAGCGCGTGAGCCCGGCCGAGCACCGCGGCCGCTCGGACCGCCCGTCCGGCCGGTGACCACGTCCTCGACCACCTCGGCGTCTGGCACGATCGAGCGCCTGCTCATGCTGATCGTGATGTGGCTTGATGACGCCGGATTCCTGTTTCCTCAGGAAGGCACGCAGGCCGGGCTCAGCCTCCTGGCCCTGTACTCTCAGCGCCTCCCAGTCAAGGCTTGGCGCCCGTCCGGGCAGGGAACGCGCTGCGGCGACCCGTCACGGTCTCGAGCGCCCCGGCCACGAGAGTGATGCTGACCCACGGAAGGGTGCCGGGACCGGCGCCGTCCAGCACGAGCCCGCCGGCCAGCGAGCCCGCAGCGATGCCGATGTTGTAGACCGTGGTCTGCATCGAGGTCGCGATGTCGGCGGCGGCTGCACCGCTCGCGTCGATCAGCGCTGCCTGCAGCAGGGCCGGCGCCGCACCGAATGCCGCGCCCCACGCTGCGACGGAGATCAGCAGCACCGCAGGGATCGAGGCAGCCAGGCCGAGCCCGAGCATGGCAACCGCGATCAGTGCAAGTGCCGCGCAGAGCATCGAGCGCAGGTGGCGGTCGGCGAGAAGGCCGGTCATCCAGATCCCCGCTACGGTGGCAGCGCCGAAGACGAGCAGTACCAGGCTGGTCCGGCCGAATCCGGCGCGTGCCGCGAACGGCGCGATGTAGGTGTACACGGCCTGGTGTGCCGTCAGCAGCAGCGCGGTGACCAGGAGCACGCTGCGGATTCCCGGCAGCGCCGCCACCAGCCGCAGCGGTGGGTGGTCGGCGGCTACCTCCCGGGGGAAGGCAGGGACCTTCCACCGCACCCACCCCACCAGCAGCAGCGCCAGGGCGGCAAGCAGGGCGAAGCTGGACCGCCAGCCGACAGCGCTGGCGAGTGCTGTCCCGGCCGGGACGCCGACGCAGAGCGCGAGGGTGATGCCCGCGAGCACAATGGCGATCGCGCGGCCCCGCCTGGCCGCCGGGACCATGCGAGCCGCGTAACCGGCAAGCATCGACCACAGCGCGCCCCCCATCACGCCGACGAGCAGCCGGGCCGCGAACGTGACCGGGTAGGAGGACGAGGCCGCGGTGACGGCGTCGAAAGCGGCGAACCCGGCCAGCGCGGCGGCGAGCGCGGCGCGGCGCGGGACCCGGCGCAGTATCGCCGTGACCGGAATGGCGGCCGCCGCTGAGGCGATCGCGAAGGCGCTGACCAGATAGCCGATCTGCGCTTCTGGGACGTGCAATGCCGCGCCCATCTGCGGGAGCAGGCCAGCGGGCAGCAGGTCGGTCATCACGTCGGTGAACGCGGCGGCCGACAGCACGAGCAGGCCGAGCATGGGCAGTTTCACGTCGGCGGCGGCCGGAGGGCGGTCAATGGTGGAGAACGGCGTTACGGACATGCCATCATGGTCGAACCTTGACACTAATGTGAAGGCAAAACGATCAATGGGGGTACCGGGCGGCAGATGAGAATCGGCGAGCTATCAGAGCGCACCGGCGTTCCGGCGAGGATGCTGCGCTACTACGAGGAGCAGGACCTGCTGCATCCGGAACGCGCCGACAACGGCTATCGATGGTACGGCGAGCCGGCCGTGTACCGGGTCCAGCAGATCCGCGGGCTGCTCGACTCCGGCCTCACCACCGAGATCATCCGCGGAATACTGCCGTTCCTCGCCGAGCCGGACGGGATTCACCTGCCCGCAGCGTGCCTCACGGCCGAGACCGCCGGGCTACTGCAGCGCGAGGCGGACCGCCTGCAGCAGCGCATCGACTGCCTGACCCGCAATCGCGACGCCATCCGCGGCTATCTCGCGGCCATCCAGTCAGGCGGTGCCCGGCCGACCGCGTCCGAGGGCGAATGACACAGCTCCCGAGGTCAATGCTCTGCGGACCCTTACGCCTGGCGCGAAAGCGCTTCTGTGGCCGGCGCCTCGGTGAGTAGCGTGATGCAGCACAGGCGCAGGTAGACCGATGCTCGTGGCGGCCAGGAGGGAACGGCGATGGTCGATCAGGTCGTGACCGGCCCGCAAGAAGGCCAGCAGCGATCCCGGCCGCTGCTCAGGACGATGCTCGGCGACGTACTGCGCCGCACGCGGCTCGAGCAGGGCCGGACCCTGGCCGACGTCGCCCGATCGGCTCGGGTCTCGATGCCCTACTTGTCCGAGGTGGAGCGCGGCCGCAAGGAGGCGTCCTCAGAGGTACTCGCCGCAATCTGCGGCGCGCTGCGCATAGAGCTCGCCGACCTGCTGTCCGCGACCGGACGCGACCTGGTCGACGACAGCAGCCGACGCGCCAGAGTCGTCAGGCTCGAGGCCATCCGCGCCGCCCGCGCCCACCTTGACCGGGCCGACCCGGCCGGCCGCACCCTGGCAAGCCGGTCAGGCGATGCCGTCTGCATGCTCGCGGCCTGATCCTCAGGCGCTGATCAGCCCCGCCGTCGCCGCCTTGCGGCTGGCGATCACCGCGTCGGCCAGGCCGTAGTCGACCGCCTCGCGGGCGCTGAACGTTTTGTTCCTGTCGGTGTCGTTCCTGATCTTGGCGACGGGGTGACCGGTGTGCCGGCTGAGTATCTCGTCGACCTCGGACCGCACCCTGGCCACGTCCTTGGCCTGGATCGCCAGGTCGGGCAGGGCGCCCTGGGCCTGACTCGACGGCTGGTGCAGCAGCACCTTGGCGTGCGGCAGGACCGCCCGCTTGCCCGGCGCACCCGCCGCGAGGAGCACAGCCGCAGCAGAAGACGCCTGGCCCATGCAGGTCGTGGCGACGTCGGGCCGGATGTACTGCATGGTGTCGTAGATCGCAGTAAGCGCGCTGAACGTGCCGCCCGGCGAGTTGATATACAGGCTGATCTCCAGGTCAGGGCTGACTGACTCGAGGTGCAGCAGCTGCGCCATGACCACGTTGGCGACCCCGTCGTCAATCTCGGTGCCGAGGAAGACGATCCGCTCGGACAGGAGCCGGGAGTAGATGTCGTACGCCCGCTCGCCGAGCGGGGTCTTCTCGACGACGGTGGGGATCGTGTACTGGCCCATCGTCACAGCCCCGCCATCCGGGTGGCGATCGCCGGACGAACATCGTCGAGCCGTTCGACGATGTGGTCGATGATCCCGTAGTCGCGAGCCTCCTCGGCGCTGAACCAGCGGTCACGCAGGCTGTCGCGCTCGACGGTCTCCACCGGCTGGCCGGTATGCTCCGCGATCAGCTTGATCATCATGGCCCCCGTCCGCTCGAGCTGCTCGGCGTAGATCTCGACGTCGGCGGCCGTGCCCCCGAAACCCGCTGACCCCTGATGCATGAGCACCTGGGCGTGCGGCAGGCTGAACCGTTTGCCTGGCGTTCCCGCGCACAGCAGGAACTGCCCCATGCTACCCGCCAGGCCCATCGCCAGCGTGCTGACGTCGTTCGGGATCAGCCGCATCGTGTCGTAGATCGCAAGGCCAGCGCTGACCGAGCCGCCCGGTGAGTTGATGTACAGGCAGATCTCGCTGCGCGGGTCCTCAGCCGACAGCAGCAGCAACTGCGCGCACAGACGGTTGGCTACGGCGTCATTGACCTCCGTGCCGAGCATGATGATGCGGTGGTACAGAAGGCGGCTGATCAGCTGCTCGTCAAGCGAGCCGGCAGTCGTGGTGGTCTCGGCAACGGCACTCAGCATGGTCTCCCCGCTCTCAGATCCGGCTGCGGAATCCGCAGCACGCTCCACAATCGTCGGCCGGGCCGAGGCACGCCAAGGCAATCTGCTGACAGCAGAGGGCAGAGCACCGGCGCTCGCGGCCGCTGGCTGCCCCGTCAGCCTCCATCAGCCCCCGGCCGCTTCCGTTTGATGATCACGCGTACCTCTTTGGGCACAACCCGCCCTCTTTGGGCACAACCCGCGTGATCATCTTCGGTGCGGGTCTCCCGCAGCGAGGGCGTCGAACACGAGCTCTGCTTGCCGCCGTCGGGCATCGCGGCTGATCACGTCTGGCGCGACGTGTGTCATCTGCATATGGCCGACGTAGACGTAGTACATGAGCACGGCACGGTCGAGCGCCTGGCCCCGGTCCCATCCGAGACCCTCAAGCTGCCGCGAGATATAGGCGATCCGGCGTTCGGCCACCCGGCGTACTGCGCGGACAGCGGCCGGATGGTCGGGGTTAGCAAGCAGGGCGACTTCAGCGCGGTCCATCGGTCCTAGTTCAAATGCGGCCGCAAGGACACTCTTCAGGCGCCTGCCGGGGTCAGGCTCTTGCTCCAGGTTCGCGATCACCGCTTCGGTCCCCACGTGCTCCCATCTGTCAAGCGCTGTCTGGATCAGGGCGTCCCGGTTCTTGAAATGCCAGTAGAAGCTCCCTTTGGTAGCACCGAGCTCGGCTGCGATGGTTTCCACGGCGACAGCGGCGATGCCGCCCCTGGCGATGGCGCCCACGGCTGCCCTGACCCAGTCGTCGGGTGACAAGCGACCCGCACGCGGCTTGCGCACGGCCATACGGTAGCGTATGGTCCGCACCATACGGCACCGTACGGACTGGAGGCCGGCGAATGAGGCTCCCGAACACAGCGCACACCTCGCAGCCCTGGCGGATCCACGAGCTCACCCGCGACTTCCGGCTCGAGGACGTGTGGGCGCTGCCGACGCCGGGCGGCCAAGCCCAGGATTTTCCGCGGCTGGTGTATCAGCTCGCCGCACCACGGGCGTCGCGCCGGGCCTCCGGCGTCACCCGCGCGCTCTGGGTGATCCGGCTGAAGATCGGTGAGCTGCTCGGCTGGGACGCCGCGGATGCCGGCATCGGCTCGCGGGTGCCAGCACTCCGCGACCGGCTGCCTGCGGATCTGCGCGACTGCCCGTCCGGGCCGTACCTTGGAGGGCTGCCCTTCAGCCCGCTGTACCTGCTCGACAACGAGTTCGCCGCCGAGCTCGCCAACCGGACCATGCACGGGGTCATGCACATTGGCTGGCTCCCGGACGGGGCTGGCGGTTATCGCGGCCAGATGGCCGTTCTGGTCAAGCCCAATGGGCTGCTCGGGACCGCCTATATGGCCGCGATCAGGCCGTTCCGGCACCTGATCGTGTACCCGGAGCTGACCCGGCAGATCGAGCGGACCTGGCGGGAGCGCACTGGCGAGCGGAGATCGCTGCCTGCGTAGGAGCGCGGCGCTCGCTCTCCCGCGCATTCCTGCTGGCCCGCGCATTCCTGCTCGCCCGCGCATTCCTGCTGGCCCGCGGTTCGCGCTAGCCCGGGCATGCCCGCTCGCCCACGCTGGCGTAACTAGGCTGCCAGCGCCCTGGCCAGCCGCGCCGCTATGCCGTCCATCTCTTGCTCGGTGACAATTGTGCGCCCATCAGAGCCAAGCGCACCGAAGACCTTCGGGCCGCGCAAGGCAGCGGGCAGATCCCGTGGGCGGGGAACGATGTGAAAATGGACGTGAGCGAAGCGCTCTGCTTCGGCGAACTGCGCGACGTATGTCTTCTGGCAGCCCATAACCACATGAAGCGCTCGGGAGATCCTGACCTGCCAGGTTCCCAGCGATGAGGCCTCGGGGTCGCTCAGTGCGGCGATTGAAGTGACGTGCCGACGAGGCAGCAACACCAGCCAGCCGGGCACAGCCGTGCCAATCGCGTGTGCAATTCGCCACAGCTCATCCGCTGCGATGCGCTCGCGCGGCGGAAGCCTGTCGAACTCCGCCTCGCGAGCGCAGCTATAGCAGTCCATCATCGTCACCGCCAGCTACAATTGCCGCGTGATCACCGGCGTGCACGCAGTCGTCTTCTCCCCCAATGCCGAGAAGGTTCGCACGTTCTTCGCAGACGTGCTGGGAATGAGCTCGGTCGACGCGGGCGGGGGCTGGCCCATCTTCGCGTTGCCGCCGGCCGAGCTTGCCGTGCACCCGGCCGACGGCAGCGGGCATCACGAGCTCTACCTGATGTGCGATGACATCTACGCCACGCTTGCCGAACTTCGGTCCAAGGGAGCCGATGTAGCGCGGGACGTCTCCGAGGAGCGTTGGGGGCGCCTCGCGGCGATCCGCCTGCCCGACGGCGCTGAGCTTGCTCTATACGAACCCCGGCACCCATCACCCCTGCAGCCCTGACGGCCTGAGGCACTGACGGCCTGCGTGTCAGCCGCCGTAAGGGCGGGTGATGATCTCCATCACGTGGCCGTCGGGGTCGGCGAAGTACACGCCACGGCCGCCGTCATTGTGGTTGATCTCCCCCGGCCGCGTCCTGCCAGGATCAGCCCAGTACGGCACGCCGCGCTCGGTGATACGGCCGAAGATCACGTCGAAGTCCTGCTCGCCGATCAGGAACGCGTAGTGCTGGACGGTTATGTCGCGGTCGGTCTCGGCAAAGTCGAGGGACACGCCGTTGTCCGTTCCGACGACGAGGAACCGGCCGAACCTCGTCGCGGCGGGCAGGCCGAGTATCTCGGTCAGGAAAGCTGCCGACCGCTGCTGATCGCGGCACGCGACGATCGTGTGATTCAGCTGCACGCTCATAGCCGCTCCTTTCTCGCAGTCGCGGGCACCCCGTTGCCATTGTGAGCACACCGGGCCGAGCGCTCAACAGCACGGGACCGCGGGCCGCCTATGCTGCCGGTGTGAAGATCGGGCATGTTTCAGCGACTATGCACATCGGGGGCGGCGGGATGCGCCGGCAGTCTGCGGGCTACGGTCACGGCTCGGGCACTGGCTGAGCACCTGGCTGGGGACGCGGCGACTCTGCCGGTCGCCACGGGATCGTGGCCTCCCTACGACCAGGTGAATGTCCAGACTGGCCTGGACGCTTGGCTCGCGGAGCCGGACCGGACGCATCGGCTGGTAGGGCTGACCCAGTACCGGCACCGCGACTTCGGGCTCGCCGACCTGCTGCAGGGCGGCGAGCCGTGGGGCCCTGTCCTCGGCAGTGTCGAGACCAAGGCATTTCCTTCCAGGCCGGGTGGCAGCACCAGGCCCTGCGTGCAGTGCGGGATCTACCTGACCGAAGACGCTGACGGCGCGGCGGTGCTGCTCGTGCGCAGCCCGGAAGAACACGGTGCCATCGAGAACGTCAACCTGGAAGTCGCGTGTTCACGCCCCGGACGTGCGCCTGAGGTGGTCGAGCAGATCCGGCGGCTGGGGCTTGAGCACAACGTCTTCCGAGGGCATGTGATCTCCTTCGGGGACGAGGTGTTCGGCCACCACCGCGGCGGCTTGCTGAGCTTCGTCGACCGCCCGCATGTCGAGCGCGACCAGGTCATCCTGCCGCCGGACGTGCTGGCCGGGATCGAGCGGCAGGTGGTGGGCGTCGCCAGGCATGCGTCGCGGCTGCTGGCTAGCGGCCAGCAGCTGCGGCGCGACGTCCTGCTCTACGGCGTCCCGGGAACAGGCAAGACGCACACGGTTAGGTACCTGCTCGGCCAGCTGCCTCGCGTCACTGTCATCTTGCTGTCCGGCGGGGCGCTCGGGATGATCTCCGAGGCCTGCTCGGTAGCCAGGACGCTGCAGCCGTCTGTCGTGGTGGTCGAGGACGTCGACTTGATCGCCGAGGAGCGAGATCACTATCCAGGCGAGCACCCGCTGCTCTTCCAGTTGCTCAATGAGATGGACGGTCTCGCCGCCGACATCGACGTGACTTTCGTGCTCACCACGAACCGGGCTGACCTGCTCGAGGAAGCCCTTGCCGCACGACCAGGACGCGTCGATCACGCCGCCGAGCTGCCGGTTCCCGATGCCGAGGCGCGGGTCAGGCTGATCCGCCTGTACCAGGGCAGTCTCGTGCTCGACCTGTCTGACCTGGACACCGTCATCGCGCGGAGCGAAGGGGTCACGGCCTCCTTCATCAAGGAGCTGCTCCGGCGCGCAGCGCTGCAGGCGGCTGAGGCCGAGGACCAGGAGGGCGAGCAGGCCCGAGAGCCGCTCCGCGTCACTGACGCGCATATGACAGCGGCCCTCGATCAGCTTCTCGACACCCGCAGCGCGCTGACCCAGGCACTGCTCGGCGGAACCGGGGGCACCGGCGGCACCCGCGGCACCGGCGACACAGGCGGCGCGGGGGGCTCTGGGGGGTCGTCCCCGTGGGCGAGCACTGCGGGACCACGCAAGGACGGAGGCGGTACAAGTTCCAGACTCCGACCATGACCTGGTGATCCGCGGCGGGACCGTGGTGACGGCCGGCAGCTCGGCCGTCTGTGACCTTGCGGTGCGCGACGGCATGATCAGCCAGATCGGCAGATCACCGCGCGGCCGCAGGGAGCTGGACGCCACCGGAGCGCTGGTCCTTCCCGGTGGCATCGACATGCACGTGCACCTGTCCTCACCCGAGCCGCCCGAGCCTGGCGTTCCGGCGTGGGTAGACGACTTCGGTAGCGGCTCGGCTGCCGCGATCGCCGGCGGAATCACCACGATCGGGAACATGACCTTCCCGGTGGACGGCGACTCGCTGAGCCAGTCGCTCGAACGCGACCTGGCATCGGCCCGGACGCTGGCCAGCGTCGACTACGTGCTGCACCCGGTCCTTGACAGTCCGACGCCGCAGGCGCTTGCCGAGCTGCCGCGGCTCGCAGCGGCCGGGCACACGAGCCTCAAGCTCTTCATGGTGGCCGACGAGTTCGAGGCGCGTGCGGACGGGATGATCGAGGCGGTCAGGATCGCCGGCTTGCATGGCATGCTGACGCTGATCCATTGCGAGGATGGTGCCCTGGTCCGGTTCGCTGGCGAGCGGCTGCTGGCGGCTGGGGGCGGCGGCCTCGCCGACTGGGCAGCCAGCCGTCCCGTACCGGCCGAACGCGCCGCCGTGGAGCGGGCCGTGGCGATCTGCGAGGCAACGGGCTCGCCGGTCTACATCGTGCACTTGTCGTCGGAGCCTGCGCTGCGCGCCGCCCGCCGGGGTCGTGCCCGCGGGCTGCCCGTGTTCGTTGAGACCAGGCCGCTGTACCTGCACCTGACCAGCGAGGCACTCGCCGAACCTGACGGCGCGAAGTACATCGGCGCTCCCCCGCTACGGGAGGCCGAGGATGTCGAGGCGTTGTGGGCGGGGCTGGCCGATGGGTCGGTGGACACGCTCGGCAGCGACCACGCACCCTGGCGGCTGGCCGACAAGCTCGATGATTCCCTGGACGTGACGACTGCCCGCCAGGGTGTTGCCGACCTCGAGACGATGCTGCCGATGCTCTTTTCCGCCGGCGTCAGCACCGGCCGCGTCTCGCTGCACCGCTTTGTCTCGCTGACCTCGACCAGCCCGGCACGACTGTTCGGGCTCTATCCGCGCAAGGGCACCATCGCAGTGGGGAGCGACGCCGACCTGCTCGTGCTCGACCCGCAGCTGAGGCGCATGATCGACGGAAGCTCGATGCGCTCCAGGGCGGGCTATTCGGCCTATGACGGGCGGGAGATCTGCGGCTGGCCGCGCTTCACCATCAGCCGCGGCGACGTCGTGCTCGAGGACGGCCAGGTGCTGGCGAGGCCAGGGCGCGGGTTGTGGCTGCGCCGCGGCACGACGGCACCGCCGTGACGTCCACCCGTCAGCGCCGTCCTGCCTGAAGCGGCCCCCTAGATGTCCTCGGCCCGTAGCTGGGACTCCGCCTTGGCGTCGCGGTCGGCGAACAGCACGAAATGGAAGATCACGAACCTGGTGAGGAACGTGAAGCAGTTGGCGGCCAGGTAGAAGCCCTGTACGAACGCGTCGTGCGCAGCGCCGTGCAGGCCGAGCGCTGCAGCTTCCCGGTACCCGAAGTGGCTCGCCTCCGTGAGCACGATGCCGACCACGAGCGAGACGGCCAGGAACGGCAGCGTCTCCTTCAGCACGCGCGGCTTGCCCTTGCGCTCCCAAGCCCAGCGGCTGACGCCGTAGCTGACCGCTGCCCCGGCGAGCCAGCCAGCGGCGCCCGATGCCCGCCCGGTCATGGCCAGCACGCTGAAGCAGATGAAATAGGTGATCTGGGTGGTGGCCAGCGCGAGAGCCGCGGCAGGGGCGAACCTCACCAACCGCCTGACCCCTGGTGAGCCGGCCCTCCGGCGCAGCGGCCCGGGCAGCCTGGCCCAGATGGCGAGCGGGAGTGTGCGGGGTGCGGGTGGCATTGCATCAAGCTACCTCAAACCGGCGTGAGCTATGGGCGGAACGCGCCGCGATCGCTCGCGGGCTCCGACCGCGCACCGGCAGGTCCTGGGTCGCCCTCGACATCCCGCAGCTAGATCTTCAACCAAGAGGTTGACAAGAGCTCGTCGCCAGAGCTAACGTTGTATTCAACCAGATGGTTGAAGGCTAAGGAGGAAAGCCGTGGCCGCTGATCCGCTCTCCCGGGTCTTCGCGGCCTTGGCCGACCCGACCAGGCGCGACATGGTCGCGCGGCTCGCCGCTGGAGACGCCACCGTCAACGAGCTAGCCAGGCCCTACGACGTGACGGTCCAGGCGGTCTCCAAGCACCTTAAGGTGCTGGCGGACGCCGGGCTGGTGAGCCGCACCCGGGACGGCCAGCGCCGTCCCGTGCACCTGGAGGCGGAGGTTTTCGACTTGATGACCAAGTGGATCGAGCGCTACCGCCGCGAAGCCGAAGACCGCTACCGCCGCCTCGACGATGTCCTGGCCGCCATGCCAGGCGAGGACCAAGCTAGCCAGAAAGGACCAATGTCATGACCACCAAGACTCGCGAGACCGAAATCGCCATCGACCCCGACGTGCCTCTCGTCAGGATTACCAGGGAATTCGACGCGCCGCCGGAGAAGGTCTTCCGTGCGCACACCGACCCCGACCTTGTCGTCCGGTGGCTCGGGCCGCGCAGCCTGCAGATGCGGATCGACCACTATGACTGCCGGACGGGCGGGTCATACCGCTACCTGCATATCAGGGGCCAGGACGAGTTCGGCTTCCACGGCAGCTTTCATGAGGTGCGCCCCAACGACGTGATCGTCCAGACGTTCACGTTCGAGGGCGATCCGGACGGCGTCGCGCTGGAGCGGATTGTCTTCATCGATCTCGGCGATGGCCGGACCAGGCTGACGTCGACCTCGCTGGTTGATTCGTTCGCCGCGCGCGATGCATTCGTCGCTAGCGGGATGGAGAGCGGCGTCAGGGAGGGCTACGAGCGCCTCGACGAGGTGCTCTCCGCTACCTGAGGACTGTGTCACATGGCCGTGACGGCGCAGCCGCCGCCGTCACGGCCGCCGGTTGCGGGCGACGCCGCAGCGGAGCGATTCTGCCGCCGATAAGGTGCAAACTTGACCCTTACCGAATATTTTCTCCTCCATTTCGTCTCTGCGAGCACGGCGTGACCTGGCCTTTCGCCACCTCCGCCCCATTGGCGACGGCTATTCCGATTGCTGCAGCCTGTTGGGGGAAGGTCAATCAGAGCGTGACATCACGCCGAACATTCGCGGAGGTTCAGATGTCCCCGAAGAACAGAAACGACGCGATCAGGGATGGCGCGCGCCGTGCGGCGGCTCAACTGAAGCCGGTCGCCGAGCGGGCCAAACCGCTGGCCAAGACCACGGGCGCGGCGGCAAGGCGGCGGATCTTCAGGACACGTGCCTGGGCGGCGCCTCAAGTCGAGCGCTCAGGGAAGGTCCTGCAGGACACCGTGGCGCCGAAGGTCTCGTCCGCGCTGTCGTCTGCTGCCAGCCGGATTGACCCCGCCCCGCCGCGATACCGGCGCTGGAAGAAGCCGGTTGGCCTGGCGACGCTGACCGCCGCAGGCGGCGCGGTGGCTGCCTTCCTCCGCGCCAGGAGGAAGCCGACCGTGACGACCGCGACCACGACCAGCGCCGACACGCCACCGCCGAATGGTCAGGCACAGACCAACCTCGGTACCGACACAGAGATGAACTCGCAGGCAAACCCCTGACGCTGCCTGGCGGCGGAACAGTTGACGAAGGCCCGGTTAGGACCCTTCCTTGACTTCGAACACGTCGTCGGCCACCAGGCCATGCGCCTCACGGTGCACGGTCGCGGCCGCGTCCGCTGACGGCGCCTCGACGAGGCAGAAGACCTTGCCCTTGCCCTCGTCCACCCAGTAGCGCAGGTAGTTGACGTCGTGCTTGCCCTGGGTCTGCAGGTCGGCCATGTGTGCCTTGGCCACGTCGTCGGCCGCTACCCCGCCGTCGATCGTGTGCACGTCCATGTAGAGCGGCATTGTTCCTCCTGTCGCAAGGATCGAGCTGATACCGCGACGGTAGGACGCCGCTCACGGGCGGGAATCGGTACCGTTTCCGATATTGCCGGCGGCGTTACCTACTTTCCGCGGCCGAAACCAGCCCGAGCGTGGCCGCCTGCGACGCGGCGGCATTGCGGGTCGGCACGTGAAGCTTGGCCAGCACGGCGGAGACATGATGGTCGACCGTCCGCACCGAGATGAACAGCCGCTCCGCGATCTGCGCGTTGGTTCGCCCGGCGCAAATCAGGTCGAGCACCTCGCGCTCGCGCCTGGTCAGGCCACGAGGATGAGCCCTGGTCGCGGTCCGCGGGCCAGCCGGCACCGATTTGATCCCGAGCTTGCGCATCTTCTGCCTGGTGATGCGGGCGGCAGCGACGGCACCGAGGTCATTGAACGCTTGCAGGGCGTCGCGCAGCGCGCAATCGTCCGTCACGTCCGCTAGCGCCATCGCGGCGTCGAACGGGCGGCAAAGCTCCCTCCACAGCCCCGGCCGCCTGCCAGTCGCCTTTTATTTGCAACAAATTCGGCGGGGCAAGCTCCCCATTTGGCAGCCTGGTCGAGCCCGTGCGGCTCAGCCAGACGGCGATCGCTCCCCGGTCCCAGGGGTCGCAGCCGGGCGCGACGTCATCTGCCAGCTCGGCCTCGCGCCGCGCGGCTTCCATGTCGGCCTGGAGCCAGTAGGCCTCCGCCCTGGCCAGCCGGGCATTGGTGATCATGGACGGCTCGGCCGCCCCCTCGGCCGCCGAGGCGGCCTCGTCGAGGCATTCCCAGGCGCCTGCCTCGCCGCGCCTGGCCCGGATCCTGCCCAGGGTGAGAAGAGGGCTGAACCGGTTGATGGGCGATGCGGCCACCCGCGCGAACAGCTCAGCCGCGAGCAGCGCGGCGTCCTTCCAGTTTCCGGTCTTCTCTAGTGAGCTGGCCCGTTCGCCCCGCAAGCAGGTGGCGTAGGTGCCGATGTCGTGCTCGTCGCAGTAGGCGATGCCGTCGCGGTAATATCGCTCGGCCTCGGCGAGACGGCCCTGCACGCAGAGCATGCTGTACAGGTTGGTGAACGCGCGGCCGGCCTGCGCCTCGCAGCGCCCGGACATGGCGATCTCCAGCGCTCGCTCCAGCAGGTCAGCCGGGTCGCGGCCGAGCGCGGTCAGCGCGCACGCCTGCGTGTTCAGGGCATCGCTCACGATCTCGGTGACGCCGAGCGGCTCGGCGAGCGCCGCCGCATGCTCGGCCAGGCCGATGGCCGCTTCGTTCTCGCCGTCGAGCATGCGCTGGCCGGCCAGGTTGGCGCAGGCCCTGGCCAGTTCCGGGCTCGGCCCGAGCGGCTTGAGAACGGCCAGCGCCGCCTCGGCCGCTAGGAGCGCCTCGCGGCCGCGACACAGCCGCCACATCGTGCGCGACAGCAGCCGCAGCGTGTCGCCCTCGCGCATCGGGTCGCCCGCCTCGCGCCACAGTGCGAGCGCCTGCTCGCCCGCCTCGGCCGCGTCATGCCACCCGTCTATCAGGGACAACTCGTGAGCGAGCCCGTCGTACAGGACGGCGACCTCGCGCGGCCCAAGGTCGACGGCGAACCTGACCGCCCGCTTGAACTGGGCGGCCGCTTCGCGATGCGACGCTAGGTCGGCCGCACGGCGCGCTGCCAGCGGGGCGAAGCGCAGCACCGCGGCCCGGTCACCCGCCGCCTCGGCGTGGTGGGCGAGGCTGGCGTGATCGTCATGGCCTCGTGCCAGTAGGGCATCGAGGATCCTGGCATGGATGAGGCCGGCTCGGTGGGCGGCGACTGGCTGCTCGACAGCCAGCCTGGCGATCTCGTGCCGGAACTTCAGCCGGCCGCCTCCCGCGACGACCAGCCCGGAGGCCACGAGCTCGTCCAGGTCCGCAGGCCCGCAGGCTGAGACCGCCTCGAGCACCGCGGACTCGACCTGCGATCCGAGCAGCGCGGCGACGTCGAGCACGTCCCGAGCCGCGCTGCCCAGCCTGGCGGTGCGTGCCAGCACGGCGTCGCGGGCCGACGGCGGGATCTCTTCAGTGCCGGCGCTCACGACCTCGCTGACGTAAAAAGGATTGCCGCCGGTCAGGCGGAACAGGTCCGCCGCGGCGATCTTGCTGCCACTGGCCATCGCAGCGACGGCCTCAGCCGACAGCGGCGCGAGGCCGATGCGCCTAGTCGACCGCTGGTTGGCGAGCTCGCCGAGAGCCGGCCGAAGCGGCTCGCCGGCGGTCAGACCTTCGTCGCGATAGGTCACGACCAGGAGAGCAGGGACGAACCGGATCCTCCGGCCGAGAAACCTGAGCAGGTCGACGGTCGCCTCGTCCGCCCAGTGCCCGTCCTCGATTAGCAAGCACATTTAGCCGCCACGGCTCGCTGATCTGGCGGAGCAGGGCGGTGAACAGATCCTCGCGGGCGGCCCGGGCCCGGCACAGGTCGGCCAGCTCGCCGCCCAGCTGGCCGGCGAGGTCGAATAGCGGTGCGAGCGGGCGCGGAGTAAACATGCCATCGCAGGCACCCCAGGACCATCGCGCTTCGCGCAGGTCCGCGGCAAGCCGTTCCACCAGAGCCGACTTCCCGATTCCTGACTCTCCGGTGACTAGGACGAGCCGCCCCTCGCCCCGCCTGGCTTCCCCCGCGTAATCGTGGAGCGCCGCCAGGTGTGACTCCCGTTCTAGCAGCACCATGCCTGACAGTCTGCGTCATCGGGCTGGCGAACGCGACCGGCAGCGCCGCGGCCTGGCGACGCGGTATTGCTGCGGCGAGCCACCATCCGCTTCAGTGCCTCCGTGGTGAAGGCCTCCCAACCGAGCAACCATGCCCGGCACGCTACCGCCCATAACTGCGGGCCGGTCAGGCGGTGACCAGCCCGTCGCCGACCTGTCGCAGCCTCCCGGACCCGATGAGCTCATCGAGCAGCGTGTCCGTCCAGTACCAGTTCCACGAGAACCAGCGCCGCAGCTCACGTTCCGGCGCGAGCACCGCCGCTCGCACGCCGGCGACTACGAGGTCGCCGAGCGCCGTGCTGGCCACGGCTTCGGCGCCAGGAGGGCCCCGATACGCCTGGTCCCACCGGGCCAGCTCCCGGCTCTGCGGGTGCCCTTGTGCTGAGGTCACGTCAACCGAGCGCGAGACGATGGCGCCACACCGCTCGAGCGGCGACCGCAGCGCCCTCAGTTCCTGCCGCTTCATACGCAGCTCGGCGATCAGGTCGTCGACCAGGGACGGGCCGACGGCTGTCAGATGGCCAAGCAGCCTGGCCCACCCGGGGTCGGCCTCGCTCATCCGGGTGATCTCGGCTCGGCAGATCGGATCGAGCAGCCGGGCACCGTCTGCTGAGACGATCAGGTTCTTGCCGCGATGGACCGCGGTAACGATGTAGCCGCGCTCGGCGAGCTGGCCAAACCACGGCCATTTTGTAGCCGGCCAGGTCGCGAAGCCCGGGCCGCCAGGCAGATACGGGTCTTCATGGCAGGCCTCATAGAGGCTGGGCAGTGCGCAGTCCGGCGTCCTGGTCAGCAGCCAGCGGCCCCGCAAGAAGGCCTCGGCCTCCTGCAGCGACTCCAGCGCCCGGTCGGGCGTCAGCCTGCACTCGAACTCTCGCCGCTCGCGTAGCTGGGCCAGCGTCTCCACGACCCGATTCTGCCCGGCCCTGCCCGGGTCCGCGGCCGGGTCCAGCAGCGGCTCCTTAGCGCTGGCGCGGTCAGACCTTGCGCCAGCGGACCTCGCAGAGCCCATACACGCCAAAGATGAGCACGCCAAGCGCGACGATCAGCAGGAGAAACTCGCCGAAGGGCTGATGACGCAACGTCAGCAGAGCCTTGTCCAAGCCGCCCGATTTCTTGGGCTTGAACGTGACAGCCGATTCGACGATCAGCACGCCGACGATCGCGAACACCACGCCCCTGGCTGTGGTGCCGATCATGCCGAGCCGTTCCACCATGTGGCGGGTCCGTGGGCTCATCTGGCCCGTCCGCAAATAATTCATGAACTTGCGGCGGATACCCTCGATGACCAGCGTCAGGCCGACGATCACGATGACGATGCCGACGATGGCCACGAGCCACTGCCCGCCGGTGTGGCGCATGAGCGTCGCCGTCAGGTCCTGCTGCTTGCGCGTCTCGTTGCCAGCAGCCCCGGAGATTACCTGAAAGGTCAGGTAGGCAAGGAAGCCGTAGACGATCGCCCGGACCAGCGACTTCACGCGCGGCCCCGGGCCTGGCTTCTCGCCGGTGACGCCGAACGCAGCCTCGCTCAGCCGCCACAACGAGTACCCGGCGAAGCCGATGCCGAGCAGCCAGAGCGTGACCAGGCCGTAGGACTTGCCTGCCAGGAGCTGCAGCGCTCCTTGCTGATTCGGCTGCCGCGCGCTGTGGCCGAGGGCTACCTCGATCGCGAGCCAGCCGATCAGGATGTAAATGGCACCGCGCGCGGCAAGACCGATTCTGGCTAGCGCCCGTGCCGCCGGGCTTTCTGATGCGCGCCTGGCACTCATCGATGCTCGAGTTGCCTGTGACGATATCGATCCCATAATGGGCGCTGCCTTTCGGTCGTGAGTCGGCAAGCACGACTACCCAGGCGACTGCCGTTCATGCATATCGTTGCGTGTCCTCTGTCCTGGCCGCGATCGGCACCAGATGGAGGGTGCGCCGCTAGCCGCATCAGCGGCATTACGCTGTCACGATGCCGGCCGTCACTGTGCCAGATCCCGCTCTTGTCGTGCTGGTGGGACCGTCAGGTTCAGGCAAGTCAACCTGGGCAGCGGCCCGCTACAGGCAAACCGAGATCGTGTGCTCTGACCAGCTTCGCGGCATCGTCGGCAGCGGTGAGCACGATATTGACGCATCGGCTGACGCGTTCGCCCTGCTGGACCAGATCGTCGCGGCGCGGCTGCGACGCGGCCTCAATACGGTCGTCGACACGCTCGGCCTTGATCCCCAGCGCCGCCGCGCCCACCTCGACCTGGCTCGCAGCGCGGGACTGCCGGCCGTGGCCGTGGTGTTCGGCACCGATGCCGCGGAGTGCCGCCGCAGGAACCGCGGCCGTTCCAGGCCGGTGCCAGCGGCTGTGCTCGACAGCCAGTTGCGCCGGATGCCCGACGTCGCAGCCGAAATCGCTGCGGAGGGCTGGGTGGTGATCAGCCACGCTGACGAGGCGGCGCCTGAGCCATCGCACACGGCCGGCAGCCAGGCCGCCGCCTCACACCAGCGCAGCCAGCCTGCTCAGCTCACCATCGTGCTGCAGATATCCCGCTTCCCGTGGGGCAATGATCCGGCATCATGGCTCGCCGCCGTGGCGAAGGCCGCTGCGGAGGCAGGACTCGGCGGCATCGCGCTGATGGACCACCTGATTCAGATCCCCCAGGTCGGCCGCGCCTGGGAACCCATTCCTGAGCCGTGGGTCACGCTTGGCATGCTGGCTGGTCTCACCCCTGGCCTGAGCCTTGGCACGCTGGTCAGCCCCGTGACGTTCCGGCCGCCCGGTGTGCTGGCCAAGGCAATGGCGACCCTGGACGTGCTGACCGGCGGCCGGGCTTTCTGCGGGCTTGGCGCGGGCTGGTGGCAGCGTGAGCATGCGGCCTTCGGCCTGCCGTTCCCGCCCGCCGGGCAGCGGCTCGACCAGCTCGAATCGACCATCGAGACGCTCAGGGCGCTCTGGCGGCAGGGTACCCGCGCCTACGCGGGCAAGCGGATTTCGCTGCCCGAGACCACCTGCTATCCGCGCCCCGTCTCGGCTATCCCGATCATCGTCGGCGGCGCAGGCGAGGTCAGGACGCTGCGGATAGCCGCGACGCTCGGCGATGGCTGTAACCTTCCGGCCGACCTCGCCGCCCTGGATCGCAAGCTGACCGCCTTGCGCTCGCACTGCCAGCGGGCCGGCCGGGACCCCGCCGAGCTGCTGGTCACCGTGCTGGACGTCCCCGTGCTGGGCGAGGACCGCGATCATATCGCTGATCTGGTCGAGCGGCTCAGAGGCCGGACGTCGGCCGCTTCGTACGCTCGCCAGCATCACGCGGGCACGGCTGCTGACCACATCGGGCGGTACCGGCTGCTCGCCCAGCGCGGCGTGAGCACGGTCTTCATCTCGCTGCCTGATCTGAGCGGACCAGAAGACGTGCTGCGGCTGGCTCCCGTCGCTGCGGCCTTCGCTTAAGACGGGCCCCTGGAAGAATGCCGCACCTTCGCCAACACGTTTGGGGGCATGAATTGGGTGTGCACGTCCATCTGGCCGGGCAGCCGCAGCTGCCGCCAGAAGACGGTGACCGCCGTCACCTCGACAGCAAGCCCCCGATCCGCGCCTGGTCCGGGGGCTGTGGGCGGCACGGCCGGATCCCGCTGACCACGCATACGCGGCCAGCGTCCGGGAAGATCGCGTGCTGCGGCCCGAGGAAGGGGAGACTCCAGAATTCTCCACTAATCCTGTCGGTAATATTATAAAATTGCCGACGACCGTTCACGCTAGGCGGCTTGCGGAACCGGCATTTCAGGCCCGGCATTCTCAGCGGCCGCCGATCGAGGGCCGGACAGCGGCTAGGGAAACGGCGCGACTCTATGGGCCAGCGCTGTCAATTTGCTCACACTCCCAGCGGCCAGGACAACCGATACCAGGCCTGCCGCGTCTGCACACTATGCTGACATGTCCGCCCTGGCTGCACAGCGGCCAGCGGCGCCCGCCTTGCGAGGCCCGTCGGCCATCCGGCGCGCCAGTGCGGTGCGCGGACCCTGGTCAGCCGCTGAAGTGCAGGCAGCCACGATTGTCGCGCATGGCGCACCGGGCTCGATGATCGCCGGAACTCGGACTTCTCAACCGAGAACTCCATCATGCACGCGCCAGTTTGTGGTAATTTATCGCAGCAGGCACCCGGAAGATCATGGAAGGGCTGCGGACGACCCCTGGTAGCCGTGATGACCTTCCTGTGAGCCAGACACTCTGACTGGCGCGCCGGCGGTGGCGTGGCGGTGAGCTTTCAACACTGTCGGCTCTAAGACTCTGCGCCCAGGTAACGCCGCCTCAGAGCGGCAACAAAAAGTGGAGGGAATAGATGAAGATAATCGGTGCGGGTTTGCCTCGCACGGCGACCCTTACCCAGAAGATCTCGCTCGAAATTCTCGGACTCGGTCCGTGCTACCACATGGTCAACGTCCTGTCTGACCTCAGCCTCGCGCCGCAATGGGCGGCCGCCTTCGACGGCAACGCCGACTGGGACTCGATCTTCGCTGGACACCAGGCATCGGTGGACTGGCCTGGCTCGTTCTTCTGGCGGGAGCTCATCGACTACTACCCGGACGCGAAGGTCCTCCTCAGTGTCCGCAGCGGCGACACCTGGGCGAACAGCATGAAGAACACGATCTGGGGTGTCTTCTACGACGAGGTCCTGATGCGTGACCTGTCCAACGCCCGCTCCAAGGTAGACCCGGGCTGGCACGACTACATCGAGCTGATGAAGGCGATGTGGCAGAAGAGCGGGTTGCTCGGCGAGATGACCGGCGTGTTCGACCCGGCGGTACTCGCCGCGGCCATGGAGCGCCACAATCAGGAGGTCAGGGACACCGTGCCGGCCGAGCGCCTGCTCGAGTGGTCCCCTGCCGATGGCTGGGAGCCGCTGTGCACGTTCTTTGAGGTGCCGGTGCCGCAGGCTCCGCTCCCGCACGTCAACGACTCGGCCATGTTCGCAGGCCGGATCGTCGAGGGATCGCTGGCCGTGCTCAACGCGTGGCAGGCCAAGCAGGCGGAGGCCGCTGCGAAATGAATTTCCGCGTCGGCACCCTGCGGAACAGGACCGAGGACAAGCAGGCAGGGGGCGGACTCGACCCGGCTAGGCGGCTGAGGCTCCTTCTGATCGTCTGCTGCGTATCGCAGTTCATGGTGATCCTTGACCTCTCCATCGTCAATGTCGCCCTGCCCTCGATCCAGTCCGACCTCGGCTTCACCCCCGTGAACCTGCAATGGGTCGTCGACGCGTACGCGATCGTCTTCGCCGGATTCCTGATGCTCGGCGGGCGGGCCAGTGACCGCTTCGGGCCGCGGCGCATGCTGGCTGCGGCCCTGGTCCTGTTCGCCTTCGCCTCGCTGGCCGGCGGCGCCGCCACCAGCCAGTCGATGCTGATCATCGCCCGGTCGCTGCAGGGACTAAGCGGCGCCTTGATGGCCGCCTCGTCGCTGGCGGCGATCACGATGGCGTTCCCCCAGGGTCCCGCGCGGCACCGTGCGATCGCTCTGTGGGGGGCGATGAACGGCGCGGGCGGCGCGGCCGGGGCGCTGTTCGGCGGGATCATCACGCAGGAAATCGGCTGGCGCTGGGTCCTGCTGATCAACCCGCCGATCGGCGTGGCCGCGGCGGGAGTGGCCTGGGCCGTGATCGCCGAGGGCGCCAGAAAGGAGGGAGTGGCCCGCAGCTTCGACCTGCCTGGCGCCTTGAGCCTCACCATCGGCCAGATGGTGCTGGTGTACGGGATCGTGGAGGCTGGTACCCACGGCTGGGGTTCGCCGCTGTTCTACGTGCCGCTCATCATCGCCATCGCCCTGTTCGCGCTGTTCGGCGTCATAGAGGCGCGCTGGGCCAGTGCTCCCCTGGTGCCGTTCAAGGCAATAACCAAGCCGCTGGCTAACGCCAACACCATCGTGTTCGTCTTCAGTGCGGCGCTGTTCCCCATGTGGTTCGTGAGCTCCCTGTACCTGCAGGAGGTGCTCGGGCTCTCGCCGCTCAACGCCGGCCTGGCGTTCTTGCCGATGGCGCTGACGATCATGCTGGTCGCGCGCCAGGCAGGCAAGCTGGTCGGGCTATTCGGCCTGCGGGCCGTGCTCACCTCCGGCCTCGTCCTGCTGGCGAGCGGGCTGCTGCTATTCGCCAGGATCGGCCCGACCGGCAGCTCGATCGGGTTTATCGTGCTGCCCGGGATACTGACCGCGTCCGGAATCGGGCTGTCTGTCGTGGCGTCCACCATCGCCGCTACCCAGTCCGTCCAGCCGGCTCAGGCGGGCCTGGCATCGGGCCTGGTCAACACGTCCAGGCAGGCGGGCGGCGGCCTGGGCATCGCCCTGCTCATCACGTTCGCGACGTCCTACACCACCCACCTGATCGGACACAACAAGGCGGTTCCTGACGCGCTGACGTCAGGGTTCAGGCTGGCCTACCTGATCGCGGCCGGGCTTGCCGCGCTGGCGGCAATGCTGTCGTTCACGCTCATGTCGAAGGCTCCGGCGCATCAGCCGACCTGGCAGCCGGCGGGCGGACCAGCCGCACAGGGCGCGCCAGGCGCACAGGCCGGACCAGCCGGGCAGACCGCGCCGACCGGGGCCGGCACCGAGACTGGCCCCGAGCCGGCCGCCGCCCCGGCCAGGTCCCGCGCGTACCTGCGGCTGCCGGCGATCGTGCTCGGAGTGCTCGCGGTCTTCGCTACGGTCGACTTCACCTTCGCCGGCCATCCGGGCCCGCCGATCGGCGCATACGAGCTCAAGGACACCCACCGATACGTGTCCGCGCCCGGCCTGCATCCGCCGATCGTCCGGCCGGCGTCGCACACGACAGGATCGCCTGCGCCCGGTTACATCCTGACGGGCAACTTCTACGACTTGACCAAGCCTCCGATGACGGGCCAGAGCGGGCCGCTGATACTCGACAACAAGCTGCAGCCGGTGTGGTTCAGGCCGGTGCCGGCCAATGTCGTGGCCTCAGACCTGGACGAACAGACCTACCGCGGCCAGCCAGTCCTCACCTGGTGGCAGGGCGTGGTCACGAACACCGGCCAGACGTCGAGCGGCAAGTACATCGTGGTCGACCAGCATTACAAGACCATCGCCACGCTGCACGGCGCGGACGGCTGGGTGCTCACGCTGCACACGATGGTTATCGACGGCGACAACGCCTGGGTGACGGCGAACAAGAACGTGCCGATGAACCTCTCGAAATGGGGCGGCGTGTACAACGGCACGCTGGTCGACTCGGCGGTGCAGGAGTACAACCTCAAGACCGGCAAGCTCATCCGCACGTGGGACGCCTTCAAGCACATCGGCCTGGCCGATACCCACTCGCTGCCGCCGGGCAACGGCTTCCCCTGGGATGCCTACCATGTCAACTCGATCGAGCTGATCGGCAAGAACGCGGTCCTGGTCTCGATGCGAGACACCTGGGGCGTGTACAAGATCAACATCGTGACCGGGAAGATCGAGTGGACACTCGGCGGTAACGACTCGGACTTCACGTTCGGAGCCAATGCCGAATTCAAGTACCAGCATGATGCGGCGCTGCTGCCCAACGGTGACCTCAGCTTGTTCGACGACCACTGCTGCTTCCTGGAAAGCGGCGGAACCTACCTGGCGCCGACCGGACCGTCCCGGGGCGAGGTTCTGAGGCTCGACCTAGCCAATCACACGGCGAGCCTGGTCAGCCAGTACCGGCACCACGACGAGGACGGCCGCCAGGGCACCAACGCGTCCTACATGGGCTCGGCTCAGATCCTGCCGAACGGCAACGTATTCGTCGGCTACGGCAACCTGCCGTTCTTCGCCGAGTACACCAGCTCGGGCAAGATGGTCATGGACGCTCTGCTGCCTGGGCCGGACCTGACCTACCGTGCCATCAAGATCCCCGCGACGGCGTTCGTCGGCACCCCAGACACCCCGCCGAGCGGAGCGGTGCGGCAGTCCGGCGGCAAAGCAACGGTGTACGCGAGCTGGAACGGCGCGATGCAGGTCGCGTCCTGGCGAGTGCTGACCGGGCCGGCTCCCGGTCAGCTCTCCGCCGTCACCACCACGGCCAAGACCGGCTTCGAGACCGCCATCGCAGTGAGCCAGGGCTACAAGGTGTTCAGGGTCCAGGCGCTCGACGGGCACGGCAACGTCCTCGGCACCTCCAAGGTGCTGCGGCCGGGAACCTAGGACACCTAGAGCGGCCCGGCAGAGCCTGCGGACGGCGTAACATACGTGCCTGCCCGGATAGTTGGGCAAACACGTGGAAAGGAGAGCAGTGGAGCACGCATCAGTCCGATCGAAGTCAGCTTCAAAACTGCGTAAGGTCCTGCGGGCGCTACTCGTGGCCATCGCCGTGACCGGCACGGCCGTCAGCGCAGCGGCGTGCGGTCCGAGTCACCACAACCAGCAGCAGGGCAGCCCAGGCGGGTACTAGGTCGCGGCTACGGCGGGGCGGCGGTGGGGTGCCTGGCCGCCCTCATGGCCGCTCGCGTCTGGCCAGCTATCCAGCGAACGAGCCCCCCTCAGGGACGCTGCGGCCGAGCGGCATCTGCTGCGTGATGCAGTGCGGGCCGCCGCCCCCGTAGGACAGCGTGGCCCCGGGAACCCCGACCACGTCACGATCAGCGAATGCCTCCCTGAGCCGCGCCAGGGCCGCCTCATCCGACGGCGACCCGGCGAGCGGCGCGACTACGCCTCCGTTGGCGAGGTAACAATTCAGGTAAGGTACGTCCACTGTTTGTCTGCCGATCCTCGCCGAGGCCGTGACCTCGAACGGAAGGACCTCGAGGCGCCTGTCCCTCGCGTCGGTCGCTGCGGCCAGCCTCGCGCGGTTCTCCCGTGCGAAAGGGTAGTTCGCGTGACCGGGGTCGGCAGGCACGAGCAGCACAAGCCGACCAGGCCCGGCGAATTGGGCGATCCCGTCGACGTGCCCGTCGGTGTCCCGGTCAGGAAACGCGACCAGCCAGAGCACCCGGTCGGCGGCTAGGTACTCGCTCGCGATCTGTTCGAACAGCGGACGCGACGCAGTCGGGTTGCGGGCGGGGTCGAGCACCGGTCCCTCGGTCGTCACGACCGTCCCTTCGCCGTCGGTAAAGAACGCGCCGCCCTCGAGCACGAAGGGCGCCTGGTACCGCTGCACGCCGAGCACGTCGGCTAGCGCAGCTCCGAGAGCGGCGTCGCGGTCGTACGGCAGGTACTTACCGCCCCACGAATTGAAGCCGAAGTCCACCGCCGCTACGTGGCTGCGGTCATCCACGACGAAGACCGGGCCGGCGTCCCTGGTCCACGAGTCGTCGATCTCAATCTCGGTGACTTGGACCGATGACCCGCAATGATCGACGACGTCGGCCGCGTCGCCCGGCCGGCAGATCATCACGACCGGCTCGAAGCCAGCGATCGCCCGCGCCACCTCCGCGTAGTCCAGCTTGGCCTGCCCGAACATCTCCCCCCACAAGCTCTGCCTAGTCGGCCAGGCCATGAAGCAGCACTGATGCGGCTCCCATTCGGCCGGCATCCGGAACCCCTCGGCCCGCGGCGTCGCTTGCCGCCCGGCGGCACTGCGCCTCATGCGAGCAGGTACCGGCGGGACAGCGGCACCTCGGCGACCGGATCAGCGGCCACCATCCGGCCGTCGAGGCGCACGGTGCCGTCGGCCGGGTCGACCGTGACCGGCGGGCACGCGCGGCCGGCGACGAGGCTGTCCTTGCGGACGGACCGCGTGCCTGATACGGCGACCAGCCGACGCCCGCCGCCGAGCCGAGCACCGATGCCCGCCGCCATGGCGGCGCGCGACACGAAGGTCACCGACAACGAGGCAGGCGTGCGGCCCAGCCCGCCCCAGTGCGCGCCGTACCGGCGCGGCTCTGCCCCCTCCACCGTCGCATTGCCCTCCCCGAGCGGCCCCCAGGCGAAGTGGCCCGCCTTGAGAATGAGCTCCGGCCTGACACCGAAGTAGCCAGGGCGCCACAGGACGATGTCCGCCAGCCGTCCGGGCGCCAGCGAGCCGACCTCACCGGACACGCCGTGGGTGATGGCCGGGTCGACAGTGTACTTGGCCAGGTACCGCAGGACCCGTTCGTTGTCGTCCGGGCCGAGGCCGTCGTCGGCCAGCGACGCTGCCGGTCGCGGCGCGGCCCGACGCACGCCGGGCGCGGGCGGCCAGTCCGTGCCGCTCCGCCAGACCTTCATCCCGTCGGCGAGCTGCCAGGTCCGCCTGATGGTCTCGCCGATCCTGCCCATGCCCTGCGAATCACTGTTGATGATGCTGATCGCGCCGAGCTCGTGCAGCGGCCCCTCGGCCGCAAGCGTGGCCGGCCTGACCCGCTCGGCGGCGAGCTCGAGATCGGCGGGATCGGCACCGGATCCGCCGTGCACAGCGACGATCATCTCCGGGTGCTCGGCAGCCGTGCCCGTGCCGTACGGGATAGTCGGTGTCGTCGACGAACAGATGATCGCGGGCTCGCGGACAAGGCTGATCAGGTCGGGAATGTGTCCGCCGCCTGCTCCCTCGACGTGATAGGCGTGCACCGCGCGCCCCGCGATCGCCGCCACGGTGTCCTCGAGCTCACAGGACTCGTTCAGCCCGTCGGTGTGCAGCGCCACGGCCACGTCGTTGTCGTCGGCGACGCCGAGCACGGCGTCGATGATCTCCGGGTAGGCTCCCCAGTCCTCGTGGATCTTCAGCCCGATCGCGCCGGCGTCGATCACCCGCTGCACCGCCGCCGCGGCCTCGGTCCTCGCGCTTGCCTGCAGGCCGATGTTGACCGGCAGCTGCTCGAACGCGCGCAGGGTCGCGGTCATCGCGGCGGGCGGCTCTTCGAAGCCGGCGGTAATCAGCGTGGTCACCCCGGCTGACAGCGCGACGGGGATCAGCCTGGGCGTGATGAGGTGCACGTGCGAGTCGACCCCGCCCGCGGTCGCGATCAGGCCGTACCCCATCAACGGCAGCGTGTTCGGACCGATGGTCATGTCGACGCCGCTGGTGACGTCCGGGTTGCCTGCGCGGCCGATGCCGACGATCCGGCCGTCCTTGACCCCGATGCTTGTCTTGACCACACCGAGCAGCGGATCGACGACAAGCACGCCCGCCATGAGAACGTCAAGCTCGCTGTCAGCGGTCGCGCGGTCTTGCTGGGTCATCCTGGAGCGGATGTTGCCCGCATAACCCCACACCGGCTCGTCGCCGTAGCCGACATGATCGTCCTCGACCCGCAGCCACAGGTCGGTGTCTGCGAGCCTGACCCGGTCGCCGGTCGTCGGCCCGAACCTGGCCCTGTACTCGTCCTGACGCATCGCAGCCGGGCTCATGTCGCCTTCCCGGCCGAGCCACCCAATGCCACCAGGTCAACGTCCCTGGTCTCACCGGGCCCCCAGCGGATCGAGGCTCCGGCCGGAATGTCGAGCCGGTAGCCGACGGCGGCCGGGCGGTCGAACTCGAGCCGCGGATTAACTCGCCAGAACGGGTAGTGGGAAGACACCCTGATCGGCCGGAGCGACCGGCTGGTCACCGTGATTCTGCGCCGCGCCAGGCCGGCCGCGAGCGCGATGTTCCGACCAGGGCTGCGGACTTCTCCGGGGCTGCCAAGTTCGCCGTGGCCGCCGACTTCGCCAAGGGTGCCGGCCTCGCCGCCGAAGTCGGCTTCGCCGGGGTTCCCAGTCATGGCGCGCCCCAGGGATCGCGGAGCACGACCAGCCGCATGCCGTCATCCATTAGAACCTCGAGCCGGATCTCCGCAAGCAGCGCGTCGACCCCGGCCATCAGTTCTTCGCGCCGTACCGCGCCACGCCCGGCGGCGAGCACGCCGTCAACCGCCGCGCCGCGGCGCGCCGCCCGGTGCATCTCGTCGCAGATGAGCGCCGTCGCCTCGGGCGCGTTCAGCCTGGCCCCATCGTCCAGCGATCGCCGGGCCAGCTGGGCCGCGGTGAACACCGCCAGCCGGTCCTCCTCGGTTGGCGTCAGGTACATAGCGCCAAAACTAGCCGGAGCCTGGCGGCGCGATGCGGAAAGCCAGGCATTGACCGGAGCTCAGCCGCTCGCTAGTTTCCGCTAGAACACGTTTCAGTTTCCGGATCGCTCCGCCGTGAGGAGGTTGGCGTGGCTGCACCGGCCGAGGACCCGCCAGCCGAGCAGGCAACCGGCGAGCCAGCATCCGCCGAGCAGGCATCTGCCGAGCAGGCATCCGCCGAGCAAGGATCTGCCGAGCGGGCACCGGGCGAGCGGGTCAAGATGACCGTCAGCCTGCGGGAGGCCGACTCGCTCGCCACGGCGCTCAGTGGCTGGCTGGCTGAGCGGGTTGGCGCCTCCGGGCCGTTGGAGCTTTTCGGCGCGCGGATGCCGGCCAGCGGCGGGCTATCCAGCACGTCGCTGCTGTTCGAGGCGGCCTGGTCCAGCGCCGGGACGCCATGCCGCGCGGCGTTCGTTGCCCGGATGGCGCCCGAGATGGGCGCGGTTCCGGTCTTCCCACACTACGACCTGCCCGGCCAGTACCGGCTGATCGACCAGGTGAGAAAGCGCTCCGACGTGCCGCTGCCCGAGCTGCGCTGGAACCAGCCAGACGGCGAGCCGCTCGGGACTGCGTTCTTCGTGATGGACCAAGTCGACGGCAGGGTGCCGCTCGACAACCCGCCCTACGTCTTCGGCGGCTGGCTGCTCGATGCATCGCCGCAGGAACGGGCGCAACTAGAGCGCGCCAGCGTCGAGATCCTGGCAGACGTGCACGCCATCGAAGATCCGGCCGGCACGTTCGGATGGCTCAGGCCGCCTCCCGGCAAAGATGCGCTGCGCTGGCATGTCGACCAGCAATACGACTACTACCAATGGGCACTGGCTGACGACGGCGTCGAGATCCCGGTCATCGAGCGGAGCCTGGAATGGCTGGAACGGCATTGGCCGGCCGAGACCGGCCCTGATGTGCTGTCCTGGGGCGACGCCAGGATCGGGAACATCATCTACGAGGGCTTCACGCCCGTGGCCGTGCTGGACTGGGAGATGGCCGCCCTGGGCCCGCGCGAGCTCGACGTCGCCTGGTTCATCTTCCTGCACCGCTTCTTCCAGGACATCGCCGAGTTCTTCGAGCTGCCTGGACTGCCTGACTTCCTGCGCCGCTCGCAGGTCGAGCGGCACTACGCGGAGTTCAGCGGCTACGAGCTACGCGACATGGACTTCTACCTGACGTACGCGGCGCTGCGGCACGCGATCGTCATGGCCAGGGTGAAGCGCCGCATGATCTATTTCGGCGAAGACCAGGTCCCCGATGACATCGACGACTACGTGATGCACAGGGCGAGCCTCGACAAGCTGCTCGCCGGCACCTACCGATGGGACTGACAGCCGTGCCAATACCGCTCGATGAATACCCGATCCACCAGGCTCCTGTTCCGATGAACCGGGTGGCGAGCAGCGACCGGAACTTCTACGACCGCTGCTACTTCAACGCCCATGACCGCACCGGTGAGGTCTTCCTGGTGACCGGGCTCGGCGTCTACCCGAACCTGGGCGTCATCGACGCCTACGCCGCTGCGAGGGTCGGGGACCAGCAAACGAGCTTGTGCTTCTCCGATGCACTGGCCGAGCGCAGCCTCGACCAGCAGGTGGGCGGCTACCGGATCGACGTGGTCGAGCCGCTGCGAAGGCTGCACCTGACCTGCCACTCCCCCGACGCCAGCCTGGACTTCGACCTGCACTGGACCGGGTCGTTCCCTGCCGTCGAAGAGGAACCGCACCTGCTGTTGTCCGGCGACCGGCCGATCGTGGACTCGTCCAGGTTTTGCCAGCTCGGCAGCTGGAGCGGCCGGCTCAGGGTCGCCGGGCGCGAGTTCGATGTGACCGACGACCGTTGGTCGGGCGCCAGGGACCGGTCCTGGGGAATCAGGCCCGTCGGCGAAGGCGAGCCGCCAGGGCGCGCCGCGGAGTCGATGGCCGGGTTCTGGTGGCTGTACCTGCCGCTGCGTTTCGAGAGCTGCGCGCTGATCGTGATCCTGCAGGAGAACCCCGACGGCTACCGGACGCTGAGCAATGCCAAGCGAGTCTGGCCCGACGGCCGGGTGGAGCAGCTCGGCTGGCCGCGGGCCGAGATCAAATACGCGCCTGGGACCAGGCAGCCGAGCGCCGCGAGGATCTACCTGACGGACGGCACCGGCAAGCCGGTTTGCGTAGAAATTGAAATCCTGACTTCCCTCCCGCTGCACGTTGGCGCCGGATACAACGGCGACCCTGACTGGACGCACGGCCGCTGGATGGGGCAGAACTGGAGCAGCACCAGCGGCTATGACCTCACCGACCCGGCTGTGGCCGCTCGGATCCCGTGGGGCGTCACCGACCACCTTGCCAGGGCGATCATGGACGGTGAGGAAGGCTGGGGCATGTTCGAGCACGCCAGCATGGGCAGGCACGACCCGACCGGGTTCGCCGACTGGTCCTCGGTAGCGCCCGAACCCTCTGTAGCGCCCGAGTCCTCGGTAGCTCCCCGCTTAGTTCGCGCCGCCCGCCTTGCCGGGAACCGGGCTAGAGCCTCAGTCAAGGCGAGGAGCTGGCCGGTGCGGCTGGTGCCGACGCCGACGTGCTCGGGGAGCCCGACGGCGATGGCGGTGCCGATGACGTCGGCGTCGGTGTCGGCGTCGGTGTCGGCGTCGCTGTCGGGCTCGGCGTCGTTGCGGAGGGCGACGGCGTGGCCGACGGGCTGGGTGACTTCGTGGGGCTGGCCGAGTGGCTGGTCTGTCCCTGGGCCGGGCCGACGATCGTTGGCCCCTGTACGTGGTGGCTCGGGGCCAGCAGCAGGGCGACAGCGGCCACCACCACGGCGGCGACCGTGACCAGGCCGCCGACGGCCGCCCCCGCCGCGAACGACCGGCGGTCGCGGCGGTACTCGGTGGTCCGGCGCGCCCGGAGGGCGGCAGGCAGGGCGGCCCGGCGGGCGGCCCAGCTGTTGAAAGGCGCGGCCGCCATGCCCATTGTCGGGAAGACCAGCAGAGCGGCTAGCAGCGGGCCGCTGAGTTGCGTGGGCCTGCTCAGCGCCGCGACGATGCCGGCCAGCCCGAGCAGGGCGAGAAACGATTCCGCCCAGTTCGCGCGCAGCGCCTCCCACCACCTGGCCCGCTCGCTGGTCTTGGGAGTGCGCAGGAAGGCCGCCTTGCGGGCGAACAGGCCGAGCACCGATGCCCGCGCCACCACTAGTGACGTGGACTGCCAGATAAAGAATGCGCCAATCGCGTCGCGCCAGGATGCGCCGGTGCCGCGGCGCAGCAGCGCTACCGCCCGTACGAGCCCGAGCGCGACCAGTACGGGGACGGTCGCCACGAGGAAGATCGTGAGCTTGCGGAAGAGCGTTCCGCCGCCGAGCGCCTCGTTGGCCGCGCCGACGAGCAAGAACACCAGGAACGCCAGGCCGAGGAAGTCGCCGTACCACTGGACGGCGCCAGACAGGTAGGCCCAGCGCTGGGCGGTGGTGAGGTGATTCTCCTTGGTCTTGCGGCCGGGAATGAGCGACCGCCAGTGCATCCGCAGGATCTGGATGCCGCCGAAGCACCACCGGTACCGCTGGCCTTTGAGCGCCTCGAATGTCAGCGGCATGATGCCGCGGCCAAAGGACTGGTCCACGTGCAGCCCGGAGAAGCCAGCCCGGAGCAGGCGCAGCGAGAGCTCGGCGTCCTCGGTGATGCACCACTCATCCCAGCCGCCGAGCTGTTCGAGCGCGACCCTGCGGATCAGCCCCATGGTGCCCGCGAAGATCGCGCCGTCGCGCTCGTTGCGGGACGGCTGCGAGACAGCGAAGAAGTACTTATAGGAGTAATAGAGCCGCCGGTAATAGCGCGCGTGCTCCCAGCCGCGGTAATCCTGGGGCGACTGCACGAAGCCGACCCACGGCTCGGCGAAAGCCGGCGCACAGCGGCGGAGGAAGCCCGGCTCGATCTGGTAGTCGGAATCGACGATGCCGATCACCTCGGCCCGCTCGTCGGTCATCTCGCGGAGCGCGTAGTTCAGTGCGCCTGACTTGTAGCCTGGCCAGTCCTCCAGGTGCGCGAACTTGACCCCGTGCCGACGGCACCAGGCCTGCACCGGCCGCCACAGCGCCTCATCGTCGGTGTTGTCGTCGATCAGGATGATCTCGTATCGCGGGTAGTCGATCCGCAGCAGCGACCTGAGCGTGTCGATCACCATGTCCGGCGGCTCGTTGTGAGCCGGCACATGCAGGCTGACCATCGGCAGCTCAACGCTCGGGACGTCGAAGCTGACCTGGCGGGTAACCCGCCTGGTCCAATGCTCGGTGCCAAGCGCGTCGCAGATCTCCCACAGGTAAGCACACGCCATGATGGCGGCGAATACCTCGAACACCCACAGCAGCAGGGCGCCGATCGTGCTGGCCAGGCCCAGGTGGCTGGTGAAGGTCCATTCCAGCGCGAACGCCAGGTACGTCACGAACAGGAAGATGCTCGACGCCCAGCACAGGTGTGCCCTGGCGTTCCATCGCCTGGTCACCGGCAGCCAGATCAGGCTTGCGATCACGACGCTGGCAACGCCGATGACGAAATTATGCTGACTAACCCTGAGCAGCTTCAGCACGCCGGCCACGGCCGCGGCCAGCAGCGCCGTACCCACCACCGCAAGCACGAAGCGGCGGATCGCCGGCCAGGCTCCGACCGCTTTGATCCGGCGTTTCGCCGGCAGGAACAGCAAAACCGAGCCGAGCGGCGCCGCGACTATCCCGGCTAGCAGCAAGGCCGCCAGCATCATCTGCCCTTCGTCACTGAGCGGTCGTTCATCGCGACTGACCTACCTGAGCAAAAGCACATGAAACGCATTCCGCCGATCGCGTTGCGGCCGTCGGCCGCTCCGAGTACACATATCGATTTATGCAGCCATGTCGGTCGACGCCGCAACGCTTTATCAAAATTCAGCACATTGCGGCGGCCGCGACCTGCGGCCTGCTCTTCGCCATCGCCGGGCCCGATGCCGCGATGGTACCGCCACTCGCCGCGTCCCCGGCCCCCGCCACGTCCACGGCCCCCGCCACGTCCCCGGCGCCTGCCTACTTCCATACTCTTAAGCCAGGTACAAAACTACCCTCAGGTGCGCAGTGTGCCAGGTGGGTGCTGGCCAGGCCGATGCGCGGGAACAAGGGCGTGAACCGGCGCTTCAACGCCACGACGGGTCAGCGTGTCGGGACGCACTTCTTCTCTGGCGACAAGCCCCAGGCCAACCGTTGGATCGCCCCGCGAATCAACGACTTCAAGGGCACGACGAAGCAGATCCTGCGCTGGGCCGCCTGTAAGTGGGGCATCGACCAGAACCTGGTGTTCGCCTAGGCAGCCGTCGAGAGCTGGTGGCGGCAGACGACCAAGGGCGACTGGGCAAGCAGCGGCTGCCCGCCCGGTCACGGTCCCGGCGTCGACGGCAGGCCCGGCCTGTGCCCGCAGAGCTGGGGCATCCTGCAGAACAGGTATCCATACGAAAAGACGAGCTGGCCGGGGATCGCCAAGTCGACCGCCATGAACGCCGACACCGCCTACGCGATCTGGCGTGCCTGCTACGTCGGCTACGAGACCTGGCTGAACACCGTTGACCGGGGCCGTGCCTATCGCGTGGGAGATGCCTGGGGATGCATCGGGCGCTGGTTCGCGGGGCGCTGGCATACCCCGCCAGCCCAGCAGTACATCGCCAAGGTCGGGAAGTACCTGCGGGAGAAGATCTGGACGACGAAGAACTTCCAGCAGCCGTGAGGGGTGAGCCGGGAATTTAGGCGGCGTAGCCGGAATCTAAGCGGCGTAGCCGGTCGCCTTCTGCACCGTCATCCGGACTACCACGCGCACCGCCCCAGGCCGGTCGGGGTCGGGATCCTTGCCGTCGTACTTCCAGGACAGCTGGGTATCGACCTTGCGGCCGATGTCCGGTGACATCGACACCCGCCCGCGGAGCTCGACGTAATTCTCCGGGTCGGCGGAATCCAGCACCGTCACGCTCACCCGCGGGTCGCGCAGCATGTTCCGGTGCTTGACCCGCCCCTCGACCGTCGAGAACAGCAGGTCATCGCCGTCCCGGCCGACCCACATCGCCGATGTCTGCGGGCTGCCGTCGGGATTGACCGTGGCGAGAACCGCGTAATTCCTGCCGTCGAGCAGCTTGAGCGTTGCTTCACTGAAGGAGATGGCCACGCCCGCACGCTAGCAAGCAGGACCGGTCATGGCACCCGCTGGTCAGGGACGGGTGCCGAACGACGGGGGGCCGGTGAGCTCGGGTAGCACCCGGTAGGCGTCACGAACCCAGGCGCAGAGCAACCGGCGGCTGTCGCGCGGATCGATCAGGTCCTGCACCCCAAAGCGCTCAGCGGTACGGAATGGCGAGGCAACGGCGGCCAGCCTGCGGCGTATCCGGCCGATCTCGGCCTGGGCGTCGCCGGCCTCCGCCAGCTGGGCACGGAACGCGGCCTCCACGCCACCCTGGACGGGAAGCGAGCCCCAGTCACCCGACGGCCATGCCCAGCTCCGCCCGACCCGGTGCCGGTTGACCATTCCTGCGCCCGCGACGCCGTAGACGCGGCGCACGATCAGCTCTGCCTGCGGGACCCTGGCCTGGTAGACGGCGGCGATGGCACGCGCGGCGTGCCGGATCGTGCCTCGCTCCTCGGCGACCCTGCCGATGGTGATTCCGCCCTGATCGGTGAGGCTGACCAGCGGCAGGTGGAACGTCTCGCACAGGTCGACGAGCCGAGTGATCGCAAGCGCTCCCTCGAGCGACATGGTCGTGCCCCGGTACGGGTCGGTTGCGATCACTCCGACCGGGTGACCGTCGAGCCTGCCCAGGAAGGTAACGGTGGAGCCGCCGTACTCGGCATAACTGAACACCGATCCGCAGTCGAAGACCGCCTCAAGGATGGGCCCGATCCGGTAGGGCAGGCGGGGGTCGCGCGGCACGGCTGACACCAGCGATTCCTGGCGCCGTGCTGCCGGGTCCTGGCAGGCGATGACCGGCGGCGTCTCGTTCACGCTGGCCGGCAGGTAGGACAGGAAATCGCGGATGATCGCGAAGGCGGCATCCTCGGATCCTGCGAACCGCTCTATCGTGCCGTTGCGGCGGTGGATGGCTGCTCCGCCGAGTTCTTCTTTGGTCAGGTCCTCACCGGTGCCGCTGCGAACCACCGGCGGCCCGGCCGTGAAGAGCTGGCCAATGCCGGTGACCATCACGGCCAGATGTGACATGACGAGGCGAGCGGCACCAAGCCCCACCACCGGGCCGAGGCAGGCGGCTACGACGGGCACCAGGGAGAGATTGCCGACGACCGCGTCCCAGGCCGGGTTAACGGGGACATAGCTGGAGCCGGCCTCCAGCGTCATCTTGACGCTGCCGCCTCCGCTTGCCCCGTCGAGCAGCCGCACGACAGGCAGCCGCAGGTCGGCGGCGTACTGCTCGGAGTAGATCTGCTTGGCGTGGATGGCGGCGTCGCCTGATCCGCCGCGGACGGTGAAGTCGTCGGCGCCGATCATCACCCTCCGGCCACCGATGCTCGCCGTTCCCGCAACGAAGTTGGCAGGCATGACACTGATCAGGTGTCCGTCGGCGTCGTAGTCGCCGAATCCGGCCAGGGCTCCGATCTCGGCGAAGCTGCCCGGGTCGGTGAGCCGGGCGATGCGGTCGCGTACAGTCAGCCGGCCCGAGGCGAGCTGGCGTTTCACCTTCTCTGGACCGCCCATGGCCTGGGCGAGCGCACGACGCCGACTGATTTCCTCGATCTCCGGCATCCAGCCGACCGCCTCGCCCGCGCCTAGCTTGTCTGCCCTGCTCACGCGAACCTCCCGCACTGCCGCGCCGACCCCGCCGGGCGCGGCGGGCGCGGCGGGCGCGGCGCCATGTTCCGGAGGCTACGGCAGCTGGAAGGCTGCCCAGACAGCTTTCTCGCACGCGCCAAGCAGGACCCAGCCCCAAGCCGCGGCGAGCGCGTGCACGACCTGCAGCCCGCGGCCCGACTCTGCGCTGATGTCGGCTTGCTCGAGCACGGGCGGCATGGCGCTGCCGTCAGTGACCACGCAGATTATCCGGCCGTCATGCCGCTGCCAGGCCAGCATTACGCTGGCGACGTCGGTGTTCGGCCCAGACGGGCACGTGCCATGCCTGATCGCATTAGTTACCAACTCGGAGGCGACGATTACCGCCTCCTCGACCAGGGCTTCGAGCTTCCAGCCACCCAGCGTCGCCGCCGTGAAATCACGCGCCGCCTTGACCGACTCGGGCCCAGGAATCAGCAGGAGTTCGCTATGCCCGTCCGCAGTCAGGTTGAGCAGATCAGCATAGTCAGCCCGGGCTGGCACAGCCATTGTGCGCTCCTGCACGGTGGCCGGCCGACGCAGGTTGCCAATTGGCCGCAGCTCACGACTGCCATAAGTCAAGTCCCGTGCCTGCGCGGAAGTCACTGTGTCGTGTCCCTTATGCATGAGTCTGAACTCAAGCGAGTTTGGGCCGAGTCCATTCGGGCTTGCTCGTCCGTTACGATGCCATTAATCGGTGTGCACTTGCAAGTGCCATCGCACACAGGGTCGGTTCTGTTC
>Ga0070707_100000365_pt1 | contig 44665 bp, 77 predicted proteins | sample KBSK5502metaG_FD_65468 | JGI IMG/M metagenome (GOLD analysis project Ga0070707, IMG submission 65468) | Corn, switchgrass and miscanthus rhizosphere microbial communities from Kellogg Biological Station, Michigan, USA - KBS K5-50-2 metaG | ecosystem: Host-associated > Plants > Roots >... | reverse complement strand
GATCTGCTTGACATGCCGCTCAGGGACCAAACACGTGAATTGGCGATTCACGTCCAGGTCATCATAAACGCCGCGGGGAAGACCGATCTCGCCTGGTGCGAGACCAATCCCCTCGAAGCATTCCGATCGAACGTCCAGGGGGCTCTCCATGCGGCTAGGGTGGCTCGTAAGGTGGGGGCGACCTTCATTCACTTCTCCAGCGGCTGCGTCTGGGACGGGCCGTATCATGAATCCGGAAGGGGCTTCCTACCGACCGACCCCGTCTCACCGGCCGCCTTTTACACCTGGACCAAGGCGACCGCGGACGCCCTGATTCAACATGAGTTCCCAGAGGCCCACATCCTTCGGCCCCGGCAGGTCTTCAGCGGGTCCCGGAACCCACGGAATACCCTCCAAAAGTTCCTGCGCTACGAAGCCCTCCTCGATACGCCCAATTCCATGACGTCGAGCTACACGATCGTCCGGGCGGTCAAGACCCTGGTCCAGAAGCCCTACCCGGGCCGGATCTGGAACCTCTATGATCGGGGCTCCACAACACCGTTCGAGGTCGGGCAGTACCTGCACCGCCAGGGGCTCCGCGGAGCACCGCAGAAGCTCTCGAAAGCGGAACTGGACGCATTCCACAAGCCGAAGCGGGTCGATACGGTCCTCGAAGATCCTGTAGCGGAGGCGTACTTCAAGCCGTACCAGATCGCCGAGACGTTATCCCGGGCGGTCGAAGAATTGAGGAGAGCCTAGTTGCCGTACAAAGATCACGAGAAGCATTTAGCCCACTGCAAGGCTTACTCGAAGATTTACCATAAGCACCTGACTGACAAGGAACGAGATCCCTATGAAGTCCCGGCTGAGTTAGCCGCCTACGAGGCTGGATTTCACGACGGGTTTTTGTTGGCCTCCAAATGTTCTTGTGGTGCCATCCGATCCACAGACCCGCAAGTTCAGAATGTCGAAAGCCTTAACAAGCCCGGAAGCAGGACAGCCACACCCACAGGCTGGACCAAGCCGTGAGCCCCAGAGGCATTCCAGAGGGCGGAGACGCGAAGCGAGGCATCGGTATGTCCGACATGACGCCCCCACCCTTAGCCGAGGGCGTGACGATGCCCGACAACCCCTATACCCGGATGCTGGAATCCATCACCGCGGGGCGGGGAACCGTGAGCCTACCGCCGCCGATCCCGGTGCCAGACGAACCCATTCCCGACACCGTCGAGGAAGCCATCGAGCCAAACGTGACACACCTGCGACCTGTCCCGCCGCCCGTGTCCCAACTGACACATCCCCTCCAGGGCTTTGATGGTGTGGACCTTCGGACAAGTGAAGTCTGGGGAGACAACGGCGAGACGTTCACGATGACCCCCGCCGAGATCGAGGAAGCCGGGCAGTTGTGTCTCCGCGTAGCGAAGCGCGTCATGGCCGGTCGGTTAGCCGAGCTCGAAAGCCGCTTTGCCGGAAAGCCCAAGCGTGGACCCCGAAAGAAGTGACCTCGAAGGCCTCTGCCGGATCACCGACTGTGATCTCCCGGCTATGGCCTCCGGAAAGTGCTTTCAGCATCTCGTATGCCTCTTCCTGGGCCGCCGTGGCGTCTTACCCAACACCCAGGCCATAAACAAGACCGATGAGGCTCTGAGGGCCAATTTGGGACTCCGGCTCAGAGCCCACTACAACGCCGTGATCTCGGGGGACAAGGAACCCCAATCCCAAAGGCAAAGGCTCACGCACGCCTACGCCCTCAGGAGCGACCTCGGGATCTCCTGGGGCGGCCCTGCGGGACTCTTGGGGATAGCCCAGGTGATCGGCGACGTCGAGAAGCTGGCGGAGAAGGCGGAATGACGAATGGCTACCAGAAGCTTCTAATTGCGGATCTCGATGGGGTCCTGGTCGAGACGCGGGATCTTCACTTTCGGGTACTCAATGAAGCTCTCATCGCCAATCGTTTTCCACCTATCCCCCGGCCTGTCCACTTATCCACCTACGACGGCCTCCCGACCATGAAGAAATTGACCATGTTGGGAATCGAGGGCCAGAAGAAGCAGGACATCTGGAAAGCCAAACAGCTTGCGACGGCCGAAGCCTTGAAATCCCTGGAGCCGGACGGGGCATTGCTCGCTCTGTTTCAGGGCCTCAAGTCTATGGGGATTAAGACCGCGGTAGCCTCGAACAGCATCCAAGCAACGACGAGATTGATCCTCGATCGCCTTGGACTTCTCGGAACGCTGGACTTCTACACCACCGCCACCGAGGATTTACCCAAGCCCTCGCCGTCGATGTACTGGAGCTGCATGCGAGCAACGGGGGCATCAGCAAAACAAACTGTGATCCTCGAAGATTCCGCCGTAGGCCAAGCGGCTGCCGTAGCCTCCGGCGGTATCCTGCTCCCCTGTACTGGCCGCAAAGACGTGAAGGAGAGCCGCATCTTGGCTGCGTTCCCGGACGGCAAGCCGATCCCCTACTGGCTTCCCGATCTTCAAGTGGTGATCCCGATGGCCGGTGAAGGCTCGCGCTTCGCCCAGGCAGGCTACACGTTCCCGAAGCCCCTCATCGAAGTCCACGGGAAGCCCATGATCCAGCAGGTGGTGGAGAACCTCTGCATCGACGCCAAATATATCTTCATCGTGCGGGCCGAGGACTACTACAAGTACCAACTCAAGTACATGCTGAACCTCATCGCGCCAGGCTGCGAGATCGTCCAAGTCCGCGAAAAAACCGAAGGCGCCGCCTGTACCGTGCTCCAAGCCGCGCATCTGATCGATAACGACAAGCCCTTACTCATTGCGAACTCCGATCAGCTCATCGAATGGAATTCCCTCGAAGTGATGCATGGGTTTGAGTCCGTCGACGCTGGGGTTGTGACGTTCACCGGCACGCATCCGAAGTGGAGCTACGTCAAGCGCGGTGAGGATGGGTTTGTGGCCGAGGTAGCGGAGAAGCGCGTTATCTCCGACGAGGCAACCGTGGGGCTGTACCTATGGAGCAAAGGCTCAGACTTCATTCGGGATGCCCTGGAGATGATTGCTGCCGACGATCGCACCCTGGGTGAGTTCTATCTGGCGCCTGTACTGAATTACACGATCAAGCGAGGCGGTCATGTGCGCGCAACCAAGATCGAAGCCATGCACGGACTGGGTGATCCCGAAAGTCTGCGAACCTACCTATCCCGATGAAGCCATCGACGACGTTGATCTTCCACGTCATTGGCACACTGACCATGAAGCACGTCCGCAATTCCCTAGAATCTCTGGACCGCCAGCGACCGGTTCACTGGGAGCGGTTCGTGCTCTACAACGGGTCCCCTCTCAACACGGACGAGATCATGTCGATGGCTCCGCTGGAACTCTTTGACGAACATAGCGTCTTTCCGTATGACCCCAATACGCCCAAGGGAGCCATCGCCGACTGGACCGTGCAGATGCGGGAGATCGGCGGTTCTGACCGTTACCTCTGTTTGAAGTCCGATTTTATGCTGGCCGAGAACGTCATCAAGAATCTCGACGCCTTTCCCGATCAGGACTTTTTCGTACTGTTCAAGAAGATCGACATGAAGGAACGCGCTGGCTTGAGCGATTTCCGCCGGTACTGCAAGGCGAGCTGGGGCGACATCAAAGCCGATCCCGAGATCGGCAGGTTCCCCTGCATGCCCGGCGTCTCCATTCTCGATCATGTGGGTAAGATCGGGGTGTTGTGGGACGGCTATCCCCTGGATGGCACCATGCATGCCTATTCAGATTCCTTCCGGCCATTTTGGAAGCCTAGCGCCGAGGAGATCGATGCTAAGCATATCTGGATGCGGTCGATGCTTCCCATCTTCACCGAGTTCCCGTATCTCATCCTCGATGATGACTTCTTCGCTATTCACCAGTTTCACTACGTGCCCGAGAAGGCGGACCCGATCAAGAAGATACCGGGAGAGCGGTTTTGAACGACTACCCGCACGTCTGCGAGTGGATCTACCTCTATGGGACCAAGGGCTGATTGAAAGATTTCTCTCCGCCTTGTAAGGTGCTGCAAATGGCCTTGCACACCACCGAAATCCGTGTCGCCAGGATCTTCTTTCGGATCGGCCACGGGAAACCCAAAAAGAGGATCATACAGATGGAAAAGCTCAGCAATGAACTCTATTACCCAGCCAGCGTTGTCTACCTCACGGCGAGCAATCGACCGGCCAAGGTAGATGGGGTCCCGACTTGGGAATCCACGGACGCGGCTGTCTTTGAGGTGAAGAACATAGCGGCTGATGGAATGTCGGCCGAACTCTGGCCTACCGATGCTGCCGACGGCGTTGCTGAGCTGGTCATCACGGCCGATGCGGATCTCGGTGATGGCGTGACGAACCTCGAAACCCGCGTCGGGATCGAATGCCGGCCGGCCGCGGCGGCCACCGGAACGGTGACGCTTGGCACCGGCACCCCCAAGCCGTAGTTTCGCTCCAAGGTGCCTAGCCCCAGAGGTAAACCCTCCCCGGTACCTCTGGGGCTTTTTTAGGCCCGAGCCGGTAAGACATGGAGGCACAATTAGATGCAAAGGGCAGGATTTTACTATGATGTCTCGGCTTACACCTGCCACGACTGGTTCGCGGCGACCTACCAAAAGTCGATCTGCCCTAGATATGCACCGATCCTCAAGGCCCTGAACCCTAATCACCAAACATTCAATTACAAGTCCGGCACCGACACCTATACGCTCAAATCGGACGGAGTGACCCCACATCCTGACGGGGTGCGGCTCGCGCAATTAGCCCTCCAGATGGGCCAAACTGAGGAATCCCAATACCAACACTGGGCCGAGGAGACGGAGATCGACTGGGGCCCGTGGGATGGACATCTCGTCTATCCCACCGGGAGCCGGATCGAGGTGTATCACAACGGGCACCAGAACGCCGGGACCCGGATCTTGCATCATTACAGCGCGCCAGCTCCGATTTTGGCCCTCTGGGCCGAGTGTCTCCCGGGCTATGACGGGGTGTTTCTCGATAACTGCACACATATTCTCAATAACTGGGGCTGGAGCGTGATCCGCGGGGGCAAGACTCAGGAATCGGGACTTCAGATGGGAACGCCAGCTTATAACGCCTGGCACTGGCAGAAGCTCCGTTCAGCCTTGGTGCAATCGACCATCAATCGAGCGCCCAATATCGCGAACTATTGGACGGATGACTACGTGAACTACCCTATCGGCCAAACGCTGGTTCAGGAATCTGTTGGGAATCCTGTGAATCTCAACTACAGCGTGCAAGAAATCTTTCGGCGGAACCAATTGGCGGCATCGAAGAACGTGAAGATGTGGATGTCGAGCAACACTGCCACCGGAACGCCGGCGTTACCCTATCAGACCATTCAGTACGGGATTCTGTGTCTCTATCTAGCGATCGAAGTCAAAGGAATCACGAGCTTTCATATTCAGAATTGGACGGGCCCTACGGGACCCGATTGGCCCCAGCTTGTGACGGGGCCGGCATTGGAAACCGCAGTCAAGAAGCTGAAGAAGGCCACTTCAGATCCGTTCCCGGCTAAGAGCACATTCCCGACGCTCCTCACCACGACCGAGCGAGACTTCGAAGGTGGCGCGGTGTTTGTGCGGTCCAAGCCCTGGAACGGATTTACGGACCAAGTCGAGACATTCCCAAGACCGCCCCAGATGCAGTATCTCGATGCCTCGGGGCAGTTGACCAAGCCGGACACGATTACGATCCCGAACGGTGGGGGCGCTATCCTCGTCCGAGCTTAGCGAATAGGGCATCGAGTAGGAATTTCACGAATCGCAGCACGATCAGCACGAACAAGCCTAGCCAAAGGATGAAAATCATGGGTAGCGCCTCGCTTCGGTCTTGGGTTGTCTCTTGAGTCGTCTTAGGATCTCCTCGCGCCCCAGATCAAGCCTATCGAAGCCACAGGGGCGCTTCTGGGGCAGGAAGAACCACGCGGCAAGGCAAACCATAGCGAACGAGACCAGGAAGTCCGGGAGCCCGATCGGCACATGATCCTCTTTAGCCATGCTGGTCCAGCCCCAATACTGGAACGTAGCAATGGCAAGGCAGGCAGCGAACCAACGCACAGAGTGGTATCGGAAGGGTCTCATGTTCCACACGGGGCTTCTCATAGGCCTAAGTCCTGATACTGCTCTTGAGTGATAGGCTGGTGTACCTGGAAATGCCACCATTCCCAGATGGAATGCCGGTACCCGAAGGCCAAGAAAGCCGCCGTGAGAGCGATCATGAGGAGGGACCAGGTACGCCACCTCATGGCTGCTTCCATAATTTGGCAAAACGATCATCAACCTCCTTCGATAGCGCCTGTATATCGCGCTTCGTCGGCAGGCCGTAGCCACAGACGGCGCAATACCAGCCGCCTAAGTCTGAGTCGATTGCGGGCTGGTGGCCAAGGCGCGAGCATAGGAATTGCGGTAACCATGTGGGGAGGGACCAGCGTTTCCACGAAGCGTGTCGCCTGCGCGGCATAGCCGCTTGTCTCCAGGTCATGGCTTCACCCTTTGGGCCAGCATGGCATCTGCATAGAGATATCGGGCCACAACGCGGTCCTTGTGCCCGGGTGAACGAGTGAACGCCGCTATGTCGGCCTCACTGGCATGCGTGGCGAAATAGTCCCGCAGTGTCATGCCCCCGGCTAAATCGTCCTCGCCAGACCCAATTTCATAAAAGCTGCCCGACCTGTAGACGCGGACAAATGGGAACGCGGGGCCGTCGAAATCACGCATCAGAGTAATCCTCCCCTTGCTCGTAGGGTGCCTCGTTCACATGCCCACACTCTAGACACTCGTAGCCCGTATCGGCCCGTGCCCCACATGGGACCATACCCCTACCGCGGCATTGGGGGCATTTGAGGGCCGGATCACTGTCCACCATGAGGTCTAGGACGTAATCGGGGAGATCGGTCCTCACACCGCTCCCCTGGCATTCCTGGCAATCGAGATAGCCTTCACACTCGGTCTCGATGTAGCGTTGGCGGATCATTGGATAAGGCCCTCCGTTTCAGCGATGCGTAGAATGTCGATTTCAACGCACTCCTCGGAGCAGTAGGTGAGTTTCACCCCGTTCTCAAGCGCCCAGTGGCGGGGAACCCACTCCTGGGAATCCACATGGAAGGCTAGGGAACTGGGCTCACCACATTCGGGGCGGGCACATAGGTGGGTCGGCATGGGACGATGAACCCGAGGCCCGTAGGGTGGGCGGCTCATGATTGCACCTCCGCATCCTCAATAGCGTCCCGTAGGGCGGCTAAGCGCTCGGGAGGCACGTTCACGAGGAATAGCGCATCCCTGTAGACGTCGCGTACCCGCTCAAGGCCTACGGCCGGGATGATATTCTCAGTGTAGTGCTGGTACGTATCCTGATAGGCGGCTGTGCGTTTCATGAGCGCACCGCCTGAAGCTCGGACGGCTGGACCGCATCCACGCGGCCCGAGTCGAACTCCACTACGATGCGCCCCGTCGGCGTCACCGCGATCACGTTCCCCACGCAGTCATCCACTAAATGCGAGGGCTTGCGTAGCTCGACTCGCTTCCCTTCGAGGATCTTGAAGTTTCGCATGTTCGTTCCTTTCTTACGGTTAGTTACCATCTAACCTAAGCAGAGTCTATCGGTCTTTCCCAAGCTTTGTCAAGCACAAATGCTTGATTTTCTTGGGTTATTTTCAGTGGCTCAGACCTTATTTGCCCCGAACCTGTGTCCGTTTTGACACACGGATCAAGAGGCCCGCACGTACTGCCCAAGCCGCCGGCACCAACAAGAGTGCGTAGAAGGAGGCGTCGATCCAGTTCACTGGGCTCTCCAGTTCTCCCCCACACTCTCCACTTTATGCACTTCCTATGCCAAGCCCAAAACCCCTAAATCCCTTCCTAGCATCACCTTCCTTGCATCCTGCGCTCTACCCATCTCACCATGCAATGCTCACCTCCAGCCCGAAAGCCCCGTTCCGTTCGTGTGTTTCCTGCAACCATGCATCTATGCGTATGCGCACATGTATGTGTGCATCGCCTCAACTAGGGAGGGGTTCGATCCCTTGGTAGCTTGCTACCGATGGATCGAAGGGTAGGGGGAGTCCCCCCATTCCCATCCGTATCAGGGTGATCTACTCATTTCTGAGCGCAGCGAAGAAATTTTGGTAGTCAGGGAAGGGGGAGTTTCCGGAGCGAATTGGGGATGGAGGGGACGGAGCCACCGATCGGGGTGGAAGCGAGTGTGGGGTCTTCTGAGGTGGATCCGGAGGGGAGGCGCGCAGTGTATCACATTTAGGGTATCTGTGTCAAACTAGTGTAATGCCGTTGAAAGAGAAAGACACAACGCCACCGCCGAAGCCGCTCAAGGAGATATCTCCGAAGGCAGAGAGGCGTAGGCGGGATTCGAGTCAAACGAGCGCGTTGATTACGCTCAAGCGGCAGCAGATCACCGAGTACATGATTGCCTATCCAGAAGCCACGATGGCCGAAACGGCGAGGAAATTCGGGTCCTCCATGAGTACGGTGGTGCGGTGCCGAGAGAAGGCGATTCAAGGGGGGTTGGTGGGCCCGAGTTACTTTGACCGGAGGTCCCCAGAAGGCGCGAAAGCCTACGAAACGGGCAATTACAGCCCGCAGGACTTAGAAGGAACAGTTCGAAAGATCCTCAGCGAGAGTTCCGGCGGTGCCCTGCTCTCGACCGAGGAATCCCTTCAAGCATTTACGAACCTCGCCCGAGCTGCGGAGCGCGATGGAGCGAATAAGCTTTCCATCGAAGCCCATAAGGCGTTCCATAATCTTAAAAGCCAGTCGAAAGAGGCTAAACTAGGCCCCGGAGTGCCGGTTTCCTACGATGAGAAGGTAGAGAGAACGTCCCGAATCCTCGAATGCGTGGGCGTCAGAGCTTTAAAAGCCGCGTTTCAGGTGGCGTTCCCCGATAAAACGCTCGACATTGGGGATAAAGACCCCGATGCGGCACTATTCAGCGATTCAAGCCCAACGGAGGCTTTTGACGGCGATGAGTTTTCCGAACCCACGAGTGGGTAGGGCGCTCTATCCAGCTCCCGGCCGGCCACCGGACGAGTTTCCAGAGGCTCCTACGGTCGAATGCCCCGTTTGCTACGCGCCCATGCCGTACTTTTTCCCCGCCTGCTCTTCTTGCGTCTGGGCGCGAGAGGTTCATCGGGCAATCAACCAAAGAGGGTCCCGTAGAGGCCGATTCAGCTAAAAGGAGACTTGTTATGCCGGCGAAATCCAAGAAACAAGCACGTTGGGCGCGGGCGGGATGCCCGGGCTCGAAAATGTCTGAGGAAAAGTGCGAGGAATTCGTTCCACACGGGAAAGGCTCGGTGAAACGCCTGCCCGAAAAGGCCCCAAAAAAGAAATCCAAGTAGACGCGGGGCGCTTGCTACGGTAATATCCGCACAGGCGCCTGGGAACACCATCTTTAACGGCCTTCCGGGCCTTCGCACTTTCTCGGGCGCCACCTGATGGAAGCGGAGACCGGAAGGCCTCTTTTTGTTTGCGCGGCAAGGTGGGCACCGTATGCCGTCACGAGCTGGGTACATTGGCGTTTGGCGTAAAGTTCAGGACAACCCACTCCACTTCACCCAGGAACGAAGATCCCCCACCCGCTACGAAGCCCGCGAAGACCTCTGGATGATGATGGCCTACGAGGAACGCCAGGTTGTCAGCCGCGGGGAGTCCATCACTCTCCTGCCTGGCCAAGTCCTTTGCTCCATATCGTTTCTGGCGACCCGGTGGCGCATGACCCGGCCAAAAGTCCGCCGTCTCTTAAAGTTACTTGTGAACCTCGGCGAAATTGAACAAAAAACGTCCGAAAAACGTACAGTGCTAACCTTTTGTCACCATGAGGAATACAGAGTTGGGCGTACACTACATCGACCACCAGACAGACCAGCGGACGTACACGTACAAGAATTAAGAATAAATCAGGAGAAGGGGATAATCTCCCCACCACCACCCATCCCCCGCAACCGAGCCGAGGCGAGCGACGATCGGCGGGATCGGGCTCTCGCCCTCGTCGGAAAATGCCAAGGACATGCGGTGAGGCTTCGAGGGTCGAAGCTCATCGACTTCGATGCGCCGCCCCAGATGTCCCACCTTCAAACGCTTCGCACCGACGTCGAGATCGAGGAGACGTTCGAATTTTTCCTCAAGAGCCGCCGCAAGGCGGACACCGCCACGTTTCGTAACTTTTTCCGCTTTTTCGAGGAGATCGAGAACGAGCTCGTCGAGGCGGAAATCACCGAAGGGAGATCCAATGGGAAGCAGGGAGATCAAGCGACAGATTCGGGCAAGCCAGGATCAAACGGAAACGGCACGCACTGAGCGACACTACCACTGGGCGCCGCGCCAATTCGTCCGTGACTACATCAAGCGCTATCCAACCGTGCGCCTGTTTACCCAAGAGGAAATCTTGGATATTCGCCGTACGCACGGCCACCGCGAAACCGAATCCGACCTAATCGGGCCACCGCCGCACATGGAAGAACTTAAGGACTTGTCCAAGATTCTGTGGACCGCCGCACGCATGAAAGCAAAGGAACTCAACAAACCCTGGAACGACGTTCGTAACGATGTGCACACAGCCATCAACAGCAATATCAGCCGGATGGTAGCGATGGACCGCAGGGGTCTCTACCACCCCGATGAGGAAGAGATTATGGCTATCGTCGAGATCGTCCAGGCTGTCGTATGAACAACAAAACCGACTGGCCTCCGTTTGAGCGCGGTGTAATAGCTGGAATCACGCTCGGCTATAGGGAACTCGAACACATGATCGCCAAACTTGAGGGTGAACCCAACCAGCCGTCAGCCATCCGTGTTCTTACGGACGCCGCCGCGCATTTACGGCAGATACGCCAACTCGTCAGGGACGAAGGCGCGGAGGAACCAAAATGAAATCCTGGGACCAACTCCCCAACGACTGGAATCATCCCGATTGCATCGAGTATCGGGAAGCTTACGGACCGCCGGTCTACACAGAACTCTATTTGCGGCTCCGGGCGGGGCTTAAGCCGAGCAGGACTTCGGGGGAAGAACCAGCCAAGCTAACCCAACCGGAGCCGCTTGAACCCTGAATCCCCACCTGCTACCGTACGGCCGTCCCAGCACCTCCCTGCATGGGACTCTCCGAGGCCCCGGTCCTTAGCCCTTCAAGGATCGGGGCCCTGCTTTTGTGCTACCCTGCGCGTTCAGGAGGACCACATGGCCACAAAAACCATCAAAGCTCCTGCGAGCAAACCCCGCCGCTACTCGAAAGAAGAGATCGACGCCATCAACAAAGGCGCCGAAGGCAAGATCGACAAGGTGAACGCCGACTCGAACGCGAAACTCAAACGCAAAGTCGAGCGCGCCCAGTGGGACAAAAAGTACAAGCGAGGTCTCGTATGACCTACCTCGTCATCGGCCTCTTGCTTGGTTTTCTCTGCGCTCTCATCCTCGATATCGTATTGGAGGAGTACCGTGGCCCAAAAACCAAAGAAGGTCCCGCCCGTCGCCCCCGCACCAACCTACACACGAGGCAAGCCAGCAAAGTCAAAGCAAGAAAAACCCGATAGTCCGATGAAGCGTCTCAAGAAGTTCGCGAAAGGTGAGTACAAGCCATGAGCGCGAAGCACCCAGGATTTCGTAAAGTTCAGAAGAAGATCGAGGCCGAGGGCTACAGCGAGAAGGCGGCCGGCGCGATTCTCGCCTCCAAGACGCGGCACGCCAGCGAAGAAGCGAAGGAGAAGAATCCACGCTTACGGAAGGTGAAGTCCAAAGCCAAGTGAAGTGGCTCGTGTACTTCCTTTTCTTTCTGGCCTTCTCGTGTCTCACGTTCGCGATCATCGCGATATGCCGGTTCTCCTGTGCTAAATGAGGAAACAATGAAGCCTGGTGATGTCGTCCGGTTGCGCTCGGGTGGTCTGCCAATGACGGTGTACGCGGTCAATGACAATGCGGTTCTATGCGTATGGTTCAATGGTAGCGACGAACTCGGCTGGATTGGCCCAATCAAGGAGGAGTTTGTGCCGGAAGACCTTGTCGTGGTAGAAGCGACATCAAAGCCGTGAGATGGATTCATCTCACCCTCACCGCCACTCTCATCGCGTTCATCGCGTTAGCGGTGTTCTGCGTGATCGTTATTCTGGAAACCTTATCGTAGATGTCGAAGCCCAAAGAGTGGCCCCTCGAAGACGAACGCATCCTGCTTGCGGATTCTTGTGTTCCCGGTCGAAACGAACACAGTCTATGGAATTTCGTTCGCTTTGCCGCCGGTTGGCACTACCGGGCTCAGGCCCGCGAGGCCGCCGGAAAGGGCCTCTACTGGTTGACCAACGACGTCCACCGGCCGTTCATCGACTGGCTCCAGCGGCAAATCGACGAGTGGATGCAGTCACGAAAGCAAGGGAAGCAAGAGCGGTTTCAAGTCCTGGCCTGGTTACTCCGTGGTTTCGGTAAAACCAATCTCGTCACCACGTGTCTCTCCGCGTACATCATGCTCGATGACCCCGACCTAGCGAGTTACATCGGGTCCGAAACACATCCGAAGGCGAAGGAATTTCTAACGTCGATCAAGCCCATGCTGGATGGCTCCGATCCCCATTGCCTCTTCACCTGGTTTTACGGCAACTGGTACAACGCCGACCGCACCTGGAGCCTTGACTCTCTTGTCACCGCGCACCGGCATTCGCCGTCGATCAAAGAACCGTCCATCGGCACCTTCGGGGTCGAAACCGGCATCGTCGGGAAACACCCGCAGCTCCTCATCTACGACGATCCGATCTCCGATGAGAAACTGAAAGACGGTGGGTCGAATTGGCTCACCAACGCGATAAGTTCACTGGACGCCATTCACCCCTGTCTCACCAACGACTCCTTGTTCATCTTGATCGGAACGCGGTATCTCCAGCACGACGTCATCGGAACCGTCTTGGAAAACGAAGGCGTGGATTCGTGGGACGGCCACAATCCACCGGCGGGAACCCCCTTTCACCCCGACGGGTCTTGGCGCGTATACTTCCTCCAAGGCCGGGACGTAACCGACACCAAGGAATTTCCCGAGGGTCGGCCCGTGATCCCGAAAACCTGGAGTCACGCTGCACTCAAAGCCTATGAAGCCAAGAATCCGGCACGATATCGGGCGCAGATCATGGGCGATCCCATGAACGAAAAAGCCTCTGAGCTCACTCCGGACTTTATCGAGAGCCTCTTCATCGAGCGCAAAGACCTGCCCCCGATCGAGTACGCAACGATCCATCTCGATACCGCGTTCAAACTCGACACCCGGAAGCGCAGAGGCGATTACAACGTCATCGAAGTCTGGCTCCACGACGCGGCCCCTACGGGATGCGTGAACTTCGACGGCGCCAAGATTGGCAGAGACTGGTCCGGTGAGGAATTCGACCGCCAGCTCATCAACGTCATGCAAGATCTCAAACGGAGGCACATTCGGATCAGGGCGATCACGGACGAGCCCGAGCCCGGCGGGAAACGGGGTCTGTACCTTCGGCACCTCCAGGACATCATCCGCGCTGCCGGACTTCGCATCCCGGAAATCTTTCAGTTCAACCGTGCCGGTACGATCAAGGAAGTCCGGATTCACGAAGCCGGAGGCTTCTGGATCGAGCGTTTGGTCCGGCTGATCCGCGGCGCGGAAAACGTCCACATGCTGACCGATCAAATGCGCTTAGCGATGATCGACATTCGCATGTGCCGTCACGACGACTTAGCCGATGCATCGGCCGACGTGTTCCGGCCCGAAATATATCGAGGCCGTCGGTACGGCCAAGACGACGAGGCTCCCTTTGCACCCACGCAACCGGGTGACGATGTGCTCAAGGGCCGCGTGGAACAGGAACTGGACGACATCGTGTTTGAGCTTCGTACCGGCCGTAAACGCGAAGATTATTTCGATGAAGACCCACCACCCCAACCCGAGGTCCACGAGGCTATCCGACCGTGGTAATGCCCATCATTCCCTCTCCGAGTGCCCGTGGCACCGGCCAAGGCCGCTACAGACTCCAACTCGAAGGCACCGCCGATGCCCGTCGGGACCAAATGGTCGCGATGGTGCGCCAGCGCCGCGAGGAATCCGAGCGCCACTATCAGAGCTTTCGGAAAAAGCTCCCCGAGTGGTACGACCTCTGGAGGGGTTTTACCACCGGGAGCTGGACGCCGACCAAAAATAATCTCTGGATTCCGCTCATCTACTCGACCATCTGGTCGGATGTGGCCCGTAAGGTTGCAACCGCGTTCTCGAAGTGGCCCATCGTGTCATTTTCCGGATATGGCCCCGACGACATGCCGGAGTCTCGTAAACAGGAAGCTTTGGTCAACGCACAACTCGCTGACGCCGACGTGATGTCGAAAGAGATCGTGACCATGCTGGGAGCAGACCTATACGGCTCCGCGATCTCCCAGGTGATGTGGGAGCACACCGAGGAAACGCGGAATCGCGTGGACTTTCAACGCATGCCGCTATCCGGAGATATGGTTCGGAACATGCGGCAAGAGCGCGTCGTGATCTTCGACGGCCCCAACTATCGCAACGTGGACCTCCTCGATGCATTCCCACAGCCCAACTTCCGGGAACTGAACGGCAACCAAGGGATGCGCTGGTTCATCGTGCGGCACTATCTCGACATCGACGATTGCCTCTATCTAGCCTCGCAGGCGGGTGGAGAAGTTTTTTCGATCCGTGAAGTCAATCGCCTGATCCGCGAAGACGGAACCGTGATGCCAAGATCCGACGAGGCGCTATCCCGACGGTTCGATGCGCGGACAGGGATTACCCGGAGCACCGGCGACAAATACTCCCGTCCCGTGGAATTGATCGAGATGTGGGGCCGGATTCCGGGAGAATTCGCTTCGGAGTTCGAGGGTTCCACGAATGTCGTCATTACGGTGGCGAATGACCGGTACCTCTTCCGCAGCGTCGATACACCGTTCAATCACCGGCAAAAGCCCTTCATCAAGTTCAGTCCGACCCCGGACCCGCATTACTTCTTCGCCGCGGGGAAAGCCGAGATCGCGCATCAGCTTCAGATCGCCGGGAATCGCTTCGTCAACCACCAACTCGATGCCGCCGATCTCCTCATCAATCCCATGTGGATCTACGACAAGAACAAGGGCATCAATACCCGGAACCTCTGGGCCAGACCCGGAGGGTTCTACGGCGTGGAAGGGAATCCCAACGAAGCTCTCGCGACCGTGCCGATGGACTTCCGCTCCATGCAGGCGGGCTCCGAGATGACCAAGACGATGTGGCAGTTTATCCAGATGGGCTCCGGGGTCGCCGAAGACACCATCATGGGCATGGATACGGGAGGCTCAGATAGGCAGACGGCAAGAGAGTTCATGGGCCGTCGCGAAGCCTCGGGCACCCGATTGATGCTCGAATCCGTCCTCTACGATTCCCACTATCTCGAACCGCTTGCCAATATGTTCACCGCGCTAAATCTCCAGTTCCTCGAACTTCCCCGCGAGGTTCTGTTGATCGGAGATTCCGCGCTTCACGATCGCGTGACGGGCGAGCAAATCGACGGGTCACGGGTCGAGATTGACGGCTCGGTGCTAAATCGCCAGTACGCTGCCAAGGCCAACGGCACAACGATGAGTCTCTCGGGAGAGACGCGGAAAGCAAATCTACTCCAGTTGTTCCAAATCGTAGCCTCGGCGCCTCCAGGAATGCTGGCCTCGATCAACATGACGAACTTCCTGCGTAGCATGATGAGGGAGTTCGACATCAAGAACGTGAACGAGCTGATTCAAGAGGCACCGCAGATGGCACAAGCTCTCGAAGGACAAGGGCAAACCGCCGAAGGCATGCCCAATGATACCCAAGGGATGCTTCAAATGATTGGCGGCGGCGGCCCGAGCGGGCCGACGGCAGGCGTGCCCGCGTGAGAGACGGCCTCAACTTCATGACAGCCGAGCAGCATTGGTGTCACGGGCCGTGTGACTACTACGGCTACATCGACACACCCAAACCATTCACAAGATGCCCAGACTGCGACGGGACCGGTCTCGCTCCGAAGGAAGAGTGGGGGCTCTGCCAGGATTGTGGGAAATACCCGGCTACCCTCGCCTTGATTGATGGCTCCAATCGGATTGGGACTCGTATTTTCAGTTGCGAGGGATGCTGGCTTTCCGACCACATCGAGAGCCGCAAGAAGAGAATCCCGGAGATGCAGGCGGAATTATCGGAATTTGAGACGAAGCTGGCGGCGTTCAAGCTGGACCACTCATGATCGACCCGATCACCGGCCTCGACTGGACTCAAATAGAGGAGTCACAGAGGGTTGAGGGGTTGCGATTCATCATGGGGAGTCAGCCTTGGCAAGATTATTTCATGCCGGACCTTGAAAGATCTTGCGCAGAAGCCTATCTTCTGCTCAAAGTGGAACCGGACCAACGGAAATCCGGTGAGTCCGACGCGCTTCTCCGGGCGCGGATCTGGGTTCTCGAAAAGGTGATGAAGCTAGGACCCGATGTGATCCGCGATTTCGACGAGATGCGCGTGAAGCGGGAACAGCAGGAGGCCATCGCCGAAGGTTACGCAGAACGCGCCGCCGACGGGCGAATGGGACCTCCCGCGTAAAGGCGGGGCATGCCGACAGCACAGACCGACCCCAACGAAATCAAAAAGCGGATTGCCGCCCAGGTTCAAAAAGAGTCCGAAAACATTGATGAGCTTCACCGTAGCGGTGACATCATGAACGGCAACCTTATCCCCGACCCACCCACGCCTGCCGAAGATAAACCCAAGGCCACACCTCAAGCGCCCACCGTAGAGGACGAACCGACAGGACCGATCTTCGGCAAATACAAGACGATGGCTGAAGCGGAACAGGGGTATTCACACCTACTCCAGCTAGCCCGCGAAGCCCAGAACGAACGCGATCAGTACAAAGAGCGCCTCGCGCAGCCCCAGCAGAGCCCACCTCTGCCGGCTGCGCAGACTCCCACCTCGAAGGCCCACCCTTCGACCGACTTCCTCAATCAGGATGCGGTGGTCAAGCTCGCCGAAGACTCGGGCATGGATGCCCACCGTCTTGCCGAATTCCTTCAAGCCGCCAACGATGCAGCCGAAGCTAGAGCCCAGGCTGTCATCGACGAGCGGCTCACCCCCGTTCTCAATCAAGCCAAGGCTCAGGCCAATTTCTATGGCGCCAACCCGGATCTCATCCCCCTTCAAGCGGAAATCGACGCATATGTCGCCGGTCTGCCCGACGAAGACAAGGATGTTCTCCGCACTCTCGGCGCCAATGGTCAATACGATGCGGCTATTCGGTACGTGGTGAAGGGATTCAAGCAAGAATGGCAGGCTCGCGCCCAAGCGGATATGAAGGACAAGTCACAGGCAACGGAGGGTAAGCGCGTGTCGCAACGTGCGGCAGCCGCGCTCCCCCAATCGTCTCCTGGCACTCCAATCCACGCTGCGAGCGACGACACTCCCGATCCAAAGATGATGGCTGAACTCTCCGAGCGCGCCCGGGCGAACGACCCCGTAGCGCAACAGGTCCTCCGGAGACTCACATTCGGCCGTCACCTTCCGCCTTCCTTGCGGACTTGGGAGCACGAATAAGCAGCGGTTAGAGGACACCGCAAATGCCCGCACCAGCTAATGCAGGTACCTACCTGTACGACTCGTATACACGTACGAGTTCAAATGCCGAAGATTTGGTCGATTGGATAGCGAACATCGATTAACATGAAACTGGTCGATGATAAACCCTTCTATTTGCGGGAATCTCTGGTGAATACGCCCTTACTCGACATGGGGTCAGTAAGAATACAGGGCGTTGCAGACAACCCGCAGGAAAGGCCGGTTATGCCGGAATCCTCAGAGACTAGAACGAAGGGTCTCCCGAGAGTCAACAAGACGGAGATCAGCTACTCAGCGGCCATGTTGGACGCCGAGGGCTACATCACTGGAACTTGGAAAGACACGGCTCACATGCACACGGAAATCGTGGTCTGTCCCATCGTCAATACCGATCTGAAGCTGATCGAATGGCTTCAATCGCTTTGGGGTGGGCGCATTGTGCGGAAGCCGCAGCAATCCAAGTTTCCCACGGAGCGCGTGTGCTATCGCCTGCATCTACGGCAGGATGAAGCCAAGCGGTATCTGAAATTGGTGAAGCCCTTTCTTCGCGTCAAGCGCGGCCAAGCTGAGTGCGCGTTAGCCTACATCTCGCTTCCGTGGTACGGGGGCGGGGCGCCGGTGAAGCGCAGAAGTCTGATTGATCGGATTCAGGAACTGAATCGATCGGGAGAAAGATACAGTCCGGCCGCTGCGCGAGCAGACGGAACAACCGCCATACGAAACACCCTTAACCATTTCGTTGGGGAGGACCCAAGCGAAATCCGCGTATCACCAGTGGCAGATTGACTCCCTCCGTGCCCGGAATACCCGAGGTATCATCGAAGGCAACGACTGGACGTCCGCGACCTACGTCGCGCCGACCCGCATCGTGAACTACTGCGAAATCTTCGGTGACGACATCGCGGTCACGGAAACCGAGAAGGCCGAGAATCCCAAGGGATTCGGTGATGCTTACGCCTATCAGCTCGAAAAGGCGACGAAGGCAACGATGGTGGATATCGAAGCCGCCATCATGGCCTCGGCCGCTTCGGCCACCGGCGCGTCGGGTACCGGCCGTGTCATGAAGGGCCTCGAAGCCTTCATTACCTCGACCGTCTACGTCTCGACCGCCTATGCCGTGAACCCGCCCACGGTGACGAACGCCCCGGCGACCTTCGTGGCCGTCGATGTCAACAACATGCTCAACGACATCTGGTCGTTGGGCGGCAACACCGATCTCATCGTCTGTAACGGCGCCTACAAGCGCCAGTTCTCGGCGATGAGCGGTGCGGCCACGGGCGCCAACGTTCGGAACATCCTCGCCACCGACAAGAAGATTGTGGCGGCGATTGACGTCTACGACTCGGATTTCGGTCTCATCCCGATCCAGCTCAACCGCTGGAGCCCGGTGAGTACGAATACGGTCACCTCGACCGGCGCGACTGCGACCGGCGCGACGGACGTCTCAGGCCGTGTTTGGTTCTTGCAGCGGTCTCTGGTCCGGTTGGCCTGGTTGCGGCCTCTCCAGCACAACCTCATGGGCAAGCGCGGTGACTCCACCGTCGGTCAAGTCCGTGCGGAACTCACGCTGGAAGTCGGGAATCAGAAGGCGTTGGGGGTCTTTAAGGGCCCGAATAACTTCTTCCCGAACATCAGTCGGTAAGCGGTCAGGGGGAGAGGAGATGGCCTCTCCCCCTCTTCCCCGGAGGCCCTCATGGCCGATCAAAACGAGTACTACGGGTTCACCGAAGAAGCCCGACAGGCGATTCGCAATGTACGGAGTGGCAAGGCCCTGGCCGGGAAGGCCACCCGAGGCAGCGCCAAAGAGGCCGAGAAGGCAGCCGCCCAGGCTGGGGGTCCCTTGCCTTCGGAGATGTACAAACAGGCCCGTAAGGGCAAGATGGTGAGGAAACGTGGGTAAAGGACATTCCCAAAAGCCAAATCCGAATGCGGCCAAGCTGCTTGCGACGATGACGTCCGTCAACGGCGTACTCGACATCAACTCGAGTGCGTTTAGCGCGGGGCCAGCTGATTTCGTGGCGATCTACAACTCGCTGGGGTCGAAGCCCTACGATCCTGCGGGACCGATTTTCAGGGTCGATCAAGAGGGTCACTTTCTGGAAAACGTGTGGCCCAAGGTCACCATGCGCGCTGCAAGACCGATCGACACCCGGATTGTGGTCGCGACGAACTACGCCGATACTTCGGATGGTGCGCTCTATGACACCGGAGCGATCTTCGGGGCCACGATCACCTATGTCCCCGACAACGCATTTTTTACCGACCCGGCGGGTAACCCGATTACAGAACCTTGCTATCTGGTCGAGTTGGCCTAAAGGAGAACCTCATGCCTTCAATCGAACCGCCCCTGGGCGGGACAGGCAACATCAACAGCCCTCCCGGTGCGGAGAAGATCTACGAGAGTGAGATTAAGGCGCCGTCACCGCCGATCCGGTACCGGACCCAGGCGAGCCCGGACAACCGGGTCTATCCGTTTCCGATCACCGACATGCCGGACACACCGCCGACCGGCGATGAAGGCTCCCGGGAGATCGACGGCGATAACCCCGCCCCAATGGGACCGGGGATTCACCACTCGATGAACGCCGCCGGAGTCGGGAACGGTCATGTGGAATCGAAGCGCACCGAGGGCGGGGACTTCTTGGCGTCACAAGGGCTCGGCTAATGGACAGCGTTGCCAAGATTGATCCGCAGGTACCGCAGCGCCTCGACCAGACTTCCTACAACAGCCGCACGATCGCCGCGCCGACGAGTCCCGTAGCTGGCCTGACCAGTACGGGGCACACCAGTACGGAAGGTTCAGATCAACTCAGTTATGTGGTCGGAGCCGAGGGTTTGCATCTTGTCTCAATCGGGATAACGCTCCTCACCGCCTCTAATGCGGCCACAAGCCACTTTGTGCGGCCTGAGATCAGCTTCACCACGGCGACCGGAAACCCAGCCATCGCCGGTGTTGGCATCGTGGACTCACGAATCGGAACGGACATAGCAAGCCTCATCGCTGATGCTGATGGTGCTGCCATCGCTAATAGCCACGGCCTTGACGCCAAGGGTGGCGATTTGGGCGCTACGTCGGCGGTGACGTTTCCCATCATGCCGCAACTCGGGTCCACGGTCATGGTCCGCTTCCGTCATACCATTACCGGAGCGTGCACGGACGGCGGCACATACCGCATCGGTATTTCGATCATCAAACTCTAAGGAGATCACAATGGCAGACAAAGTGCAGCAGACCGTCACCGACTACGAAGGCCCCATCGGCGATGCTGGAACGCATGGCATGGTCAAGACCGATAGCCACGGCGAGAACTCGTTCAATGAGAGCGCCAAGGCCATCGACCATCCCGGTAGCCATCGCTACGGGGCCAAGGACTTCGCGGCCCGCTTGGCCGAAGCCCAGAAGCTCCCCAATGGCTAAACCGCACTTCGGCCCGGTCGAACAGCACGTCCACGATAACCTGTTCAACCCCGAGCATCTGGCCGACAAGGTCCCGCGAATGAGCGACGTCCTGGAGGGCGCCGCTCATCTCCGGGATGTCCTCAGCGACATCGGAGCGCAGAGCTTCACCAGTGACCGCTCCATGCGGCGCGTCGCGAAGATCGACACCAACGTCGCCTTGATGCTTGACCATCTCCACGAGGCGGGCTGCACGTGCCAGAAGGGCCTATGGGGCGCGGACGGTCATAAAAGCTGGTTCTTGTACTGGCTGGAGCACGGCGGCCAAGCGTTCGATGTAAGAACAACGTAACGAGGTCCCATGACGTACAAACCCGCACCGGCGGATTTCGCGGTTCTCTCGATCGGGAACTTCGAAAAGATCAACGCCCAGAAGTATTACCGCATCCTGGCCCCTTCGGATGCGATGTACCGCTTAGGTCTTGCCAATGTGTTCCGGGCCGACCAAGCCAATCAGGACGAACTCCCCAACCTCATGTGCGGCTCCGACATCGTCCAGGTCTGGGGTGCGATCGACGAGGGAACCCTGGCTACCGCCAAGGCGTGGCAGGAAGCGAAGCCGATCAAGAGGGGAAACAAGTACCTCACCCCGGCCGTCTTCGTGATGGACATGGACGATGCGATCGAGCACGTCTACCCGTTCAACGAAGTCTTTGCCGTCTACGGCATCCGGGATTGGGATGGATCGTTTCTGGAGCCGGGCGACAAGGTGCAGAAGGAGCTGAACGACGGCTCCTACATGACGATCTGGGAAGACAAAAAGACGAAGGGCGTCGAGGGGAAGACGTTCGACATCGAACGCAACATCGAGACGATCACGCGGCACTATGACATCGCCAAGGCCGCCGGTGGGATCACGGTCTCAACCCCGGCCCTCAAGGAACTATTCGAGTACCAGGGCTGCGAAAACGTTTACGTCTATCCCAACTCTGTCGTACCGGAGGATCACTACTTTCCGACCCTCGCTCCGCACGAGGGGGTGAGAATCTTCTGGGAAGGCGGGGCGTCTCACATGGAGTCCTGGTGGCCGATTCGCCATGCCTTCGTCAACTTCATGAAGACGCATCCCCAGTGCAAATTCGTCGCCTTCGGCCAGCATTTTGCGTGGATGGACGAGATCCCGAAGGCGCAATTCGAGCATCACGGCTGGGTGCATTACGAAGCCTACAAAATCCATCGCGCCTGCATGGACGCCGACATCAATCTGTGTCCCCTGTTCGATCATCCGTTCACGCGTGCCAAGAGCGCGATCCGGTTCTACGAAGCCTCGTTGGGACCAAAGCCCGAGGCAACATTGGCGGCAAACGTTGGGCCCTATAAGGAGATCCAACACGGGAAGACCGGACTTCTCTACAGCACTCCCGAGGAGTTCGTGGAACAACTTGAGGGCCTAGTTCAAAACGCCGACCTTCGAAAGGACCTCGGGGCCGGGGCTAAGGACTGGGTCCTCGCTAATCGAACCGTGAATGCAACGGTTCCTGGCTTGATCTCCTTTTATAAGGAGTTGAAGGCCAAGCAAAGACAAGAAGCGTTGGCGGTATAACGTGTCAATGACTCTCGTCAACGCGCAGGTCTATGTGTCGCGAATCCTGGGCGGGCAGAACGACACGGGACTACAGTCTCGTGCCCTCGAAGCGATCGGGAACGCGATGGAGGAACTCCAGAATCGCCATGACTGGAGTTTCTTCCTGCTCGACACGGCTCAATCCTTCACCGTCGCCTCCTGTACCGGCGCCGGGACCACCATGACCACCATTACAACGGATGGGTTTAAGGATGTCTTGGTGGGCATGACGGTGACGGGAACCGGTGTCCCGGCTTCCACGACCGTTACTGCCAAAGCCTCTACGACCAGTATCACGACGTCAGCTGGCACCACCATCTCGGCTCAGACCGCTACCTTCGGCGGAACTATCCCGATCATCGCGGGAACGGATCAATACGTCCTCCCGGCCAAGTTCTGGAAGCCCTACTCCTGCCGTCTTGTCTCGGGGAACTTTCGCCGGTTGAGTTACGTGAACCGGACGGACCTTGACATGATGGCGGGCCAGCAGACCACCCAGGGACTCATCAGTTGCTACTCCATCTATAACGGTGCGGACTTCGATGCCTCAGGTACGCAACAGACCAAGATTCAGTTCTTCCAGGTGCCCGGGCAAAGCGATGTCGCCTTGCTGAAATACTATCGCGCCTTCGACATCACCAAGACGACCTTGGATGTAGACGACAACTTTCTTTACACGCTTCTCGGTCTTGCCCGCGTCAAACTTTTGATGTTCGAGGATGCGACCAATGCTAGGCTGCCGATCCTGATGAATCAGTCAGAGATCGACGTCCGTAGATCCATCGGCTCTGACATGAACCAGGGTGGTGAGGATGAGTTGGAGCGGTTCCGTACCCCATCCGAGATAGGCGGCCCCGGCCTCGATGTTGGATGGCCGAGGGGCGACTATCCGGTTTATCCGTAATGGCTAACATGGTACGTGAGCTTTTGAATCAGGGGCTCGTTACGAGTCGCCACGGAACACTTCTCAATCCCGGTGAACTCCAACAGGCCGATGACGTTGTCTTAAGACCCGGCGATCCGGCGGTTCATAAGGCGCCCGGGCGAACTCAATTCGCCGCGGCTTCGACCCTCAGCATTTCAGTCACCGCCAACGGCAGCACCACCCTGAGCTCGGCCGCCCAATTCGGGAGTTCGTTTGCCAACACGGTATTCCGGATTGGGGATTCCATCGTCGATGCTGCTACGAATTTCGGCGCGATCACAACCGGCCAGTACGTGCGGGCGGGCAATCTGCCGTCTGGGGGCGGCTACATCAAGCGACTCATTGGCCCCGCGGGAGCGCCCACCCAATTGGAACTCACCTGCCAAGCGACCGTGACCGGCAGCTCAGGGGCTGGAGCCACCTTGACCGTGGCGAGCTTCATTCAACCGGGAACATTTATCTCTGGCTCTGGCGTTATCGCAGGGACCTACATCGTCTCGATATCTAGTACGTCCTCCATCGTGCTATCTGCGGCCGTTACGGCAGGCGCCGAGCCGATCTCACGCATCTTCGCCAACGACGTCCGGGGACTACGGGCCTGCACGTTCGACCACGGCTTCAACGACATTCTGCTCTGCAAGGTCATTGACCGGGTCCGCGCCTCGGACCTCACGACGACAACGGGCTCCTTTGTCTCGCTCAAAAGCGGCTTGAACCAGAACGCCGAAGAAACGCTAGAGACGATCAAGACCCGTAACAAGCACATCTACCTGACCGGCTATGATCGGCCACGAATTCTCTATTACCGCGATGATGGGTCTAACATCACGCCGCAGCTCACCGAGCGTGAATTGGGCATGCAGCCGGTTCCGGCCGAGAACTTCTCCGGCCCCGCCTTGGTGACGGGGTCCTGGTCCAGCCTCAGTACGCTTCAAAACGGTTGGTACTACTTCCTCGTCACTGAGGTCTTGAAGAACGGCAATGACGATGAAGTCGAAGGTACCTACATCGGCGACCCCAAGGGCGTTGAGATCACGAACTACCAAACCCAGGGCATTCAGATCACTTATCTCAACGCCGGCAGCCAAGCCGTCAATGACGGGCTCTACAACCGGAATACCGCCACGCATTGGCGCATATATATGAGCCCCAAGCAGGAGAACGAGTTCCCCCTGCCGGATTTGGCGGCCTTCGTTCATGTCGGAGACGACGTCCCCATTGCCACCAATTCCGTGAAGCTCTCGGAGGCCAATCCGTTTGTGGTGGGGTTCGCTGGATCGCTTGCGGCCAATGGCGCGCTCGATCCACTCTTCCCATCCAGTTCCACCAATGCAATTTCGCAGACGACCGCCGTCAGCAAAACGAGCGTGACATGGGCGGAGGGTTCCACCGTTCTCGCTGTATCTAGCGTTACCAGCATCACGGCAGGCATGTACATCCAGACTGCCAATGATCGATTCCCGTTTGGGACCAAAGTCATCTACACGATCGGGACCAACATCGTGGGGCTCTCGGCGGCTGCGACCTCAGCCTCGGCCGGGGAGACGGTCTACTTCGGCAACAAGAGCACCTTCGATGCCGCCTACGCCTTGTGCCCGGTCAACCGGGACTCGGCGGCCAGAAGTGGCATTTTTCGGAACTTCGGGATTCAGGATATTGGTGGTTTCAACACCGCCACCGTTACCGGTGTGGAAGTCATCATTCCGGCCAAGTTCGCCAGCTTTGTCAAAGACGCTGGCTTCAATGTCAACATCAGCACCAATAACGGGACCACGCCTAGCCCAACAACCTACGTGGCGACGTTTAACATCCATGGTAAGACCGTCACCTTGGGCGGGCAGTTCGATATGTGGGGCCTTACCGTTACCCACGGGCAGGTTGTGGATGGAAGCCTTGCCGTGATACTCCGGAAGAACTATGGCGCCAACGGCGAAAACCTCGACCACTATATTGACGGCGTTCAGGTCAAAGTCTACGCGGGTACCAACGTCATCAACCTGGATGGGAAGATCTTCCGCACGGTCACGATCTCAGATCAACTGGGAAATGCTTTCGGATCTGGGGCCAACGGGCCGCCGCCTACGGCGTCAACCGGCGATACCTTCGACGGCCAGATTCTGTTGAACGACACCTCGGACGAGTCGGTGCTCTGCGCCTCGCTGCCGGATGAACCCGAAGCGTTCCCGGATGTGTACCGGATTCCATTGGAGTCCGGGAACTCCAAGATCCGCAACATCAAGCGCCTCAACAACGTCGTCATCATCGGATGCCTGAATTCAGTCAAGAGACTTAACTACTTCCCACGCGAGACCGATCCAGAATTTCGACCCGGCCAGTGCTATGAAGACCTCGCCACCGATCACGGCATGGTTGGCCCCAGGTGCGCGACACGGTTTCATATTCCTGGCGGTGGACCCGTCTTGGCCTATGTCTCCCATAGTGGCCTCAGAGTCACCGATGGGATTACGACCCGACTGCTCAATGAGGATCTCGACTGGCCGAATCTCATCGAGCCAACCTTGATCCAGAGAACCGTCTTGGAGTGCTATCCCAAGATGTTCCTTCTGGCGATGTACTACGTGCCAGCCGGAGGCACTCGTAAGACGAAGGCGATGTATTACTCCTACCATCCCACCCAGATAAAACCAGGGAACAAACTCCCGGCGATGGGACCGATCTCGGTAGAAGGTTGCTCGGCTGCCACTTCGGTTGTAACGGGGACGCCCTACCTCCTTACCGGCCACTCCTCCAACGGCATCGTGTACTTGGAAGATTCCGGGACGGCCCCAATTTCCGGTGAGACCATCGTGCCAGTCATTCGCACGCGCCGGTTTTATGCACAGACCTTGGGGATGAGTGGAGAACTGGAGCGCGTTCATGTGGTGACCGATGCGGCCGGGACCTCAACCACCGGGGGATTCACCGCCGCCTTCAATCGGCAGAATCAAAACGAAGCAGTTCAGTTGGCCGCCGATACCACGACCCGTGATACCTCGGTGGGCGGCATTATCAAGCTCTTTTTGAAGAACCAAGCCGAGACGTTTGACATCACGCTATCCAAAACCAATGCCCAGAACGTGGCGTGGCGCGTGCATTACTTGGGTCTGGAGTTGACCGGCTACGGACCGGAGACAACCGGATGAGACGCTGGACGCCGCTGGTCCCCGCCAAGGAACTCAACTCCGATAACTACTATCGGTTGTTCCGGCAGATCGACCAATACATGCAGTATCTTGCCGGTAGCGTCGGGAACATCGAACGCCAAACCCCGCCGGATCAGAGACAAGAACCTCCCGACACACCGCCCGGCGTAACCGATCACGGCCTTCTGACCGGCCTCGTTCCGATTCTGAATCCCGATGGTTCCGTAGCGGACTATAACGACGATCACACCCAATATCCGCTCATCTTCGGGAGACCCGGCGGCCAGTATATCTACGGGGACCGGGCGGCTGGCGGGACCTCGTGGTCTACTCGTGGGACGTTCAATCTCTACTCCACCAACACGGACAGCTCGGGGAAAGCCTACTCGCTTATTTCGATCGACGCCGACGCTCCGGTAGGGACCGGTATCTTCCTCGTCATGGCCACAAGCTTCTTCGATCCAAGCTCCAGAGGCACGAACGGAGCAACGAGTTACCACACGACCCTGACCGACACCGCCGGTAACACTTGGACTAAGAAGAAGGAAATCACGGCCTACGGCGGAGCGTCATCGTGGAAGACGGTCTCGATTTGGTACTCACTCGTCTCCGTTGCTCTGACTGCCGGCACCCATACCATGGGCTGTACGTTCACGACGTTCACCGGCCCCGATGTGGAAATGAGCCGCCTTGCCATAGAGGCGTACTCGTTCAACCTCGGGGCCGGTACAACTATCAGCATCATTGATTCGACGAGCGCGGAGCAGAACGGACTCGGTGGAACCCCAGCCGCCTTGACCCTCACCGCTACCGGTGAAACGCTCTACCTGCGTGGCATGGCGGTACAGCCCGAGAGCGGAGCCTTCGACAACACGCTCTATACCGAAACGGCTGGCTTCACGCCGTTTACCGCTAATCACACGCAATCCACCGGAACCGGATCAGGCGGGGATCTTGGGTTCTCGGCTCGCGGCGAATTCAAGATCGCCTCCTCGGGCCAGACCTCCAGTCCTGTTCTAGCAGGCATCGAAATCTACGACATCGCTTCGGCCTATCTGGCCATTCAGGTCGTGCCTGGTGCAACGGGCCTCTTGGACCTCTATGCCGCCCCCTTAACCCTGGCCTCACACATTCAACTGAGCGGCGAGACCATCAATATCAACGCCGACTTCATGAACTTCCGAGCCCCTGGTGGAACGACAACCTTGGGCTATGTCCGCGGGAGTGATGGGTCCTTTGCTGGCACGACGTTCATCGGTGGTTCAGGAACCTTCAAGGGCATTGCGGATTTCAGTCTCGTGGCGACGTCGGACAAGACCTACAACTTCCCGAATACATCGGGAACCGTCGCCCTGACCTCCGATATCACGTCAGCCCTCACCGCCTATCTCAAGCTCGATGCCTCTAACGATCCCCTGACCGGAACGTTGGACACCCAGCTCATCGAGCCCTCCAGCACCAATACCTACGACATCGGGACGGCTGCGAAGGCGTACAAGGATCTCTATCTCACCAGCGACATTATCCCGACCGCCGACGGCGTCATGGATATCGGCACGGCGGCCCTGGGGATCAAGCAGGAACACTATGCCTACCCAGCCGTGGGGACCGATACGTTACGGAACCTCGGCCGCGGCATGTTGTGGGAGGACACGAGCCTCGGTGATACGTTCGTGGGTGCGGACAACGTCTTTGGGTCGGCGGGCTACTACAGTCAGCGAGTTACCAAAGCGAACTCGTCGGTAACGGCGCAGACCGAGGATGCGTCCAATTTCTATCAGGGCGCCTGGGGCGCTGGGGCGACCGCGATCTTCCCGTTCATCGAGATGAACTATCTGGTCGGCGCTGGGGCCGTGGGTAAGTATGCCTTTGGCTCCGATGGGGCAACGTTTATCCGGGATGGTTCGGTCACAATAGGTAAGTGTGACGGAACCTCCGGTGGTGGTGGGTTGCTTCTATGTGCGCGTACGGCCTCGATCGGCGGTGGTGCGTATTTCCACTTCGATGAAGCCAACAAACGGTTCAATATCCGCACGATGGGTGCCTCTATGGCGGCTAGTCAGATCGCTCAGATCGGTTTTGCCGGGACAAATCTCGTTGTATGTCTTCCCGTCACCGATGCCACGGTGGATCTCGGGATCTCGCTCACCAATGCCTGGAAAAACATTTTCCTCAATGGCTACGCGGAACTCGAAGCCATCGCGGCCCCAGCAGCATTGGAAGGCCGCACTTGGAATGACAGCACCCAAAAGGATCTCGCTGGCTACTACGATGGGATCACGCGGTACTTCGAGGGGATCCTGTTTTCTCAGACTGCCGACGCAACCATATCCAACACCACCACGGAAACGACGTTAGTTGGGACGGGCATCGGCACGGTAACGCTGCCTGCTAACTTTTTCGTCATCGGCCGCACGTTCCGAATTACGGCCCGTGGTTATTATGGGACGCAACTAACCGGAGCGGCTACGCTTCGGATCAAGGGCTACCTCGGTGCCACGGCTATTCTCGATACTACGGCTAAGGCCGTAAGCGCCAATCTGGCTAACCGGTATTGGGAAGTCGATGCGATAGTGACCTGCCGCACCACGGGAGCTACAGGAACCGTCTATGCACAAGGCCGCTTTACGCATGATGATGCACTGGTGAACTTCGACGACTGGCCGATGGTGAATACAGGAACCACGACCATTGACACCACAGCATCTCTAGCCGTGGCCCTCAAGGTGACATGGGGCGCTGGAGTGGCCGCAGCCGATACCCTCACCTGTACCCATCTGGTTATCGAGGCATTGGATTAAATGGCACAAGTCGAGCAAGCGATCTACGAAGTCGTGGCCTCTATCGTGGGAGCGACCAGCTACTGTAAGGGCGCGGTCTTCAATATCGGGTTGGGTCCCGGCATTGCCGCGCGAGCCTTTCTGTCGAGTCCATTTGTCACGCGGGTCACTAGCATTGATATCTCCCAGGCCCAGGTGGATGCGTATCGGGTGAAATACCCGACGGGCGAATATCTCGAAGACGGCCGCCTCTGGAGTCTGTTCAACCCCACTGGGGGTAGACACTTGATTCGGACTGGGGACGCGGCCACGATTGCCGCGGGTCAGCTTGTGCCGCCCTTCGACTTCACGTTCATCGACACCCTGGAAGCTTACGATTCCGTGATTTATAACAAGCTCAAAGACATCGTGACTCGGCTTACTCAACCGGGTGCTCTGACGGCCGCCGGCCGCGTCTGTATCCAGTGGCAAAGCGACGTCCAAGTGGAGCGATCGGCCCGCCAATGGATGCAAGACAACGGCTGGATCGCCGAAACCGTGCGGCCCGCATTGGCCTATAACGCCTGGAACCGAGCCGCCGAAATGCTCGTCTATCACCGATAAGGAGATACGGCAATGGAAGTCAACGTCACTCGGAGTTTAGGAACGATTCTGCTGTGCTGCTTTCTCATTCTGTTCGGGCTCACGCTTCTAGTCCATATCGCGATCCCGACCTGGGTCGCCGGTGTGTTGGCCCTGGTGGCAGGGTTCTTCCTGCTCATCGGGATATGAGCCAGAACGGGAACCGGCTGCCTGACGATCCTGAGATGGTGGTGCTCCGGCTCACCCGGCAGTGGTACGAGCTCCAGCGGGCGCTCCAGCAAACGGCTCAGCTTCTCCGGCAAGCCGAGGAAGCCTACCTTGCACAGAAGGCACCCGAAGCCCCAGCATTGAAGGAAGGGGGATAACGCTATGTGGCCTCTCTTGATCGGCGGCGGCGCCTCGCTCCTGGGTGGATTGCTGGGCAAGAAGCAGAACCCCACCATTGACCCCAATGTCCTCAAAAAGCTGTTCGGGCCTCAAGCCCTGTCGGGCGAAACCCAACAGCTCTACCAGATGCTCCTCAACAGCCCGGCCTTCTCCCAGATGATGAACCAGGCTGCATTACAGGGCCAGACAACCGCGAACAACACCCGGGCTAACCTGGCAAGCTCGGGCTTGAGCGGAACGCCCTATGGGAGCTTCCTACGCGGTGCAGGGGGTGGCTATGGGGCAGCCCTCCAGCGGGGTGGTATGCAGAACCTCTACATGCAGGCGCTGCGGAGCGCGTTCGAGGGGCTCCAGAACCGCCAGAGCATCTACGCGAACTCCAAGCTCAACCGCCAGGAGCAACCCACCTGGCAGCGGATGATCGGGGCCTCGCTCCTCAACGCGGGTAGCCAAGGGCTGGGCGGCTTGGATTTCGGTGGCTTGAAGCCTCAAGGCACGCCCGGCTACTACGGGAAGATGACCACATGATCCCACCCTCGATCCTCCAGGCTCTCGCGGGCATGGCTCAGCAACAGCCACAGCAGACCCAGCCGTCGCCCATTGACATCCAAGGACTGTTCAATCCCGTCGGCCAAGCCATCGAAGCCCAGCAGCCCTATCAGGAGTCGGTCCCCCAGGGGCCGAATCCGTTCGCCTCGATGGGGTCGATCTTTGCCGGTACCCTAGCCGATATGCTGGGAGCCCACGGCGCCCAAGCGAACGCGCAGAACCGCCTTGCCGAACGCCAGGCCATGCCCATCGAAGCCCAGCAGCGGAACACCCAACGAGCCGACGAAATGGCCCACCAGAAGCAGATGCAGCGGCTTCAGTTCATGGAGAAATCCGCCGAGGCACGGCTCCAAGTTGCCTTGGCGGCCAATGACCATCCCCTCGCCGAGAAGGCAACGAAGGACGCTCTCAAAGCCAAGAACGATCAAGACAAGCTCGACAAAACCTTTCAGGAGCAACAGGCCGCTCGGGAGCACGGCTATCGAATGGCCGAGATCGGGCTTCAGAACCAGCGGCCATTTGCGTCCCAGATTCCGAAGACTCCCGAGGAAGCCAAGGCCGAGTACGACACGAAACAAGAGAAGGCCATCAACGACCTCAACACCGAACTCGATGCCCTCTGGAGCCGTCAGGGGATGTCTACCAAGGGCGGCCCCACCAAGGTTGTCCGTAAAGGTCTGCCGGACACGATGAAGAACGTCGAGGCCGGGCCAACCAAAGAAGGCATCCGGATATTTCGGTCCAAGGCGCTTGCTCGGGCACGGGCGGCTCAGTATCCGGGGGTTCGCACTTTAGCCCTGAGTCGATATCTCGACACGATACGGGACCCACTCACCGGAACGATTGACCAGACGGGTTCTGACTTCGCTCAGTTTGCCGGGTACGTCGCCTCAATGGTGCCCAAGGCCGAAGACCAGCAGCAGCTATGGCAAGACCTGGGTCTCCAGTAAATGCCAGGACCGTTCAGTGATGCGGCGGTAGCCCAGCCGAAGGCGGGACCCTTCAGTGCTGTAGCTACTACTCCACCGCCACAACCTGGCCAGATTGCTCCCGGCAACATCGACCTAACTGCACGGCCGCAGGTGCGGAACCCAGACGGCTCCGTCAGTACGGTGCGCTCCGTCTCATTCAATGTGGACGGCAAAGAAGTTCTTGTCCCGACCGTCATCAACGGGCGCGTGGTCAGTAATGAAGAAGCCTTTCGGCATTACCAACAAACCGGCGAGAACCTCGGCACGTTCGATTCCCCGGAAAGCGCAACCAAGTACGCGCAATCCCTGCACGAAAGCGAAGCCAAGCGCATTGCGCCGGGACCGTTTTCTGTTCTTGCTGGCTCCGCGCCTAAGCCAACACCACCGCCCCAGGAATCAACGGGCGTCATCGACCAACTGGGTCAAGAGCTTTACAAGTTCGGCGAAGACACGGCCCTTGCTGTTCCGCGGATGTTCAAAGGCGCCTATGTCGGGGTGAAGGACTTCGCCGACGTCGAGAAGAACTACGGCCACCAAACGGCCATGAAGGCGTTCAAGCAGAATGTCCGGGAGACCTTGGGATTACCTCTCGATGCCGAAGACGAAAAATCCTTGGCCGAGGACATCAAGAACTACCACGACCTCAAGATCGCGACCGGGCTCTCAAAGGACGAAGCCAAAGCCGAAGCGAGGGGGCTCGTGAACCTCGCCTCGTTCGCCCCCGGTGGGATCGGAGCCAAGGCAGGACAGGCGGTGTTGCGAAGCGAGAAGCTGATCGCCAACCCGATCCTTCGCAGGATGGCCGCAGCCGAGGCCCATTCGATTGCGTCCTTCGTGTCCTACAACGTCGCCAATGCGGCCATCGAGGGCGAAGATCTTAGTAAGGCAGCATTGGAAGGCGCGGCCCTGGGCGCTGTGGTTCCACCGGCCCTGAAAGGCGCTGGGATGGTGGCCGGGAAGACGCTCCAGGGCGTCATCAAGGGAACCGGCGGACTCGGTAAACTGGCCGACCGGGCTGCGCTACGCATTCCGGCTTACGTCGGGGCCAGAAGATTTCTTGCTGAGCACATTAAAGACGGGATTGATGCGATGTCGAGTGGCGATACCATGCTGCGCCGGTATGGCCTTGGTGAAACTGCCGATGCGTTGTGGGAATCCGAGATAGCCTCCCACCTCCGCGCCGCCGGCTGGGATGCCCGAGTCCGAATGGCGTTCCGGAAACTATCCTATAACGACGCCACCATCCTCGGCAACATGCTCCATATGTCCGAAGACGACGCCCAGCAGTACGCTGCCCAGAAGGTCAAGAACCCGGAACTTCTCTTCGGTCGGATGCAGCAAGTCGCGAGCGTTTTGAAGGAAGTCGCCGACGCCGCCGAGCAAGCAGGCGTGACGATGATCGACACCGAGACCGGTGGCCTTCGGTACTTCACACCCAGATCCGACTTCGGGTTTCCCCATGTTTTTGTCAACACCGAGAAGTTCGTCGAGCCTGGCAAGATTCAAGAGGAAGCGATCGACCGGCTCATGAAGCAACACGACATGACCCGGGAGAAGGCGATCGAGCTCCTCGACACGATCAACAAGCGGAATCACTTCGGCTATGCGAATCTCATGGGGCGCCGGTACAACCTCCCCGGATTCATCTCCGACCCCCGAACCGTCTTGCCCGAGTACCTCATGAACATGAGTCGGAAGATCGAGAACCAGATCCGCTTCGGGGCGGAAACCCTGCCGGAAACTCCAGGGGTCACGAACGAATTTCCGAAAGCCTTTGCGGGCGTGGACGCCTTACCCGAGGAAGTACGGAACAACATCCGGGAGACCATCAAGGACCAACTCGGTGCTTTTGAGAAGATGAGCGGGCGCGTCCAGCGGCTATCGAAGCTGGCCCAGATGGAAGCCGTCACCAAGCTCGGGCTCTCCCAGATCACCCAGCTTACCCAGTTCGCGGCTCCGCATATCCAGACGGGCTTCAAGGACACGGGGAAAGATCTTCTACGGTTCATCGGCAGAGACCCCGAGATCCATGACAAAGCTCTTAGGACCGGGGCCTTCCTGCCCGCCCTCATTCGGGAAACCGAACTCCCCATGCTCCGGGCTCAGGCTCAGGGCGGCTTCCTGGGCTTGGCCCAGAAGACGCTCAAGGCCACCGGCTTTACGGCGATGGACATGCAAGCCCGCGTCTACGGAGCCCTCCGTGGATTCACCCAGGCGAACTACCTGGCCGACGAATTACAGGACATGCTCCGACATCGTGGTTCCGCGATGGTCGAGAAGCGCATCGCTGTGATCGAAAAGAAGTTCGCGGAACTTGGGATCGATGCCTCCGAGGTCATGAAGCGCGGCGGCGTCCTGACCGAGGAAGAGGGCTTACGAGCGGGCCAGAAGGTCTCCACCGACGTCAACTTCTGGGGCAATGCCTTGAGCCTTCCGAGATGGACGCGAAGCCCCTGGGGACGGATTGCGTTCCAGTTCAAGACGTTCAGCTACCAGCAGGCGGCCTTGATGAAGAAGGCGGTCCTCGATCCCCTGGTGAAAGACGGGGACATCGAGCCCATGCTTCGCGCGGCCGTGCTCATGGGCGGGACAGGGGAATTCATCGCCGACCTCAAGTCTTTCCTTCGTAACAAGCCCAGGCATGATGCGGGCGTGACACGGCTCGCCAAGGACATCGCGGCTGGTGGTGGAATTGGTTTGATCTCAGACATGATCCAGGCCACCAACTACGGGGCAACAGGCCTTCTTTCGGCTGGGGCCGGTCCATTAGCCTCGGATCTTTCCGAGATGGCCTATGGCGCCGCACAACTCGCATTCCACGGCAAGAGCCGGACGCTGGGCAAGAAGACCATCGAAACCCTGGTCCCAATCGCTGGATCCTATGTTCCGATCATCGGCCCTACCGTGGCCCCGATGGCGTCACAAGCCATCAAGAACATGGTATATCCACCTCAACAACCGGCGTCGGAGCAATGACCGAAGACCGCATGAGCGTCCCTACCCAGGTGGAGCTGGCCCGCCACGACGAACGTATCAAGGCCCTCGGCGAACGGATTACCGCCGCAGAAGGCGACATGGAACGTAGACTACAGGTAGCGGCCATCGAACTGTCGAGGCGCTTGGACGGGCTCAATCATGACTTAGCCCAGAGACAAGAGATGCTGACCCACACCGTCAACATCGACAAGTTCAACGGTTTGAAGGAACAGTTCGACGAGTTCAAAGGACGACTCTGGCTCCCCATGATCATCATTGCCGGTATAGCGGCAGGAGTGGCGGCGGCCATCACGGCTATCGCCCGCTAACAAGGAGGATCACATGAAGACATTACTTCTCGGACTCTTGCTCTTCGCGTCCCCGGCTCTGGCCTCTGGACCCATGACCACCGTCGATCCGTTGGGTCATAAAACCGTTCTCAATGAAGGTGGGGCGGTTCCGTCCCCCGAGGGAACGGTATTCACCTTCAAGCCACTCGATGCCGATATCGAGCTGACGCTCCAGGGGACCCAAAGCACCAGCACGGAAGACCCGGACAAAGTCCTTCTTGGGCTGACGACCAGCATCTTTGTGGCGCGCACCACCGCGATTGGGGTTGGGATTAGCCGCCCGGATCTCGCCAATCCCGACATCATTCGCGTCGCTCCGTCCTTGAAGCAGTACATCGCCGTAGGACCAAGCGACTCCTGGCTCAAGTTCATTCGGATCGAACCGTTCAGCTACTCGTTTGCCACAGGAGACGAAGCTGGATTTTCGGGCAGCGGGTTGAACGTGGACATGCGAGCCACGGGTGGCATAGAGGTACCGATCGGGGACAAGATCGCGTTCCAAGTCGCGGCGGGTATCGTGGCTACGCTCTCCAGCCTTGGCAACGATGTGCCCAATACGTTCGACCCGCTGGTGGGATGCACCGCCGTATACCGACTCCGGCCATGACGTGGTTCGAAGGCAAGAAGACCTACGTTCTTGCCGCCATCATGGCCCTCATTAACTTCGTGTGTGTGATGGGCTGGTTCTGCTTCACGGCGCAGCAGCTCATTGCGCTCGATGGGTTCTTGGGCGCCTTGGGTCTCGTCTTCCTGCGATCCGGGGTGGCCAAGGTCCAGGAGTCGGTGGATACCATGCAATGACGTTACCTACAGCACGCGATCTCGCGAAGCGATTCTGGCCCAAGGTCAACAAGGACGGCGACTGCTGGCTGTGGACAGCCTCAATAAAGCCCGCCGGGTACGGGCAGTTCCATCTCTATATCGAAGGCAAGCGCCACACACTCTACGCGCACCGGGTAGCCTGGGAGGCGGCCAATGGCCCGATACCGGAAGGTCAGTGCGTGCTCCATAAGTGCGACAACCCTGTGTGCGTGAACCCTGGCCATATGTTTCTAGGCAGTCACGCTGACAATGCTTTAGACAAGGCCCGGAAGATGCGTGCGGCCAAGAAGCTCAGTGTGTTAGAGGTTCAAATGATTCGCATTCACGCCGCCGCTGGATTCACGCAGCGAGAGATTGCTAAGGACTTCGGTATATCGCAAGGAACCGTGCATATAATCCTTAGTCGCAAAGGGTGGGCGTGGGTATGAACATCGACTGTTATACACTGGCAAGTCGTTTCGTGGGCGTGGAGGAAGTCCCTGGGAGCGGGAGCAACCCGCAGATCCTCGCCTGGCTTAGGCTGGACAACAAGTGGCCAAACGACGATGCGATCCCTTATTGTTCAGCGTTTGCCAACTGGATTGCTTGGATACTTCGATGCCCACGTTCCAAGAATCTGCGAGCGCGCTCCTGGCTCAACGTCGGCACTCCGATCGACATTGAAAACGCCCGCCCTGAGAATGACGTAGTCATCCTGCGTCAGAAGATTACCGATCCAGGCCCGGACATCATCGAGCATCCCGGTCACGTCACGTTCTTTGCGGGAATGGATGGCAGCCGCATTCTGGGGCTCGGAGCGAATCAACATGACTCGGTCAACATCACCCTGTTCGATCGTACGTTGATTCTCGGGGTCCGCCGGTTAGCTTAGCGCGGTCCTTATTGGTCCATTGCTTGGCGAAGCAAGAGAACAGACCGAGAGCCATGGCCTCGTTATCGAAGTCGTGCAAGAAGGCGACCGGGATGTTGGCAGCCGAAAACGCCATGGCCCACTCGCGTTCCTTCCCCTGGGCGGCTTCTTTGTGATTCGGGATGCCGGGGAGAAGAGACTTCCTGGCCAGGGTATCCAGGGCTTCGCGGGTCGCCATGAAGACGGGGCCGAAGATGCACTTCGGGGGTGAGGCATCGGGGTAGGCGTAGCGAGCCGCCTGCTGCTGCCCGAACGTATCCCACCAGTCGCTCGGGAATCCCACCCAGGCCAAGACCGGACCATCGAACGCAAAGAAGGGATCAGCGAATGTCTCATCCTTGGGGATTAACGAATCCTGAACAAAAAGAAACCGCGTGACGTTGGGCATGTTCCAATATGCAAAGAGGAACGCGCCGGTATCGTATCCACAGTAGGGCGTGGCGACCATTCTCGTGCCAGCAATCTCCAACTTCGGCGGCATGTCGGTGCGGACCACGATTTGAGGATTCTTCCCCTGGAGCGGCGGCCAGTTCTGGTCCAGTTTGGACGTCCCGTAGGCCGCGATCACGATGAGGTTATTGATCATATTGTGAGCCCGCTCCGCTTGATGGCTTCTTGGACAATCAGAATCTTGTCGAACTCCACGAGCAATCCCGGCTCTTGATCGTAGCTGGAATACCACTGCCCAAACTCAAGGTGATCCTGTATCCAGCGTCGAGCGCCGTCTGTGTGCGGATGAAAGACCGGGAAATCCCCGTGATGCACATAGAAAGTGAAATCCCTATCGCTCACGGTCACTAAACTCCTGAAGGGTTTGCTGAAGCCATACGGGTCTTATCCGAATGATGTTCTCGGTCGCCCACCTCTGCCGTGCTCTGGACTGTCCGGCTCCGTCATAGCCCCGGTGATGTTCCCGGCAGGCGAGGAACATATTGTCCGGGGTGTCCTTCCGCCGTCCGCCGCCCATGCCCCGCGCCCGGACGTGACAGCATTCCAGTTGGAAGCTACTTTCACAATCGGGCATCTCGCAGCTCTGGATCAGCTCCCTCATGAGCCCGATCAACTCCAAGTCCACGATGGGCTTATCCTTGGGCCAGCTCTTGTGCGCGGCGCTCAGCGGGCGTCCCCCTCGATCCGGGAGCGGATCTCCGCGAGCTTTCGGAGTTCTCGCCCCATCCACGGCTTGTTAATATCGGGCGCTTCGAGCCACTGAGCGGCCTCCTCCAGTCCTTGCTTGCGGCCCGCGGCTTGCCGTGCGTCTCCAGCCTCCATCGATGCCTTTAGGTCGCGCTCCAGCCGTTCCGCTTCGCGCTTGTAGTGGGAGGCGAGGCGGATCACGGCGCGCAACACGTCACGCTCGAAGCATCCCTGCTCGATCCCTGGCTTCTGCGGATACGCTGCATACAGTTCGCGAAGCGCCCCAACAACCTCCATATCCTCCGGCCCAAGTTCCTCCACTTCGGGTGGCGTTGCGGCCGGGATCTCACGTTCGTTGCTCATGCGCCTAGTCCTCGTCCAAGTTGCGGTCTACCCAAATCATGCAGCCGCCCACTATCACGACGGCGACAATAACCAAAGCAACCAAAATCACGGCTTCGCCCCCTCCTCTGGGGTGGACGCGACCACCTCCTCGTCGCACGTTTCTTTCGGCAGCGCCGGATAGGCGACGTAATGCGGCAGCGTCAATCTGTACGAGACGTGATCTAGGCAACCGTTTGACGTATCCCCCACTTTAATGTCGAAGAACTTCAGAAACGATTGACGCCTGCACTTCACGCCCCGCTCTCCTGTTGGGGTGTGGGTGAGAGGGGGACGAGGGCGACTTCGGTGAAGTTTGTCCCAGGCAGTCTATCGCCAGCATTGAAGCCTATAACGGTACCGTTGTCGTGATAGCACACCCACGCTCGCGGTGCAGCTTCGATCCGTTGGCGCTCGGCGGCTTGACCGGCGGTGAAGGCACGTTGCATTAGCAATTTGACGCCGCCGACAGGGATGCCTGTGCTGTCGGTGAATGCGCCCCCAACGTAGAGGCTTATCGCGTCTATGATGATTTGTTCGTCCGTCACGGTCGAATCTCCTCTAACTCGGTATCTAGTTCGGCGGCACAATCCTGGCATATTCCAGAATCGTCCATGACGGGATATTCAGCGCCACAGCGTTCGCACTCAGCCATCTTGCCCCTCCTTCTCGACCACGCATTCTTGATTCTGGAATTTAGAATGGGCTGCTTCAATAACTACGAGTGAGTACTCCTTGCAATGCTCGCAGGATCGGTGCTCTCCCAATAGGTCCAACGATGGGGCATGTCCGTAGAGCCTTACTCCATCACCAATCCGTTTCTGTAGCGCGTCGGCGCGCTCGCCTTCGGCTATAGCCTTCTTCATCCAGTATTCGTCATTCGTTTCATGTTGGCTCACGTCTCGTCTCCCCCCTCCTTAGTGGTGGGGCTGAACTTGGCGAGAATCCCGGCGACGGGAGCCATTAAATCATCAACAGCCTTCTCGATGTTCGCCCGCGTGCGCTTGAGATACATGGTTTCGCCGCAACACGTCGGCCAGCCATTTCCGAGACAGCGGCCAAAGTTGACGCCTAGTTTCGCGCCGCACTTTTGGCATTCGATGGTTGTGTTAATCGCGTTGCTCATGCGCTTCCTCCTTCGGGGTGGGCTCGACGACCGTGACCTTCACGCGCACATTCAGTAATCTCGTCATCTCCTTAGAGCAGACAATGTGGCCGTCATCACGCTCGTCGTCGAACCAAGCCCAGTATTCATCCTTCTCTAAGGGGCGGTCATCAATCATCGGAGCTTGCTCTCGAAGGTAAGTGGATACTGCTTCGGCCCGTTGGCCAAGGTGAACCCGATCACGTCCTTGAGCCTGAAGCTCTGCTTGAAGATCACCAAGGTGTAGGCCGTTCCGCCCTGATGGTGGTCGAGCCAGCTCGCGTCCAGCATATGAATGATGCGCCCGCCACGGACCTGGATGCTCAGGGTGGAGGTTCCGTCCAGGTAGATGCCAACGGTCTTAATCGGGAACGCATAGCACGATACTCCCGGATCATGCTCCCGACTCCAGGCCGCCCCCGCAGCGGGCGCAAAATCGGTTAAATCGACTTCGTCCTTGTTGCTCATCACCACGTTGCACACATCGACCGATACCGTGGAATCGTCGTAGCTGAACCACGATGGAGCCTCCTCGCCCCAGGAATTAGGGGTGTCCGTCAGAGCAAGGAGGCCCACCGTGAATAACAGAACCGCCCGCCCCCTCAAGAGTCCGGTGATTCGCTTAACTCCCTCGAAAGACGGGCGGTTCATTATTCCTCCTACCAGTTATATTTGAACCACGTACCGAAAAACCACCGCGCCCACATATGCCAATCGGTGAATCGCATCTGGCCCCAGTCGTCGCCGCCGACCAGGCCGTCCTCCGATTGCCGCCATACGTCTTGGGCAACGATGTTCTGGCGTGAGCCGTCGATTCCCCAGAAATCTGGATCGGCGGCTTTTGCCAGTGGGGCAAGGGCGGTCAGCATCACAACGCTGGCCATGAGAGCTACGAGCGTGCGTTTCATGTTCTCTCCTTTATCTTCCGGGAGTCCATGTCTCCCGCTTTCGCGGGAGGTGTAGGTTGAGGTCATGTGCGATCCCCAGGACTTGGGTTCGGAGTTCCTCGGGTGCCCCGGCCTGATGGAGTTGCCGTTCGGCGTGTTCGAGGCTCGCGATCGCGGCCCGCAGCGCCTGCTGCTGGAGCGGATTGTACTCCTGTGTCATGCTTGGGCGACGACGCTAAACACCGGCATTGGATATATATGCCGCTTTTGGCAAATGCCCCACTGCAAACAGGCCATGCCGTCATAATGAGCGTGAAAGGGCGCTTTTGGGCTTTCGGCAATTTTGGCTATCGCTTCCGCCCTACCGTCGGCGCGCCCGCGTTCGTAATACAGCTTCAGTGCGTCGTACAAGACGGCAATCGACTCGGGTTCTTCTAGCCCGAGAGATTCGCAGTACGCGTTAAATTCGCCCGGTAGTTCATCTAATGGCTTTGTCATGCGTCTTTGTCCTTTTTGTATCTCCCTGTTGGGTCGGGATCGGCGTTGATGGCTGAGCGCATTCCGGCCATGAGCGCACGAAGCTCCATCTGGACAATTTTTGCGTGCTCGTAACACGGGTCGGCCGATAACAGCAGGTCATCAGCAAACATGGAACGTGACCAAAAACACCCACATGGGGCATGTCCTGACGCACTCATGTGCCCTCCAATCTAAATGGGGCGAGCGGCCCAAGGGCTTGAACTAGGCCGGTTGTCCACCCAGTTTGACCGCCCACCCCAACACTAGGAACTCCCTGCCGGGCGCGTAGTGCAACCCCAGGTCTCTCCCGACAGGGAGCCCTAAACTGCGTGCCGCCTGTAGCAGCGGCGGCAAAGATGTGCCTCCCGAAAGCCCCCTCTGAAAAAAACGTGATGCATACCGAACAAGAGCTTACGCCCACAGCCCCAGCACGTCGCGAACCGATACTCGGGTCGGTTCGATGGCTCCCACTGAGCCAGGAGTTTCTCTAGGACTTCCTCGGGGACGTGTTTCATGACATCACCACGCAAGGCTCATTGGGCATGGCTTCGCCACTCTTCTTCCGACTCAACCAGATCCTCCCCGAAGGAGCCATCAACCTAACTAGCTTGCGAGCGTCGTCGTCGTTCGCGGCGCAGACCATCCCGCCCTTCTTACCGCACGACCAACGCCAGATAATCATGCGCCTTCCTCTGGTACCAGATCCTTCCACGCCCAGGCCGGGAGTCCGATGTCGGTCACGGCTTCTGAGTATGAGGGATAGACGCCGGTTTTCTGGCAGGTCGCCCAGGTCTCCAAAGCGCGGTCGATGAGAATGTCCGACGCCTGTAATACAGCATCCTCCAAGCGATAGACATAGACGCCGTGGGGCGGATCTCTCTCTACCACCACCATTCTAAACTCGCTGGCCTTCAAGCCACAGGCCGCGGCGCCCCGCAGATAGAACGCCCCCTGGATCCCGTAGCCCATCTGAAAGATCGTTCGCGCAAAGGCTGATGGCCGCGCATCCTGGGTGCTCTTTAAGTCCCACACTTGCCCCGGTGCCCAGGCGTCGAGCCGTGCCTTGCAGGGAACACCGCCGACGTCGTCCCATTGGAGGGAGATTTCGGTCTTGGTTCCGCACTCAACTCTGAGCATCTCACCAGCGATCGGATGCCTCTGAACAGCAGCGGCCATCCCTCGGCAGGCTTGCCAATCAGCGCGGCTCATCGGCACTTGACCGTTGGCCTTGATCGTGGCCGCTTGGGTCTTGCCTTCTGTCGTGCGGCCGTCGAGGTCCCGCAACGCGAACCGCGCCATAAAGACATCAGACTCCAACACCAAGCAATGGACCGCCTGCCCCAGCAGCATGTCGGGTGTCTGCTCTTTGGGATGGTCGAGTTCCCATCGCGCGTGGGCCGGACTCTTTGAAAGCAAGGTCGTGAGCGTGGATCGACTCACCGCTTGGAGGGATCGGTAGGTCGCGAAGTCGAGTTCGTAGGATACGGCGCTCATTGCCGTGTCTCCGGGAACTGTTTGACCTCATCGCAGTAGTAGCAAATCAGCGCATTGAGGTCGCGGTCCTTGGTCGGCACGAACAAATGTCGGCCGTTGATCGCGCAGCGCAGTCGCAGCATCCACCCGAAGAACCCGCCCGCGCGTGGGCTAATCTGCCGTTCAGGTGATTTCATTTGCCCTCCGGGATAATGCGCTCAACCTCTACTCCGTTACGGCGGATCACGAGAGGCAACCGACCGTAGGCTTGCCATAGCTTCTTGTCGCGGCGGAACTTGGGTGTCTCCGCGCCCTTGATGTCCTCAACCCATACTGGAATTGCGATGTAGTTCACACCGTTTGGCGGGTACTCGGCCCGAACGGTACCGACCACCAGGAAGTCGGCGACATATTTATTTTCTGGCACGCCAAGCCGGAACACCGGTTGCGGTATCCATTCGATGATCTCGCCCGCCTTCAAAAGCAAGTCGAGTTCAGCGGCCCGCGCCGCCTCAGCCTTGGACGCAAACGTACGACCGTTGTACTCCGTGCGCTTAGATCTAAACTTATTTTGACGATACGAAGGGGCGACACGAGACTCTCGGCCAACACCACGAGCCGAGTCCCCCGTCTTCGAGCGCCCCAAAGCTGTGTTCTTTCTCATTCTTCAATCCGTCCGTGAGTGAAAGAGCTGACCGGGATTTCAAGTCGATGTCCATCGTGTTCGATGGCTACCATCGGAACGTAGGACCGCACGGTAGCCGGTAAGGAGCCTTGCTCCATCACTTCTTGAAGCCGCTGCACGTAGAGAATGTGGAACTTCCCTTCGGCGCCGATCGGCGATCGAAGCGTCATGACGCGCGCCGTCGTGATGGCCTTGTTGCCCACGAAGACGGTCACATAGCCGTACTGGTTATCCTCACGGATAGGCTCTAGTTCTTTCACTGAGCCTCCCGTACCGGGACGTACTTGCTGCACTCGGGACAGCGGTAGACGGGATCACCGATCTTCACCCCGAACTTGTAGGCGTCGTACTTCGACGGGAAGGGTTTCACGGCATCGGTCAGCGCGTCACAGTTTGCACAGCGAAACCCAACATGAACCGACCCGGCAGCCTCGTCTCGTGGTGGCGGATCAGCGTTGACTGCATTGACGTACCTGTATTCGGCGGTTGGCGTTTCTTCCTCGGCCTCCGGGTCATCGCCGGTCACGATCCCGCAATGGGTGGTAAGGGCATATTTGATCGCGCCCGTGATGGCGATGTATAGCCCTTTGTCGTCGCCCATGCGGCCTGAACCCAGCCAACCACCGGAGAATTCCTCGCCCGTCTCGGCGTCGATAAACCGGTACCGAAACGGCACCATCAAAGCGTTCCCCATCTCAAAGGGCTGTCCTTGGATCTCCAGGGAGAAGAAGACCCCATGCTGTCTAAATTTGGGGTACACAGCCTCCTTGATCGCTTTCTCGGAAGCGTACATGTACCGATGGTGGGGATTTTGGGCGTCTTTGCCGACGTGCCCGATCTCGCCACCTATAGCCAGCAGCTTTAGAAGAAGCGAGCGCGGTCCAGTAGCCTCGGTGGGCTGGAATACGACTTCTGACATTCGTTCCTCACTCCCGTTCTCGTGGAATCGCGACCAAGCGTTCCGGCAGCACGTTGAAAAACCGCGCCACCTTCCGTATCGCATCATCGGACAACTGATAGGTGCCCTTGATGCCGTTGTCTAAGGTGTTCCGGGCTAATCCGGTGCTGAGTGAAATCTCCCGGGATGAGTACCCCGAGAGGTAAATCAGCATCTGGAGTGCGTCCGAGCGCGTGATATTGGCGGGCGGCTTCCTTGCCATGACCCCACTCTACAGCGGGCAAACTTTCGTGTCAAGCATTTTCGCTTGATCGCTTGACTTTTTTGCTTGAAGGCGTACCGTCCAGGATATGTTAAGGTCCTTGGGTTCGTTCCTTTCGGTCGGGCGGCCTAACCAGCCGCCCATTCTTTTGCCAGTCTCGGCGGCGTGCAGTCTTAAAACGGCGTCGAAACGAGGTCAACCTGTAGCGGCGCAACCAAGGCCGAGCAGGCGGCCCGGGACTGGCATTCTTATCCCATGATTCTCCTCATCGGCCGGGGGCAGGTGGGGGATATTCTCCGG
>Ga0070707_100000361_pt1 | contig 44757 bp, 37 predicted proteins | sample KBSK5502metaG_FD_65468 | JGI IMG/M metagenome (GOLD analysis project Ga0070707, IMG submission 65468) | Corn, switchgrass and miscanthus rhizosphere microbial communities from Kellogg Biological Station, Michigan, USA - KBS K5-50-2 metaG | ecosystem: Host-associated > Plants > Roots >... | reverse complement strand
TCTGGGGATGGCATGAGCATGCTCGCTTCTCCTTGTCAGAAGTTTCGTTTCAGCATGCAGAATGCCATCCTCTCGATCTCATTTCAAAGAACTTACGCCTTAACTTGGCGCTTATGAGCGACCGCTAGCGGCCATTCGCGTGCTGGAACCGATACCAGAGCGGGTTTCCGACCCGGCGAACAGGGGAGTGGTTCTGTACAACCTGGGCTGTCTCTACCGCAGTTCGGTTGGCAACGGGGTCCGAGGCAGAAAGTATTTTATTGCGGCCTGCGAGCAGTTCGCGAAAGCTCCGGTGATTCATGAGGCGATCAAGAGTTTGTGGCCGAACGCCTACGAGAATTTAATGCTGCTGTCGCTATCATACGAAGAGTATAGCCGATGGGCGGGCGAACTTCGGCGGCTACACCCCTCGGCGGACATCTTGCGCGGGCAGGTCCCGGAGATCGTTGGTCTTCGAGATCGCGGCATGCCTTGGCGTCAGGCAATGGAAACCATTGCCTGCGGCTACTACAGTCGCAGTCAGCCGCAGCATGACGTCGGAATGTACGCCGACGCTGCTTCCCTGTTTCACCTGCTCTTGACGCATCGAAAAGAATTACGGGTGGGCCGGGAGGATTGGAAGAGGGCAGTCACCGAATATGGCACCCTCTGCCTGCGTCTCGGAGCCGATACGGCATTGGATACCGAGAAGAAGAACCCGATGATCGATGCCCGCGAATTCGTTCCGATCGTGAAGGACGCTTTGCCTCTAGTGGAGGAATACCTGACGGCAAACCCCAAGGATGCGGCGATCGCAGGTCTGAGAGATAGTATGCGGCAATGGGTGCGGGGCCTGACCGAAGCGAAACTCCCACCACCGGTCTTCGACCAGGACGACGTCTCCAAGGCAAGCGGAGAGAGTGAATTCGTGTCGGCCAGGATACGCTGTTCCAAGTGTGGCCAGAAGGTCGACATGCCTGTCTTCAAATGCCCGAAATGCGGGCATCAGGTGGTGCGGATGCCGGACGTGTTACTCAAGGCGCTCCTGGTGGGAATCGCGGTGTTCCTCGGCATTCAGTATGCGTTTCCGTCGGCTCCCGGCTGGGTTTCGCCACTGGCAGCTTTGGTGCTTGGGAATTTCGCTTTTATGTGGGCTGCCGCGAAAGAAATCGTCCGGTCGCAGGCAGCCACCGCGACCCCTCGGACGAAGAGTGCCGCCGTGCAACGCCAAGAGCATATCGATGAAATGCTCGGAATACAAAGGATCTCGAAAGTCCGCTGCCGCAACGGCCACGAGATGCGCTCCTTCGAGGACGAAGGCGTTCTATTAGCGGCTTGTCCTGAATGTAGGATCGTGAAGCCCTATCCGGGAACCATGGCCCGCATGTCCGACCTCACTCGGGTTGCCGCCAAATTCGATAATTTTGAGTTCTGACACCATTCTCCTTCCGAGCGCTAGGCAGGCCTGTCTCCGTGCCTTCATAGAAGACATTGCTGAAGCGACACTGTCCAGAGGTGGAGCTCCACACCATTCCGCCCAAGGGATCCCCTAGCCTGCCCCCACACACTGAAACGCCGCCCACCAATAGGGATGCGCGAAAGGCTTGCCGCCGTAGGTGGCGGCTAACTCTTCGAGGTCGTACCGTGCAGTGACAAGGTCAATTTCTGCCATCCGTTCTCGAGCGTTAACTCGCTTCAACTCTGCCCGCTTCTCGTCGAGCAATCGACGCACTTCCGTCACCGGCAAATCCCGCAGCCACCACTGCGCCTCTCGCAACGCGCTGGCTTTGCCCAAGTTGCGTTTGTAGAGATTCTCATGGAAACGTTTCATCAACAGTGCGGTGGACAGGTCGCTCACCGACCACAAACTACCCACTACTGTCGGAGCACGGGCGATGAGGAAGGCTGTGTGCAAACCCTGCGCCTCGTCCACTACATCGCGGTAGTCGGTCACCGTCGTCTCGCACGCACTGAGAACGATGAGCCACGTCTTAGACAAATTGAGCTGTAGGATGTCGCCCAACAGCAGCCGGTCATCGCCGTGAAGGGTTAAATGCGAAGCGAACACATCGTTTAGATTGTAAGTGCCGTGACACGACAGCAGGACTTCATGCCCTTGGGCAATAAACTGCTTGACCTGCGCGAGCGTCGCCTCAGCACCGGGCAGGATGTGTTTGATCGGGAAATACTGCCCTGCCTCTTCCACATCCCAATCGGCAAACGGTAACGGCTCATCGCCTGAGTGGACTGGATTCTGCACGGCAAAAAGCACCTCGCGCGCCCGGCGCTCTTGATCTCGCTGCAGGCAGCGGTAGAGCACCGCGCAACTTGGCGTGTAAAGTATTTCGTAGTCGTCCGACCAGTATCGTCGCTGCCCGTCCTTTTCGTAGTAACCCGCGTGTAGCGGAAGCAAATTCAGCCCTTTGTTGGGGACGAAAATCAGCCGCTTTGCTTTGGGATAAAGTTTCTTCAGCCGCTCATGGATAGGGTGTAGCAATCGTGCCTGCAAGGTCCTTGTCGTTTGCTCCAGGCAATCCATCCAGTCCTGCTGGCTGATTTCTTTACGCCGCCGCCGGTAATACTTCGCCAACCAACCGTCCGTCAATTCGCCATCTTTATTTTCCCTGATGAGCATCTCATTGAGCATCTGGCTAGTGAACTCCGGCACGCGAACGACTTGCTCTTCAGTCACGTCTGCATCGCCCCCACTTAGCAGGAACCCAAATGTGCCGGCATCGGTCACGCGGAACTCGACGAGGACAGTGTCCGTTTGTTGGGCGATCGCTCGAATGTCGGCGAACGTGAGAGGCGGCGCAGTCGGCAGGTAGTCGGGATCGTCAGCGCGGAATCGCGCCTCAAGCTCTTCGAGTCTGGCGCGGGTACGAGCCAGTTCATCGCGAATGCTTTGGTATGCTGCCGCAAACACCGGATCGCGCAAACTCCTGGCGCTCAACTGCTGCTCCAGTGCCTGAGTCTCCGCGAGTAGATTCAAATACGCGCGCCATTCCGACTCTGCAACCTCCTGTGGCCTGACATCGCGGCGGACGAGTGCTTCAACCAGATTGCGTGTCTTCCCGCGCTCAGTATAGACAAGCGCATCGGCAAAACGGCCCAATTCGATACTAGAAACTATTGCTCGCTCAAACACCACTGCCTTCTCGGAAAACAGGCGGTGTCGCTCCCCCGAGGTCAACGCAGCCGCTCGCACGCTTTCGAGCAGGTGAATGATTTCATCGCAAGCTACCAGCGTCTCTTGCCATTGTCGCTCGCGGTAGAGGGCTGTACATAAGTTGTGCAGGGTATTCAGGCAGTCAAACGGCATCGCGTCTGCGGTAAAGACCCGCAACGCTGCTCGAAGGGATTCAATGGCAGGTTCAAGACTCACGCTCGGATCAATTTCTCTTAGCTCTACATACGCGCCGCCGAGATTATGTAGAGTCCTTGCCCAGTCGAACGGCGAATCATGCTCTCGGTGAACCCTCAACGTAGCTTGAAAGTGGGAAATTGCCTTTCTCACGTTCTCAGCGCGGTCTCCGGTTGCCGTGGTGAAATACCATGTGCCAAGATTGTTCTGCACCATGGCCCAATCCCACGGGAAATTTTGTTCCGTGTAAACCCGCAAAGCTGCTTGGAAATGATCAATTGCCAGATTCGCTCTTTTATCGCCCCTGGGTAAGCGACGGTGTGCCGTCCCCAGGCCGTTTTGTATCCTTGCCCACTCTTCCGGGTGATCTCGTTCAGTGTGCACCCGTAGTGCCGCCTGGAAACATTTAATAGCTTCTCCCAGATGAATGCCGTCAGCATCAGGCAAATCGGCATATGCACATCCTAAATTGTATTGAACTGTTGCCCAGAATAGCGGGGATTCCGTCTCGGTAGTAACGCGCAGTGCAGCTTGATAACAACCGATTGCCAGGCTGAGATTGTCCTGCTGATCGCCTTTTCGCAGTCCAATATAAGCGTTCCCCATATTGTTCTGAATAATTGCCCAGTCAATCGGGTAATCCTGTTCTGTGAAAACTTCCAATGCCTGCCGGTAGTAATCGAGTGCTTTGCTGAGATTGTCGTTTCGATTACCTGTGGATAACTTTGTATAGCCCCCGCCCAAGCCGTTCAGCGCTCGTGCCCAATCCACTGGGAAGTCGGCCTTCGTAAAGACTCGCAGTGCCGCCTGGAAACACGCGATTGACGTATCAAGATTATTGACTCGATCAGGAGTTGGTAATTCGCGATAGGCGTTTCCTAAGCCATCCTGTATACGTCCCCAGTCTTCCGGGGATGCTTGTTCTGTAAAAACCCGTAGGGCCATCTGGTAACATTCAATGGCCGTTCTCAGATTACCGACTTGATCACCCGCAGATAAGTCGGCATAAGTATTACCCAGGCCACAACAAATCCTGGCCCAATCTTCAGGAGAATCCTGTTCGGTCCGCACTCGGAGTGCGGCCTGGTAGTGAGCGATAGCTCGCTGCAGGTTTTGCTCTCGGTTGCCAGCCTGTAATCGACGATAGGCACTGCCCAATCCGTATTGGGCCATGGCCCAAGACGCCGGGGAGAGATGCTCTGTACAAACCCGCAGGGCGGCTTGATAGCATTCAATCGCCTGAGCTAGGTTTTCTCTCCGGTCGCCTTTGATTGGTTCGGTGTAGGCAACTCCTAAGCCCATCTGAGTCCTCGCCCAATCCAGAGGAAAGTCCTGTTCGGTGTAGACCCGCAGGGCGGCTTGGTAGCCATCAACCGCTTTGCGCCAATTCTCCGCGCCACTTTCTGCCGGCAAGGCGAGATAGGCGCTAGCCAGGTTGATTTGGGTTCTGGCCCAATCCTCCGGGAACTCTCTCTCGCTGAAGACTCGTAGCGCCGCCAGGTGGCTATCCAGCGCCCTCCTCAAATTCTCCCTGCGGTTGCCTGCGGATGATTTTCCAATGGCTAGGCCCAAGCTATTCTGAGCATTTGCCCACTGCACTGGGAAATCTCTCTCGTCGAAAACCCGCAATGCCGCGAGGCAATGGGCAATGGCTCGGCGAGAATTTTCCTGCCTGTCCCCTGACGATAAGCTGGAGTAGGCAGCTCCTAGCCCCATCTGGGCCAGCGCCCACTCGGTAGGAGAATTCCGCTCTGTAAAAAACCGCAGTGCCGCTTGATAACAGTCGATAGCTTCCCGCAGATTCTGCTCCCGATTACCCGTGGACAAGTCAGCATACGCGGCGCCCAGGCTGTGTTGCGTTCGTGCCCATTCCACCGGACGGTCCTCTTCTGTCCGCACTTGCAAGGCGGCTTGGAAGCAAGCAATGGCCTTCCGGGGACCTTCCTCTTTGTCGTCAGCAGGTAGCTCCCGGTAGGCATTACCTAGGTTGTGCTGGGTGCTCGCCCAACGGTCAGGGAGATTTAGTCTCGCGTAGCCTCGGAGAGCGGCCTGGTAATACTCGATTGCTCGACTGATGTTTTGTCTTTTGTTGCCCACCGGCAAATTTCGATACGTAGTGCCTAAATTGTTTTGGATGCTCGCCCATTCCGAAAGGAAGCGTTGTTCGGTGAACACGCTGAGCGCATCGGTGAAGCACTGAATGGCTTCGAGCAGGTAAGGAATCTTGTGGGCAGATGGCGATTGCATGTACTCCTGGTAAAGCGCAGCTCCACGTTGAAAACGGGCATTGGCTTGGGCGATAGCCGCCGCGTCGGGTAAACGATCAGAGAATTTGCTCATTGCTTTTCCTCTCACCGGCTGACTGGCGCGACAGCCAGCAGGTACTTGCCGACAGGCAAATGCGTGAATCGCGCCGTCCAGTTCCCAGACTCACCGCCCATCAGCTCAGCCATCTGTGGAACGCCACGTCCTTCCTCCGGCACGAGCGCCACTAATGGTGGTAACGGCGCTTGCCAATCGAGAAAGGTCACTGTCACCCTTTCGTCCGAGACTGCGACCTTAGCGCCAGGGAGGTCGTTCGTAGTGAGCACTATGAGGTTAGTTCGTGAGGCTTCATCGGGGTGAGCTTCGTCGGAGGGCTGGCCGCCCTTGCTTCTGAGACCGGCTCCGGCATAGCTGAACTCTAAACTATTGTGACTCAACGTTGGCAGTACTTCCACCGTCCCGTCTTGTTCTGGCATTAGGATGGCGCGTAGGACAGCTTCGGCACAGATTGCTGCGCCGCGCTCCAACTCTTCGCGCCACGCCAGCAAGCGGCCGCTGAGGTCTTGACGCGCAACGGCCAGGTGGCTCAAGGCGACCATCAGTTGCGCGCGGATGGTATCCTCCGCCGGTTGTGAGTCAAGTGCGCGTTGCAGAAGTGCAATCGGATGAGGTAACGGCTCGATTGTAGTCTCTACTTCCCGCCACCGAAACTCCTCCGAGGGACAATGCCGCTCATCTAACTCTTCGAGCGAAGCGACCTCTAACTCTCGGTCTGCACGCCAGGGTGGCGCAAACAGGACGATACGTCCCTCGCGCTCATAGGCGACGCCAAAGGGCGTCCAGTCTCCATCGGTGCGGCGTTCGAGGATGCGATATTCGGACATCTCACACCACCTTTCTGAACCCCAGGCAGTGATAGAACTCTTGCACCTGAGGTTCGTGATTCGGGTCGAAGGCAGCATCCGCTTGGCTCAACTCTCGTTGGTAGTGTTTCTGCACATCGTCCCAGTCGCGCTGGGGCGGATCGCCGTGGGGATTGCCAAGAATCAACTCCCGGAGGCTGAAGTCGTATCCTGTCGCCTGCGCGACAACTTGCAAAAACCGATGCTCGACCAGGAGCCCCAGTGAGTGGGCTTCTGGATAATGCTTGATTTGTACAGTAGCATCGAACGGATTGAGATTGCGTTCTGCATACCATTTGAGTTCGATAAGTTCGTGCAGATAGAGGCTATAGCCGCGCACACCATCATCCAATATGATCTCCCAGTATGAATCCGTGTAGTGATACACCAAATAGGTGCCGACGATCACCAAGTCATCTTTCCCGACCCACTTAAAATTTCTGATATCACTCACCCACCGGTAGCACTCCATCGCCCCTTCTACCTTACCCTCATCCAAAGAAACTTTCGGAATCCAATGTGATGGGAAACGCAGCATCACCCTCTTCTCCTTTCAACGTTCACCAATGACTGATCGCCTGGCGATGAATGCGCCACTTCGCTACCCGTGCGCCACGGGTTCGCAAAGCTCCCCCCTCGCGTGCGGATGCGCTACTTGAAGGTTTCTGCCCGTGCGATTTCCACCTCCTCACAGAGGTCGTCCAACGACATTTCGGTGCTCCGCAGCTGATCTTTGAAATAGTTGAAAAGTGAGAGGTAAGCTATAGGTGCTATAGCCCAGACATCGCCTCTCACCGGGCAGTGCCCATGCTTTGGAGCATCTGTTCCGCAGATAGCTTACCACAGCCGCTACACCACCAAAGGCGAGCAGATGCGTTATGTCTGGCGGTGTCGGCTCCGTCGCCAGACTTTCTGTGACCGCAACGGGGCGGCCTTCTAGGATCTCAAAAAGCCGGAGGCTCAAGTCCAACGCGCGCTCAATCAGGTACTCGAAGGGCTGAGCGCCGAAGCCACCGCGCAGATTGAAGGCACCCATCCGACCAGTCTCAAGCGCTGGGTTGGACGTGCCGCAGTGCAAGCCATTGGTTGAGGGCGAGATGGTGTCAGTCGGCGGACACGAGAAACATGTATAGTGGACCCCAAATTTTTTGGTCCACTTTAATGCATCAGGGAGCAGTACCTTGTGCTGAGCCCGCGATTGCTGTAACCCCTCTTTGACCCACCTCAGCAGAATGGCCGTCCAGAAATAGAGCGGCGGGACAAGGTACATCTCGCCATCGAAGATATAGCCATGACCAGCAAAATGGACCAACAGCAGATCCTCAGGGTTGGCATTGTGTGCTGCACGATGGATTTCTGCAAGGATGGTTTCCCGCTGTGGAAGTAGCCGCTTGCCTACAATCTCACCAACAATGCCCAGGCGTGCAGAGAAGTGATAATCCTGCTCCAACTTCTGCACGACCGCTTGTGCGGCTCTTCTTATTTCGTCATCCGTACCATCAAGCAACAAGAGAACATGTTCGGGCTGAAAGTTGCTATAGTTCGGATGCGTCAGTATCACGTACAAGCCGATAGCATCTCGTACGCAGCAGCGCAAAGGCGGATGGGTGAATTGATCCGTGTAGTTATTGATGCCAATAAGTACGGCCCAGCCACGAATGGGCTGAGAGATTCTCTGTTGGCTCATACATTCCTCCCTCATTCAACAACCAACCTTGCTCAACTTGACCAAGTTTGTCATTCCTAGCTGATCAAGAGGAAGGCCCGTCGTGATCACGACAGGATCATCCTTCTGGGCAAGATGCTTGCCTCTCTCACCTCTACCTCTCTACTAGGAAGCGACAGTTGAATGAGCTTCTACCACCTCTCGCGTCTCGATCTTAGCGACCATCCACAGCATCCTGATCGGGATCTCTTTCTCCGGTCCACTCGATGGACACGCCGCTGTATAGTAACGCACCCACCTTGCTCATCTGTGGACTTAACTTCATCAGTCCTGGTGATCCTCTCGTTCAAAGGATCGCTCCCAATCAGTCAACCCCTCCATGAACTTCTTAACGACAGGGTCGTCTTTGGGCAAGACTGTGGGCGGAAGCTTACCAAGGCTGCGTGATGGGGCGCTGCCTCTGGTTCTGACTGCGCCACGTGGTCGGACTTCTTCACCTGCACCAGGGACTTCAAAAGGTTTCTCCCAGGCATCAAGGCCCAATTTGAACTGCTGCACCACCGGGTCTTCCTTACCTAGGTCAAAAGATTTCGATGACATTGTCAAAACTCCTTTCTGATTTCTTGTCGAGATTGCAATCAGGTTAAGGCAATCGCTGGAGTGGCGACTGAGGGATCAACGCCCGTAGAGTATCGGCAGGCGACCCAAAATCTCTTCCAAATAGAGCGATTGTCTTCCACCACTCATCCCTGACGGATAAGTAGGAATATTAACGTTGTCAGGGATGGGATAGCTCATATCCTCCATCGCCTTCAGAATCCTCATCCCCACCTCCACATTGAGTGCAAGCTGGTCGTCAAGGTAGGTTCCATCAGCCACCTTTTCCAGGAAGGTTTCGTATGGCTTGGGATTCAAGGCAAACTCGAATTGGGTGTCATCATTTCTGTCGATGAGGTAGGCTCTGGACGAGCCATCACCAGAGCTTCTCAAATCAAAGCGAGTCTTGTTCCCGTTCAGGCCTTCAATGTCGAGCACTTTGACATTGTAGTCATACTCCGCTCCCAGGCTTTCTAAACCACGTACTCCTTTGCCAAGGTAGACGGTCCCCTCCACCTGATTACGGGCATAATCACGGCAAACAAACCCAATTTCTGCAAAAGTCTCTTTATCAATCTCAGTGCGCTTGTCCGGATCACCGTCCACCCCGGCATATTGACCAACTCTGACTCGCGTGACCAGCAAGGACTCAACCTGAGCGAAGTGAGCGAGAATCGCGATGACGTGAGGCATCACATCCAGGATTACGCCCTGGTTTAGTGTTCTCACCCGTTGTTCATTTTCTATCGCCCCATCTCTCCCAGTCGTGGCTGCGGCAGGATAGTGCGGATCTGCGCCACTGTGGTCTTCCAGAAAATAGAAGGTGAAGTGGCGCAGCCCTTTTCCCCAAAAGCCTAGTAGAGCGCTCATCTGATCTCGGCTGGGTAAAAGCCGAGCACGATAGTGGTCAAAGGCTAGGATTCCGTCATCGCTTGGCCCAGAGATGCCGAACAACCTTCTGGCCGCATTCAATGAATCGGCCAGTGGCTTCTCGATAAAGATTTGTTCCGGTCGAGGCTGACGTCTCAGCCATTCCTCAGCAACCTCCACGTGAGTGAAATCAGGAGTCGCGATGATCACGACATCAGCTTCCAGGACCTGATATTTCGCCAAGTCTGTTGGATCAGACTTATCCAGATAATTGGCTCCCCAGCTTCTGAGGAAATCAATGATGCTTTGCATTTTGCTGGCCAACCGGGGATCGCTCCGCCAGAACTCGCTCTTGTCCGCGAAGGTCACTTGAATCTCTCGCCTGCCTTGAAGCTTGTTCCTCAACGCCTCGAGCGCAGGCAGATAGTAATTCTTGATCACATCTCCAACCCCCTCCACCACTATCTTCAGAGGCCGGGCTATCTGGGCGAACCGGGGATTGTTTTTTGTAGTTTTTCTTGTCATAGAGAACTCCTTTCGGCACTTGCGATATGGCTCACTCATCAGAACGGCGCGCACAGATGCACACCTTGAAATTGATCGTCTTGTCTGGACGAAGCACGATGAGATGGCTATCCACTCCGCGATGATGAAGATTGAAACCGTCCGTCGGACAGGTGTAAGGTTCAATGCAGATCGCTTGTCTAGGTGCGGGCGGCGTGTAGATGACTACATTGGGAAACCGCTTGGCATCAAATTCGACGATGGTCTGTATGCCTTTGCCGCGGTCATCCAGGATGCAGCGTACCAACCCATCCGCATCGGCACTGAGATCGGTGAAGATGTCATCCAACTCCAGGTTTGTTACCTCGCGCGGCCGGCGAAGATCGTATTGACCCTCTACCGCCAGTAGCTTTCCCGTCGGCAGGCTCTCAGCGAGCTCCCAGCGTTTGCGCGCCGGTACTTGAATCGCGCCTTGCTCAGGACGGCGAAAGTAGGGGTGAATGCCGAAACCGCAAGGCATCTCCTGCCGACCGGTGTTTTGGATGACGGTTTCCATTTCCAGCCTGCTGTCCTTCAACCGGTAAGTCACTTCCAGTCGAAACGGAAAAGGAAACTGCTTGAGAATCTGCTCCGGGTACTGCGCTGCTTCAAAAGCCGATTTGATCCACGCCCCTTCCTGATTAGAAGCGCCAGTGACAACGACGCTCCAGGCTTTGTCCCGCACGAAGCCGTGCCGATTCGGATTGACTGCGTAACGCTGACCGCGAAAGTAGAACTCCCCATCACGGATGCGATTCGGAAAGGGGTAGAGAATCGGGATGCCGAAACTGGTCGGGCGCTGACGGAATTCTTCAAATGGCACCGGCTCTAAGATCGGTTCCTGTGCCTGAAAGATGAAGCAGTTGTTGCCCCATCCCGGAACAACTTCCGCACAGGCTTGATCCGCTTCGCGCAACGAGAAAATCTCCACCTCGCCGCGCACCTCTGATTTGATCGAATACCTGTCAGACATCTCGATTTCTCTTTCTTCACCCTCTAGCGCTGGGGCATCTGAAACATCAGCGGTTCAGCCGATTGTCACCTGATCCGCAATCACACGAGAAGCCTTGATCAGGCCAATCAGCTCGATCCATCTCCCAAGCGTTTAGGCGACTCGCCAGCTATCGTCTGAGTTGGCGACGCAGGCTGGTGGGTTTTTTGCTCTCCCGATCTCTTTCCTGACAATGCCTCCCCGACCTTCGCCGGGTTGGGATTATCGCGCGGGATAAGGTCTGCCGGGTAAAGCTACTCGCCTCGCCTAAACTTCATCATCACTTTTTCCTCCACAGCTTCTGAGCCGACGAAGTAGCCCTCGGGCGTGTAGGAAATCCATTTATGTTTTGACGTAGCCAGAAACGTAACTAAAAGACATCCGGTCCCCGGAGACCAAATTTTTATCGTGCCATCAGCAGAGCCACTGACTACCCGCTCTCCATCCGGACTGAAGATCACCGAGGTGATCCCATTAGTGTGGCCTTCGAGGCTGCGCAGCAGTCGCCCCGTCCGCACACCCCACAGCTTCACTGTGCGATCATTAGAGCCGCTGGCCACCAGTTCTCCATCCGGACTGAAGACTACTGAACTGACCTCAGCAGTGTGGCCTGAGCGGACGAGAAACTGAATGTCTTTGAGGTACTGCTCGATTTGGGTCTGAACCGTAGCTCTCGTTGGTGACCCGGGCCGAAACTTCGTAAGAGCTTGAGAATTATCTCCATCCTGAGCCATCACTACTCTCCTTCCTATGCCCCAGGCATTGAAAGAGGCTCTTCCCCCAGATACCGGTTGAGTTGCCGCCAGGTTTGATCAATGTCGTATTTCAGCAGGCGGAGCAGGGTTTCTCTTTGTTCCGGGTCTCCGTCCACCCCTCGGCGCCTATTTCCCCGATAGGAATTTACCTCCGCTTTCAAATCCTTGATTCTCGCCTGCAACTGTTCCTGGACCTGACGCAAGAAAAAGAGCCGGTCAAATAGCCCCGACACCGCATCCACCTGTTGCGACTGGAGGTGCTCGGAACCAAAAGTCGCCAATGCCCCTTCCATTGCCTCTAACCACAGCCGATCGTGCCGGTGATCATACAGGTGCGGAATAGCATGACATCCATCGGCTCTTTACCCGGGTGGAGCAAAGCGGCTAGCCGGCGATACAGCCGCTTGCAGATTTTTTCTTCTTCCAAGCGCTCTGCTTCTGCTCCTACCAGTATCTCGATGACCTCTATGCCCTCTTCTTCGCGCTCCACATGCTGCTGCTCCACATGCTTCTGTTCCGACCATCTGGTGTATTCCTCCAGCATTTGCGAAGGCAGCGGAATCTCCTGATGATTCAACAGCCTTTGCTGCACCTCTTTGACTTTCGCTTGGAGGAACTCCAACTCCTCTTGCCTGATCAAGACCTCGTGGTCCAACTCGCTCAACCGGACTTCGTGACTCAGATGGGCAGCCTTGGCACGCCTGAGGGACTCTTCCTGTTCGAGCAAAGCCATCAAATCTTCCTTCAAACTCTGAGACTGTCGCGGGGGCTTGAAACTGAAACTGCTGAAGCGCGTCGGCCAATTGCGCTTCACCCGCCAAGCTGTCGTTGTCGAAGCCAGCCGCGCAAAGAAGCAAAGATTGGGGAAAAGCAATCGGCAGCTCAAGATCATATTTCAAGGCGTCGCTCAATGCTTTGGCCAGATAAGCGAGGGCCATTCCCGCCTGAATTGATGGTAACGAGATGTAGTTTCCTTCGGGCAGATGGAAGAGAGGGCAATTGTAAGGCTTGTGAACACCCCAGTGATTTTCTTCCAGCACTCGCCGGAGGTTTCCTCTGAATCTCCGCACATACTCTCCGACCCACCCCAGGGCAAGTTGAACCTGATTCCTGATCGCCTGATGATCGGAGGTGACATCTCCGGATGTCGTTCCGCCAGGGCAAAACTGCACCGAGACAGGAATGATTCCGGGTATGGGTTCGCTCTCTCGCCTGACCACCACGCCGATGCCTTTTTCGGGTTTTTCTTGTGCGGAGAGGAGCGGCTGAAAGTATTGTTTCAGCTCTGGGTGCTCATCAACCAGTTGAGCGATTTCGGTGCCGCGCACATCACCTGTCTCCGGTTCATAAGCCCCTTCGACTCCAATGACTAACCGTAGCTCTCGCTCCAGGATCGCCGCGCCGCTGATGGCCTCCAGTTGGCGGACGCGACTTCCTTGCATATTCAACCGCTGAACATTTTTCTCAATCCGCTGACTATAACCGCCCTGCTCAATTTCAAGACTTGTGATCAAAGGTGCTGCGAGGTCAATAGCTCCAGCAATGGGCCAACCTACTTGCCCCGTTCCGCGGAAGGGATAACCATAAATCAGGATCTCTCGCCCGCCCCAGAATTGCTTGCGAGCGCGAAGCGGAACTGAAGAATCGAGGTAGGCCACAGGGAGGGTTTCGATCTTCACATCGTTTGGGTTGTGGTGAAGTCGCATGACTGCAATATCGGCTTTTTCCGATGACCATCCTTTGACCCACTCCAGTGTGACCCAGGAGCCTTGATAGCAGGCACTGAAATATCTCTTCCGCTGATAAGGCCGAAGATTATGGTCTGCCGTCAAGGCTAAGATCAACCCGTCCTTGGAGCACCAGAAAAAGAAACCAGTCCCCCACTCGTAGTAGGTCCTGCCTTTGTCATCCACCTGTTTACCCAGCCGAATGACGAAGGTGGCTGCCTTCACCAGCTCTTCGGCTGCGTCCAAGGAGAGCAATAATTGATTCCAGTGAGGCGATGGCTCCGGGGTCATAACATTCTCCCCTCATATCCCAGTGGCTATTCAAAGCGTGACCTACCACTGGCTGAAAGTAGATCAAAACCAAGTTGCGCCCCAAGGCTCAGGATGTGGAAGACGATTCAGTAGATGGGCCAATCAGACCACTGGCCTGGTCAAGCACCTTGCCTATATCCTGCCGCGCTGCCTTCAACTCAAAGGCATAAACGCCTTTTCCTTCCTGACGCACTTGTTCTAAAGCAGTCGTAAGCTGCATCGGGCGGAGTCTCTTTTTCTTCAGCTCGCGCAATGGATCAAAAATATCAGGCCGGAGAAGATAACGTCCGACTATTCCATAAGTGCGGCTGGATTGTAAGATATGATGCGAAGGATCGGGTTTCTCGATGAGTTGGAGAATCGGATGAATGTCAGGCGGGATCTCTTTAGCCCCTAACTTAGCCACCCCGCATTGGGGCATCTTCGTCTTGGGAACAGACGCCACCGCCACCAGATAAGCACCGTCCAATTGACTGGATGCTTCCATCATCCGGCGCAGCTCCCGCGCATAAGCGGTCCGGCCGATTCGCTCCTGCACGACATCATCAGGTAGCAGCACGGCAAAGGGCCGCTGGCCTACAAATTCTTCTGCTTGGAGAATAGCGTCTCCTAACCCTTCGGCTTTGGCTTGCTCGGCGGATTGTAGTTTGATTGCTGGCGCGACGGCAAGCTCCAGCGCTTCTTTTAGAGGGCTAAAGAGAAAGTCCTTCATCCCCGGCGCCAGGATCAGGATGATATTGGTGATGCCCGATTCGGCGGCTTCGCCAATCGCGCGCAGAAGTAGGCGTTGCATCACGTGCGTCGCGACCACCCGGTGTTGCCCACCCGCAGCCGGGATGACAGCGGCACGCACCGGGGCTTCTAGAGTTTCTGCGGCGCGCGAGATAGTGCTAGAAATAACCCGAGCGACCTCTTGCCGCTCCTTTTGTCCCACTGATTCCATCGCCCGCAGTAAACGTCCGATCATTGCCTCTTGGAGTCCCATCGCTTCCAACCACTTCGCCCATTGAGCAGCGTTCCAACCCAGGGCAGGAATCGCTTCTGTGCTTGCACGGCGTCTGCCGCCTCGCGTGCGTACGGCGCCCCGAACTCTGGTGAGCAGCGGCATCGGTGCGTAGCCTGCCGCTATCAGCCATTTGTTTACTTCTTCGCCTTCGACCCCAAGCGCATCCGCAAACGCCAACACTGCCCCCTGGCTTGGACGACGGTCACCGATCTCCAGACGGTAGATGTAACTGGCGTCCAGGTCCACGCGCTGCGCTAATGTCTCCCGGCTCAACCCGGCTGCTTCACGGGTTTGCCGCAATAGTTGCCCAAATTGATTCTGCTCTTTTGCCCTCATCATCAATCCGTGATCTAACCAGCCTGTTTGTACATTGTCAATTAGAGCTATAGGCCACTGAATTTAATCTATTTTGACATCTTGTCAATCCAGAGAAGTATGGTTGCGCGTCGCACGAACTGGACACCAGCCCCTATTACCGTTATCCGCTGGACGAGGAGAGGCACGCCACTCCTTCCTGCAAACTGTGCGAAAGGACTTCTGTGCCAACCACTATTGCTCGCTCCTGTCTTCACCGCCGCCAGGGTTCCATCCAGCGCCCACACACTGGAAAGCGCCCCACCAATACGGGTTGGCAAAGGGCTTGCCTTGAGAACTCTTCGCCCAGTCTTTCAGATCGAACTGTGCTGTCACCACATCCACAGCCGCCATGCCCTGTTTTGAAAGGCCAGTCAATTCCTGTTTCTTGGCTTTAAGCATTCCTTGTACTTCCTCCACACTCAAATCCCGCAGCCAACGTTGCGATGCACATAACGCCGATGACTTGTCCATCTTGTGCTCATACAGATTGGCGTGAAAGCGCTGCATCAACAGAGACGTAGAGAAATCGTTCACCGTCCACAGGCTCGGAACCACCGTCTGCGCCCCTGCCACGAGAAACGCGGCTGGTAATCCCTGATATTCATCAATTATGTCTCGATAATCAGTCAGCCCAGTTTCACACGCGCTCTTGACGACCAACCAAGTGTTTCTCAAGTCCATGGGAACGATGTCCCGAACAGATAAGCTTCCCCCTGCGTGCAGCCCCAACCGCGATTTCTCTACCTCGGTCAGATCGAAGAGTCCGTGACAGGAAAAGAGCTTCTCCTCTCCGTAAAAGATATGTTCTTTGACTGCCGATTCGGTCGCCTGAGAACCAGCCAGGACACGCCGCTTCTCCGCCGGGAAAAACTGGCAAACCTCTTCGACTTCCCAGTCAGAAAAGGGCAGCTTGAGATCTTTATCTTCAGGATCTGGGTTTTGCACGGCGAATAGGCTGCGGGCCGACATGCTATTGGCTTGCTCGCGAGCCAGACAGCGCTTCAGCACCTGGCAGCTTGGCGTGTAGGCGATCTCGTAGTTATCCAGCAGATAGCGCCGCTCGCCCGTTTCCTGTTCCCACCAGCATGCATGCAGCGGCAGCAAGTTGAGTCCTTTGTTCGGCACCAGAATCAATCGCCTAGTCTCCGGGTAGCGCTGCCGCAACCGCTCATGTACCTGCGCGAGCAACCGTTCGTACAGTTCCCTTGTCGTCTGCTCAACACAAGCCAGCCATTCATCCAGCGGAAGTTGGCGGTGGCGGAAGAAGTCGTATTTCACCAACCAGCCATCCACTGGCGTGCTGCCCTCAAACTGCGCGAGCATCTGCCACAAAGCATCGTCATTGAGATTCTGAATCTCTACCACTTGCTCCGGCGTGACCTCACGATCATCAGGCCCGACCAGAAAGATGCAGGTGCCTTCACGAGTGACGCGAAACTCGACGATGACCGCCCCGGCCAGCGCTGCCAATTCAGCGATCTCTTTCATCTCCAGGGGCGAGGCAAAGGGCAGGTAGCCAGGATCCTGCTGGCGAAAACAGGCTTCCATTTCAGTGATGGAATGCCGCAGCTTGATCAACTCCTCCAGACTATGGCGCTCAGTGACAACCGCGCCTCGTTCCCGCTGCAACTGCGGGCCGAAATCAACTGAAGATGTGGCTGACAGATCACTCTCCCACTCGCGAGCGGTGGCAAGCTGGACTTGATACTGTTGCCACTCACTTTCAGAGACTCCCTGCGGCTTAGCTTCCCGCTGCCAGATGTGATCTGCTAGGTTGCGAGTCTTTCCCCGCTCGGTTAAGGTGAGGGCTAGGGTTGGTTGTGCTGTCCGCAAGGCTGAAAGGACGGCCCCCTCAAAGACCGCCGATGATTCCTGGAAGATTCGCCGACGTTCTGCTTCCCGCAACGCCGCCGCTCGAATCTGCTCCGTGACGGTAACAGCCTGGTCGTAATATTCCAATGCCTGCTGCCAGGCATTGTCATCAAAATACAGGTTGCCGAGATTGCGGAGAGTATGAAGGCGGCTAAGGGGAAGAGAATCCACCGTGCGGACGCGCAGTGCAGCTTGGTAACAACCAATCGCTTGCTGCAGATTCGCCCTACGATCACCTGTAGTTAAATCGGCATAGGCATTTGCCAAGTTATTCATTGTCGTGGCCCATTCTACTGGGAAGGATTGTTCAGTGTAGACACGCAACGCGGCCTGGTGGTGCTTAATGGCCTGCTCCAAATTCTCCCTCTGATCTCCTCGTGGCATGTTCCAATAAGCAAGCGCAATGTTATTCATCGTCATCGCCCACTGTCCAGGGAAGTCACACTCAGTCAGCACTCGTAGCGTCGCTTGGAGACACTCAATCGCCTGTTCCAGATTCACCCCTCGATCTCCTAGTTGTAGATTCAAGTATGCAACCGCCAGGTTGTTCATCGTCCCGGCCCAATCTGTCGGGAAGTTTTGCTCAGTTCGTACCTGTAATGCCTTCTCATAGCACTTAATGGCCTGCTCCATGTTTTTCCTTCGATCCTCTCGCGGCAGACTCTGATAGGCGTTCCCCAAGTTGCTCATCGTCCCAGCCCAATCTATCGGGAAGTCTTGCTTGGTCAAGACACGCAGTGCGACTTGGTGGCATTTGATGGCTCGTTCAAGATTGGCTTTCCGGTCACCCGCTGGAAGGTCGCAATAAGCATTCGCCAAGTTGCTCATCGTTCTAGCCCATTGGGCTGGAGAATTCCGCTCGGTCAAAACTCGCAACGCAGCCTGATAGTACTCAATAGCCCGCTTAACATTGGTGCTTCGATCACCTATCGGGAGATCGTGATAAGCATTTGCTAGATTGTTCATCGTTCCTGCCCAGTCCATGGGGAACTCACGTTCGGTTCGGACTTGTAGCGCAGCCTCATAACATTCAATGGCACGTTTAAGATTGTCTCCTCGGTCGCCTGCGGGGATCTCGCGATAGGTAGTTGCTAAGTCGTTCATCACCCCGGCCCACTGGGCTGGAGAATTCTGCTCGGCCAAAATTCGCAACGCAGCCCGATGGCACTTGATGGCTTCTTCAAGATTAGCCTTTCGGTCCCCTGTTGGCAGATCACGATAGGCAATCGCCAAGTTATTCATCGCTCCAGCCCATTGGTATGGGAAGTCCTGCTTAGTTAAAATCTGTAGCGCAGCCTGATAGCATTTGATGGCTCGTTGAAGATTGTCTGCTCGATCACCTGTCGGGAGATCGCTATAGACCGCTGCTAGATTGTTCATAGTTATAGCCCAATTTGCGTCGCGTTTAGTTGAAATACGCAATGTGGCATGATAATACTCGATAGCCCGTTGAAGGTTGGTTCCTCGATCACCTGTCGGGAGATTGCGATAAGCATTTGCTAGATCGCCCATCGTTCCCGCCCAGTCCATGGGGAACTCATGTTCGGTTCGGACTCGCAACACAGCCTCATAGCACTCAATCGCCCGCTTAAGATTAGCCCCTCGATCACCTGTCGGAAGATCACAATAGGTATCTGCCAGGGTACTCATCGTTATAGCCCATTGGACCGGCGAGTCCCACTCAGTTATAATCCGCAACGCAGCCTGACAGCACTCAATGGCTCGTTCGAGATTGGCTCTTCGGTCTCCTATTGGCAGATCGCGATAAGCATGCGCCAAGTTATTCATCGTCCCAGCCCAATCTACTGGGAAGTCTTGCTCGGTTCGGACGCGCACTGCGTTTTGGTAGAACTTAATCGCTCGTTGCAGATTGATTTCGCGATCTCCAGTGGGCAACTGAGTATAGGCAATCGCCAGGTCGTTCATCGTCGTTGCCCAGTGCAGTGGGAAGTCTTGTTCGGTTAGGACATCCAAAGCGGCTTCATAAAGCTCGATGGCCTTCTCCAAGCTCGGTGCTTTAGTAGCAGAAGGCGCGTGCAGGTAGGCTTGAAGTAGCGTGGTGGCGTATTTATAAATCCTTAGAGCTTCTTGTGGAGTCATGACCCCTCCTCCGCCTGAACATGGACAGAGAGCAGATAGCGCCCGGCTGGAAGGTTATCAAAGACAGCCCGCGCCGTATCATCCACTTTGACGACTTCAGCCACTCGCGTGGCTAGAGCCTGATCCTCCAGCACCAGCACCACTAGCGGCGCAGTAAGCGGTTCCCAGAATTCTACAGTCAGGCTACGATGATGCGCGTCAGCAATCACTCGCGCGCCGTGGATGGTCGAGGAGATAAACAGCCCGACGCTTTGCTCTTCACTCTCCCTTTCGGCAGACATTACGGCGCCAACGCCGCGACGACGCCAGAGGTGATGTCTCCGGCGCCAGTGGCGCTGAACCCTTGCTTCGGCTCCGGCCAGTAGACCGGCACGACCACTAAACCCGGAACGCCTGATAAGTCATCTACATACCCTTCGACCAATATTTGGCGATGCAAGCGTCGCTGCTCTGCCTCAGAAGCAGCAAACTGTCGGGCAAGGTCGTGGGCAAACCTGTAGAGCGCGAGAAACCCCTTGGGCGAACAGCAAGGCTCGAAGCCCGAGGTGACCTTGGACAAATCTGAGCGCACGTTCAAAGCGGCGAACACCGCCACCTTGGCCAGCAGCATGGCACGCCGGAGTCCGAGATATGTCTCCTTTTTAGCTCCGGGCTTGACTACCGCGAGATCGAGTTCATTGCCATGTACGTAAATCCAGTCGAGGTCGAACACTTCTCGGGTCCAAGCCGCGCGCAGAAAACGCTGCAAGAGTGATTCACCCCACTGAGGTGGAACCGCTGCAAAGACCTCAGTCCCGTGCCACGAGGTGAACGACTGTAGTTCTTCAGCATTGATCCCAGCGGTTCTGGCCTTAGCCTTACTGAACACGGCGCGAAGAAATTCGCAGTACTTGGTGACAGCTTCGCGCTGATCGAAGGTGGCGCTGATTTCGTGGTGGACGCGCAAGCCCCCGCATTGACGCGATAATTCCTTCAATCGGTCACCTTCCAATCTCTGGCAACCGCTCAAGATGAGGCGATGATAGTTGACGTCTTTCACTCCTTTCATCGCCACTGCCTCAGCGTGCGTCACCTTCTCTGACTGAGTTTTACTGTGCCACCGCCAGCGACAAAAGAGGGTGGGCGCTTGCCAGGAGCCGGGGGACGCTTTGATGGAGGTGAAAAAGTCAGCCGAGCGATACCCTGCAAATTGGAAGATCACCCGGCCTGTGCCTGCCGGTCGAATGGGTTGAGTGACACCAGGAACCTTGACAGACGGCGACTGCGGGCTGAACGACACCGGAATGCTCAGGCGAACCGGATGGGGACAGCCGGTGCTATCTTTGATATTCCCGGCCTCCTGAAAGGGACTTCCCTTCCAATTCATCCGGGGATCAAACCAGCACCGTTGGAGGTCGTTCACCTGGTGCGAGCCTAAGCAAGACAGTGGCACTTCAGCCAGTTGTTGGCTGTGGTAGGGCCAGAAGACATGAGCGGTGAAGCCCAATCCGGCGAGCGCATCGGCAATGTTGAAGGAACCCCCACCGCCGCCGGGCCGGAGTCTTGAAGGGTGATCGATGTAGAACTTGCGCATCCATTCTTCGGCTTGGCTGTTTTTCTTCAAGACCGGCTTCAGAGAAGCGGTAGGATGCTCGCAACTGAACATGAGTTCGGCCATGACATCCTCGACCGTGGCGACTTCGTTTCTGTCCACTGGATTGCTTCGATAATTCCGGTAGGCGTCTGACAGCAGTTGATCTCGGCTCTGACCGGTAAATCTGGCCGCATGGTTCAGCAAGAGGTCCAGGGCCGGCTGATTCTTCAAGTCATAGGTGGCATCCACGGCCGAAGAGAAGGCGCACAGGATCTTACGCCCGGCCGTGGTTTGCGCCCACTGCTGGAGAATCAGTTGCTGCCGTAGCGCATCGTTCCACTGTGTCACCATCCCGGCGTGGCTGCCGGCCAGTTCGTGTGCTTGCGCGGCCGCATCAGCCAGTTGCTCAATCCCCTTCTGATAAGACGGAACCTCAGCCTCTATCCAGCGTGCCACATCACCCCAGTTCAGCCGATTCAGTTCGCCCCGGAATGCTTCGGCAGCTTTGGCCAGTCCAACACTGCTGATAGCTGGCAGTCCCTGCACCTTATCGAGTACACCGATACAGCGGTTCTCCTGCTCAAAGAACGAAATCCCAGCGACTTTGCGGATGAACTTCCACAGGGGGGTATTTACGGGGACACTCTTATCCATGTCGGGTTTCCTCCTCTCACCTGGGTGCGATTGCAAAAATCTATTTTTGGTGTGAGAGCGTCCTCAGTGCAATCGCGATTCGCTCATGAACTGCCCCCTCGGGTAGCTTCTGAGCTAAACGTTGCAAGGTTTCCACTGCAGGGCCGTGTTCACGCTCTCCCAACGAAGCAATCAAACCGACAGCCACGCTTTGAACCGTAGGATCCGGATCGCTCTCTGCGGCTGTTTCCAGTGCTGCCAATGCATCAGGCCCACCGATGATCCCAATGGCATCGAGGGCTGCGGCACGCACTCCGGCGTCAGCATCGCGCTCTGTGCCTATGGCCAGCCGCTTGAGCACAGGAATGACTTCCTGGCCGCCCATCTCGGCTAACGCGCCGGCGACCGCACTGCGCAGAGTCGGAGAGATGTCTCCTTGAAACAGCTCAAGAATCCTCTTGGCATCGGTATCCGTTGGAAAGCGCGACGACGCAGCACGTGATACTGAGCCTCGTGTCCGGACAGCGCCTCTCGTCCGCACGCCAATGGCGAATAATTCATGGGCTGCCCGTTCTGGATTGCTTTCGCGTAGTAAAGCGTCTACCCAGAAACGCACTTTTTCTTGCTCTTCTGCTGTCAATGGTCTTCTATCATCCATGGCTTCACTACCTCCTTTGCCAGCAGGCACGAGTGTCGCTGGCATGCTCACGATGACTCACTCAGGAATCTCAGCGAAATCCCCGTGAGATTGCCAAGATTCCAATAAACGCCAGAGCCGTTAGAAACGGACTTTTGTGCGCCTCATCCTGTCATGAATCAGCATCACTTCTCTTGGGGGTGACGCCGGCGTTTGCCTTTGAGAACCAGAAAAACCACTGCGCCCCGAGGGGGGCGAAAATTCCAGTGATTAGCCAGCACGCCCCCTTGATTGCCATTCGCCCAATTTGCCCAGATTGCACAACTGCCCCCGCTATCGAGCAACACTGCCTCTGTTATACCCATCCCTGCCAGTTCTTCTGCGATCTTGGGGATTGTGTCAATTCGATGAGCCACAATCAGCTCGGCCTGAGAGAGCCCGAGGACTGCATGGTATCCCTTCGCGTGAGAGGTGAAGCCCCGCAGCTTCTTCAGGATTGTCTCACACCACTTTTCCCAGTCGGGAAATGGCTGGTAGATGTCTTGGATGGCTTTCTCCTCGGCAGGATCTTCAGGGAATCCGAAAAGGTGACGAACGTCAAAGTCCAGGATCGCATACTGCTCCACATCGTGCCGGCCGTTGATCAGGACCGGTGGACAGGCCGCCCACCATTTCAATCCTTGTCGCATCACCTGGGGCCCTTGATCAGGCAGTGAGCCATCGGCCCTCACCATGACCTGATGCTGAATGGCGAGGCGGGTCTGACCTTCATCTTCAAAGGAACAGAGCAGCGTGTACGGGACCTTCCCAATTGGCTCATCCTCAAGATAGAAAAGACGTGCATCTGAGCTATCTCGATAAAGGGCCTGATCAACTACTGCTGACTGAAATGCTCGTCGCCCGCGGGGGATTGAAGCATCGTAATGAGGGCGCAAGGGATTGGCGGTGAGGTCGGAGATCGGAAAAGCAATCACCGGCGGGTACTCTTCTAGAGGGCCTTGCCCCTTCGGACGGAGTTCCGCATGGAGTTTCTGAAGGAACCCATAGTGCTCAGAAATCGGCCAGTTCAAAGCCGCCAGTTCTGGAGATCGCTCTCTCGTGAACAATTCGGCGCCCCGGTGTTTCTGCTGGTAAAGCGCGGTTCGATTTCTGGCTGTCCGATGGGCGACCGTCAAGTAAACGCGATCAATGACCTCGACCGGGATCCTGAGCGTCGCCTCTGGATCAGCTTTCTGAACATCGTAGTGCAGTGAAAACATCATCGTGGATATCCCCTTCTCTGATGATCCGGTTGATTTTGAGCCCAGTCCCATCTGCTTCAATTTCGCCCTGGAGTTTCGGCGGCGCGGGTACTACGCGTATAATCCTACAAGGAAGCACTCCGCCTCACGGCTTTGCGCTTAAAAGTAATACAACTCGGTGATCAACTTGGCATCGTGAGCCTCATCCGCATAAGCTTCCTGCCATTTGCCGCCCACAATCTGATCAATGCGCGACTTGACCGTCTGGACGATCCAAGCGATTCGCCGGTCTCTGTCTGATTCGGATAGACGCTCCTGAAAGAACCCCTCCCTCAGTCGCTTGATAAACTCCAAGGCCCTTGATGATCTTCTAAGCTGGTGTTTCGCCCGTGTAGAGTTCAGCCGGCTTGCTTTTCTGCGCTTGACCATAGGAAGCCTGGCTAACTCTTGCCTTTTCTCATGACGCTATCAATCAGACCGTACCCTTTCGCCTCCTCGGCCGAAAGATACAGATCATGATCGCAGTCGCTGCTCAACTTGTGGTATTCCTGGCCAGTGTGCTGAGCAAGGGTCTTGATAATTGTTTTACTATAGTGGTTCATCTGGGCTGCATCGATTTTCGCATCCGCCATGGCAGCAGACAGGTGACTACTGCCAGCTTGGTGGATCATCATGAGAGAATGGGGCAGCGCATGGCGCTTGCCAGCCGTGCCGCCTGCCAGCAACACCGCCCCCATTGAGAAGACCCTACCGATACAGAAGGTCGCTACATCGCAACAGACGAATTGCATCGTATCGTAGATAGCGAATCCGGCGATGATACTTCCACCGGGGCAGTTGATGTACAGATTGATATCGTTGTTGGAGTCTTCGTACTCCAGAAAGAGCATTTCGGCAATGACCAAACAGGCGGTTTCATCACTGATCTCTTCGCTAATGAAGATAATGCGGTCTTTGAGCAAGCGCGAGTAAATGTCGAGGTAGCGCTCGCCCGACGAGCCAGTTTCTGCAATTGTAGGGATGATCGGCCTCATGCATCGTCCCATTATCTATTTCTCTGCACTGCGCCCCGGAAGCCAGAAATTAAAGAGACATTTTGCATCCCTGCTGGCGTGAAATTAAGGTGTGAAGCAACTGCGCCCACAGAATGCCCTACAACATTATTATTGCCCCCACCAGTAAGTGTCCGTTACATCAGGTTAGATACTGATGGACTAAGCCTGCTCAATCGTCACTCATCATGCGGTACTTCCCTGCCTCTCCGGCCTATACCCGCTCGGCTAGACAAACTTGCCGTACTTCTCCATATCCCTTTTCGCGCACTTCTTGCACTCGATTTTGCTGCCGGTGTCGGCCACGAACATCTCTCCAATCTGAGTTTCCATGTCGGCGCTGCACCATTCGCAAATCCCCGCCTGGCGCCCGTGACTCGCTATGTAGTCCACGGCGCGTTTTGATGCCTCGTAGCAGCGACTGCATAGTCCTGCCTCCACAAGGCGGGTTGATTGGAGGCAGATGACGCACACATCGGTCCCCTTCGCACGCCGTTCTCGCACGCCGGCTCGCGCTCGCTCAGCTTCTTTTGCCTGCCCCCAAACAGTCATCTCGCTTCCACACTTCCGGCAGAGAACTTTACTGACACTGCTCTCAGCAGAACATTCGAAACATGAGGTCGTGCCACAGTTCAAGCAGTAGTAAGGTGTCCCTTCAAGCAACTTCTCTATCGCATCTGACCCGGAAGTAACAATTATTCCCCCGAGGGGCTTGCGTAATGGCTTTTGGCAATGATCGCATTTTATGCCACTGGTCTGGTACGCTTGTTCCAGAAGTTGATCCAAGTTGGAAGTTGGAGGTGCGGAAATCTCTTGGGACGCCTGCCCTTCATTAGTACTCTTCACCCTCTTGGCGAGCTCTGGATCCAGCAGGATGGCGTGGTCCAGCGCCTCCTGTGCTTGATCTAACTCCCACCGATTGTAATGGAGACTATAGAGATTGAAATATGCTACCGCGCACCCCGGATCGAGCGCGATGGCTTGGCGAAGATCTTCAAAGGCTCGGTCGTGCTCGTCTACAGTGCCATAGCAGCCGCCCCTGTAAGCATAGGCCAGCGCATAAGTCGGATCCCGGTCAATCAACTCCGTATAGACGGCGATGGCTTCGTGAGTACGACCAGAGTTCGCTAGCGCATTAGCTTTACTTAGATGGGCTTGTAACTCAGACCTCTGCAGTCTCCGCTGTTGTGTCGGGGCAGGATGGCGTTCGGCCTTCACTTTTCTGGCTAGTTCTCGGATCCAGGCCGTCACTTCGTCGGAAAGGACAACTCCCAGCTCCCCTTCACTCAGGGAGTGTTCCGTCGTCCGTAGGCCCTCCTCATACTCTCGTGCGGCCTCCTCGTAACGGCCTCGGGCGGTGTACATCTCCATGAGATAGAGATGAGCGGTAAAAGAGTTAGGATTAACCTTGAGCTCTGTTTCAAATGCTTCGCTGGCATGCTCCCATTCTCCCAGTTCTAGGTAGGTCTCGCCCAGACCACAGGAAGCGTGTTGAATGGCCGGGTCGCAAGTCAAGGCGGCCTGGTATTCGACAATGGCCCGCTCCACCTGATGCTTGAACTGGTAAGCTTGCGCCAAGCGCAGGTGCGCCTCCGCACACTGCGGATCCATTTCAACGACCTGGGTGTAAGCTTCAATCGCCCCGGCTCTGTGACTAGAGTATTCGATCCAGGCCAGGCGAGTGGCGGCGAGCGCGCACCGACCATCTAGCTCCAAGGCCCGCTTGAAATCACTGATTGCCTTCTGCTGATGTTCCTGGTGCTTGTCGGACGTGTAGCTTAACCGCCAGTAAGCATAACCGCGCTCGACAAACAGCCGGGGATCGTGTGGCGAGCTAGTGAGCAACCGGGTGCACTCTTCAACCGTCTGCTCGGCGCGCATTCTTTCAAGCGCGCTTTGGAAGCGTATGGTATTGGCACGCGGATAGTGTCGTTGTATTTTAGGATCCAGGCGGAAAGCGTGTTCCAGCATTTCTATAGCCATCTGCCTGTCCTGTCCTTGGTCGGCAAGAAGGAGGCCCAGACAGGCCGCGGCTAATGCATCTGCCGCGCCAAACTCCACGGCTTGCTTCAGGTCAGCCATCGCTTTCTCATTCTCCGAGAGCTTGTAGTAGGCGATGCCTCTCTGCCGGTAAGCAGCCGAAAGGTCCGGAGCAGCCTCTATGGCTTGGGAAAAGGTTTCGATGGCCTTGTTCAGTTCGGCTCGCTCCTCTTCCGGTAGCCAACTCCACTCCTTCTTTTTGCCCTCGATACGTGCGCGCGCCAGGCAACTCTCGCCCTGGCGCAACAATGTCTCGGCGCGGACTCTCGCTCCGGCCCCACTCACAACCAGAGGATGGGAGCTGGACATCACCTGACTTGGCTCTACGTGAATCGCTGATCTTTCCTCTGCTGGAGCCTCTAGAACCGGATTCCAGTTCCCGTGAAGCACGAAAGGGGCCCAGTAGTAAGGAGAGGCCGTCCCAGGCGCGCGCAGCAACGTAATCTGTGCCTTTTGCAAAGCAGTGGCCAAGCTCAAGCTCAACCGGCCGGAACTCATGTGATGTTTGTAGAAGGCTTTCATGAGAGTGGCCGTTGACCTGTCAGCCACAGGCCAGAGGCTGGCGACGGCGGTCTGCGCTCCCGCCGCCATGAAGGCGAACAGCAGGCCGTTCAATTCGTCCCCACGCGCCTCGCGCGTCATGGCCGTGCGACAGCCGCTCAACACATTGAGACGCGCCACCCGCTCCATTCCCGCAATCATGTAGGCGAAGAGACGGCCATCCCCCTCCTCGCCTGGGGCCAACTGAAGATAGGATAGGTGTGGAGCAGATTGGATGAACACTGCATGCGTCGCGAAGTGCCAGCCATCGAAAGCCGCCCTGCCTGACGAACCGCTCCCGGCGTCGATGACGAGGGCGCGTGTGGCCTGCGCCCCGGTCTCTTTCCGACAGTGTTCCGCTCCGAATAGAGTGTGAATGGCCTCCACTTCCGGCCGCGCAGCGCCAAGCGTGCCGTCCGGGTCCCCCAGAGCAAGCACGTTCTCGACAGCAACAAACTTCTCCGCCAGGCTCTCACTCAAGGCAGTTGCGCTGGGCGCATAAGAAATTGGCCGACGTTCAATCAGGTAGTGCGTGCCGTCGTGAAGCGCGTGGAAAGGCAGAAAGTGGAGCGGCCCGTGTGGAATGATGCAGAGATGATCTGCCGCCAGGCATTCTGCCTCGATGGGTCGGATCAAAACATCGAATAAACGTTGGGTGTGAGGGAGGTATATTTTAGATTTGGCAGCTTGGGGGGTAATGGCAGAATCGCCGACTTCTTCTTCGACAGCCAGATAAGGATCGCGCACCGTCGCCCCCACGTCTAGTGCTTCGCGAAAGGCGTAGATTAGCTCCCTGAGCGCGGCACTATTTATTTCCAGGGGCCGGACCTCAAAACCCTTCTTACTGACGACAAAGACGTAGCTGTTTGTGGCCGTCGTGTAGTAGGCCAGGACAAGGATACTCTGCCCAAGGCTGCTCAGTCGCTCCCGCAACCCTGCGAGACCAATCACGTCGAAAGAATCCACCGCCCAGGTCTCGGCCGCGGAACGCTTGGCCGCTAGAACAAGCTCCGCCTCGTCGATCAAGGCCAGGCGCAGCCTCTCCGCCAGGTCTTCCTTAATACTCTGGCCTGCTTGAAGCAGCCGTTGGATTTTCCGATCGTGCGAGATGATGCTGTCGCAAACCTCTCTGTACCGGGCGATCTGATGACTTTGGAGTGTTCTCAGGGGGCGCACTCTCCGAGTCCGGCGCAGGTTATTGAGTACCCGTGCGCGGGCCCGTTCCGCATATTCAAAGGCTTCTGTGTCGTAGCCTAACATAAGGCAGAGGTCAACCAGACGCTCGTACACATCAGCATTGGACTCACTGAAAGCGCGGAGGTGCTCCTCGACTTGATAGCTGGAGCGCATTTGCTCCAGTAGGGCGACAGACCGTTTGTACCGCATTCTGGCCCCATCATAGTCGCCGCCCTGATCGCACAGCCGGGCCAGGCCGGTTTCAACCTCCTGCTCGAGGTCCGTAAACCCATGTTCTCGCGCACTGGTCAGCGCCTGTTCGAGGGTTTCGAACATCTCCTGCTCAGTGCCGAGCGAGGCGAGGCCCAAGGTGATATGAATTTCCGAGCGTTTGTCGCCGATTTCACGGCAGAGAGTAAGCGCCTCTTCGTAGTAATGGCGCGCTCGGTAGGCTTGATGTCTTCGTTGGTAGACGCGGGCCAGGAGATCGAGAATCACAGTGACGTTCTTCGTATCCCCAATCGAGCGGGCGAGGAGAAAGGCTTCCTGATAAGCCTCCAAAGCGGCCTGATCATTTCCCTCAAAAGTATGGATCCGCCCCAGCAACCACAGGTCACGGTTCATCCCTTGCCGGTTGCCGTACTTCTTGTCGATCTTCAAAGCTTGCTCGCCGTACCTCTTCGCGATCTCGGTCTTGCCTAAATGAAAATAACTGGCCGCCAGATGGGCATAGCAAGCGCCGAGGAGTTGCTCATACCCTTCTGCTTCCGCTATCTCTCTGGCTTGTTCGTGGAGTTGAAGTCCCTGTTCGATTTGCCCCATTGCGGTCAGAGCCGCGCCTTTGAAGGTGAGGCAACAAGCCACGTTGTAAGGATCCCCGCAATCCTTGCTGATAGCAATGGCGTCATCGTAGAGCCGGACAGCTTCTTCATACTGGTTGGTGTACCGCACGTAGGCGTTCGCCAGGTGCTGAAAAATATGCGCGCGCCGTTCTCTCATCCCGACGATGGGTTTTCGAGTCTCGGCGATCGCCTGATCAAAGTATTCAATGGCTTGGTGCCAGCGACCCATATTGCTATGACTGATGCCCAACCCATCCAGATGCTCGACCACCAGCGAGTATGCCTTATTGAGTGTGCGCGCCACTTCTAGCCCCTCTTGATGATAGCGAGCGGCTTGTTCAAAGTTGCCCACGTCTTGATGCGTGGCGGCCAGCAAGCGGAGGGTGTGACTTACCCCATGATGGTCGCCGCGCAGTTTGAATTCTCTCACCGCTTGGCCGAAAAACTCGATCGCGCCGGGGAAATCATCGTTGCGCAAGCAACTTTGTGCGTTTTCTACGAGTTGCCAGGCGGCCTGGCTATCGCTTGGCTTACTGCTCATATCATTTCACTCGCGGTCAAACCCAAACAAACTCTTCCACGGTCAATTCATCACCGGTTAGTTGCGTCAACTCTTCGCCGCGTAGGCTGATGGTGTAGACCTTTCCCTGGCTGATAAAAGCTAGTCTCGCGCCGTCCGGCGAAAAAGCGGGACCACGACACGACATCTGCCCGGGAGATAGTCGCTTTAGACTGCTGCCGTCTGCGGCCATGACATAGATTGAGTCGTCCGCATCAAAGGCCAGCCACTGACCATCGGGAGAGATTTGCAAGCTGCCGATATGATTATACTCGCCGCCAACTGCGGTGAACTGCTTGAGGACTGCCCCCGGTGGAATATCGGACAGGGTAAACACGCAAATCTGCTCGTTCGGCAAGGTATGCCCCCGGATGAAAAACACCTGCTCCCATTCCGGCTGAACGGCAATTGCTTTCTGGCGCCGCCAGACGCCATCTCCCTTTTCCGTCAAGCGCTCTCCGACGTACCCCAGCATCTCTGCCCTGGCCCGGTGCGGATCGTACAGGCAAACCTCTAAGAGATCCTCGTAAGCGAAATTGCCGAAGTAGACGATGCGCTCTCCGTCCGGCAAAAACTGCGGGGCATGGTTGCCGATCCGCAAGGGGTTGATGATCTCGGTTTCCCTGCCACCGTAGAGTGAATCGCCGATCTCATCTAGGCGCAAAACCATAAGATTTGGATTGTACGGGTGTTTAAGCGCGAATTCGCAGACCAGTCGGCCACTGCGCGGGGAGAAGACTGGGTTGAGGTAGCAGGGCTGGAAGCGTGCGTCCCACCGAGTGAGCGGGCAGCTTTGGCGACCATCTGCGGACACAGCGCGGATCTCTGGGAACGGCTCGTAGCCCTCCGGCCGCTGGACATAGCAAGTAAAGGCGACCCAGTGTCCGTCGGGTGAGACGGCAAAGGTGGACAGACGCTCTCCGGCAGAGGCCCGGGCCAGTTCGGCGGAGAGACGTCCTTCGTCATCTACCACGATAAGGCTCGGCGTGGACTTTCCCGGATCCTCCGTGACTGGCTGAAGTTTGGCGCGACAGACAAACTGCCCCCTGGCCAGGGCGCGGATCTGCTGCGGCCGAGGCTCGGCCTCTTGCACGATGGCCCCTTTGGGCGGGGTCTCGGAAAGATCGGATAGTGAATCCGCTAGCTTGCCGAAAGTAATGATCGCCTGTTCGAGATTCTCTTTGAGCATGCTTCTGAGCGACTCCGTCCCGCTGGCGTCTCCGCGGTCGGGGTCGGGCAGTATATGGAGAGAGGCCTCGATCATTTTCCGCCGTTTCTGTGGGCCCATTGCGGCCCCGACCGGCTCAAGCATCTGGTCTAATTTTTCGTAACTATCTTCATCCAGGTGATCGAGGGAATTCAGGTAGTCCAAGGCAGCGTGGTAGACGCGAAGAGTTTGCTGAACCTTTTGTTTCAGGGGCGAATCCGTGGCGACCTGTGCGTCACTTTCCCTGCAGTCCAAGGGCTGGACACCTTCTTGCCCTGATCTATGCTCGGGGACTTCTTTGCTTGCCAATAGGCTATCCAGCCAACTCTGGAAACGCTTCATAGCACACCTCTACTCTCTTACTTGGACCTCGCATTCGGCCTCCGCTCGGTCAGCCGGGCTCATTCCCTGTACTATTTTATTCAGCACCTCTATCTCGTGGCTCGTGCACTGTGCGAAGATCCCTTTGCTCGGCATGTGCAGTCCAGTCACCGGCTCGCGAGTCGCAATGGCTCGGATGCGCTCCAAGCCAGGCGGGCCTCCCATACGGAGTGGGAACTTGTGCGCAGGGTCGGGGACTGAGCGCGTCACCTTTCCGGGGAGGTATGAATTTGTGTGAATAGCGTTCGGGAAAAGTATGTAAATGTTTCCGCTCGTCCCGTAGTCTACGAGCGTCAGATAGCAATCAGAATTAGCCCGAAAATGGACTGTAAATGCATCGCCGACTCGGCAGGGCACGCGCAGCTTCTCCACGATAGGATCGCGGACCTGATCGGACGCAGCCGGTTCCACCCAAACACAGACCTCGAGCGGGGGCTCTGCATCTTGACTGCGTGCCAGAGTTGCAATGGCGAAGCCAGCGCTCCGCAAGTCGGCGGCATTTTGGACAGGCTTCGAGACTACCAACAGCCGGCTGGCGTGGCCGATGCCGCTGGCCAGTTCCGCGATCCGCCGGATAGTTTCCCGAGGGAAATCCTGCGCAACCAGCGACTCGAAGACCAGCACCGCACGACCGTTTCGGACGTGTTGTAACAGAACTTCGCCGAAGTCGGCAGAAAGCCCCATTTCACTCAAACTGGAGGAGAGGAAATTGGCGAGGCTAGAGGATGCCACCCAGCGGTCGAGCCAAATCTGGATCGGGAGTGTACCGGGTTCCAACACGCTCTGTTTTTCTGCCGCACCTGCCCAGCGCACTAATCCGGTGGAGATCTTTTCTACATCTCTCGCCTGGATGACCAGCTTAGAATGCGTTGCCAGGGCCTCGCCCAATTTCCCTTCCGCAGCCTCGGATTCCCCCACCAAGCGAATAACCCTGTCTGCCAGGTCATCGTCAACACCGCTGGGGAAACGCCTCTCTAGGACGCGGAGATAGTTGGCCCGTTCGAGATCCTGGGGGCGAGCTAGCAGGACTCCATCGTGCGACTGCATGATTAAAGCTGCGTTCCCCCATTCCGGCCTTTCCGCCGTCAGGGTGTGCACCAAAATTTCCCGGGCCTGCGCGAGACAAACTTCGATCGGCCCATGACGGGCAACTGCCCGCCAGAAGGCTTCGCCCAAAAGCAACCCGGCGACGTCCGGCTGCAGGAAGTGCATGGCAATCGTGGTCAAGCCTTTTTCTGCCAGGGCGCATGCCGTACGCATCGTCTCGCAAGCATTTAAGACGACTAGTCGAACTGTGGTCGCGGCCAGGGCATCTGCTAACTTGTCGGCTTCCAGGTACTGATGCCTTTGGTAACCATCATCAAGAACTAGCCCGCGGGTCCAGTTCGCTCCCAAGCAACCGTCTGCATTGTCATAGCCATGCCCTAGATAGACCAACACGTGGTACTGTCCTTGCCGGACGTGGCCTAGTAACTCGACCGGTGTAGGGTTCTTGAGTACCTTCACCGTCATGGGCCTCGGGTTCAACTCCTCGAGCTTGCCTAATGCACTCCGGACCGACTTGAGCTCAGCATCCAAGCTCTCGAGATACTTCCACTGGACAGAATGCGCTTCGCCGTTCTTGTAAACTGTGGTGGCCGTATCTTTCTGGAGGTTGCAGTAAACGACGAGGACCTGCAGTTCTTCCGCCGGGACGAGAGGCAGAGAGTCACTTTTCAAGCTGCCCAGGCGCAGAATTGAAATGCTGGGATCAAGAGCGATGAAGCCGCTCTGCATGCTGCTCGCCACCTGACTCGTCGTTTCCGAAGTACCCGTTATCTGGACAGAACGCCCCCATTGATGCAGCAGCCGACGCTTTAACTGCGAGTCCGGCTCCCACTCTACTACGTAGAGATATTCGTAGGGCCAGGAAGCCATCCCCTTTGACTCTATCAGCAGCCGCAACCGAAGAACCGCATGGCGCTGCTTCGCACGCTGTAACCGGGTGAGGAAATACTCCCAAATCGGTTCAGGAAAGAGCATTCTTCGGAGCCGGTGGCCTAAATCTCGCATGGCGTGCCGCGCTTCTTCGTCGATCCCCTGGAGCCCTATCACCTCTGCAATGCCCCGGATATCTTCGTCAATTTCGGATGCCAATGGGATATAGGTCACTGGCTCTTCCGTCACAAAGTCGATCGGGGCCTCTTGTGATTCAGGGGAAGCAAGTATCTGCACGCGAAGACCGGCGTTTTGGTCCTCAAATAAGCGAAGGGTAAAATCGAGGTAGGTAGAGGTTCCCATTCTTCGTCCACCTCATATCGAATAGAAGGAGAGTGCTGAGATCTAGCTCGAAGCGATTTCGATTACATCTTCTTCATGGTCAGGGCTTGAATGAAGACTCAGAAGAATCTCCAATAAGACCACAGGCTTACCCAAACTCTCCCCTATGTCCTGCCGCGAAGTTTTCAACTCGCAGGCATAAATGATCTGCCCTGCTTGGCGCAGAAGCAACAGGGCAGTAGTAGGCTGCACTGGGCAATTTTTTCTCCCTTTGCTCGCGCAATGGGCGGAATATCAGGGTGAAAGAGATAGCGACCAACAATACTAAAAGTGCGGGTGGAGCGAAATATGGGATGAGAGGAGACAGTTTTTTCGATGAGTTGGGTGATCGGAAGAATATTAGGGATGTTCTCTTTTGAACCCACCTTCGCCACCACATATCGATACAGCTTGGACTTGGGTACGGACGCCGCCGCCGCCACCTGAGCATCCTCCATCTGCCTAAGTGGCTCACGCGGATAGGCAGTCCGGCCTATTCGCTCGCGGACTACATCACCGGATAGGAGCACTGCGAAAGGATCCTTTCCTACCAGCTTCTCTGTTTGAGGAATCGCATCTCCCAGTCCTGCGGGCTGAGGTTGCTCGGCATAATGTAAGTCAACGGACGGAATGAACGCAAGCCCCAGCGCTTCTTTTAGCGGCGCGTAGATAAACTCTCTCATTCCCGGGGCCAAAACCATGATGATCTGGGAGGGGCCTGATTCCGCCGCCTCGGCAATCGCGCGCAGCAACTACCGTCGCATCTCGTGGGGCGAGACAAGCTGATGGTGCCCTCCCGCAGCAAGGGCGATGGTGACGTGTACTGGAGTCTCTAGCGCCTCCGCGACGCGGGAGAATGTGTTGGACACCGCCCTAGCGACCTGTTGCCACTCTGTCAGCCTAGCTGTTTCCATCGCCTGCAGTAAACGTCTAAATCATCGTTTCCTAGAGTCCCACCGCTGCCAGTCATCTGCCCAACGAGCAACATCCCAGCCAAGAAGGTGGTCTGCCTTTGCACTCGGACGGCGCTTTCCGCTCCGCGTGCGCACGGCCCTCGCAGCATTGTAAGTATCGGCATCGGCGTGTGGTCTGCTGCCACCGGCAACTTGTTCATATCTTCACCCTCAATCCCCAGGGCTTCAGCTAATGCCAGAGTAACCTCCCGGCTTGGGCGACGGTTACCGATCTCTATGTGGTAGATATAGCTAGCACCCAACCCAATCCGTTGCACCAGTGTATTTCGGCTTTAACCTGGCACCTCCCGCGCTTGCCGCAAAGGTTCCCCAAATTGGTTCTGGTCTTCTGCTATCATCCTTAAACAGATTAGCTGAATGGAATTGTCTTGTCAATAATTCGCACTTTCATTTTACTTATATTGACAATTAGTCAATTTATTCTTTTGAGTCTCAGCTAATGGCAGTATGTAAGAGTGTGGAGTTTCGCTGGAGTGCGGCGGCCGCCGAAGAGTTCTTACCTATTATCGAGAGTCGAAGAGGCCCCCTGGGAGGAGATCGCGGATGAAACGCTGCGACAGCTCCGCGCGCAATATCCGATCGTGGGCCAGTGGCTGCGCTTGATTCGCTACCCGCTCCCGCAACTCGAGCAGGCGGCTGATTAGCCGCTGACGAGATGGAGAGCCGGATCAAGTAAAGGCTGCCGCTCTCCACACCCAACTAACCTCCTCCCAGAAAGCTGCCAGTGGGTGATTATTTGGAAGCTTTCTTCGCTGCCCCCGGTGAACTCTGCTCTCGTGCCCGCGGCCTCCCCGCTCTCGCCCGGCGCCTCTGTGCCGCCGCGCGCAGGTTGGCCAGATGCTCAGGAGAGAAGGTGCGTTTTCTTCCGGCCTTTCCCGCAGTCGGACTCTTGATGGCAGGAGCGGCGGTCCTTACCCTTGGGATCTCCCCGAAGCGGGCTGCCAATTGAGATCTCTTCTCTTCCAGCGCTGCAATTTGCGCGTCGATTCCTTTGAGCGCGAATTGCACCAGTTCATCCTGCGGTGGACTGCTCTTTCTCTTGGGCATAGCCATCAACTCCTTTGTCTCGGCGCATAATATTTGATCCACAGTTTGAAGATCTACAGATCCTAAACAGGGGGTCATTAATATTGTTTCCTGAGGGAGCTCGACCAGTTATTACACTAAATCCCGGTCTGCTTGTCCAACGGCATTTGAATCAAGCCAATTAGGTCTCGTAGTTCGTTGATTGGACACCATCTCGTCCTGAGTTCAGATGGCTGCAGCCATCTTGTCGGTCATCGCTTGCCTCTGCTTTTCGCCGCAGCCCTGTGCTTTACCCCTTCGTGTTTGGGAGTGCTCGGCAGTTTTTGAGGGAGATTGAGATCATCATCCACCAGGATGTCTAAGCACACCCCCGCGAGCCGAGCATACTCCAAGAGAGTGGGGAGCGGGGGCTCGCGGGTCCCGAGTTCATAGCCGGAAATGGCGCTCCGAAATAGTTCGTCAGCGATCCCCAAGGGCGCCAGCATCTCGGTCTGAGAGAGGCCCAGAGCTTTGCGAATTCGTCGCAGCTTGGCGGGCAGGCGGTCTGGTTTTGGGCGTGCAGTCTTGCCCATCAGGAGGACCCTCCCGATGGGGCAACGAGTTTCAGATCCGGCTTGCAGCTAGACGTATTTCCGTCTAGGATAGCTCCGTGTTTTGCTCTCGCCGGGAGTTCATCCTTTCTGGACTCCGCGGCGGTGGCCATCAGTTGTGATGTGAGGCGGTATTACGCATCGGCCATGGCCAGTGATTGTCAAACGTCCTAGCGCGCCTAAGATACCAAAGCCTGATGCCACATGTCATCTACTGCGGAGGATAAGGCTGATCCAAGGGCTGCCGGCCATCTGCCCGACTGCCGGATGGCCGACTACGTGGCCGGTGTTGGCGGTGGGTCTGAAAGCGCTTGGACCGAAGAACATTGCATCTCCTGCCCCGAGTGTCTGGCGTGGCTGGCTATCCTGCTTCGGGTTTGCAGACTTGAAGCCAGCGCAGAGGAACAGCACCGCTTGGCGCCGCTCTTAGCAGCGGGGCAGCAGGCCGCCAGAAGAGCAAGAAGCAGAATCATGGCTTCGAGCGGAGGCCGGCAAGACCCATGATTTTGGTCATCCAGTTTCGCCAGTTCAAGACGGCAGACCTACTACCAATCGGAGAAAGCTGCGGTTAAAGTCTGGTCCCTTTTCCTCGCCCCATTTGCAATCCCGCCAAAGATGAGTGAGGACATGGCGCTCGTTTTTGGAAAGTATTTGGCAGTTCAATTCAGAATCAAGGAGTGAGGTTCTCCTATGGACAGCCAAAGCTCACCCCCACCAGCCGCCGGTGCGCAACGAAGTATTCCCCTTGCACTACAAGAACTGCTTGACCGCGCTCACCGCCATTACTGCCGGAGCGAGTTTTTCGCGGCCCAAGACCTGCTCGAGGAGGCCATCTCCGGTTTTCCCGACCGCTCTGAGCCACTGGAACTCTACCCTGAAGTGCTGGGACTGCTAGATCTCCATCACAAGGAGATCGAGGCCTATCTCAAGCTGGCCAAGTTTCGCCCGTCCCAAACCGGCCTGCAACAGGCGGTGGAAAGATGTCTCCCTGACGGACCGGCCTATGAAGCCCTGGCTCTTCGGATCGGCCGAGACCTAGACCAACACCCGGGCAGTCCCCAGGCCCTGGCTCTCTGGTGCGCGCTGCTTGCCTTGGTGAGCCCTGAGACGCGCGCGGTAGCCCACATCTATGAGATCAAACTGCGGGCATTGGACGGGATCAACTTCAATGCCCACCTCGAAGAAGGCGTCCGGGCGCTCGAAGAATTGCTCCAGCAGGCGAGAACCGCATGACGACGATAGATTCACCTCAACTTTCTTAGGGGGGCACTCTGGTCAAGTTGAGGCCGAAGCGGTCCGTGCTTTTGACAATGGATTAAGGTGGCTCACCGGATAGGCCAGAGCTTCAAGGCCGCGGGATAATCAGGAGGACTTTGCAGCACTTATTCGTGGGGGGAGGGGCTTAGCTATTGAGCAGCGCCTTGAGTTCTTTACCTGCCTTGAAATACGGGACCCGCTTGGCCGGGACTTCCACGGGCGCGCCGGTCCTCGGGTTGCGACCACGCCGTGCGGCACGCTCCCGAAGGCGGAAGGAGCCGAAGCCGCGCAACTCGATCCCCTCCCCCTGCTTGAGGCTGCGCACCATCTGCTTGAGGACTTCATCGACGATTACTTCCGCGTCCTTCTTGTTGAGTTCGGCCGCGCGTGAGACTTCTTCTACTAACTCCGCCTTCGTCATCTTTCCTCCGCCCTGAAGACACCAGCAAAATTCGGATTAATCTGCGGTCTCGATCAGGAGCCGGGTGGGGTTTACCCCCGGCACATTCACGAGCGGCTTACTTATCATGTTTTCCGCCAGAGCGTCCAGGCTGGATCGGGCGCTGAGCGCGGCAGCTTCGTTCAGATATCAGTCGTGTCCGCCTGAAGGGATGGGGTCGCGACGATTCTTGATGCACTCCCAGATTTAAAGCGGCTCCGTGGGCATGAGACGGAAATGCTGAGACTCAAGGATTGCCTGGACCTTATTCCCCAGAAGTCTCCCGTCCTGGTTACCAGGCCCGATGAGGCATGAAGGGATCAAAGGCTGGGTTCAACTTCCGGAGTAAGCGCCGTCCCCATTAAAGAAGTGATTGCGGGGCGATGCAGTCAGGCCCTTCAAAAGAAGGTGTGTTGACGGAACGTGAGACGGCATAAGCTTCCAAGTCGCCGTCAGGGTAGGGCCGTAATAGTTCGAGCAGGGCCGGCGTATAGGTCGTCGCCGGGTCGAGCGGACGGCTTCGTGTTCAGACTTGAGGATAGCCGCCATAAGATGATGAATTGGGACGATCAGTTCATTGGGCTCGACGGTGATGATGGTGCAAGTGCGCAAAACCTCACCCTCCGGTGAGCGCCATTCTTCCCACAGGTCGGCGAACGCAAACAGCCCCTGGTCGCGCCGGCTACCGCCTGCTGCACGCGATCACCGACAGCCTCTGGCTCTCACACCCTGAGATGAGTGAGGAGGCGGTCGAGCGGCCCTGCGCGGAGATCGGCGCGGAGATCGGCGCAGAGACGGCGGTGGAGATGAGCCTGGAGGGAATTTATCACTGGCTCACCTTCTTACCCTCGAAAGTCAGGGCCGACCGCCCGGCCGCGACCAGCTACTTCGGCCTGTTCACCGACGGCACGCTCAAGCTGCGCAACCTGGCCTGTCGTCGGCGGGACACGCCGGAGTTCATCAGGCGAGTGCAGGTGGAATTGCTGGAGGTCATCTCTCAAGGGCGGACACTGAATGAGCGCTTGGCGCTTGAAGCCAAGGCCGTCACACTGCTGCAGGAGCGCATCGGGCAGCTCATGCGCGGCGAAGTGGCGGCGGATGAACTCGCGCTCAACCGGCGCCTCACGAGAGACCTCGAAGCCTACCGAGTGCAGACGCGCGCCGCGACCACGGCCAAGCAACTGAGCCAAGCGGGAGTCAAACTGCATCCCGGCGAGCGGGTGCGCTACGTGATTACCAACGCGCAGGGAAAAAGTCCCGGCTCGCGCGTGCGAGAGAGCGAAGTTGCTCCCGGCTCATCATACGATATCGAGGAGTATGTCAAGTTTCTCAAGCTAGCCGCCGGGGAGGTGCTCAACAGCTTTCGCCGTCCGCTACCATCCGGTGACGGCCAGGCCGACAGGTGGCTGCCATTTGGTGTCGAGGGCCTAGGCGGTGCCTGAAAACTCGCCCGGCCGGCTGCTGGATTGCTAGTTCAGGAAAGTGATCTGGGCCTGGACACGCGACCGCCCCCGCGGTAAACTGTCTTGGTAGGAAAATCCTACCAAATGCGTCTTGCTGGAGGTGTGAACGATGCGCGAAGAGGCTGAGCTCAGTGCCGAGTTTATGACTATAACCCGGCTCGGCGAGAAAGGACAACTGACAGTACCCAAGGAGTATCGCGAGGCGCTCAACTTAGAGCCCGGGGCGCCGATCGCCGTGTTGCGGATCGGCAACACTCTGATGTTGATCCCCGAGCAAAAGCGCTTCGCCAAGCTCTGCGACCGGATCGCCGGGGTCTTCGCCCGTCATGGCCTCCAGGCCGAAGACCTGCTCGCCACTTTGCCGGAGGCCCGCCAGCGCGTCTTTGAGCGCCGTTACCCCGAACTGACTAAGGCTGAGCCACCGCGGCGGGAGCGCCGGAACAAACGCGCATGAGAGGACGCCCTGCTCTCCGCCTCTTCTTGGATTCCAACGTCCTGACCGGCGGCATCCTCGCCGCCTGGGGGCTGGATAAGGCCATCCTCTCACTGTGTGCTGCGCGCATCTGCCAGATGGTGCTGGCCGAGGTCGTCCGCGAAGAGGTGGAAGACAATCTCCTGGTGCGTGCGGCGACGTTCTCATCGGAGGAAGCGGATTGGGTCATTGAGAGCTATGATAAGTTGATCAAGCTGGCGCGTCCCGAACGGGTCCTTCTACCCACGGCCGAAGAAGTGGCACGCTCGCGCCGTTTGATCCGCCACGCGGCGGACGTGCCGGTCTTGCTGTCCGCCATCGCCGCCCGCCCGGACTGGCTGCTGACGCACAACACTGAGCACTTCACCCCGGAGGTGGCACGGAAGACCGGGCTGCGGATTGCGACGCCGCATGGCTTCTTTCAGACGCTCGTGCAACTCCTCCCGGATGTTCTTGATGAGGAGTAAGGTTGGCTGATCATTCCGCTCGACTTTAAATTCTTTCATGACCGGCGGGGCAAGAGCCAATGAGAGAAAGCATCAGACGAAAGTTGTGGGCCTGGGTGCAATACCTGGTGATCGGCTGTCTCGCGAACTTAGGGGCGCTGCTGTGGTACATCAACAGGAATAGTCCTGGGCCCGGGGTAGATTTCAGTTGGCTCGCCGTCGTGCGGCAGTGGTCGTCGAGTTACTTCGCGGCCTGGCTCGTGCTCTTCACCTTGCTCAGCTTGATCCAGGTCCTCATTCTTTTCTTCTCGGCCGTGAGGGGGCGAGACCGCGAGCTGAGCATCTCGAAGCGGTCCTGGTAATCTGTAACAGGAATCTGACCGATGGAGACACTCAATTCAGAAGCATCGGTGATCATCAATGGCAGTGCCGGTGACGCTGACCAATCCAGACGCCAGGAAGTCCAGCAAGCTAGAACCGCGCGCTCCATCTCCCCCTCGACCGAGCGCAATCCAGTCCTCATCTACCTGGCGAGCCTGCAGCCAACCGGACGCCGTTCGATGCTCGCCCGGCTGAAGCTCGTGGCGCAGATCCTCGGCCGTGACGTGCGCGAAGTCGAGTGGGCGGCACTGCGCTTTGAGCACGTCTCGGCGATCAGATCGAAACTGCTCGAGCTGAAGCATTCGCTCGCGTCCATCAACGCGACGCTGGCGGCACTGCCCGGCGTGGCGAGGGCTACCTGGAATCTGGGCTTGATGACAGCCGAAGACTACCAGGGCCTCAAAAGCTTTGGCACGGTGCGATGCTCGCGACTGTCAGCAGGTCGGGCAATCACCCAGGGCGAGGTGACAGCCTTGTTTGACGCCTGCGCCAAAGACGAAAGCCCGGCCGGCGCCCGAGACGCGGCGATGCTGGCGCTGATCATCGGCGCCGGGTTGCGCCGGAGCGAGGCCGCGGCCGGGATCGATCTCAGCGACTACTCAGCTGAGACCAGGGAGCTGCGCGCGTGCGTGGCAAATGCAACAAAGAGCGAGTCGCCTATCTCACCGGCGGTGCGCAGGAGGCGATCAAGGATTGGCTGAACGTCAGAGGGTCTACGGACGGGCTTCTCCTCTGCCCCGTGCTCAAAACGGGAAGGTCGTCCTGCGCTGGATGAGCGACCAGGCAATATATAATGCCCTGAGGAAGCGAGGCCTTGAAGCGAAGGCGAAACGGTTCTTGCCGCACGACGGGCAGAGAACGTTCATCAACGACCTGCTTGACGCTGGCGCTGATGTCAGCGTCGTGCAGCAACTGGTCGGGCATGCCAACGTCTCGACCACGGCCCGTTATGACCGCCACGGCGAACGCGCCAAGAAGAAGGCGGCCGGGCTGCTTCATCTGCCTTACCGGCGCCGCAGTAGGAGCTGTTGAGGTAAGACGGTCCGACAGGTTGTCGCATTCTGTGAAGAACCGGAGGTCCTCAGGTGACACAACGCCAGACAACAAAGCCAATCGCGTTGAACGGCTTCAGAATAGAACTCTCCGCCGAGGAATTTAACGCCTACGTGCAGGAGGTGATGGACACGAAAGAGTTCAAGCGTTTGCGTGAAAGCATAGGGGGGGCATGGTTCCTCTACTTGCAGGAGGGAAAGGCGTGGGGCATACCCCGCCAGTCGCCGCCGTCAGAATCTTTCGGCCAGCCCGAGACCTTAAGATGCAATGAGCACCTATGGTTTCTGAAGGCGAGGATCAACGATGTTCTGCCGGAAAAGTTTCCGCAGTATAACGCCTTTCGCCTCAGGCCATTCTCGTTTCTCGGCCGTAAAGACGAAATCATCGAAGCCATTACCACGGAGCTGAAGGGACTTCCGGAACTGATCGGTCAATTCAAGATCCTTCCGAAGTTCGAGCTGGAAGCCAAGCTGGTTGAGTTCCGGGAGGGCGAGTCCTTCATCGGCCTCTTTATGGAGGTCGGGACCCGGTGGGAGATCCACGCTTCTTTGAAAGACCTGCAGAAGGCGGGCGTGGATCTTGAAGGGCTTTACGCGGTCTGGCGCGACCCACTTCCAGACCAGAGAAACCTCGTCGGGCGGATCGAGAGCGTTTCGGATGACCTGGTCACATTGTCGGAAGCTTACGATGACAATAAGACCGTATCCGCCGACAAGGTCAGGCTCGAAGGATCAAAGGCCTCTTTTTCTCGGTGTCTGAAGAAGCTGCTTGGCGGCAGGTACCAGCAGTTCGAGAAGGAGCGAGAGTATCGGGAGGCAAATCTTCTTACGGGGCCGGCCTTCGAGGAGTTGTTGTTAAGAATGCACAACTTCCTGAAAAAGGCCTCCCCGATCACCTTGGCCGACGGTCTCGCTTGCTCCATCACCGAGCGCCTCACGGTGGTGAATGACGCCGACTATCAAAGTGCGGTTCCCGCGGCCCCAGTCTGGTATTGTTACGACGCGGCGAAAACAAAGCGTGATGAGTACGCCTGGCGTGGGATCGAGAGATATGGGCCATTCAGCCGTGAGATCTTCCCCAGAAAATCGCCCAAGATTCTCGTGCTGTTTCCTGACACGGTTCAGAGCAAGGTCGAGAACTTCCTGCGCCTTCTGCGGGATGGTATCCCTGCCCAGCCTGACTCGGCATTCTCCGGTGGGTTTGCCAAAATCTTCGGATTGGTTAACACGCAGTTCATCCTACGCAAAGTCCCTTGGCTGGGCCGGGGCAATCGGCCGGTTGCTGACGCTTACTGTGAGGCCATCGAGGAGTACCTGACCGGCGAAAGGGATTCGCCGGATGCGGCCATCGTCGTGATTCTCAATGAGCACGCTGAGCTGCCGGATACTGACAGCCCATATCTCAGAAGCAAAGCGCTTTTGTTAATGGCGGGGATACCAGTGCAGGATGTGAGAGTGTCTACGCTGACGCAGCCTGCGGCCACATTACAATACTCGCTTCAGAATCTCAGCATCGCCCTCTATGCCAAAATGGGTGGCACTCCGTGGACGGTGGATCACGACCTGACGATTAATGATGAGCTGGTCATCGGGATGGGCATGTGCGAACTCTCCGACAGCCGATTCCTGAGCAGGCAGAGGTACATCGGGATTACCACCGTCTTTCGAGGCGATGGCAACTATCTGCTGGGGAATCTGTCGAAGGAGTGCACCTATGACGATTACCCGAAGATGCTGAAGGAGACGACGCTTGGCATCTTGAGTGAAATCAAAGAGCGTAACGGGTGGCGTCCGGATGACACCGTGCGCGTGGTGTTTCACGTCTATAAGCCGCTCAAAGAAGTAGAAATGGCGGAAATTGCTCAGGACTGTGTGGCGACCGTCGGGAGTGAACAGAATACGGAGTTCGCATTCCTTACCGTGTCACATGACCACCCCTTCAGTGTCCTGGACCTTAATCAGCAAGGCATCCGCGGCAAAATGGGGACACGCAAAGGGGTATACGCTCCAGAACGAGGGCTGATTGTGCAGATCGGCAGATATACGCGCCTGTTATCGACTAAGGGGCCCAGCCTGATTAAGCGCGATGTCACGCCGCTGCCTCACCCTTTGCTAGTTCACATTCACCAGAACTCGACCTATCGGAGCCTGCACTATCTGACGGAGCAGGTGTTGAAATTTACCTCGCTCTCGTGGCGATCAACTCTGCCGGTCCGCAGGCCCGTGACAATCTACTACTCCGAACAGATAGCCCGACAACTGGCCCGGCTGCGCAACATCCCCGACTGGTCGCCGGCCATGTTGAATATCAAGCTGCGTTCCAGTCGATGGTTCCTATGAAAGACCTGTTGATCAAAAGCTTCGGCAGACAACTTCAGGACTTGTCGAATCTGATCTCCGGTAAATGGGCTTGGCCGTCTCCGGAGAGCGGCTTTGCCCTGCATATCTTCGAAAGGGCAAAAGTTGAAGCCCCCTCCACCTTCGGCGCCACGGCTCTAGCGGCAGCAGAAGCTCGCCGTCTCGATCAAGCCCCAGTTCTGGCCGCGCTCGGTTACCGGTTCTCAGCATGCGGTGAAGGTGATGCAGCCCTACATGAACAATGGGCCGATGGGTTCTCACGGCTGATGAGTCGCAACGCATTCCCTTTTGACAGGGCATCTTTCTTTTTTCGCCCCGTTGAACTGCTCGGCATAGCCCTAGGGGCAGCCTGTTGCAGCAAGGCCAACCCACAAGATTTGGAGCGACTGCGGCGGGTTATTAGAGAGGGGGAAAGCAAAATTGATGCTCACGAGAAATGGGCTTTTTTCCTTGGAGCTCTCGCCGCCCGATCAGTATCACAAGGATGGGGGCTGAAATCGCCCATTCACCTTGACTCATTGTCGCTTGAAGATCTGTCGCTGCTAAAATGGATCTGCCTGACTGACAGACAACAGGCAGAGGCGCTTGGAATGGGGCAACGTGAGGACGCTATCGAGAAACTTCTTCTCGAACGAGTCTCTATTTCCCCCTGTACCCCGGTGGATTCTGCGCGAGCCGCGGTGATCTATGTTGCGCTAAGGAGCCATAAAAAAACAACTGCAACATTTCTAGCAAGGTATAATTGTCCTGAAAGCGCTGTATCACTAACGTATCTAAGCAAGCTGCTCAAAGGACAACATGACTCAGAAACCAG